>ERZ1047821.36-NODE-36-length-121841-cov-18.896934_pt1 | contig 121841 bp, 102 predicted proteins | sample MGYA00383096_ERZ1047821 | MGnify/ENA primary metagenome ERZ1047821 (study PRJEB29581, sample SAMEA5548366) | metagenome | biome: marine; feature: coastal; material: water | depth 25 m | study: Short-term variability in the microbial, nano- and picoplankton... | reverse complement strand
AGATCTGCAGGAATCGGATCAGCACGATGCGATCCCATTCGAACTGGCAGTGGCATCTGGACGAGGTCTTCGTGAAGATCAACGGCGAAACCCATTACATGTGGCGGGCTGTCGATCATGAGGGCGAGGTGCTCGAAAGCTATGTGACCAAGCGTCGAGACAGCAAAGCAGCATTGAAATTTCTCAGAAAACCAATGAAGCGCTACGGCCAACCTAAAGTCAACGTGACGGATAAGTTGCGATCTTACAGCGCTGCGATGAAGGTCATCGGCAACGCGCCAAAGCAGGAAACCGGTCGCTGGCTCTACAATGGAGCGGAGAATTCCCACCTGCCGTTTCGACGACGAGAACGCGCCATGCTCCGCTACAGACAAATGCGATGTCTGCAGAAATTCGCCTCAGTCCACTCTTCAGTTCACAACCATTTCAACCAGGAGCGCCATCTCTACAACAGAGACAATTTCAAACTCAACTCAAGCGCTGCTCTCGCCGAATGGCGTCAGCTTTGTTCAGCATGGGTTCAGGCATTGTGAGGCAAACTGAGACTGGTTCGAATTGGTCTGACAGTACCGTTATTGGTACTCGATAAAATCGCCTTTTTGCTTTAATGACAGGTTTGCTGGCTGCACACTGGTCGCAAGAACTGCGCAGCCATGCGGTCTCCAATCATGTCGCACCGAGAATGGTTGCCAGATCATCCTGTGGCTCCTGGCGCGTCTCCATTTCGAGACCGCCTTGAATGTGGTTCAAGTGAGATATCAGTAACTGTTCCGCCAATTCGGCATTTTTTGACTGTATCGCCTGCAGAATTTTGCTGTGTTCATCATCTGGGCAACTTGCGTTCTCAGATGATCCAAAGAGGCCCACGATGAGTGATGTCCGAGTAACCAATTCGCGCATCATTCGGAAAATAAATTTGTTACTCGTTGCCTCGGCGAGTTTTGTATGAAATTCGCCGGACAGGCGAATGATTTCTGTTCGTTCATTCTTTTCGCGCGCCGCATCCTCAAGGCGAATGTGATCAGTTAAAACCGACAGATTAATATCACTAGAACTTTGTGCCAATTGGCGAACAAGTGGTGGTTCAATCAACATCCGCGCCGCAAATACATCGTTCGCCTCAGTTTTGTCGGGACAGGCAACATAAGCACCACGATTTGACTGTAGCTCGATAATGCCCTGGCTCGATAGCAGTAGAAGCGCCCGTCGAACTCGCATACGGCCAACGCCAAAGGTCTCGCACAGGCGTGCTTCACTCAGTTTGGTGTTAGGAGCCAAACGTTGCTCCATAACCGCCTTGTAGATGCGCTCAACAATAAAATTCTCATCTGATCCCCGATTCGGGTTCGTCGTACCAGTACCGCTTTGCTGTGGGTTGGAGGGCACAAGATCACTTTCAAAGTTGATTAATTTTGCGAATTAGTTGGCTATAAATGCTTAGTCTTTAATCAGTCTAAGGCCAAGCATTAGAATTTGTCGACCAAAATATCAAATATGTTGACAAAAGTTGTTAACAATCGTGAAGTGACTTAGCGGCATGCGTGGGAGTTCCATATAGTTGCCGACTGATAATGGCGCAAAACGCGTCCAAATTGAATTCAACGGGAATTAAAAATGCAACGTAGAACACTTATGAAAGCGGTACTAACAGCGGTAACGCTGACCGCACTTCAAACGACAATCGTACATGCCGAAAACACTGTTCTGAAAATTGGCTTTGTGGGCGTGACCAGCGGTCCTGCCGCTGCGTGGGGTATCTCCAATCAGCGCTCAATGGAAGCACGCGCGGCGTGGATCAATGAGACTGGTGGGTACACTATCGGTGGCACAACCTATGACATTGAAATAGTCTCCTTTGATGATCAGAAAGACCCCAAACGCGCAATTGCAGGTATGGAAAAGATGGCTCAAGAGGGCATCCACTACGTTGTGGGCCCGAACGTTGACGATGGTGCAGCAGCTGTGCGGCCTGTGGCTGAGTCAAATGGGATTATGTATTTCCCATATGCGTTTCCAAAGGCGCTCTATCAAGCGCCAGCTTCAAACGCTGTTTTGGGAATGGTTGCCAATTACCAGTCTGGTCCGGCCATCTACAAATATTTAATGGTGGAAAAAGGTGTTAAAACTGTTGCCTTTATTGCGGCAAACGAATCTGATCCACTGAGCCAGCGTGATGGTGGGGTTGAAGCGGCAACCGCACTTGGCATGGAGGTTGTTTCATCCAACGTAACTTATCAGGTTGACACTACTGACTTCACACCAGTTTTGACGCCGATTATGCGCACGCGCCCTGATTTACTGGTGTTGTCTGGCGTATCACCTGCGAATGCGCCACAGTTGATCCGCTCTGCTCGCGAATTGGGGTTTGAAGGTGTGATTTCGACTGAGACGGCCCAAGATGCTGGTGTTCTTGCCGAAGGTGCTGGCGATCTCGCAAATGGCTTTATCTCGGTTGGTGGTGCTTCCACGCCCGAGCTCGCGTCACCAATGATGAACGAGTTTGTTCAGCGTTACACAGATATGTTTGGTGAGTATAACGATGAGTCCAACACAAAGGTTTATGCCTTGGAGTATATTCTTGAGACGCTTAAAGCCGACCCATCTGCAATTGCCGACGTAAACGCGTTTCAAGCGACAATGGACACGTTTGAAGCACCAAATCCGTACATGAACGGCGACGCAAAGCTGCGTTATGTGGGTATGTCTTCCTTTGGCCAAAAGCGTCAGGTTGCTGTGCCACTTGTAGTGAACGTTTATCAGGATGGCGCATTTAAAACCCTGTTCGTCGCAGAAGTTGATTAGACGCTCCTTTCTACTCTTGGACCTCTGTTGAGAAGAACGTCCCTGGGCCGCACTGGCCCAGGGTTTTTCCACGAAAGAAAACTGAAAATGGAACAGATACTTGCCAATGGTGTCTATTTGGGGTCCCAATACGCGATGATTGCGCTTGGTCTAACTCTGATCTTCGCCCTGATGAATGTCCTCAATTTTGCCCACGGACAGATGTATGTAATTGGTGGCTTTGTCACCTACACGTTCTACGGCCAGTGGGGTGTGCCGTTCGTTTTGGCTCTAGTTATGTCCTGCGTTACCCTCGCTATCCTTGGGGCGCTGATTGAACGATACCTCTTTGCCCCGGTGATCAAGGGGTCTGCCCGAGAAGAAAGTACGATGCTTCTTGCGGCGGGAATTGCGTTTTTCTTGGATGCTCTCATTCTTATAATCTTCGGCGAAAAACAGCGCGGTGTTCCAAAGATCGTCAATGGCGTCTTCAACTATGATTTTCGGCTGATCATGCCTTACGACCGTATTCTGATCTGCGTTTTGGCGATCCTGTCGATCGTCGCGTTCATCGGTCTGATGCAGTACACTAAGACAGGTCGTGCGCTGCGCGCACTGGCCCAAGACAGAACTGCAGCTCAGTTGATGGGCGTGAACGTTGATCGATATTCAATGATTGGTTTTGCGTTGGGCGCGATGTTGGCTGGGCTGGTTGGCGGCCTTCTGGTGACAATTACCGGTGTGAATCTTGGCATGGGCGGACCTACATCAATCAAAGCCTTCATGATGGTGATGATCGGTGGCGCTGGAGTGATATCGGGTGCGATCTGGGGTGGTATTATCCTTGGCTTCATGGAGGCCATCGGCCTCGCTGTTTTGTCTCAATATGGTGACATCACATACCTCCTGATTTTCATTTCGTTGATGATTTTTCTTGCCGTCCGGCCTCAGGGCCTGATGGGAAAGCCTTGGGGTTGAAGTAATGATGGGCTTCTCTGGAAAGCAACTGGTTGGTGTTGGCGTCTTCCTCGTTGCCATATTTGTTGGCGTGCCACTCCTCATAAATGTGACTGGCCGTTGGGATTTCTACTTTACCCTGACCTCGGTCGCGCTTTTATCAATCGCTAGTGCTGGAGTTTGGCTAACGTTCTATATTGGTCGAATCAATATTGGCCAAGGGGCATTTGCCCTGATCGGTGCTTATGTTTCCGCCATTTTGGTCGTTAAAGCCGGGTGGTCCTTCTGGATATCACTGCCTGCTGCTGGGCTGTTTTCCGGATTGGTTGCGGTGCTGATTGGCTTGCCAATCCTGCGCTTGCGAGGAGTTTATTTTGCGATGATCACGCTGGTTTTGACCCAAGTTGTGACGCTGACGGCTTTGGCCCTGTCGATAACAAATGGAGCCAAAGGCATCTCAAACATTCCACTTCCTTCGGGTGTTGCCATATTCGGTATACCGCTAGTTCCAGATTTTGGCGCAATGGAAAATACCAAACTCGCCTTCTATCTAACGGCCTGCTTATTGATGGTTGTGACATATGCTGCACTTTACCGGCTGGTAAATTCGCGACTTGGACATCTCTGCCGGTCGATGCAGCAAAACGAGGAACTGGCCAGTTCGATAGGTGTAAACATCGCTTACATCCGCGTTGTGATCTTCACAATCTCAAGCTTCTTCGGTGGTATTGGTGGTGCTATGTTCGGATCAATCGCACAGTCGGTCTATCCTTCGACTTTTGTGGTGGCAGACTCTGTCAACTTCATGCTGAATTGCTTCCTTGGTGGCCTCGGCTACGTTTTTGGTCCCATGCTGGGCACGCTGGTTCTTTACTTTGGCTGGGATCTTTTGTTCGAAATCGGCAAATATCAGATGCTGGTCTATTCGCTGATACTTATCGCTGTGATTCGCTTTCTCCCGAACGGATTACTGAGCGTTCGACTTGGAAAAGAGGGCAAAAAATGAGCGCCCTCATCCAAGTAAAAAATATCACCAAAAAATATGGTGGTCTCATCGCAAATAATGACATTACCTTTGATGTGTCTGAGAATGAAATCCTTTCGGTAATTGGGCCGAACGGTGCGGGTAAATCCACGCTGTTCAAAATGATTTCATCCTTCACACCAACGACATCAGGTGAAGTGTATTATCGTGGAGAGCGTATCTCAAATCTGAAACCTCATGTCGTTGCTCGTAAGGGTATCGTGCGCACGTTTCAGGAAACGACAATTTTTAAAAGTATGACTGTCCGCGAAAGTGTGGTGGTTGCTCAGCACCTGAGGGCTAAAGCATCGCTTGCTGGATATTTCTGGGGCTCTAAAACCGCCAAAGCGGACGTGGCGGCCTTTGGTAGATATGCTGATGAATTATTAGAATTCCTCGGTATGTCCGAGATTGCGAGTGAACTTGCAAGCAATCTGCCACAAGGTAACTTGCGAGCGCTTGGGATCGCAATTGGTCTAGCAACTGACCCCAAAGTACTCCTTCTGGACGAGCCGTTTGCGGGCATGAATCACGATGAGACGATGAACATGGTCAATCTTGTACGCTCGGTCCGGGACGAACGCGACGTAACGGTTATGCTAGTCGAACATGATATGCCTGCTGTGATGAACATTTCCGACCGAATTGTAGTGTTGAACTTTGGCGAAAAGATCGCTGAGGGCACGCCTTCTGAGATTCAGAATAACGAAAAAGTCATTGAGGCCTATCTGGGCAGTGCCGACGATGAGATCGGGATGTAAGTCATGAAAGCTATGTTGGATTTCAAAGATGTCGAACTTTACTACGACCACGTCTACGCGCTGAAGGGCGTTTCTCTGAGCGTGAACCAGGGTGAAACAGTCGCCCTAATTGGGGCCAATGGGGCCGGCAAGTCCTCCATCTTGCGCGCTATAACTGGTCTGGCAAAACCTGTGAAAGGGTCTGTTATTTTTGAAGGGGAACGTGTGGATGGTACAGACCCATCTGCAATCGTAAATCGTGGTATAGCCATGGTGCCAGAGGGGCGACGTGTGTTCCCATTTATGTCTGTCAAAGACAACCTGATGATGGGGGCCTTTACCCGCAGTGATAAGGCCGAAATTCGGGTCACTCTGGAAAGCATCCTCGTGCGTTTTCCACGGCTCAAGGAGCGTTTCTCCCAGGCCGCCGGTACTTTGTCAGGTGGTGAGCAACAGATGATGGTGATTGGTCGTGCGTTGATGGCTAAACCTAAACTCTTGTTGCTGGATGAACCCAGCCTTGGCATCGCACCAAAACTGGTACAGGATATTGCCCGCTCAATAGTTGCCATCAACCGCGACGAAGGTGTGTCGGTGCTGTTGGTTGAACAAAACTCGCGAATGGCTCTGAGCATCTCACATCGTGCCTACGCGATGGCGACAGGGAATGTTGTGATCGAAGGTAACTCCAGAGAGCTGTTGCATGACGATAGAATTAAAGCCGCCTATCTTGGCGGTGAGGTATGATTTGAAATGAAAATCTTGCTGATCAACCCAAATACAACTGTCTCCATGACCGACAAAATTGCTACAGCGGCACGCGCTGTCGTTCGTCCAGGTACGGAGATTGTAGCTACGAATTCGAAGAGCGGCCCAGCCAGTATTGAGGGTTTTTTGGACGTCGCAAACTGTGTACCGGGTCTGTTGGAAGAGGTCGCAAAACACCCAGACGTTGACGCCATTGTTATTTCCTGTTTCGATGATACTGGCCTCGACGCAGTGCGCACGCTTGCTTCCGTACCTGTACTTGGAATCGGAGAATCCGCGTATCACGCAGCCAGTATGATCGCCAATAAATTCAGTGTTATAACGACTTTGTCTCGTTCTGTGCCAGGTCTGGAAAGTAACCTCATGCGCTATGGGCTTTCTCAAAAATGTGGGCGTGTTCGGGCGACTGAAATCCCCGTTCTTAAACTTGAAGAGGGTGATCCAGCCACACTAGACAAAATTCGATCAGAAATTGGTGCGGCCATAGCGCAGGACAACGCGGAAGCAATTGTTCTTGGGTGTGCGGGAATGGTGGGCCTTATGACAGAGCTAAGCGAAGAATTTGGTCTGCCTGTTGTTGACGGCGTTGCTGCGGGCGTTACTTTTGCAGAAGCGTTGGTTGCCAACAAGCTGAGCACTTCCAAGATTGGGGCCTATTCGAGCAAGTAGTCGCAAGAATGGCGGTAGTTTGGCCGCCCCGCACAGAGGTTTTCTCCTGTATTTGGGAAGCGAGGATGCGAACTGTTATCCATGAACTGCGGTTATCTGTTCGTTCAAGGCTTTGGAGTAGGGCTTACTTTCTCGAAGGGACAATGATCTAATTTGGCTTTCCCTCAACAGTTTTTTGGTGTCAGATAAGCTTTGGCTCAGGAGTGCTTTTCATCATGATGTTAAGGTTTTTATCTATTTCGGTATTATTTCTTTTCACACAGGCTTACGCTGCACAAGCCGACCATAAATTTCCCCGTGACCTATCAAGAAATGGTCCCTGGAAAACGAAATTGAATTGGATGACAACCACTGATCGGGATAATTTCAAAATTCATCGAAAGTCTGGTAAAACAGTAGTTTCGCAAGCGGGTGTTTCGACACTCGCGGTAGTAGATGGAAGGTTACGAGCATATTTCCAGTGGGCTCCAACAGGTGATCAAAATGAAAAATATTTTGATCACATAGCTTACGTTGATTACTTAGACGGAAACTGGTCTTCTCCAGAAATTATTGAAATTGACATCGATAAAGAAAATCCGCGCGGCTATCCATTTGACCCAACAATTGTTCCCCTTCCAAAAGGTGGTTTCCGTTTGTACTTCACAGTGAATAACGCAACGCAGCGTGGTTCAAAGGATTTGAGTATTAAGTCAGCAATAAGCTCTGATGGCATTAGCTTCGTGCTAGAAACTGGGGACCGCCTAAAATTAGATGGCCAGAGTATCAATGATTGCGCTGTGATATTTTTTGATGACTTGTGGCATCTGATAGCTCCCAACCATGATAAAGCTGGAGTTGGTTATTACGCTACATCGCCTGACGGAGTCACATTTGAGCGGCAAGATGACCTATATCACCCGGGCGGTGCTTGGTTAGGAAATATGGTTCGTCACGATAACACTGTATATTTTTTCGGTACAGGTTTCACTCTAAGGACTTCAGACTTTCGGCGATGGGAACTGGTCCAGAAACATCGTCTTGCAGATCCAGGTGTGGCGTTGTTTGAGGGTGAAATGCACGTAATAACGGTGGGGCGCTAAATCGGCTGTTTCTAAAGCAACATGTTTGGGGGTTGGAAAGCTCCTTACCCGTTGTGCTCTACCGCTTCCAAACGTCATGTCGTGAGTGTTAAATGTAATATGACAAACACCACTTATGTGTTTTGTGTGTAAACTATAAAACGTCTTAAGCGCTAATTAGCGGTTTGGTTTCGGCCTCAAACAGCCACCACAATGGCTCTGGCTCAACAGACTTTTTGATGTGTATGTCGCGCAGTGTCTGAAGTAATTTTCTTGAAAGCTTTTCATCACCGTCAATGTAAGGCTTCACCATAGCGGTTATGCCCCTGGATGGGCTTCTGAACTGTTCTGTCCAAGCGGCCAAATTGAAAAGGACTGGGACAAAAGAAATTCCAGCTTCAGTAAGGAAGTAAATCTTTTTCTGCGCGTGCTTTTCTGAATTTTCCACTCGCACCAAATCAAGCTCAACCATTCGCTTTAATCTTGAGGTTAGCGAGCCTGATGAAATACCCTCGTGATTACCCTTGATCAAATCGCTGAAGGTCCGACGATCGAAAAGAGCAATGTCGCGTATGATTATAGGTATCCATTTGTCTCCCAATAAATGTGATGCGAGACCGATTGGGCACATTCTTTTTTCCACATAATTCAGGCTAACCATTTGTTTGTTCGCACTCCTTACGCCTACTTATTCAAATAATTGAATACAGAGTTGAATGCCATGGCGTCAACCCTCACTCAAGGGCACCCCTCAGTCAAAACTGGGTTTTGTCCAAGGGCAAACTCTTTTTGCGCGAACCATCCTTAGTGGAAGAGAAACTTTTCTTTTAAGCTTTACCCTCTCGATAACCTGTTCTGAAGTAATTTGTATTTCCTCACCTGAAATACACTTTTTGTGATATGGTCTGATGCGAAAGTTCTAGTTTTTCCGGTTTTCACGGGGTTGAAGCCGGCGGGCGAGGGAAAGCTTAATTTGTATTTTGTTAGGAAACTCTATTCCGTAATAGATCGTCAAAGAGTGGATTTCCTGAGTAAAAATATCTCAGAAAGGCTTCATATCCACTAAATATGAAGCAGGAGTTCGCATGCTTTCAATACGAATGATGGGTTCTGGACGCGCGCTGCCTGCGCTCAAGGTTGACACGGACGCCATCGAAGGAGAATTCGGCGTCTCGCGAGAAGTTCTACAAAAAGGTTCCAAAGTCGATGAGCGCTATTTCTGTACGAACGAAAACCAAATTGATTTGGCTCGGGATGCCTGCCTCAAAGCACTAGAAGCGGCGCAAAAGGATCCGCAGGACGTAGATTTAATCATTTCAGGATGTGGAGTTCCCTACCAACCCATACCTAGCACCGCACCACTCATTATGCGTGTTCTTGGCATTGATGATGGTATGGCGACAGCATTTGATGTGAACAGTACGTGTTTGAGCTTTGTAACAGCGCTTGAATCAGCTGCCCGCATATTGTCGATGGATGAACATAGATGCGCATTGGTTGTCTCATCCGAAGTTGCGTCCCGCGCTTTGCCGTGGAAAGCGGATCCTGCGACAGCTCTTCTGTTTGGGGATGGTGCTGGTGCCGTAGTCCTTGAACCAACTCCGAGCAATAAAAAATCTGTGCTTCTGGCTACACATATGCGCTGTTTTCCTTCAGCTTACAGCGCCAGTCAGATAGGCGCGGGAGGAACCCGATTTGACTACCGAGCTGAACGTGATGCTTTTGATGGTCATACAGTTTTTGAAATGAACGGGAGGGAACTTTTTCGGATCACGGTGCAACACTTTTCTAGCTTTCTGGATGATCTGCTGAGTAAAGCAGGATGGACTCGCGAATGTGTCGACTTAGTCGTACCACATCAAGCGAGTCCCACTGCCCTTGAATACATGATTAAGCTGTCCGCTTTTGATCCGGAGCGAGTGGTAAATATTGTATCAAAATTTGGCAATCAAATCGCCGCGTCTATACCTTTTTCTTTGGACTACGCAATCGAGCAAGGACGTTTAAAGCGCGGAGATAAACTATTGTTAATTGGCACATCAGCAGGTGTGTCGATCGGTGGAGCCGCAATTGAATTTTGAGAAAAGGAAGAAAGTCCTCGTAACAGGGGCAACTGGATTTTTAGGCGGTGCTTTGGTTCGTTTTTTGAGTGAAAAGGGTGTGGCCGTAATTGCCCACGGTCGAAACCCGCTGTCGTGTGATAATTTACGCGCAAATGGTTATTCGACGTTAGAATGGGACTTGAGAGACCCACTTCGCGATAGGGACAGATCTATGCTCAAGGATGTCGTAACTATCATACATGCAGCCGCTTTGTCCTCTCCTTTCGGATCAAAGAATGATTTTGAAAGCGTAAACCTGCTAGGAACAAACGTAGTTTTAAACTTAGCCAAAGAACTAGGTGTTCAAAGATTCCTGTTTATTTCAAGCCCGTCAGTTCACTTCGCGTTGAAAGACCAGCTGAATGTGTCTGAGAAGGATCCTTTACCGCGCCCTTTCAATCACTATGCTTGGAGCAAAGCGGAAGCTGAGAAACTTGTTCTTGGTTGCTCAAATATCGGACCAGTGATCTTGCGACCTAGAGGTCTTTATGGTCCAGGCGACACAACACTCTTACCGCGATTGTTGACCGCGGCAAAGGCCCGGGCTCTCCCATGTTTTCGTAGTGGCATTGCTAAAATTGATCTAACATTTATCGATGACGCGATAGATGCCATTTGTGCAGCATTGGCGGCTAATAGTTCGATCCACAAACGCACTTATAATATATCTGGCGGACAAGCATTACCGGTACGTGAGATTGTGGAGCGGTGCTGTGCTAAAGCAAATATTCCTGTGCGATGGCGAACGATGCGATTGTTGCCCGCCTTGGCGGTCGCATATGCCTCGGAGCAATTGTCACTTCTACAAACAGGAAAAGAGCCTGAATTCACCAGATATGGACTGGCCTTGTTTGCCTACAAGCAAAGTTTGAATATTCAGGCCGCTCAATCTGATTTGGGATGGTCTCCTAAAATAAGTTTTGATGAAGGTCTCGAACGTACTTTCACAGAGTTCGAACGGTGAGACTATTTTTTGCAAATAGCGCATTTGTTAAAGTGCCTGAGAGACTCATAGTTCGAGGTGGTAAATGGCAAAGCTCTGGGTTGTGGGTACGCTATGGGTTAATTATTCACCCAACTATGGGGGCAGTGCTAATTGATACTGGATATACCTTTCACTGCACTAGGGCCAATGAACGCTCAATTGGTTTGCGAGCCTATAGCGCAATACTCCGGCCTGAGTTGATTGACGCTGGACAACCCGATGCCTTTTTGGCGCGATTTAATCTCGCGCCAAGGGACATAAATTATGTTATCATAACTCACTTTCACGCTGACCACATCTCTGGCCTCAGTTTATTCACGAAAGCTCGGTTCGTTGCTTGTGAACATGCTTGGGAGACGGTGTGCAAAGCATCCTATTTTGGAAATCTACGTCACGGTATTTTTCCTGAATTAGTACCTAAAGACTTCAAGGATCGATTTCAGCCTCTAAGTGGAAAGCCCACTGTCGAAACTGAGTTGGGCATTAACGCAAAGGATATTTTTGCCGATCAGAAAATTTTGGCATTACCGCTTCCGGGCCATGCTATTGGCCATTTTGGTGTGATCCTGCGAATGCCTGAAAAAAGTGTCCTTTACGCGGTGGATACGCAATGGCTTTTCGCTGCGCTTCCAGACAAAAATCACCCTGGATTTCCTTCTCGCTTCATCGCATCTAACAAAAATCACTTAAGTATAAGTTCCAGAGTCGTGGAACGATTTAGGGATAATGGCCTCGGCGATGTAGTGCTCAGCCATGATCCTGTGCAAACGCCATACGACATCATTGACGTCGAGAAAAATACTTAATGTCTATATTTGAAGCCACGCGCAGCTTTGCCTATACCAAGTGGGTATCGCGCAGCGCATTAAAGCGGGAAAGATTCCAACAAGTTCAGATGCGCTTGCTCAACTCGTGGCTTGCAAGAGCGTTAACGCGAGTGGAGGCTTTTAAAGATTTCAACGAGCAACTGTGCGATTTACCAATAATGGATAAGTCGTGCCTCATGGAAAACTTTTCATCTTATAACGTTGGTAAAGTTACTGACGATCAAGTGCGCGAAGCCATGTGTGGTGACTTCAGCTTGGGAAAATTTAAGGTGGGAGCAAGTACTGGAACGAGTGGTAACCGCGGTTTGTTCGTCATCTCGGAGTGGGAGAGGTTTCGTTGGCTTGGTGCAATAGTTGCAAAGACGATTTCTGACTTACTTTGGCGGAGACAGCGAATTGCGATTATTCTTCCACAAGGCAGCGCACTCTATAATGCTGCTAACCAGTTTCGCCAGATTGATCTGAGGGTTTTTGATCTTACGCTAGGCCCTGAGAGTTGGAGAAAGGCGCTAGAGAACTTCAATCCAACGGTAATAGTAGCACCACCCAAAGTTTTGAGGCAGTTTGCCGAGGCATCCTTTTCACTATCACCAATTCGTATTTTTGCTGGTGCTGAAACTCTTGATGCCTTGGATCAACCTTTGATCGAAGAGCGGTTTGGTGTTCCTTTGAGGCAAATATATATGGCAACTGAAGGCCTTTTGGGGGTTAGCTGCCAACAAGGGAAGATACATCTAGCAGAAGACTCAATTTTCTTTGAGTATGAGGCAGTTGGTAAAAACCTTGCTAACCCGATCATCACATCCTTTCGCCGCGAGACACAAATTCTTGCGCGATATCGTATGAACGACTTGTTGAGGCTTTCTGAGCAGCAATGTGCGTGTGGTTCGCCCTTGCAAACTTTAGAAGAGGTGGTGGGTCGGATAGATGACTGCTTTCGAGTGAATAGCGCTAGCGGCGAAGTGCTTTTAACACCAGATATTTTACGAAACACTGTTGTAGATAGTGACCACAGAATTAACGATTTTCGTATTATTCAGACGCACAGCGACAAGGTTGAATTAATCTTAAAACCAGAGGTTTGTAGGGTCAGTGCTGATGCTGTGAAACACTCGCTTGAGAAACTTTTCATGCAGCGGCAAGTGCAGTGTCGTGTTGAATTGAAACAATGTGCATTATCTCCTCCAACATCACGCAAGCTACGCCGTGTGGAGTGCTGTTTGAGTGGAAGACTAGCCTCTTGAGACGTATCGCTGTCGCCAATACGCCTGAAAAAGTACAAACTTTTGTTAGCTGCTTTAAAAAAAACCCAGCGCGAGCGTTGATTTCAAATCTCCACACAGAAATAGAACACTTAGAGATTGGCGGGCTATCTTTTCCATTTAGCGTAAATTCAGGAAACTTTTGCGGAAATTGTTATGTCTGCGATCCAATAACTGGCTACGTTGACTATGCTCTGGATGAAACGCGTAATTTTTCAGAAAGTCCTTTTGTAAGAGGTGCCGTGCGAGCTTTGATCTTGGCTTCTGCTCCTTTGGTCCGTGCAACTGGTTTGAATAATATTGTTATTGTCAACAATTGGCTTTTTTCTACAAACCCAATTCCACATTTAACGCCTCAACTTGCGAGAAAATTGAAAGACCGTTTGATCGCAAGGTACCCAGACAAAATTATTGCAATACGTTCACTAAATTCAATTGCTGATCCACATTCGATTGCGGCTTTGTGTGCAGAAGGCTATCGCACGCTTCCATCCCGTCAAATATATGTGTTTTCGCATGGAGGTCTGACAGAGGCGCCATCATCGAATATGAAATACGATCAAAAGTTACTCAAAACGAACGCATATGAGCGAGTATCAAATGATCAGTTTCATGAACGTGACTATGACCGGTGCGCGAAACTTTATAGCATGCTATATTTAGACAAATATACCCATCTAAATCCACAATACACGGCGCTTTTCATGCGAGAAATGCACCAGAATAACTTGATCAAACTGAATGGTATGCGTGACCAAAGTGGCGACCTAATTGTGGTCACAGGTCTGTTTGTAAATGGTAATACGCTGACACAACCGATTGTTGGTTATGATACGAGCCTTCCGATACGCGAGGGCCTTTATCGTATCGCAATGGCGATTGGGCAGGATTATGCAATCAAAAATCAACTATTTTTCAACATGAGCGCAGGGGCAGCGCACTTTAAGCGCCTGCGTAACGCTCTACCTGTGGTCGAGGTCATGGCCATATACGATCACCATCTGCCGCGCCACCAACAATACGCACTGAGGACTGTTGAGATCCTATTGAAGAGGGTTGGCGTGCCACTTTTGCAAAGGTTTGGTTTGTGATCAAAGGGTATTGGCAAGTAGTCGCACGGTCCAGTGAGATCGGATTAAAACCAAAAAGAGTTTGGCTTTTAGGAAATCCTGTAGTTCTGTTTCGTACAAAGAACGGCATTCATGCGCTTCATGATCGCTGTCCGCATCGCCACGCTGAGTTGTCCAAAGGGCGAGTTTCGAAAAATACGATCGAATGCCCCTATCATGGCTGGCGTTTTGACGAAGATGGTGTCTGCGTTGAAATTCCTGGGTGTTTGACAGATCTTCCAAAAATTCGCGTTCCAAATTATTCAGTCTGTGAAAAAGATGGCGGTATCTTTCTTTCAAAACACCCGATGCAAAATGCACCCTACGTCCATGTGTTGACTGGGCAGAGCCACGTTGTTCGGATGGTTAAAAGCAAAACACAGTCAACATTAATTGATGTGGCAGAAAATATTTTAGATGCGACGCATACGCACTTTACACACAAAGGCCTGCTCCGCGGTCTGTCCCAGAAACGCCATCTGGTTCAAGTTGAACTTGTGACGGGAGAGGACTGGCTCGAAATAACCTATACAGGTGAGGACCGCCAAGATGGAATCATCAGTCGGTTCTTTGATGGCGATAGGGTTAAAACAGTTGGTCGATACAGGCGTCCTGGGATTGCCGAACTTGAATATTGGGGCACAAAAGGATTAGTGCTTGCGACTACCTTCCACTTACGACAAGTGAGCCTAGACACTGTTGAAGGCATTGGATGGCTCACGGGCCCGCGCTCTGGTGGGTTAGGTCACCTTAAGGCTCTTATATTTGCACCTTTTTTTAAAATTGCACTCGAACAGGATCGCCGAGTTTTGCAGTCGGCGTTTAATAATGCACAGAGCGCTGAACCATTAATTGGCCCCTTGGATTTTTTACGGCGGGACATCGAAGCCATCGAAGCTGGTCAATCTACAACTTACGGCCCCCGGCATTTTGAAATGTTGCTTTGATCAGGGCCGTCCCACTCCAAATCGTAGGTTGAAGCCTTTTGCAGGGAAAGCTTCTCGCGGTGTGCGATACAGACGACCTCCCAAATTGATTTTATCTGACTTATAAAACCAATCGGATCATTTTCTATTTTTAATATATCCTGACCGTTGATCAACGCGTACCAAAACGTTCTTAAGTTATGTTGTTTTCCCAGCCCTAAGAGGCCGTACGCCAAGATCGCGAGGCGGACGCCTTGAGGTAAATTTACGCTGGGTACGGCCGTCGACTGCCCACTCAAGAGTGCTTGAGAAAAGTTTGTTGCGTCATCAAAAAAATGCACACCACTTGTCGTACGCGGGTTACATTCCAACGGCAGAACAGTGCCATCACCGCGTAGCATTAAATCAAACGAGATTTGCCCAGTCCATTTGGTTCCTTCGACAAAAGCTTCGACAAATTTCGTTACCGCGGGAATAGTTATTGGCTCAAAACAAATGCTCGCACCAAGACCCGCTCGGATTAACCCGCGATACTGTGACAAAGCCAACAATTTCCCCTCACGAGCAATTGCATATGCGCAGACCTCGTCACCCAGTAAGAACTCTTGCGCAACCCATGGCATCTGTCTTGTGGGGATTAAGCGGTCTAATTGTTCTCGGCTCGGATTTATCAAGACATTACTAGCAAATCTTGACCAGACAGGCTTAAAAACAAACTTTTTTGATGCATACCGAAACGGCTCAACGTCGGCCTTGGACTGCAACAAGTTCGTAGCGGGTACAGGTAAACCCATTTTTTTGGTTAGCTGCATAAACCGAAACTTATTATGGACGGTTTCCAAAAGTGTAATTGGCGGGGCTACGAGTTGCGCAGGGATATCATTCTCAGACCAGAGTTTTGCTAAATAAAATATTTCTTCACACGTAGGGACTACATATTCAATTTCATGGATTTTGATGAATTTAAGCAAATCTTGCGCGGCTCTGTCAGGAGCAAGCCTTAGCGAAGGAATCTTTAGATAGCCATTTTGACATTTACTCATTGCTCCAAGAGGCCGCTTGAGGTGATCGCAAAGAAAAACTCGATGGTTTGCGGTGTGGAGCATTCTTGAGACATGCACCGCTACGGGCGCACGCGCGGCGGTAACTAAAACGTTTTTTTGTCGCAAGACTTACTCCCCCTTCCGTCTCGACCCAACAAATCCTTTCGGATGCATGTGGTGAGTCTCATTGTAATCAGTTGGAAGCCGGCAGGGTAAGATTTCCGCTAACTTATTGTAAAAAATATATTGTGGGGTTGAAACGCAATTTTTCGCAGCCCCAAAAAGGTTGGTAGCAGTACAGTTGAATTACGTTGGGTTGATCTATTCCCTCCCTCAGGCCGTAACTATTCAAAAGGAAAGGAAAACAAATGCGCGCACTTTTGATAAGCCTATCTATGTTGATCTTCTCGAGCTCAAGTTCTTTTGCGGAAGAAACAGCAATACAAGAAGTTATATCTGCCCAGATTGAGGCGTTTAAGCAAAACGACGTTGAAACGGCTTTTACCTTTGCCTCGCCAAAGATCCAAACGATGTTTAGAACTCCAGAAAATTTTGGCAGGATGGTGCAAAGCGGTTATCCAATGGTGTGGCGGCCCAGTGACGTAACGTTTCTGCGTCAAAAGGCCAACAATGGTGTGGTGTTCCAAGAGATGCAGTTCTTTGATGATGCCGGGATAGGGCATTCATTCGTTTACGAAATGGTCGTTGTATCAGGAAGTTGGAAAATCAATGGCGTGTTCAAAACAAAAGCGAGCGGTGTAAGCGCTTGATCTTCACGGCTTTGAGCTCCATCGGGGTGTAGGTAATTTTTGGTTCCACCTGCCGGAGCTCACGGCAGAAATCTGCACCGGGTGATTGGTGTTGATCAATCTACCCTACCAACGTCGTCAACCAATTAGCCTAAGGGCTTTGGGGCGACTTTGGTAATATGTTGTGTATTCTGTTGAACTATATGGAACCGATCGACGTGTGCATACAACTTTGGATACGGTCTACAATAGTAAAAAGCGAGTAACTTGCCAGCGCTCTGCGCTTTAGAGCGAAGATCTCAGCGATTACTTTGGTTTGTGTATCCGGTCCTTTTGGCAGTTACGGATGAATTTTGGAAGCGCTTCAACGCGCCGAAAGTGCGCGCCTGCCGAACAAATTTAATTGCGTTTTGTACGGGTGTATCTTGCTGTTCGCTGCTGAATTTTGTTAAAAAAACAAGTTCCACAAAGCCTTGAATATCCTGCCGAATGAGGCACCGCTCACGGTTGATGGGGTCGAAAGCTCCTGATCATTTGAAGATAACGCTCCAATCACCACACGCTTCCTCAAAATGTGAAATAAGATGGTTCTGAGTAGCACTTCAAAAAAAAACCGGAGTCAACCGTCTGTCAGAAAAATGTGTAACGTTAACCGGTAGGGGAAAAACTGAAACGTGGAACGGGATCAATAACTTGGTTTGCAAACTAAATTGATTGTAAGCTTTTCGAGTGATCAAAGAAATGAAAGTCAAGCGTTCGCGCCATCTTCGGACTTCGACGCGACAAAGGAATAATAGGCAATGAACCCAGCAGAATGGTTGCGTCGCACGGCTGCTTTGAAACCGGACACTCCTGCGTTGTTTCATGGGGAGGATCTGGTTGCTGACTATTCAGAGTTTGCGCGGCGCGCGGCCGCTATTGCGGCCGCTCTGCGTGCGCGTGGTACCGTTAAGGGGGACAGGGTCGCAATCCTAATGAAGAATTGTACCGATTACCTTGAAGCTTTGTATGGCATCTGGTGGTCTGGTGCAGTCGCAGTGCCGATCAATGCGAAGTTGCATGGTAAGGAAGCTGCGTGGATTATCGAAGATGCCGGGGCGCAGCTGGTTTTTGCGTCTGATGATACCGCTTGTGATCTGGTCCAGCAGCAAACCAAATGTACCAAGGAGGTAATTTCGGCTGGATCGCCAGCGTTTGTGGCACTGCGCGATGGGCCAGTTATGCCTCAACCTGCCAGCATTGACCGGGACGATGTGATCTGGTTGTTTTATACGTCGGGTACAACCGGACGACCCAAAGGTGTGATGATAACAGCGCAGAACATAACGTCCATGGTGCTGGGATACCATGATGGGGTTGGCACTCACGACGATGGAGACGCAACTCTCTATGCCGCACCTATGAGTCATGGCGCAGGCATTTACAATTTTATGTTTGTCATGGGCGCAAGCCGGCATGTCTGCCCTAAATCTGGCGGTTTTGACGCGGCAGAGATTTTCAACCTCGCTGCTCGCGTTGGTCCGGTTTCCATGTTTGCAGCCCCCACCATGGTTCGTCGCATGATTGATTATGCAAGGCAATCCAGCGAGACAGGTGACGGCCTAGAGACAATTATTTACGCTGGTGGGCCGATGTATTTCGCAGATATTGTTGAAGCGGTTGACCTACTTGGGCCGCGATTTGCTCAGATCTATGGGCAAGGAGAATGCCCAATGGCGATCACGACGTTGCCCAAAGAGTTTGTTTCTGATCGCAATCATCCACGCTGGCGTGAGCGTTTAACCAGCGTCGGATATCAGCAGTCTGTTAGCCGGGTCAGGGTGGTTGACTCGGACGGCAATGATGTTGTGGGTAACGATATTGGCGAAATTGTTGTTTCAGGCACAGCTGTGATGAAAGGCTATTGGCAAAATCCGGAGGCAACACGCAACGCTATTCGCAATGGGTGGCTTTGGACTGGTGACATGGGTGCGTTGGATCAGGACGGCTTCCTGACACTTCACGATCGCTCTAAGGATTTGATTATCTCGGGAGGGTCTAACATATATCCACGCGAAGTTGAAGAAATCCTGCTGACCGACCCAAATGTTGCAGAAGCGTCCGTGGTGGGTAAGCCCCACGATGAGTGGGGAGAAGTGGTTGTGGCCTGTATCGTCCCTACAACTGGACAGCGGTTAGACCCAGCGGTTCTAGACAATCTCTGTGTAGCGAACATCGCACGCTTTAAACGGCCCAAACATTATATTGAGCTAACCGCACTGCCGAAGAATAATTATGGAAAAATCGTCAAATCTGAACTGCGCGAAGCCATTAAGTTGCTAGACTTTGACGAGGAAAATACGTGTTAATTTCGATATTTCTTCCAATTTTTGTTGAAATCTATGCGCTATTGGAAGCCGCGCCAGCTTTTGGCTATTCCAGCGCGTAAGCGCCGTACTTAAACAAGATTTAAAGATACTGTTGGGCTACCTTAACAAGTACCGGCCGAAAACTTTAAAACCAGTTGAATTAATGCATAACACAGGGTCGTCTCGTTGATTACTATTCCCATCATCTTGCGAACGCGGTCGAATTCACTCGCCACATGGGTGCATCGAGGCACTAGTGATAAGCTCGTAGTTTGCTTGTCTGGGATAGGTCGAGTCAGGGAACAACCACCGTCTTATGAATTTGCTTTCAATGCCACCAGTGGAGGTAAGCATAGCGTTCTGTTTATTGCTGACCCGAATAGAACCTGGCTGAACGGGTCTGGTCTCATCAATAATATTTGTGAAGAAGTCGATACGTTTCAAAAGGAATGTGGTACGTCCCGCACCATCGCGGCTGGACATTCGATGGGTGGATTCAGTGCGCTGGTTCTGCCCGATTTCCTAAAGATTGATGCGGTGCTAGCATTTGCACCGCAACTTTCGATTCATCCCGATGTTGTGCCAGATGAAACGCGTTGGGAGTATTATCGGAATAGAATCGATGCATTCAGGATTAAAACGGTGGCTGACCACTTTAATGAAGACACTACATACACTGTGATATCTGGTAGCCATCGCAAAGAAGCGGCACAACGAGATCGATTTCCAAGAATGTCAAATCTGCGTAGATATATTGTTCCCGATACCCACCACAATGTTCCACAAAAGCTGAAGCAACTAGGCATTCTGGATAAAATTTTTCATGCAGCCATTCACAACCAACCACGAAAACTACGATTGATGCTTGAAAAAGACGCGAATGCAAAACTGGTATTGTAGGAAAACATTAAGCATTTCTAACCAAAGCGAACGCATCCTGAAGCCAAATAATTCAGTTTGAAAGTGTTGCTTTGGCCGAAGTGAATTTAGAATTCACTACAGACCTAAGCATTTCCATAAAATGAGCCTCTGAACTTTAAACTGCCATGCAAATATATTTCATTTCGAGGTAATCCTCAATGCCATGATGACTGCCTTCGCGACCCAAACCGGACTGTTTTACCCCGCCAAAAGGGGCTACTTCGGTGGATATGATTCCAGTGTTTACACCCACGATTCCGTACTCCAATGCTTCGGCTACCTTATATACGCGGCTCAGATCTTTGGCGTAGAAATACGAGGCAAGGCCAAAGATTGTATCGTTCGCAATTTCGATAACATCGTCTTCAGTATCGAACTTGAACAATGGGGCGAGTGGGCCAAATGTTTCATCGTTCGAAAATATCATATCTTGTGTTGCACCTGTAATGATTGTCGGCTGAAAGAACGTGCCTCCCAAGTCTGACGGATTGCCGCCAAGGATTATCCTGGCACCCTTAGCTTTGGCGTCAGAAATGTGCTTTTGCACCTTCATAACAGCCTCGGAGTTGATCAGTGGACCGAATACGGTTCCATCTTCGAGACCATCACCAACTTTCATCGTTGCGACCCGTTCCTTGAGTTTAGCGGCGAACTCATCATGCACACCGGATTGTACATATATGCGGTTGGCACACACACATGTCTGACCGTTGTTTCTGAATTTGCACATAATCGCGCCTTCGACGGCTGCGTCCAAATCGGCATCATCAAAAACGATGAACGGCGCGTTGCCCCCAAGTTCCATTGAACACTTCATGACGCTTTCCGCGGCTTGCCGTAGTAGAATGCGCCCAACTTCTGTTGAGCCAGTAAAGGTTAGTTTGCGTACTGCGTCGTTTTCGCAGAACTCTTTGCCAACCTCACTGGCGTTTGTTGATGGTACAATGTTTAGGACACCCGCTGGGATACCGGCGCGCTCGGCGAGAACTCCAAGTACTATTGCTGAGAGTGGTGTTTCTGTTGCTGGACGAGCAACAAATGAGCATCCGGCCGCTAACGCCGGACCAGCTTTGCGAGTAATCATCGCGTTTGGGAAGTTCCAGGGAGTGATTGAGGCAGCCACGCCAATAGGCTGTTTGATCACAGTAATTCGTTTATCACGCTGATGGCCTGGGATAGTTTCGCCATAAACTCGCTTAGCTTCTTCTGCGAAGAACTCAATAAATGACGCTCCATAGGCAATTTCTCCAAGCGCCTCAGTCATAGGTTTACCCATTTCTGCAGTCAGGATCAGAGCTAAATCTCGCTGATGTTTGACCATAAGATCAAACCAGTTGCGCAAAACTGCACCACGTTCTTTTCCAGTCCATCTCGCCCATTCTTTTTGAGCGGCTTCAGCGTGTGTGATTGCTCCTGCAACCTGCGATCTGCTGATATCGGCAACCCGTGCAATTACGTCGCCACGGGCTGGATTAATCACGTCGAACGTAATCCCTGAGTCGCCCTCGACCCATTGACCGCCTATGTAGGCGCGCGTCTCCAGTAAGGAGGGTTCACTTAGAAGGGATTTGAGGTTGGTCGTATTATCAAGCATGCTGGTTTCCTAAGAATGGCTTTGGCGTGGAACAGCAGTTCCATGCGGGAAAGTACGATGGCGGAGATAGGCAAAATAGCTAGCAAGTTTGGGAAATATGTCAATGAATCTTGATGATGATTACGCAAACGCAGCTTACATTAAAAATGCGGCTTCTTTTCCGCAAATGTGGGCAGATCGGGCGGCGATATTCCGTGAGCATAATTATTGCGAACTTGGGGTGGCTTACGGGTTGGGTGAGCGCCAAACGATGGATTTATTTTTCCCAAAGCAGGCACCAAAAGGGCTGTTTGTATTCGTACACGGCGGCTATTGGCTAAAATTTGACCGAAGTTCTTGGTCCCATCTTGCAGGGGCTGCCATCAGTAGGGGTTGGGCGGTTGCCATACCCTCTTATGATCTCGCTCCAAAGGCTCGAATTTTTGAAATGACTTTGCAGATCGCTCAGGCTGTTACTGTTGCCGCAGAAAAGGTTGCTGGGCCAATCGCTTTGGCAGGGCATTCGGCCGGTGGCCAGCTTGTTGCCCGGATGGTGTGCCCCGGTGTTCTTGGGGAAAATGTTGTGAATCGCTTGACGCAAGTTGTGCCCATTTCACCAGTTTCAGATTTGCGCCCTTTGATGCACACTTCTATGAATTCAGATCTGAAATTGGACGAGGAGGAATGCGCTTCGGAAAGTCCAGCCTTACTGCTACCCCGAGACGGTCTACCAGTCACGGTTTGGGTTGGGGCTGATGAGCGTCCCGTGTTCTTAGCGCAGTCAAAACAGTTGGCGGATGCATGGGAATGTGATTGCGTGACAGCTGTGGGTAAACATCATTTTGACGTCTTGGAGCCTCTTGAAGATCCTAACAGTGTTTTGTCGCGACTTTTGTTATGTGTTCAAGAGGCCTGAAAGCATGGTACAATGTCACCTTTTGTTGGCGTTGCATGATAAACGCCTCTGGCAATTGCGCGCGCCAAGCAGGTAGCAGCGGCATGGCCTAGCCAAAGCGTGTTTTGCACCGAGTCTTGCAGTGGTTTCGTCTCCGTTGATATCGCAAAGATCAGATCCCCGTCCATTGGAGTGTGAGAAGGGACTAAGGCGCGGGCCATACCGTCATGAGCAGTCGTTGCCATGCGAGTGCATTGAGCTTTGGAAAGCGTAGCGTCAGTAGCGACGATGGCGAGGGTAGTGTTTAGCGTGGCAAGCTTGGTTGCTGGAGTGTGTGTTTGGGAGGAATGTACCCCACCCTGTCCACCAAATTCGTTGTTGATTTCCCATGGCCCTGCCCAGAAATGTGATCCGTCTGGAGATGCATCACCAAGTGCATTCACCGCAACCAGCGCACCAACCATGTGGCCGGATGGAAGGCGTAGTGATGCAGAACCAAGCCCACCTTTGTGCGAGGCAAGGGTTGCCCCTGTGCCCGCGCCAAGGCTTCCCAAGGGAAAATGCTTCGACGCTCTCTGAAGCGCTTTTACCCCGAGAGCGCGATATGGATTTTCATTCCAAACCTTTTTACCGCCGTTCAGTAGGTCAAACAGGATTGCAGCAGGTACGATTGGAACGGTCTGTTTGCCGATAGCAAAGCCGCGCTTCATCTTACGTAATTCGTCCACAACACCAGACGCTGCGTCAAGACCAAATGCAGACCCGCCGGACAGAACCAACGCATCGACTTTCTGAACTGTTTTGTCAGGTGCCAGTAATTCGGTTTCTCTTGTGCCAGGAGCACCGCCCATGATGCTAACGCCACAGACGAAAGGTTCATTAGCCAAAAGAACGGTGCTACCAGTCTTTATTGCTTCGTCTTGTGCGTTTCCTACGATGAGGCCGTCGACGTCAGTGATCAGGTTTAATGGGCCAGGTTGCATAGAATACCTCGATCTGTACTGTCAGTGAGACTATTGATTTCCAACCGCTGAGCAAGGAATATTGGTTTTGTGTCAAGCGCTGGTACCCTGTGAAAGTAAGCAGTAGGAACTCCTTTAAATTGATGTGTCCGGAATTTTACGAGCTGCCAATGCCAGTTTCGGAATTAAGGGATTGATCGCGAAATTGCGCTTGGTCGCCTATATGTTAAATCATTGGCTGGATGTGTTAAATGCGTACGGGAACAGGGTGAACTAAATCTGACCAAGACGCTTGATGATCGCAGATGCACTGGCTCTGAGAATAATGTCGGTGGATAAAATTTCCGCCATAAAAATACGAATTTTGTAGTCTAGGCACGTTGCACCATGCAGTAAGCTTAAAACTTAACTGGTCGACCTGGACATGGATTACATTACAAAGTTTCAAGATAAGCAGGTAAATTTGGCAAAGATTGAAACACCGTCGCGACGTTTTGAGGAGGGTAGAGCTGGAATTGCTGACGTTCGCTGAGAAAGGTCGTAGTGTGATTGGTTCTGCTGGGGGCTGGTGTGCTAATGTACGAGTCCGCTAGGGGCTGAAACGACCTGATTGGCCGTCACGGTTCTTCGAACATAGTAAGGAGGTAATCGATGTTTGCGTTGTTCAGGCTTTCAGTGATTGCGTTTATTGTCCTGACCGTCATTTACGTGTGCTTGTTGCTGTATTCTCGCCAAGTGCAGCGCGAAAAGCTCGAAATTGATTGGGACGCAGGAAGCAAAACTGGTGACCGCGACCAATGGATAGAACATGGATTGCGGAACTATGAAAAATCCTTGCGTCAAAAGCTGCTACTTGGGGTTTACATTGTCCCGGTCACACTCGTTATTATATTGATCTATTTTGTTAATTTCTACTAAGAGGACCGGAATATGGTCTATTTAAAATGGGGTTTTTGGAGTTTGTTTTGGCTGCTGATCGTGGCGTTCTTTCATTACACCCTGCCACAGAACGACATTGTACGGATCGCTGATACTTACGAAAAACGAATTGATTTTGGAGAAAACTCGATTTTTTGGGCGTCTCCGGATACCGGAAATCAAGTCGGTGTGATTAATCGGGATGTGTTCTTTATTCAGGCGTTTTACGACAGTGAGCGCCCGATCGTATACCGAAATGAGGACACAGGCTGGGGTTGGCCCCCTTATTTCAAATTTGATACTTCAAACCTTCAGGCTGAAGCAAATGATCTCAAGTCGACTAAGGAAGCACCCCAGTGGGTAGCCCTGAAGCATTATGGTTGGCGAAATGAACTTTTGTCGATCTACCCTAACGCAGTTGGTGTAAAAGCATTGGTCGATCCAAGTGTAAACATCATCCCGTGGATGAACATAATTATTCTCATAGGTTTCTTTGCTTTATTCTGGTCTGTTTGGGCACGCTGGCGCAGATTTAGGCAGGCACGGATTGATCCAGTTCTAGCGGAGATGGAAGATACCTTCGATGCGGCGAGTGACACTTTCGTTGAGAAACGTGGACGGTTTTCGCGCTGGTTAAGTTCGTGGCGCGACAAAAACCGCCCATGAAATTTTGACAGTTTCATAGAGTTTGTTTGTTTAGAATATTTTCTTTTGAACTAATGCTCGAAGCTAGCGCGATCCATAACCTACCTGTTAAACATTGTTGCGTTCAACTCTATCGCGCCGACAGCTTTTGACATCGAAAGTCGAAGGAAAATGGGCCGAAAGGCCCAATTTTTATCGCATACCGTAGTAGAGGCCGACTGTATGTTCCGCCTCTGCGAAGAATAGCCATCGTGACACAGCTACGCCAATCAAATGGCTGAGGATCGCAAGAACTACGCTAATGTGACTGAACGGGGTGACCAATAGGACGATTGGCAAAATGATCATCAAAGCGAAAGAGATTATTCGCAGTTTCTGCGCGTGTTTTCGGCCGACAAGAAAAATAAATTCACGCATTAGGTAGTTTGGTGCGGTGTGTGGATGTGCGACTGATCGCACTGTACCTATAGAGCCGAGCGCGGTAGCTGTACCCAAGTTGGAACCGCTATTTTTAAAGGCATTGTCGCCACGTTTCCACCAGATTATCTGAGTTGCGCCTGCCACGCAGAGGAACGCAAGGGCGACCTTTACCCTACCTGAGAGTAGTGCGCCGCCGGCGACTGACAAACAGAGAAACAGTACTGAAGTTAGTGTGGTGTTCCATCGCGGAATTGTCGCCAACTGAGCATAGATCATCGATGTTGTGTAGACCGTTGCAAGCGAAAGCAGCGCTCCGATCCAACCTAGTAAGGCGATTTGGATGCCCAGAAAAATGTAAACGATCGCATGGAGACCCATGATCATCAATGCTGCAATGGCGCAGATACCTTCTCGGCTTAGCCAACTCGTGCGCCATTGCGTAAGTGCGCGCCAGGCCCGTTCAGGACGCCCCAGGTGAAATGTTGATGATATCAGTCCTCCCACAGCCAGTGCAAAAGCGATGAAGAAGAATGTAAAACCAATTGTTCCGGTTGGAGGGGATGGATCTAGACCCAACCAAAATAAAAGGCCAAAGCCAATCCCCGAGAAAGTTGTGAAAATGATAACTGATGGTGCGGGATGCATTAGGCTGTGCCTCCGGGAAGCTTATCAAGGGCTTTGTCAAGCCATCCCAAAAAACCAGCAGGTTCGTCTGCGATGGGCTCCAATAGTGGGGCGAGTAGGCTTTGATCATCCCAGCTATCTTTGTGACGTGGTGGAAGGTATTTGTTCACCGGTGCTGTTCCCAGTTCAGGCATCAAGTCCATTCCTCCCCTTTCTTGTACGAGTTGTGATACGTCGCTGTTTGGATCACCCAAGTCTCCGAAGTGGCGGGCGCCAGCCGGGCAGGTTCGCACGCAGGAGGGAATTCGATCTTCCTCTGGAAGATTTTCGTTATAGATTCTGTCGACGCAAAGGGTACATTTTTTCATAACTCCTTCGGCTTGATCAAGTTCGCGTGCGCCATAGGGGCAGGCCCAAGCACAAAGACCGCAACCAATGCAACTGCTTTCATTGACCAAAACGATCCCGTCTTCAGTGCGTTTGTAGCTAGCACCGGTGGGGCAGACAGTAACACATGGTGCGTCTTCGCAATGAAGGCAAGACTTTGGAAAATGCACTGTTTGTGCCGCCCCTTCCGGAGGCTGTACCTCATAACTGTGAACTCTGTTGAGAAACGTGCCCATGGGCTCATTTCCGTAGGGGCGTTGGTCGGACAGAGGAGCGCCATAGTTTTCGGTGTTCCAGCCTTTACAAGAAATCACGCAGGCATGACAGCCCACGCAGGTATCCAGATCTATCACCAGGCCGAGTTTTTTGTTGGTGGCGGTCGGTAGGGTTGTCATACTTGTCCCTCTGGAGTTTGTGGAGTGGTTGCTGATAGTGTAGGTAAGCAGGCCCGGTCACAGGCGGGTAAGTCGTTCCCTTGGTTTATATGAAGCAAACGGTGGTTCTGTCTCATTTACCAACCTTCCACTTGATTTCGTCTGGGCCATGTCCAACTGGCGACTTGATCGGATCTAAGGAAGGTAAGCTTGAGGTGCGAGGATCAACCTTTTCAATATTAACGCGAAGGTCGAACCAAGCGGCTTGGCCCGTGATCGGATCTGAGTTGGCCCAACGTAGCCCGTCTCCTTTTGGTGGAAGGAGTTCGTTGATGAGGTGATTTAGAAGGTACCCCTTTGTCGCCTCTGGCGCATCTTCTGAAAGGCCCCACGTCCCTTTGCGTTTCCCGATCGCGTTCCATGTCCATACCGTATTTTCATTCAGTGCAGCTTGATGCGTGACTGGGACGGTAATTTTGCCATGAGCAGAGGTAACGCACGCCCAGTCACCTTCGCTGAAGCCGTGCTGTTTCCATAACTTGGTTGGGAGGTGCAGCGGATTCTCACTATGGAGTTGACGCAGCCAAGCATTCTGTGTGCCCCAGCTATGATACATTGCCATTGGGCGCTGCGTAAGCGCGTGCACGCCGAATGTATTGGTGTCAATTGTGCTATCTTCAATTGGTGGATACCAGATTGGTAAAGGATCCATTACCTCTTGAAGCCGTTCACGTAGGTGGTCGGGGGGTTGCCGGTCCCCATGACCCTCAGCGGCACGCTGAAATTTGCGCATCGGTTCAACATAAAGTTGGAATAGGTAGGGTTGGGGAGTGTCGTAGATACCCATACCTACGGCCCAATCTTGATAGGCTGCGTTCCAGGGCTTCATATACAACGCTTCGTCTGGAATATGTTCGACAAAAAACCCACCGTTTTCAATGTAATTATCTAGCTGCTCAGGGTTAACTTCACCCCGCCCGGTCTGATCGCCGTTTTCACCACGGAAGCCCGCAAGCGGGCCTATGCCTGGACGGCGTTCGTGGTTGACGATGTAGTCTCCATAGTCTTTCCACTTCTGCGAACCATCTTCATTCAGGAAGGCAGGCAGGCCGATGCGGGCCCCCAGATCAATCAATACTGACTGAAATCCGCGGACGTCTCGGTCAGGTTCGATTACTGGCCAACGAATTGCATCGGCTGCAGCGTCTGCCTCGCAAATAGGGCGATCCAACAGGGAGATGCAGTCGTGACGTTCCAAATATGTGGTGTCGGGCAAAATCAAGTCGGCATAGGCGACCATTTCTGAGTTGTAGGCATCGGAGTAGATGATGCGTGGAATGCGATAACCACCATCGTCGTTTTGGTCGGTAAGCATTTTGATTACACCAGAGGTGTTCATCGAAGAGTTCCATGACATGTTGGCCATGTACATGAACAGCGTGTCTATGGGGTACGGGTCCTGCGCATGGGCGTTAGAGATCACCATGTGCATCAGACCGTGGGCTGACATTGGGTTTTCCCAGGTAAAGGCCTTATCGATCCGAATAGGCTGATTGTTTTCATCTAGGAGGAGGTCTTCTGGGCCTCGTGGAAAGCCTAGATGTGGGCCATTGAGCGGGCGACCAGGGCCACTGTCGCCATGCGGTTTGGGATGTGCTTCGACTGGCTTGGGATAGGGCGGTTTGAAACGGAAACCGCCGGGAACCTCAACGGAACCTAGCAAAATTTGCAATACGTGTAGGGCACGGCAGGTCTGAAACCCGTTGGAATGTGCCGAAATTCCCCGCATGGCATGGAAACTGACAGGCCGTCCCGTAATTGTTTTGTGAGATTCCCCGCGGAAATCTGTCCATTCTTGCTCGAGCTCAAAAGACTCCTCAAAGGCTACCCGAGCCAATTCGGCTGCAATACGACGGATTTTTCCTGCGGAAATACCGCACCGTTCAGCGACAGCCTCTGGGGCGTACTTTTTGTCGATGTATTTCTCGGCCATCAGGTGCATAACGGTGTTGTGGGTTGTGCCGGCATATCTATATGTAGCTGCCAAGTCTGGGCGTACGCCTTTCCGGTCGAACGGAGTAAGGTCGCCAGTGTTTCGGTCTATTACCAGTTGCTTTCCGTCATCATCACGCAGCATTAAACCTGTGTTGCTGTCTATCAGAACGGCTGCATTGGTGTATTGAGCAAGGTAGTTCAGGTCGATCTTGCCAGCTTTCATCAACTCATGGATCAGTGACAGGATAAAGAGACCGTCTGTGCCTGGCGTGATGCCAACCCATTCGTCAGCTACCGCGTTATAGCCAGAACGAACTGGGTTCACCCCGATCACTTTAGCACCACGTGCCTTTATCTTACCGATACCCATTTTGATTGGGTTGGAGTCATGGTCTTCAGCCACACCAAAAATCATAAACAGCTTGGTATAGTCCCAGTCAGGTTGACCAAATTCCCAGAACGCTCCTCCCATGGTATAAATTCCGGCTGCCGCCATATTCACCGAGCAAAAGCCGCCATGCGCAGCGTAGTTTGGCGTACCAAAGTGCTGCGCCCAATACGATGTGAAAGATTGTGATTGGTCTCGTCCAGTGAAAAACGCAAGCTTGTGAGGCGCTGTATTGTGAATTTCTGAGAGCCAATCACTAGCGGTGCTGATTGCTTCTTCCCAACTGATTTCTTCAAATTCGCCGGAGCCGCGGGGGCCCACCCTTTTAAGTGGCTTTCGCAGTCTTGAGGGCGCATTAACCTGCATGATGCCGGCAGACCCTTTCGCACAAAGAACACCCTTGTTTACGGGATGGTCCCGGTTGCCTTCAATATAGGCAACTTTTTTGTCCTTCATGTGAACGTTGATGCCGCATCGACAGGCACACATGTAGCAGGTCGTCTTTCGAATTTCGTCCGAAACCTTGGGAGATGTGTCGATCTGCGGTTCTCGAAATGTCATGATACTTCCCAGTTTTGAGACAGGCGGTCTCACGTTAAAAATGAACTAAGCTTCGGCACTATGTTTCCCCTATGTGATCGAAATCACAAATGTTAGGGCAGTCATGAATGTTTAGTTGGTAGATCAGGATATTGACCGGTTGTTGCTCTACGCGTTGAACAATCCGGTTATACATTTGCTCAATGGCAAGTTTCGCGGATAATAAATCCGTAGAGGTGCCGCGCCGCAGATGAAGCGCGCATAAGTATAAATTGACTTGTTTATTAGGTTTTTTTTGCGTGAACGTTTTAATTTTCTTGCTAGCAGCCCCCTGTAAGTTTTTGAGCTTCAATAAGGCACCAAATTCGTTGCTGAGTTTGCAAACTACTTCGCGAGTATTGAGGTGGCTGACACTGCAGTGTTTAATGTAATCTCTTATAGGACCGCACTTCACTTGATTGGGCCTGCTCATCATTGTTTTTGGTAACAAGTAAAAAGGATATTTCATGTCGGCATTGCAGCAGGCGGTTGATATTGCGCAAGAACGTAATTTTACCGTTGTATTCCCTGAAGCAGTGGACGACGCGCGCATTGCAGCGGCGATGTGTTTGTTGTCTGAACAGGGCGTTTGTAATTCTATTGACGTTGTTGAAGCGATGGAGCCGTATATTGGTTCGCTGGTGCGCGCGCGAGGTCTTAAAGAAGGAATTGCCCGCCGAATGATTGCACGCCCTTTATATCGGGCGGCTGCTATGGTGGCCAATGGCGATGCAGATGCAATGGTGGCTGGGGCGATAACATCAAGTAAATCGGTAATTGAGGCGGCTTCCATAACAATCGGACTCGCTGACGGTGTGTCGTTACCCTCGTCGTTTTTCTTGATGAAATTTCCTAACGGTCGTGAATTAATATTTGCCGATTGCGGACTAAACGTTTCGCCGGATGCCAAAGGGCTGGCTGATATTGCTCGCGCATCGGCGCAAGCTGCGGAAAAGCTTCTTGGGGCTGCGCGGGTGGCGCTGTTATCTTTTTCAACGGACCGTTCAGGCGCGGGTGATAACGTTGATCTCGTGCGGGAGGCTGCTGAGATCACTGGATATACTGGCCCGGTGCAGGGTGACGCAGCACTAAATCCTGCAGTTGCCCAATTGAAAGGTATGGGGGATGGTCGGGCCAATGTATTAGTGTTTCCAACGCTTGATGCAGGTAATATTGCGTATAAATTAGCGCAGGAATTAGCTGGCGCGCAGGCGCTTGGACCCATCTTGCAGGGCTTTCGCAAGCCGGTTTGTGACTTGAGCCGCGGTGTAAGCGTCGAGGCAATTGCTGGTGCAACGGCACTTACTTTGGCGCTGGCATAGAGTTGGGGGCCGGGAAATTCTGAATTTTTCCAACGGCATCTATTCGCATGAATTTCACACGGCCCCTTTGGCACCTTAGCCGACCTGCTGTGGACGCATGTCTGTGGCGCTGATACCGGCGACAGCAACAGGTTTTTTCATTGCATCGCGACGGAATGGCTCTCCAAGCTCTTGGTTGATCATCGCCTCGATTAGCGTCGTAATCCCGTTCTTCTGATCCTTGACGGCTTGTGTGAGAGCTGCGGTTAACTCATCCATTGTATGTGCGACCACTCCTTTCAGGCCACAGGCATTGGCGATGCCCGCATAGGAGACCTGAGTATCCAACTCTGTGCCGACAAAATTGTCTTCAAACCATAGGGTTGAATTTCGCTTTTCTGCGCCCCACTGGTAATTGCGGAACACAATTTGAGTGACCGCTGGCCACTCTTTACGGCCAATTGCGGTAAGCTCAGTCACTGCAATGCCGAAAGCACCGTCTCCTGAAAATCCCACAACAGGAACATCTGGACATCCGATTTTCGCGCCGACCACGGAAGGTAAGCCGTAACCGCAAGGACCAAACAGGCCAGGCGCAAGATATTTACGACCTTCATCGAACGACGGGTAAGCGTTGCCGATGGCACAGTTATTGCCGATGTCCGACGATATGATAGCTTCGCGAGGGAGCGCTGACTGGATGGCGCGCCATGCCATGCGTGGGCTCATCCAATCAGGCTTGGCGCCTCGAGCCCGCTCGTTCCACGTCGTGCCCGGATCATCTTCCTCGTGATCCATTGAAGAAAGCTGCTGAGCCCATGTTGATTTGGTTGTGGCAATGAGATCCAGGCGGGCATCACGCCCTTCATCTCCGGCAGTGCCTGAGAGTTGCTCCAGCAGTGATGTGGCGACCGTCTTTGCGTGCCCAACAATGCCCACAGAAACCGTCTTCGTCAGTCCGATCCTATCAGGATTGATGTCGACCTGAATGATCTTTGCGTTGCTTGGCCAATAATCAATGCCGTAGCCCGGCAGGGTAGAAAATGGATTTAAGCGCGTACCAAGCGCTAGTACCACGTCTGCTTTTGAGATGAGTTCCATACCGGCTTTGGAGCCATTGTAACCCAGTGGTCCGGCGAACAGAGGGTGCGTGCCGGGGAAAGCGTCATTGTGTTGATATCCACAGCATACTGGTGCTGATAGGCGCTCTGCCAATGCGATTGACGCAGGGATAGCGCCGCCGAGAACCACGCCCGCACCGTTCAGAATCACAGGGAACTTGGCATTGCTCAGCAGCTCCGCTGCATCCTTTAGGGCTGTATCGCCACCGGCTGGCCTTTCAAAATCTACGATAGCGGGCAATTCAATGTCGATGACCTGCGTGAAGTAGTCGCGCGGCACGTTGATTTGAGCAGGAGCGGAGTTCCGTCTTGCTTGCATTATAACTCGGTTTAAAACCTCGGCCATGCGGGATGGATCTCGAACTTCTTCTTGGTAACAAACGCAATCAGCAAACGCGTTCATTTGCTCCATTTCTTGAAAACCACCCTGGCCCATTGTTTTGTTGGCCGCCTGAGGTGTGACAAGTAAAAGTGGTGTGTGGTTCCAGTAAGCGGTTTTAACGGCTGTCACGAAATTTGTGATGCCTGGACCGTTTTGAGCGATCATCATCGACATTTTACCGGTCGCGCGTGTGTAGCCGTCCGCCATAAAACCGCCTGAACCCTCGTGGGCACAGTCCCAGAAGGAAATTCCGGCCTGGCCAAATATATCAGATATTGGCATCATTGCTGAACCAATAATTCCAAAGGCGTGTTCGATTCCGTGTAATTGCAGCGTTTTTACAAATGCTTCTTCGGTCGTCATTTTCATATGAATCACTCCTAATGCACCCAAGGGCTTTTTTCGGGAAATTAGGGGCAGGGGCGTTGAGCCGTTAGGGCCAGTTTGCTAAACCGGATATTGCCAGAGGGGTCAGAGGCGTAAAGCTTCCGCAATTTTGGCCACACCATCAGAAATACGACTGACTGGAATTGAGGAGTAACCGAGCCGATAATAATGATTTGGTTGCTCCGATCCGTGGAAAAAGTGATGTCCGGGTTCGATCAGAACGCTTTTGGCGCGAAGGCGATTGGCGACCTCATCCATATTAAACTTTACTGGTGCCCGCATCCAAAAAGAAGATCCACCGAAGACACCCTTTCCCGCAACGGTCAGGCCGTGGTGATCAATCGCGTTTTGCATGACGCTGCGCCGCTCTTTCAGTGCCTCTCGGAGCCGGCGAACAAGTGCATCGTAGTGTCCAAGCGACAGGAAATAGGCAGCAGTGCGCTGAATGTGGCCTGGCGGATGGCGCAGAACGCTGGCGCGAAGAGCGCGCGCCTCGCGGATGAAGGCCTCTGAACCCACAAGGTAACCTAGCCGGAGACCAGGGAACAGCGATTTTGAAAAGCTGCCGACGTATATGACGCGTCCATCGGTATCCAACGATTTAAGAGCCGGCGATGGTGCATCCAAAAAGGACATCTCAAATTCGTAGTCATCCTCAACGATTAGGGCGTCGATGTCCCGCGCATGCTGAAGCAGAGTTTTTCGCCGGTCCATTGGCATGGTGGCGGTTGTTGGGCACTGATGGCTTGGAGTAGTGAAAATGACGTCAGTTTCTGCAGGAATTTCGCAAGGACGCAGCCCGTCGAGATCAACGGATACTGGCGCGACGTGGCATCTGGACTGTTGGAGAATATCGCTTAACGAATAGTAGCAAGGGTCTTCGATGGCTGCCATTCGCCGTTGCGTGAGTAAAATTTGCGCGGCAATCCAAAGAGCATTTTGAGCGCCAAGCGTAATCAAAATTTCCTCAGGCCTTGCGATAATTCCACGTCGCGGCAGGGTATTGCGGGCAATAAATTCAACGAGGCGAGGATCGTCTTGGTCAAAGTAATCAGCGGTAAGCGCTGTAAAGTCTTTTTGTCCCAACGCCTGTAGTGCACAGAGGCGCCAATTGGAGTGATCAAACAGCGACGGATCCGTTTGACCATAAACAAAAGGATAGCGATAGCTGGCCCAATCTTTAGGTTTTTCGAGTACTTTGCCGCCAGTAAATCGTTGTCCGATGGCTCGCGACCAATCGACTGTCTCTTCACCCCTTTGCGGTGGAGTGAAATTTGGTGGCACGGGAGCGTTTTCGGATACGAAGTAGCCAGAACGACCTCGTGATGTCAGATAATCATTCGCCAGTAGTTCCGTGTAGGCAAGCGTCACAGTGATGCGGCTGACACTCAAGTGTGCCGCAAGACGTCGGCTTGAAGGAAGCTTTTCCCCTTTTCGGAAACGCCCTGAGAGAATGCCCTCCGCAATCATTTGTTGGATCTGAGCCTGCAATGTGCCCTGATTGTCAGAAGACAGGAAGAAAGTTTCGACCGAGATTGCCATGGAGGGTAAGTTATACTGGACTTATCGGCAGTGTAAACTGGTCTATATTAAATCTGCTCTTTCATGCTTTGTTTTGAACCATGGTCCGGCGCGAACCGGGGGCCATACATGCGCAAGAATGGAACACATGACAGTGTTGCGCAGCGAACTGTTGGGTATGATGGAGTGGCCGCGCAAAACTCCATCCAGCTTGGTACCTAATCCCTTGATGGCTTGGCGTGACTACGAATTTGTGACGAGGCATAAGGAACCTGCACTCTCTATTCATTGCGCTGAAAGGATTTTCCGTACCAAGTCAATCCAAATTCAAGCCTACGAATTGGTGCGCCGATGGTCTTACAAGCGGTCATACCAACCGCCTACTTTGCTGTCCTGCGGCTAATAACAACGCTTGTTTTCCTAATCATTCAAATGTGCCTGCTCTTTTCAAAAATCAGGGTAAAAACCCTTCGAATATAATATTTGCGCAAGCATTAAATTAAGATGTAATTTCCAATATTCAGACAAATTAGTTGGGGTTTTTTTGCTCAAATATCCAAGAATTGACGGTTTTTCAAAAAAGATGCCCTAGGCATCAATTTTGAAAATTATTGCTTGAAAATGGTACCTACGGACCCCCAATTTCCCCAAAATGGGGGTCCGTAGGTACCATTTTCAAGAGAGAATTGGGAAATGTACCATGAAACTAGAATCCTGCAGGCCGAGCCAGCGACCACTTTCAGCCGGTACATCAGCGGGTGTTGGTATCGTCGTGTATCAGATTGTACAGGTCTCCGTAGGCTGTTGCCTCTGCCAGATCGCGGCCATGTCCTGCGACCAACCTGACAAGTGAGACCCGCAATCGACTGAGTGAAGCTAGTTCAGGCCATACGAGCTCCCCGTTAGCAAAAACTGCCCGACCTTTTAGGGGGCCGGGCAGCGTAATCAGGTGATAAAGTTGCTCTAAGGAAGAGCTATCGATGCCCTAGCCGAACACCTTGGTCAGTGCTTTGTCCACTGCATTAGTAATCGCATCGACATCATCAGCGGTAATAATCAATGCTGGTGAAAAGCACAGCACGTTGTTGCGGCCCGGAATGGAACGATTCGCTGCGCCAATAATCACGCCTTGTGCACCGCAATCTCCAACGACTGCCATCACGTCTTTTTCGTCAGCTGGTTCTTTAGTTTCACGATCCTTTACCAACTCAACACCAAGGAACAGCCCCTTGCCGCGCACGTCACCTATAATCTGATGCTTATCCATGAGAGCCTGCAAGTTGCTCTTCATGCGCTCACCCATTTTGGTGCAATTTTCGAGAAGTTTCTCTTCTTCGATGATCGCCATATTTTCCAGAGCTGCCGCCGGGCCGGCTGTGCAACCGCCAAAAGTCGAAATGTCGCGGAAGTGATTCAACTTATCGTCCGGGTTGTCTTTGAAGTTTTCAAAAACTGCTTCGGTTGTAACCATGCAAGCAATCGCCGCATAGCCTGAAGCCACACCTTTAGCCATGGTTACAAAGTCAGGTTTGATACCATAGTGCTGATAGCCAAACCATTCTGTTCCTGTCCGGCCGATTCCGCACACTACTTCGTCAATGTGTAGAAGAACGTTATACTGTTTGCAGATCTCCTGAACGCGCTCCCAGTACCCTATTGGTGCTTCAATGACACCACCGCCAGCAGTCACAGGTTCAAGGCAGAGCGAGCCAACGGTTTCAGGACCTTCGCGTAAAATAACCTCTTCGATCAAATTCGCAGCAGCTATGCCAAATTCGCGACCGGATAGATGTTCGAGCCCTAACTCATGCTTACGGTATTCCATGCAGTGTGGCACGCGCACGAAGTCTGGCGCAAAAGGCCCGTACTGTATGTTACGCTCATCTTGCCCACCGGCAGACATCGCTGCGAGCGTCGAGCCGTGATAATCGCGGTCGCGATATAGAATCTTGGTTTTCTTACCACCATATTTTTTGTGCGCGATTTGGCGAACCATTTTGAATGCTTTTTCGTTCGCTTCTGAACCAGAGTTTGTGTAGTAAACTCTGCTCATGCCGGGCATCTTGTCTATTAGCTTTTCGGCAAATAAAGCACCAGGAATAGAGCCGCCAGTATTGGCAAAGTAGCAAAGTTTCATCAGTTGCGCATGCACTGCATCCGCTATACGCTTTCGCCCGTAGCCGACATTAACGGTCCAGACCGCGCCAGAAACGGCATCGATGTATTCTTTGCCGTTATGATCCCAGACACGCATACCTTTGCCTTCGATAATGATGCGGGGATCATTAGTTTCGAAGGGTTTGTGCTGCATCAAGTGATGCCAGACGTGCGCCTTGTCAGCGTTGACGACATGGCCTAGGTCATTGTCACTCAAATTTCCATCCATAATCGCATCCTCCATGGGCATGTTTGTAGTTTTGGAAAAGGCATTGCGCGCCCCCCTTGGGCGCAACTATCCGTACGGGAACACAATCGCCAGTTTTTCTGGCACGGAGATAGGGCCAGTTGCGCCCCCCATGTCTGACCAGTTGGAAAGCAACTTAGCGCTAGGATTTCTCTTTTTACAAAAAAAATCCAAGTCTTTAAAAGAGTTAATTCAAATTTTGGCATTGAGATCTAGGGTTAACATTCATGTAGGCTCTGTGGTATTAAGGAAAAAAAGGATTGATCGGTGCGGGGAATTAAGTTCGGATCGCCGCGTGATGCTAGAAGAGGGCTGTTCCTATCTATCATGAAAACCAAGCCGGCGGTCTTAAGCCGCGCAACAAAAACCAACGGGAGAAACATATGTCGTTAACGAAATTCAAGGCGGCCACAGCCGCCGTATCGCTATTGGCCACAGTTCAAGTGGCCAGCGCTGAAGACCTCACAGTTGCTTATTTCCTCGAGTGGCCGATGCCGTTCCAGTATGCAAAAGAAATGGGCATGTACGATAAAGCGCTAGGTAAGAGTATTAACTGGGTCAGTTTTGATACAGGCACCGCGATGTCAGCGGCGATGGCTTCTGGCGACGTGCATCTCTCAGTAAGCCAAGGTGTGCCACCATTTGTGGTCGCAACAAGCGCCGGTCAGGATCTACAAATACTAGATGTTGCTGTGTCTTATGCAGACAATGACAATTGTGTTGTCGCCGAAGCACTCGAAATTGATAAATCGTCGGTTGGCGAACTTGCTGGCAAAAAAGTTGCAGTTCCATTGGGGACAGCGGCACATTACGGCTTCTTAAGCCAAATGGCGCATTTTGGCGTGGATGCTGGGTCAATGGAAATTGTCGATATGGCGCCAGCAGAAGGCGCAGTTGCGCTGGAACAGGGTTCCGTTGACATGTTCTGCGGTTGGGGCGGTGCACTGCGTCGCGCTAACGCGTTCGGCAATAATTTGTTAACCGGCGCTGAGAAAACCGAACTTGGTATTCTGGTGTTTGACGTAACTTCAGGACCGGCAGGTTGGGTTGGCGAGAATTCTGACACCGTCACGGCGTTTCTGAAAGTGACTGCAGAAGCAAACGCAATGTGGGCGGATGAAGCCAACCACGCCGAAATGCTTCCTGTGATTGCTAAGGACGCGGGTATGGATGAAAATGCTACAATGGAAACGATCTCAACGTTTACCTTCCCCACCGTGGAAGACCAACTGAGCAGTGCATGGTTGGGCGGCAACGCACAGGGATTCATGAAAGGCGTCGCAGAGGTGTTCGTAAACGCAGGTTCTATCGATGGTGCGCTTGACACGTACGAGAACGCTGTGAACGCCGCGCCGTTGGCAGCTGTCGGCAACTAAAGACTACTATTCTTAAATTCGGGCCGGGCGTTCCAAGGGGTGCGTCCGGCCCTTTGGCAAGTAGGGGACAGTCATGAGTGGTTTGGGCATCGAAAATATCTCGATGCGGTTTGATTTGCCGAACGGAAGTTCTGTTCAGGCTTTGAAAGACGTATCGTTGCATCTTGAACCGGGAGAACTGATGAGCGTACTTGGGCCATCAGGTTGCGGCAAGACAACACTGCTGAATATCGTTGCGGGTTTTCTTGCGCCAACGAATGGACAAATTTCTCTGAATGGTCATCGCGTTGAGGGGCCTGATGCAGAGCGGGGTATGGTCTTTCAGCAGGGCGCTCTTTTCGAATGGATGAACGTTAGGGACAACGTAAGTTTCGGACCTCGTATGGGTGGAAAGAAGCCAGCAGATTACACGGCAAACGTGGATCGCCTTTTGAACATAGTAGGACTGGCTGACTTCAAAGAAAAAGCGATTTATGAACTCTCTGGCGGTATGCAGCAACGTGTGGCTCTGGCTCGCTGTCTTGCCAATGACCCAGATGTAATTTTGATGGATGAACCGTTGGGCGCACTGGACGCGTTGACCCGGGAAAAGATGCAATCACTGGTCCTCCAGCTCTGGAAAGAGACTGGCAAGACTATCGTTCTGATTACGCATTCGGTTGAGGAAGCTCTCCTTCTTGGCGAACGTTTACTTGTGATGGCACCGCGACCAGGCCGTATTCATAAAGAATATCGGCTTCCATTTGCTGATCTTGGCGTTGGTGCAGATCTTAGGGAGGTGAAGAAACACCCTGAGTACAATTCGACCCGCGAAGAAATCCTTGCGATGATCTGGGATATGGAAGAAGAAATCATGGGACGCACGGAGGAAACGTCATGACGGGGTTACTTATCCTGCTCGTTTATGTTGCAGTATTCGCCGGATCGTTTTTTGCAGTAAAGTTTTTGGTTCAAAGTGCGACGCGGGATTACACTTCGCTCAAAACTGTGACGTTCGGGGACGAAAGTGCAGTGGTTTCGAACCGCATGGCTTCTATTTTGTCCATAATCACGATTTTCCTTATTTGGGGATCGTTTACGGGGTCAAAGTGGGTGCCAGGCTTTCTGCATGCGCCGGCTGCCTTCGTTGGCGAAACAGCATTCAATTACACCCTTGATAATGGTTCAGGAGAGACCGACGTAGGAACAGTTTTTGTGAAAGTGGTCGATTTTGGCGAGGACGCTGAAAATTTTGAGGTCGAACCGGGCGATGGGGCAGCCAAGAATGATGCGTTGGCTATGAATGCAGGGCGTTCCAAGACTTTAATTTTTGACAAAAACGATAACTTCAAACGTAAAGATGGTGCAAAAGTTATAGCTATTGATGGCGATCCAATTAGGCCTAAATTGGCTTTGGAGTCGTCAAAAGGTCGGTTTGTATTGACTGACAAGGGCGCGATCAGTTTTACGCCACCGCAGGGATTGCAGATGGATCCCATCTACTTGCCGCCGCCAGAAGCTGTAGTTCGTCGTTTTTGGGAGATAAGTTCGGAGGGTTATCGCAACTTTACCTTGTGGCAACACTTAGGTTATTCCCTGTTTCGGGTAATTGGTGGTTTCTTGTTCGGAGCGCTGATTGGTATTCCGTTGGGGTATGCTATGGGTCTCAACGGTTGGTTTCGCGGTTGGTTTGATCCAATCGTGGAATTCATGCGTCCTGTACCGCCGCTGGCATTGATCCCGCTGATTATCATTTGGTTCGGTATTGGTGAAGTTGGCAAAATTATTCTTCTGTTTCTTGCTGCGCTGTGGATCATGGCGATTGCGGCACGCTCTGGTGTTTCTGGCGTGCGAATAACAAAAGTACACGCTGCCTATTCTTTGGGGGCCAGCAAATGGCAAATCATGCGTCATGTGATTATTCCTAATTCGCTGCCGGATATCTTCACAGGAGCCCGGGTCGCTATGGGAGTTTGCTGGGGTACGGTAGTTGCGGCAGAGCTAGTTGCTGCTAGTCAGGGTGCGGGCATGATGATCATGGTCGCGTCAAAATTTACACTTACTGATATAGTCCTCATGGGAATTATTTTGATTGGTGTGATCGGATTTGGCATCGACATGATAATGCGGTGGGTTGAAAGAAAGCTCGTCCCGTGGAAGGGAAAAGCCTGATTAGAATTGGGAAATTCCGTCCGTGTCGTCGCAACGTGCCTCTTTTATAGAGACTCTGTATTTACGTAATATCAACTTAAAATTAACGCCGGGGTGGCACCCCCGGCGTTAATTGTTCAGCCCCGATCAACCGATTGGTACGCCGGAGATAGCCTTAACCTCGCAGAACTCTTCCAGCCCCCACTTACCACCTTCGCGACCGTTGCCTGATTGTTTATAACCACCAAATGGTGAGCCCTGTACTCGGCCAACACCATTAGTTTCAACCATACCGGAGCGGACTTGGCGCGCGACGCGTAAACGTTTTTCGTCATCGTCTGTTTGGATGTAGTTAGTTAGGCCATAGACTGTATCATTGGCCATTGCGATGGCCTGCTCTTCGGTGTCAAACGGAATGATCGAGAGGACTGGGCCGAAGATCTCTTCGCGATAGATGGTCATTTCTGGCGTGACGTCAGCAAACACAGTTGGCCGCACAAAGTAGCCTTTGTTCATTCCCTCAGGTCGCCCCAAGCCACCGGCTATCACCGTTGCACCTTCTCGGATGCCAGTTTCAATTAGCCCCTGAATTTTGTTAAACTGAGTTTCTGAAACTACTGGACCTATATGGCGGCCACTTTCAGTGGTCGGACCCACCTCAGTGGCTAGGGCAGTTGCTTTTGCCACTTCCAATGCATGCGGATAGGCTGAGCGCTCGACCATCATTCGGGTTGGTGCATTACAGGATTGGCCGGAGTTGTTCATGCAGTGGATTACTCCGCGCTTGACGGCCTTCTCGTCGGCGTCAGCGAATATGACATTAGCGCCCTTACCGCCAAGTTCGAGGCTTACGCGTTTGAGAGAGTCTGCTGCTGCCTTTGTGATGGCGATGCCTGCACGGGTTGATCCAGTGAAGCTGACCATGTCGACATCCGGGTGTGCTGAGAGTTGGGACCCAACACCGGCGCCATCCCCATTTACGAGATTGAAAACGCCGGCGGGGAAACCCGCCTCGTGGACCATTTCAGCGAAAAGTAAGGACGAAAGTGGCGCTATTTCCGACGGTTTTAAAACCATTGTGCATCCGACGGCTAGGGCAGGGATGGCTTTCAGTACAACTTGATTCATTGGCCAGTTCCAAGGCGTGATCAGAGCGCAGACGCCGATGGGTTCTTTGCGAATCCTGTCTGCATCCATCTTCTGTTCGAAGTCAAACTTTTCAAGGGCTTGAAGAAAACCTGACAAATGCCAGCCTCCGGCACCCCACTGGCTGTTGCGAGCCAAATCAATCGGTGCACCCATTTCAGCGCGGATTGCCTCGGCCATTTCGTCGCGGCGCGCACTGTAGATATCGCCCAGTTTTTTGATGAGGGCAACGCGTTGATCCAATGGCGTGTTCGCCCAACTCTGAAATGAGTTGCGTGCTGCGCTTACAGCGGCATCTGTATCGGCCTGCTCGCCTAAAGATATGACGCCACAGGCCTCTTCGGTAGCTGGGTCGATGACGTGGAAGTCGTTGGGGATCGCTGGATCTACCCATTGGCCGTCGATGTAAAACTGACGTTTTTCGAGCATGGTGTTCTCCGTTAAATTTGAAAGCACTTTGTCAGCAGGACATTTAACCTGCAAGGGCTGTGACGTTTCATGAGAATCTGATTTTATTTATTTGCTCTAACGTGGTCCACATGTGTCGTTACAAATGTATTCTGGGCACGATGTGACGTTGTGCTTCAACAATTGGACATGTAGTGTAAACAGCCGACGTGAATGGTGTCTAATTTATGAGACAACCTAGCAAACCCGAAATGAACCACAAAGAGAGAAAGCTAATGAGTTTGAGACTTAATGATATTGTACCGAACTTCACTGCTGTGACCGACAAGGGAAGCATTAATTTTCATGATTGGATTGGTAACAGTTGGGCGATCCTATTTTCACATCCGAAAGATTTCACGCCGGTCTGCACGACTGAATTTGGCGCAGTCGCGCAACTTAACGATGAGTGGGCGGCCCGAAACACGAAAGTCATCGGCGTTTCTGTAGATGGTGTTGAAGACCACAAAGGATGGAAAAAAGACATCGAACATTTTGGTGGTACCGAAGCTGGTTTTCCAATCATTGCAGACACAGATCTTGAGGTTAGCAAAGCTTTTGACATGCTACCCGGAGGTTTTGATTTACCGCAAAATCCGACACCGGCTGATAGTCAAACAGTCCGCTCGGTTTTCATAATAGGTCCAGACAAGCAACTCAAACTGAGCATGACTTACCCGATGAACGTTGGGCGTAATTTTGCTGAAGTATTGCGCGCATTAGATGCGCTGCAAGTAGCAGCGAGCAACGGCGTAGCGACGCCAGCAAACTGGACACCAGGCGCGGATGTCGTGATACCAACCGCAGTAAATGACGAAGACGCGAAGGCAAAATTCGGGTCATTCACGACTCATTTGCCATATCTGCGTACAACTAAGTTACCGAGTTAACTCTTCAAAGAATTGGCGCGAAACTTTGCATTTCCGTTTCACTTAGGGCCAGCTTACAACAGGGCGAATTTGAGTATGAAAATACGCTGAAAGTCCCTTTGAGAAATCTTTTTTGGCCTGCTGGCCACGAAGACTCGGTTGGGCGACACGTGATTGTCATGATTGCCCAACCGACAGATGTTCCATTTATCATTTTAAACTATGCTGCCGCACTCAAAGCCGAAGCTAAGCCTCACTCATTTTGTCTTCAGGCTGCAACTACCTCTGGGACTGTGATCCGCTCACCAGCGTCTTGGCAAGTAAGTTTAAAACTCCAATCTCAAGTGATCGCACTGTTCTGGTCTGAGTGTCAAAAAAGGATGCGCTAGCGTTCAGGCTCAGGACACCGCTGTCATCCCGCTGGAGTCTGAGTAGTATCAATACCAGTACAGAACCATGAATTCGTCAAAACTACGATGCTGTTGATTAGAATAGAGACCAGTAAGGGCCAGTTTCAGTGAATGTGCGCGTCGGAACCTTGACCATCTGTAGAGTATCAGTTGAGTGGCAGGCTGGCTTTTCCCTAGGGAACACAAATAACCGCGTTAGGAGGAATAAAATGATCAATTCAAGGGTGATTAAAAGCTCTAACGCTTTACTTTACTCACTGATGATCTTGGGCTGATAAAATTTAACGTTCAAGAGGGAAGACTTGTATTCAGATAGTGACTGAATTGGCTGTTAAGTCACAAATAAAAAGCGCCCCAACATCGAGCAGGGGCGCCTTCAGATCAAAAGAGACTAAACAAGGTTCAGTCCTCTTTTGTATCCTTTTTTTCGCGTGGTTGCTGGGCAATTTCTTTGCCAGTTTCCTGATCAACGATTTTCATCGAAAGACGAACTTTACCGCGATCGTCAAATCCAAGCAGCTTAACCTTAACCTCTTGGCCTTCCTTAAGTACATCCGAAGGATGATTCAGTCGGCGGTTTTCGATTTGGGACACATGTACCAAGCCGTCACGTTTGCCAAAAAAGTTCACAAAAGCACCAAAATCAACGATCTTTACAACTTTACCATTGTAGACTTCGCCAACTTCCGGCTCTGCCACAATAGCGTGGATCATGTCGTAGGCTGTCTGAATTGCTTCTCCATTGGGGGAGGCAATCTTGATTACACCATCATCATTGATGTCGACCTTGGCACCTGAGACTTCCACGATTTCACGGATAACCTTTCCACCGGACCCAATTACTTCCCGAATCTTGTCAGTTGGGATGTTCATGGTTTCGATACGCGGCGCATGGATTGAAAATTCAGCAGCACCGGTAAGAGATTTATTCATCTCACCCAAAATGTGCATCCGACCATCTTTTGCCTGAGCTAGCGCTTTTTCCATGATTTCAGGTGTAATTCCGGCCACCTTGATGTCCATTTGCAGCGAAGTGATACCGTTCTCGGTACCCGCCACTTTGAAGTCCATGTCACCCAAATGATCTTCGTCACCCAAGATATCTGTTAGGATCGCGTAATCTCCACTATCTTCTAGGATCAGGCCCATGGCCACTCCTGCAACAGCTGATTTCAGTGGAACGCCGGCGTCCATCATTGACAGTGATCCGCCACAAACTGAAGCCATAGAAGATGACCCATTGGACTCAGTGATTTCGGAAACTACGCGAACAGTGTAAGGAAAGTCGGTTGCGGCCGGTAAAACCGCTTGCAGTGCGCGCCAAGCTAACTTGCCGTGACCAACTTCGCGGCGGCCGGGAGGTCCCACGCGACCTGCTTCACCAACCGAGTAGGGTGGGAAATTATAGTGCAGCAAAAAGTTTGAACGGAAGTTGCCGTGAAGCGCATCTATGATCTGCTCATCGTCACCTGTGCCCAGTGTGGTCACGACCAAGCCTTGGGTCTCACCGCGGGTGAAGAGGGCTGAACCGTGCGTTCTTGGAAGCATTCCGGTTTCGCACACGATGTCGCGAATTTCGTCGGTCTTACGTCCATCGATGCGCGTACCGGTTTTGACGACGTCGCCGCGCAAAATACCTGCTTCAAGTTTTTTCAAGGCAGAGCCAAGGTTGCTGTCTTCTAGCTGTTCCTCAGTTAAAGCTTCCTTGATGGTGTCTCGTGCTGCCGAAACGGCGCCTGTCCGCTCTTGTTTGTCGGTAATGGCGAACGCTGCGCGCATTTGCTTCTCACCGGCACTCTTAACCGCTTCGTAAAGCTCTGTGTAATCGGGGGCTTGAAAATTAAAGGCCTCTTTTGCGGCATCTTCTGCCAGATCAATTATCAAATCGATTACTGGCTGGATATGTTCATGGGCAAATTTGACAGCACCTAGCATTTCCGCTTCGGACAGTTCGTACGCTTCCGACTCTACCATCATCACGGCGTCTTTGGTGCCCGCGACAACTAAGTCGAGGCGCTGATCCGGATTGTTTCGCAAATCCTGCATATCATCGACAGTCGGGTTCAGTACGTAATCACCACCTTCAAAGCCAACACGGGCACCCGCAATTGGTCCCATAAATGGAGCGCCAGAAATCGTGAGTGCAGCAGAAGCTGCGATCATGGCAACCATATCTGGATCATTGACGAGATCGTGACTCAAAACGGTACACATCACCAGCACTTCGTTTTTGAATCCGGGCACAAAGAGTGGTCGGATTGGACGGTCGATCAAGCGTGCAGTCAGCGTCTCTTTTTCGGTTGGACGCGCCTCGCGCTTAAAGAAGCCACCCGGCACTTTGCCTGCAGCATAGTATTTTTCTTGATAGTGCACGGTCAGCGGAAAGAAGTCGAAACCAGGTTTCGGTGCTTTCGCGAACGTCACTGCGGCCATAACTGATGTTTCGCCCAGAGTGGCAATTACACAGCCGTCAGCCTGCCGGGCTACCTTGCCCGTTTCCAGTGTGAGTGTTTCTTCGCCCCACTGCATAGACTTCGTTGTTACGTCAAACATATATTGTATCCTAGCTGGAGGCGCTCCCAGGCGCTCCCGGGTCCTCCGTTTCAATGGCGGCCCCATGCCGCCGATCCCTATTCATCCTTGCTTCGGGCGCCGGGATCAGGGCACCGCGTCTCAGATGAAGCGGCTCTATATGAATTTGTACGCTTTGGAAACAAAGATTTTAGTGAAACGCCCGACTCAAGCATCAGTTCGAGGCAAGCAACAAATTGTTTACAGGATCACAGTAGATTTTGGGAGAAAATACGCTGATAGTCGGCCAGAGCGTCGAAATTTTGGGGGCAAAAAGTTCGACAAAAGACCAAATGCAATACGTGGCGGTGCCCCCAACTCTGAAAGTATATACATGAAACGTTTATTGATTTTGATGGTGCTGAAGGCACTATTCCTTGCTGCGTGTTCCAGCACCGTTTCACGCAATAACAGCTCCATTGAGATTGAAACAATGCCAGTCTCGGCAGTGAGCCGAAATGGGGAACCACGCATTCTTGCGATGGGGGATAGTTTGATGGCTTGGCACAATTTGATTGGTAAATCGATTGCCCATTCGGTTGGTCGCGAGTTGCAAGAGCCAGTTTCTAATCATGCGGTTGGCGGAGCGCGCATAATTTACAAGTTGCCAATATCTGGGGCGATGGGAATGAAAATTGCCAATCAGTATCGCAAAGGAAACTGGGATTGGATTATCTTGAATGGTGGCGGTAACGACCTTTGGTTTGGATGTGGTTGCGGGCGCTGTGAAAGAAAAATGAATAAAATTATCTCTTTTAATGGTCGCAAGGGTGCGATCCCGAACATGATGAACAGCTTGTTTAAAACTGGAGCCCGTATCGTCTACGTAGGCTACCCGCGTAGTCCCGGGGTATGGTCGCCAATCGAGCAATGCCGGAATGAGGGTGCAGAATTGGAAGCGCGAATTTCAAAGTTGGCTGACACTCAGCCAGACCTATTTTTCGTTTCTGTGGCAGATATGGTACCGCATGGCGACCGGTCTTATCACGGCGTTGACATGATACATCCGTCGATCAAGGCGAGCGCCGAAATTGGCGAACGGATTGCTGCCGTGATCCGTGAGTATGAACGTTAACTCGCAGCTTTTGATTGACTAGTTTGCATTGGAAAATTATCGAAAAAATCTTACCAAGATTGATCAAAACGTTTTATAAAAAAGGGGCCCGTTGAGGCCCCTCGTTCTGAAGTGATATCAACTTGTCTAGCGGCGAATGCCGAGTCGCTTAATCAGATCCTGGTAGCGGGCTTCTTCTTTGCCCTTCAAAAAATCTAATAGCTTACGTCGCTGAGCGACCATTTTCAGAAGACCACGGCGACCGTGATTATCTTTCTTGTGAGTCTTAAAATGCTCAGTCAAAGTGTTGATACGTGAAGTCAAAATAGCAACTTGAACTTCGGGTGAGCCAGTGTCACCCTCTTTCGTTGCAAAGTCTTTCATGACTTGGGCTTTGTTTTCTGCAGTAATCGACATCGTTAACTCCTCGCGATTAAAGTTAAGGGCGCAAGCCGGGATGTCGTCCAGCAAGGTCCGTGGAGATGTCCGCAGGCGAATCCATCTGAAGACGAGTTCGTTTAAGAGAAATTGTAGTGAAAGGAAAGAGCAGAATAGAGAAAGCCTTTTGAACTGTGCCTGTATTGCAGATGGCATGCGCTAGTTTTGTACATTTGGATAATACTTGCCGATCTTAAAATAGCACCATCATTGATCATAAGAAGGTTAACACCGTTTACGATCGCGCCAGCACACCTTGGCGTAAGCAATATGAACTGTTTGATTTGCCTGCTTGCTGATAGATCGAATAACACGTTTTGTCCGTAGCTGGATATCTAAACGGCTCTCCGGCCATATTATAATCTGCAAACGGAGTGTTTGCGCTCATATTCCAAGAGGGCATCACGGTTTGCAAATTTGAAGTGATACCAGTGGCTAACGAAGGAACACATCATACTATTGCTCACCAAAGACCCAAGGCTTCGGTTGTTCATGATAGGCGATATAAAGCGGATGCCTAGGATGTCCATGTTTTGTCAGACCCAAGTGGTGAACTGGATGTCCCGCAGCGCGCAAGAAATCACGCATTTTATAGCCACGTCCCAAATGATCACCATGGGCACCCCACGCGGCAATGATTGTGTCTGCCCAAATGCAGCTTTCGCTGGTAATTGTGTCGTTGTCGATGCCCTCAGGATTTTTATGCTTCCGAAGAACACTGGGATTGGTTTCCCGTAGTCCAAAAATATTAACGGCACGAAAGCCCCCAAAATCGAGAGTTTGCGCCCTGCGTTCGCAGCGTTGGATCGTTGGATCGTTTTCCCGTTCGGTTGCCTTGGATGGATTCAGCATGATGAATAGCAATCTCGGCTTTTTGATGTTCCAAATCCGAGTAAGTGAATACCGGTATTTTTCACAGTTTGAATAAACTGCCGAGGATGCCACATCAGCGTGTTGAAATTGGCGAGTGATCATGTTTGAGGCAACACAAATACCCGATGTGGGTGCAATTCGCCCGCCCTGTAAATACCCACGGCAACCGCCTGCGTTCCGAACGAGGCCCAGCATTCTTCACCGAACTCAATACCGTTTGCGATTACAGCGCTAGGGTTGCCGTTGCGCAACCGACTTGCGCTCTCCGCGCTACATTTGACCTCTGGCAGATTAGTGAGGCCTAGTTCCAACGGGTGGAGATAAGTATCCAGCGCGGGTGTTTTGGCTAACATGTCAATTTGTTCCATGGTGATCGCATCAATCGCTTCGAATGGACCCGACCAGATTCGGCGTAGTTCGCGCACGTGGCCGTAGCATCCCAGGACCCTACCGAGATCCCGAGCAATGGAACGGACGTATCCACCTTTGCCACAAACCATTTCTAGTGCGACGTGATCGGCATCCTCACGGGCGATCATAGTGAGCCTCTCAACCCAAAGCGGTCGGGGAGCAATCTCAATATCTTTCCCATCGCGAGCCAGCTTGTAGGCTCGCTGACCATCAATTTTAACAGCAGAAAATTTGGGTGGAACCTGCATGATGTTGCCTGAAAACTGACCTATTGCCGCTATAATTTCCGCTTCGCTGGGGCGTTCATCTGACGTTGCAATAATTTCTCCCTCTGCATCATCGGTGTTCGTAGCCTTCCCGAGGCGAACGGTAAAACGGTAAGCTTTGAGCGCGTTGGTAATATATGGTACGGTCTTAGTGGCCTCTCCAAGTGCGATCGCCAGCACACCAGTTGCTTCTGGATCCAGCGTGCCGGCATGACCGGCTTTGCGAGCTTCAAGTGCCCACCGGACCTTATTCACGACAGCGGTCGAGGTCAAACCAGCAGGCTTGTCTAGAATCAGCCAGCCAGAAATATCGCGTCCCTTGCGTTTACGTGCCATTGGGTTCGTCCCGTGTCTAAATATGAAGCGGCCGGTTAGCTGATTGGGCAAAGGCTGTCAATTTTGTGTCTATGCTGAGATGCCAACCGAAGTTTTGTTAAGCAACCTCCCGACATTTTTTGTTAAAAAAGGTGCTAAAGCCCGTCCTGATCTATCACGCCGACAATTGGACCCATCCAAAACCCAGCGTCGGAGCGGTTGAGAGATGGCGCGTGTAGCCGGCTTACCTTGCCATCAAAATAAAGTGCATTGGGGGTGGCCAGAACTTCCTTAAAGAGAAGAGCGAATTCGTAGAATGTAACTTTGTTGTTTGAGATGGCAAATGCCGCTCGGGACCCGTTTTCACTCGTACCAACGCCGTTTCGTATATATCGCGACGTGCTTTTGGGTAAAAAACGGTGGTGCAAATTGCCGTTAATAACCAGCATTGGACCGGACTGGCTAGCATATCGGCAATTGGGTTTGCGCCCCACGTAGGTCAAAGTTTCGAACACGTCGATACGTTTGGAGCGAATGCAAAAAACGCCATTGGGCAGCATGCCAAAATTTCCCTTGCTGGGCTTTGTGAGGAGTTTGGAAAATTCGATACTGTTCTCCACGTAGAGCCCAACGGGCGCTCGGTTTGGATGATACATTCCAGCATTCATGGCAAATGCTAGATAATTTCTATTAGTTAAACTTTGAGCGACATCAGAGAATTGCCCAAGGATCTCGCCCATATCATCACGCAGAAAGAGACGTAGATCATCTGTCGCAGCGTCGACTTCGCAAACGGTATAAGAATTTCCCAAGTGATCCACCTGCTGGCACGTTAGAGCGCAAGCTTGCGAACCACCAGTCAATGTCGCTAGGCATAGCAGAACGGGTGTGAGCAGTTTCACTAGTCGTCGATATCTTGTCTGACACGATCTTCAGACAGCATGCGGCGGGTGTCATCCATCTGGTCGAATGTTTGATCCAGCTGAAATCGCAAATCTGGAGCGTATTTTAAACCTGTCTTTTTCCCAAGCATACGGCGCAGTTCTCCCTTGTTGCGGGCAAGGATTGAGATCACGTCGTCGCGACCTTTACCCGCTAGGGGTAGAACATAGGCCGTTGCGATACGGAGATCAGGAGACGTTCGCACTTCGCCTACCGTTATTGACATGCGGTTTAGGTCGGGATCGTGAATATCTCCACGGGCCAGCACCTCGGATAGGGTCCTACGTATAAGCTCGCCAACGCGCAACTGCCGTTGAGAGGGGCCGGGACCATCATGAAATTTGTTCTTCGCCATGAATTCCATGTATGCCTTCTACAAGACTTTGCCAAGCGGGCAAGCATTGGGTAAGCAGGGTTTAGTCTTGTAAAACCGTTCAGCAGAGATGGAGACACTCTATGGAAGAACTGCCAGGAATTGTTATTACTGGGGCCTCCGGCCGGATGGGGCAGATGCTTATCAAAACTGTGGCTGAAAGTGATAAAGCGGAATTGGCTGGTGCTGTGGAAAGACTAGGGCACGAATGGGTTGGTCGCGATGTGGGCGAAGCGATGGGCATTGCGCCGCTGGGCGTGATGGTGACAGATGATCCGCTGGAAGCTTTCGCGCGGGCGCAGGCAGTGATTGATTTTACCACGCCTACTGCCACGTTGGAATTTGCAAAACTAGCAGCGCAGGCTCGCGCAGTTCACGTGATTGGAACGACGGGCTTGACGGAAGAAAATATCGCACAACTCAAGCCTTGCGCGAGACATGCAGTTATCGTTCGGGCTGGAAACATGAGTTTGGGACTAAATCTATTGACAACGCTTACCCGCAAAGTGGCTGCCGCTTTAGATGAAGATTTTGATATCGAGGTGGTTGAGGCGCACCATCACCATAAAGTGGATGCACCGTCTGGGACCGCGCTGATGCTTGGAGAAGCCGCGGCGGAGGGCCGGGGCGTATCGCTTGCGAGTGCTGCGGACCGAGCACGTGATGGGATCACTGGTCCACGTAAACGCGGTGACATTGGATTTTCGGCCATTCGAGGCGGTGACATTGTTGGTGAGCATGATGTAATGTTTGCCGCTGCCGGAGAGAGAGTAATTTTGCGACACGTGGCGACGGACCGGAATATATTTGCGCGTGGTGCGCTCCGCGCGGCGTTGTGGGGCCAAAATCGCAAGCCCGGCGAATATGACATGATTGATGTATTGGGATTATAATTCCCTGCCATGCCGCATAATTTTTTGAGTGCTGTAGTCAGATTAAAATCCCAAATCAAATATTCTTGCTCGCTCGAGTTCGGGGCAAAAGAAAAGCACTGGGCGCTTAGCCGGCCAAGGACAGGCTATGATTTCCTAATTTGGATCTGTTGGGTGAAAATGCAATTATGATACTAAAATAAAGTTTGGTCATCCAAAGCGCTTTGAGTATTGTTTGCGACTGCTTGATCATACGAAGATTGTAGAACTGGCAAGGTGTATCTGATGTCTCTCTACAGCGCCCGAGTTATGAATATTTAGACTGACTGGGGTGAATGAGTTTCATTTCAACAACCAGTCGAACAAAGACTAAACCTGACTTTTTACCCGTTTGCTCTAATCCACTTACGACAATAGAAAAAAGCTTTATCTTTAGAAATCAATCGCGATACCTTTCTTTTCCCAGTCACCAAAGCGCACTGGCTCGGGGCCATCCCTACCTCCAAGTTCGACTGCCATCTCGACTGCTTTGGTTTTCATGCGCCGGTCTTCGGCTTCGGCTAGCGCGCGTTGGGCAGCAGCGGGTAATTCAGATTGGGGTGCAATGTCGGGCTGATCGTTCATAGCGGCTTCCTTTTGGATCTTTACCTTGATATATGCGTCAGTCTGTGTCCGGCAAGAGACCAAGGAGTCGCGTTCTAAATGTCAAAGACCGGAGTACACACCCGCCGCAGCGCCGTTTACCTGTTGGATCAGGTTTTGGGAGAAGGTCGGCTTTTGTCCGAGTTGATATCGGCTGGTGCGTTGGAGAGGCTTGCTCCGCAAGATCGAGCACGCGCGCAGCGGTTAGCACTTGAAACGTTGCGCGGATTGGAGCGGACAGACCGGCTGTTGCAAAAGCACTTGCAAAAATACCCACCATTGACGGTGCGAAATGTGTTGCGGCTAGCTACGTTGGAGCTTTGCCAGGGTGGAGCTGCACATGGCGTTGTGAATGACGCAGTCGAAATCGTGGGGCTTAACAAGCGGACGCAATCGATGAAAGGTTTGGTTAATGCAGTCCTGCGTAAAGTGGTCGCGCAGGGGCCTGACGCGTGGCAAGTTTTGCGTGTTCCGCGCTTGCCAAAATGGCTGCGTGGGCCGTTGGTTCAAGCTTATGGTGGTGATGCTGTCATCGGGATTGAGGCGGCTCATTTTGCAGGTGCCACAATGGATTTGACTGCGAAGGTTGATGGCGTTGCTGTTGCTGATGACGTGGGTGGGTGTTTATTATCTAGTGGATCTGTGCGGCTAAAAAATGCTGGGCAGGTATCTGCCTTGCCTGGCTTTAGCGAGGGTAACTGGTGGGTCCAAGACGCGGCTGCAGCAATTCCTGCGCTTGTTCTGAACGCGCGTAAAGGTGAAGCAGTGTTGGATCTTTGTGCCGCCCCCGGGGGCAAGACCATGCAGCTGGCAGCCACTGGTGCCAACGTCACAGCTGTTGATGATAACCCGGCTAGAATGGAACGGGTGCGGGAAAACCTGAAACGGACAGGACTTCAGGCTAAATTGGTTGTCGGTGATCTGATGGCCCAAAGTGGTGCCTATGATGCGGTATTACTGGACGCTCCTTGCTCTGCTACAGGAACAATCCGGCGCCATCCTGACCTGCCACATGCTAAAGATGGGAGTGAGTTTTCCGAACTGATTGGGATGCAGTCTTGGATGCTGGACCATGGGCTGACCTTGTTAAAACCCGGTGGTCGTCTTGTTTATTGTACTTGTTCATTGCTGCCAGATGAGGGTGAGGTACAAGTTGAAGAGGCTTTGACTCGTCATAAAAATGTGCGTGTGCTTCGCGATGCGTTGTCTATTCCGGGGATAGAGCCTGCGTGGATCACTGAAGAAGGTGGTTTGCGTCTAAGGCCTGACTATTGGGCAGATAAAGGGGGTATGGACGGCTTTTATGTTGCGTGCCTGCAAAAAATACTTTGAAATCTATTTATTTTGAGCGCGAAAATTTTTTGATGAGACCCCAATTGCCGGATTCAGCCGGTGACTCAATGGGGCAAGATTGCTACACTTTTTGTAAACGCCAAAGAGCGTAAAGGCAGAGCAAATGTCCGATCTGAATAGTTTGTCAGCACGCTGCACGAGCGCCATACACCGTGTCCATGCGCGCATTTCTACGATGACGCGGCCTGCAACCGGGTTCACGTCCATGCCTGAGCCACGTACGATTGGCATTTACGCCCGCGGCAAACAGTTGGCGGCTGGAAATTTTCTGTTTGCAGGGCACCTGGTTACCAAAGCTGACACATCGATTTGGGATATTGACGCTCCGGACGATGTCTTTACTCAGGAACTGCATGGATTTTCTTGGTTGGACGATCTTGCCGCCGCAGGTGATACCCAGACGAGAGAGTTGGCGCAAACTTGGGTTTGGTGCTGGATCGATCGCTTTGGTCGCGGCCGCGGTGCAGGCTGGACGCCAGATTTAACCGGGCGGCGGCTGATTCGGTGGATTAGCCACGCGCTATTTTTGCTTCGTGCGCGTGACAGCGAACAATCAGAGGCTTTTTATCGCTCATTAGCTCAACAGACGATTTTCTTGAGTCGCCGTTGGCACAAAACTCTTCCTGGCTTACCCAGATTTGAAGCCCTAACTGGGTTGATCTATGCAGGTTTGTCACTGGAAGGTATGGCGCGGCATGTGGAACCGGCTATTAAGGCGTTGGATAAAGAATGCCGGAGCCAGGTCGATGAACAAGGTGGAATCCCGACCCGAAATCCCGAAGAGTTACTGGAAGTATTCACTCTGTTGACTTGGGCGGCGACGGCACTGAGCGAAGTGGGGCTGACAGCCTCGGAGATGCATCGGCAGACTATTGAGCGAGTTGCGCCAACGTTGCGGACTTTGCGGCACGCAGATGGTGGGCTTGCGCGCTTTCATGGCGGTGGAAGAGGTTTAGAAGGGAGATTAGACAGCGCGCTCGCAGAGAGCCCGATTAAGAAAAGGCAGGCTGATGGGCTTGCCATGGGTTTCGCGCGGTTAAGTGCGGGTCGTACCAGTGTGGTAGTGGATGCGAGCCCACCGCCCAGAGGAGAGAGTTCGATTAATGCGCATGCTTCAACGTTAGCGTTTGAACTAACCAGTGGACGCCGTCCTGTAATTGTTAATTGCGGGTCTGGTGCTAGTTTTGGTGAGGACTGGCGCCGAGCGGGAAGGGCTACACCTTCCCATTCGACACTATCGCTGGCTGGATTATCGAGTGCGCGACTTGGTGAAGAGGGGCGTGGATGGCGAGACGAAAAATTGGTAGAGGGTGCTAGGGAAGTACCAATATTAATGAGCAAGGCGCCGGATGGGCTGCGATTTGAAGGTGGGCATGACGGGTATGAACGGACCCATGGGCTGACGCATGCACGCACTTTAGAGCTCACTTTTGATGGGCGCGGCATGGTCGGCGAGGATCTGTTGGTTGCGCTGGATGACCGGGCCAAGCGGCGATTTGATTGCATAATGGACGCTAACGTTTTGCAAGGTGTGCCCTTCGATTTGCGTTTTCATCTTCATCCTGAGGCAGATGCCAATCTGGATATGGGGGGAGGAGCTGTGTCGATCGCATTGAAAAGTGGTGAATTGTGGGTTTTCCGGCATGAATCAACGGCAAAACTGGCTGTAGAGCCCAGTATTTTTTTAGAAAAAGGTAGATTAAAACCCCGTGGGACCAAACAGATCGTTTTAACTGGCGTAGCTTTGGAGTATTCGACGCGCATCCGGTGGTCTCTGTCCAAGGCTGATGAAACCTCTATGGCGATACGTGACTTGAGCCGGGACGAACTGGATTAAACACACTGAAACCTGGACCCCATTTTGAGATGATTGATATGACCCCCATTCGCCGCGCTTTGATTTCCGTTTCCGATAAAACTGCACTGGTGGATTTGGGCCAAGCTTTGTCCGACCGCGGCGTTGAATTGCTGTCCACCGGTGGCAGTGCTGCGATGATGCGGGCTGTTGGGCTCACTGTTAAGGATGTTTCTGAGATCACTGGGTTTCCTGAAATGATGGATGGACGTGTCAAAACTCTGCACCCGAAGGTGCATGGTGGTCTATTGGCTCTGCGGGATAACGCAGACCATTTAGCAGCAATGGAGACACACAATATTGGTCCGATCGACCTTCTGGTTGTAAACCTTTACCCTTTCGAAACGACGGTTGCGGGTGGAGCTGACTACGAAACGTGTATCGAAAATATCGACATTGGTGGCCCGGCCATGATCCGTGCCGCAGCCAAGAACCACGGCGACGTTACTGTAGTTGTTGACATTGAAGACTATGGCGCACTTCTCGGTGATATGGATCAACATGAAGGCGCAACCTGTCCTAAGTTTCGAAAGAAGTTAGCACAGCGGGCCTATGCTCGTACCGCCGCCTACGATGCTGCTGTGTCGAATTGGATGGCAACCGCAATTGGAGAGGACCAGCCTCGCCGTCGTGCAATTGCTGGAGAGCTTAAACAAACCTTGCGCTATGGTGAGAATAGCCATCAGCAGGCGGCGTTTTATTCCGATGGTCTGAACCGTCCGGGTGTGGCCACAGCGACGCAGCTACAAGGTAAGGAACTGAGCTTTAACAATATCAATGACACCGATGCAGCATTCGAGTTGGTGGCAGAATTTGATCCCGCACATGGTCCCGCTTGTGCGATTATCAAACATGCCAACCCGTGTGGAGTTGCTGTCGACGAAACCTTGGCTGGAGCTTACCAGAAAGCATTCGACTGCGACCGCACGAGCGCTTTCGGTGGTATCGTTGCACTCAATCAACCGCTGGACGCAAAAACTGCAATTAGGATCACTGAAATCTTTACTGAAGTGGTAATTGCGCCGGGCGCATCAGATGAAGCAAAACAGATATTCTTGGCCAAGAAAAACTTGCGGCTATTGCTTACTAATGCATTGCCTGACCCTAAAAAACCGATCTTGGCTTACAAGCAGGTTGCTGGCGGAATGTTGGTTCAGGACAAAGATGTAGGATTTGTCGATGTAGACGATCTGAAGATCGTGACCAAATTGGCTCCTTCTGATCAAGAAATGGCTGACCTACTCTTTGCCTGGAAAGTGGCCAAACATGTGAAGTCGAATGCGATTGTTTACGCAAAAGATATGGCAACCGTCGGCGTTGGTGCGGGTCAAATGAGTCGATTAGACAGTGCCAATGTGGCGGCCGCCAAGGCTGTTCGCATGGCTGACGAGTTGGGGTTAGATGCGAGCCCAGCAAAAGGAAGTGCGGTAGCGTCTGATGCCTTTTTTCCGTTCGCAGACGGTTTGCTGGAAGCCGCTGCGGCTGGCGGTAAATGCGTAATTCAGCCGGGCGGCTCGATGCGAGATGAAGAGGTGATCAAGGCCGCAGACGACGCAGGTTTGGCGATGGTCTTCACCGGCATGCGCCATTTTCGCCACTAAAGTGAGTGAGCGAAACGATGATTGAAGCTTGCAAAGTGTGCGGGCCGCTCGCCAGATAATTCTCTGTGGCAACTCTTTAGAGAAGAAGTGCGCGGCACTGCAAAAAGGTGGAGAGGAAGTGTAATGCATCTGTTGTTTTGGGCTGGATTTTGGGCCTTTATCACTGATCAGGCAAGTAAGTACATTGTCGTGCACTGGTTAAACCTACGTGAGACTTTGCACCTAGAGATACTACCGCCGTTCTTGGAATTTCACATGGCTTGGAACAGGGGCATTAATTTTGGTCTATTTGCAAACAACACTGAAATGGCGCGTTGGGCCTTAATTGCCATTGCGTTCTTAATAATCATTTTTGCGTTAGTTTGGGTGCGCCGAGATCCTCCGGGAAAGTGGGGCATGGTTAGCGCTGGGTTGCTTATTGGTGGCGCGCTAGGCAATGTGATCGATAGGCTTTTATATGGAGCGGTAGCGGATTTCTTGAATATGTCCTGCTGTGGAATTAACAACCCGTACGCCTTTAATCTTGCTGATGTCTGGATCTTTGCTGGTGCGGCGGGCCTCATGTTTTTTGGCAGTTCAAAAAGAGAGGCGTGACGTTTGCGTATCAATGCGCTAAATCAAATTGCAGTAGTGCAGGAGGAATGACGTGCGTCTTTCGGGTGTGTTGATTATCAGTTTGGCGGTTAGTGTTGCTGGATGCAGCAGCGACAAAGGTGTGCGAAACTTGACGTCGTCTGGTCCCGGACCCGATGAATTTCTCGTGATGCCGGGAAAACCTCTGGAACAACCTAAAAATTACGCAATGTTGCCACCTCCCACCCCCGGAGAAGCCAATCGGACTGATTTGGATCCTATGGGCGATGCGGTTGTGGCCCTTGGCGGATCGCGAGTTGCCCGAAATAACACGCAAGGTATTGGCAGTTCTGATGGAGCGCTTGTAAGCTATGCGTCACGCGCTGGGCGTGATGCGAATATTCGGCAGACCGTGTTGGCCGAAGATGCTAATTTCCGCAAAAGACGAGGACGTTTCACCAATTTCCGTATTGTTAAGCAGGATCGGTACAACGAGATATACCGGCGTCAGGAACTGGATGCGTATTCGGAGTGGTGGCGCTGGCGCAAGGCTGGAGCTCGTACGCCTGCGGCTCCGCCTAACGGTGGTTGACAGCAAACTTAATCTCACAACTGCGTAACTGCCCTTGTAGCGTCGACATTCGCACGTATTTGTATTTGAGCGGACCGTCGTTGAAGGGACACCTAAATGCTACGAAATATTTTTCTAGCTCTCGGAGCGGCACTCTTGGTGTCACCTGCTTGGGCCAGTGACTTAGTAACAGATTTTACGTTGAAAAATGGTATGGAGGTCGTGGTCATAGAAGATCATCGCGCGCCAGTCGTTATGCACATGGTGTGGTATCGAGCTGGATCAGCAGATGAAAAGCCGGGTGTTTCAGGCGTCGCACACTTTCTTGAACACTTGTTGTTTAAAGGCACTGACAAGATGGAGTCAGGTGAGTTTTCAGCAACGGTGGCCGCCAATGGTGGGCGCGACAATGCTTTCACAAGCAAGGATTACACAGCTTACTTTCAGCGAATTGCAGCCGACCGACTTGAGTTGATGATGTCGATGGAGGCTGACCGAATGGTGAACATACGCCTGAGTGAAGGTGACATTAGCACTGAGCGGGACGTGATCATTGAAGAACGTAACCAGCGGGTCGAAAATAATCCGGGTGCATTGTTTCGTGAGCAAATGGGTGCGGCGCAATACTACAATCATCGTTACGGTGTGCCAATTATCGGTTGGCGCCACGAAATGGAAAAATTGTCTCTGCAAGATTCACTAGATTTCTACGAGCGATTTTACGCGCCGAATAATGCGATATTGGTGGTCGCTGGTGATGTCGAACCGGAAGATGTCAAAGCATTGGCGAACGAGTATTACGGTGTGCTCCCTGCCAATTCTAGATTGCTGCAGCGCGAGCGCGTGACAGAGCCGCCACAAACCTCTGCCCGACGAATGACGTTTTCGGATGCGCGGGTCTCGCAGCCTTACGTGACAAGGTCGTATCTGGCGCCAGAACGCAACCCAGGTGATCAAGAGGAAGCCGCAGCACTTACGTTGTTGGCAGAAGTTTTAGGGGGCGCTCAGACATCCGTTCTCAATCAAAAACTCCAATTCGACCGCAAGCAGGCCGTCTATTCCGGCGCGTGGTACAACGGAACATCGCTTGATGAGACGACCTTTAATCTGACTGTCGCGCCTGTGCCTGGTGTGTCGTTGCAGGAGGCAGAGGACGCGTTAGACGAAGTAATAGCAGAATTTCTGGAAACTGGAGTGGACCCGGACCAGCTGGACCGGATTAAGATGCAATTGCGGGCGAGCCAGATTTACGCTCGTGACGATGTGGAACGGCTTGCAAATCGCTATGGTCGAGCTCTGACGTCGGGACTTAAGGTGCCGGATATACAAGAATGGCCTGAATTATTACAAGGTATTACCGGAGAGGAAATCATATTGGCAGCGCGCAGTGTGTTTGACAGGAAACGGTCAGTCACCGGCTGGCTGATGACAGAAGGTGAGGTACTGAAATGATACGGTTTGTTTATGTTATCGTTAGTTTCCTAGTCGCACTTCCTGCGATGGCAGAGATTAAAATCGAAGAAGTTACTTCGCCGGGTGGAATTAAAGCTTGGCTGGTGGATGAACCTTCAATTCCGTTTGTTGCGCTAGAAGTGCGTTTCAAGGGAGGGACGTCGCTCGATGCATCAGGCAAACGCGGCGTGACCAACTTGATGGTTGGACTTCTAGAGGAAGGGGCAGGCGAATACGATGCGCAGGCCTTTGCACGTGCCAGTGAGTCTTTGGCGGCGCAGTTTGGCTACGACAGTCATGCGGATGCAGTGTCAATTTCCGCGCGTTTTTTAAACGAGAACCGGGATGAAGCAATTGAGCTCTTGCGATTGTCACTTACGCAGCCGTCTTTTGCTCAACAAGCTGTGGATCGCGTACGCCAGCAAGTTTTGAGCGGCATCCGAAGCAACAGCAAAGATCCAGACAAAATTGCTGGAAACCGGTTTGATGCTTTGGTGTACGGTGATCACCCGTACGGCTCGGATGACTCTGGAACGATATCAAGCGTAACAGCACTGACACGCGAAGACATCATGAACGCGCATGCGGGTGCGATGGCGAAAGATCGCGTGTACATTGCGGCCGTCGGAGATATCAGATCTGCGGAATTTGGCTTGCTGCTTGATGATTTGCTTGGTGGCTTACCTGATACGGGAGCCGATATGCCGGAAAAAGCCGAGTTTGTATGGAGTGGGGGTGTCGACGTGGTTGAGTTTGACACACCGCAGTCGGTAGCGGTGTTTGGGCAACCTGGCATCCATCGCGATGATCCAGATTTCTTTGCCGCCTACTTGCTCAACACGGTTCTGGGAGGTGGTGGCTTCGAAAGCCGCTTGATGACCGAAGTTCGTGAAAAACGTGGTCTCACATACGGCGTCTATTCGTATTTGGTTCTGCGAGATCTCGCGAACTTGTATCTTGGCAGTGTCGCCTCGGCCAATGACCGCATAAGCGAGGCAATAGATGTGATCAGAGCTGAATGGGCGCGCATCTCGGAAAAAGGCGTGAGTGAACAAGAGTTAACCAACGCCAAAGCCTTATTGACTGGCGCCTATCCACTTCGATTTGATGGTAATGGGTCCATTGCAAAGATCATGGTTGGTATGCAGATGGATGCAATGCCGATCGACTATATCGATACAAGGAACGACAAGGTGAATATCGTAACACTTGAAGACGTAAACCGGGTAGCTGGTGAGCTGTTAGATCCTGCTGCATTGAAGTTCGTTATAGTTGGAAAACCTGAAGGCATCTGAAAACGTCCATTGAATGTACGGCAACTCTAATTGCCAATAGCACGTAGATCAGTGTCACTTTTAGCGAACACTACTTAGTTAGCGCACACGTCATGCCGTCCCAAATAGAATATTATTAAAAGGTATCATTCTCCGTAGGGCACCCAAATATTTTTTATTTCAGTTGCAGCTTCAAGAAAGTCATGGCCTTCTCCAGCTGCACTGTACCAGTCGCGGACTGCATTGTTGTTGACCCAAGTGCGTTTAAGGTTCCCTGCGCTTTCAAACTCTATCACTGAGGCTAGCTCGTCGGAAGAAAAAGACCAAACGGCGTCAACGTCTAGATGGCCAGCAAGTGGCGCAGCAAGTTGGGCGTGGCTACCGGTAAGGATGTTCACGACGCCACCAGGTACATCTGAAGTATCCAGAACTTGGTAGAAGTCGGTCGCGGCGAGTGGGAAAGGTTCTGAGGCAATCAATATGGCGCGGTTACCCATCGCGATCGCCGGCGCCATGACCGATACCAGCCCTAACAAAGGCGCTTCGTTTGGGCAAAAAGCTCCGATCACGCCTACGGGCTCTTTCATTGCAAGTGCGACGCCCCTAATGGGCACCGCATGAGCCAGCCCATCATACTTGTCTGCCCAAGCGGCATAGGTAAAAATTCTCTTGATCGCAGTGTCAACTTCACGTGCGCCGGCGCCTGTACCAGTCATCTCGTTGAGGCGGCTCGCGAACTCAGCGCGCCGGGCTGAAAGATTTTCAGCGATATAGTATAGAATTTGTGCACGAAGATGACCCGTTGTCTCAGACCACCCTTTGGCAGCCTGTGATGCTTCGACCGCATTGCGCAAATCTTTGCGATTGGCGATTGGCACCTGCCCTAATAACGCGCCAGATTTTCCGTATATATCCTTTGAATAACCCCCATCAGGGCGCACTTGCTTGCCGCCAATAAACATTTTGGCTGTGCGATCAAGCTGATCGTTATGGCCACTCTTTCCTCCAAAACTTGTAATTTTTTTCTGTGGCTTCGTGGTATGTTTGGATTTCGTATAATTGGAAAGGCCTTCCCATCCCCCTTCGCGGCCAAATCCACTTTCGCGTACACCACCAAAGCCAGCAGCAGCGTCAAAGAGGTTCGTTGCATTGACCCAGACGACGCCAGCAACCAATTTTGGGGCGATGCCAAGTGCGAGATTTATATTTTCAGTCCAAACAGATGCCGCAAGTCCGTAACGGGTGTTGTTGGCAAGCGCGATGGCCTCGGATGGTGTGCGAAAAGTAGTTGAAACCAGCACTGGACCAAAGATCTCCTCTTGCATCAGGCGTGCCGAGGACTCGAGGCCTGTGATCAGCGTGGGTGGATAAAAGCAACCCTCGCAAGGTATGTCGACATTTGCGTGATAGGTTTCGCCTTCAGTGTTCGTGGACACCATATCTGTGATCGTTTGAAGTTGTACCGGGTCAACGACCGCGCCAACATCAATGCACTTATCCAGAGGATTGCCTAGCTTCAAACCGTCCATGCGCGATTTAAGCTTGGTGTGGAAGCGTTCGGCAATGCCTTCCTGCACCAATAGCCTTGAGCCTGCACAACAGACCTGCCCTTGATTGAACCAGATCGCATCGACCAGGCCCTCAATGGCAGAGTCCACGTCTGCATCGTCAAACACTATGTAGGGTGATTTGCCGCCCAGTTCGAGCGTCAGTGACTTGCCAGATCCTGCTGTAGATTTTCGGATTTTACGTCCAACGTCGGTAGAGCCGGTAAAAGCAATCTTGTCGATATCGTTGTGTGCTGTGATCATTTCGCCAACTAACCCGTCGCCTGTGACGATGTTGACCACGCCGTTTGGTACCCCCGCCTGATTGCAAATATGTGCAAATAGTAACGCGGTGAGTGACGTATACTCCGCAGGTTTGAGCACAACCGTGTTACCTGTGGCGAGTGCTGGGGCAACCTTCCACGCCAGCATCAGTAGCGGGAAATTCCAAGGGATAATCTGACCACAGACGCCTAGCGCTTGCACGTTGGGCCGTTCGCTGTCCAAAAGTTGCGCCATGCCCGCGTGGTAATAAAAATGCCGTTGAACTAACGGAATGTCGATATCGCGTGACTCCCGGATCGGTTTACCGTTGTCGAGCGTCTCCAGAACTGCGAATAAGCGGCTGTTCTTTTGCATCAGACGGGCGATCGCATAGAGCCGCTTGGCCCTCTCATGGCCACCCTGTTTTTGCCAGCTTGGTTGAGCTTTACGGGCGGCTTTAACAGCGGCGTTAACCTCATCCAAAGTGGCCTGCGATAGGTCCGCTAGAGTTTCGCCGTTAGCAGGATTTTTTGATTGGAAGTCTTTTCGTGCTCTGGTCCACTCCCCGTTGATGAACTGGCCAAAAGCTGCATCCTGATCAGCAATCCAAGCAAGCGCATCGGCAGCAGATTCTGGTGCTGGGCCATAATCCATAGTCTCGAAAATATTTTTGACAGTCATGCTTTGTCCTTAGCCCATCGCGTGGCGGTGGATGGCTGAATAATGGCCGGTGACGTGGTGTTCAAGTTGACGTTCAATGTCGCCAAGCAAAGAAGAGGCGCCAAAACGGAACAAGTCCGGTTGCAGCCAGCGGTTCCCGAGTTCGTCCTTGATCAACGTAAGATAAGTAATCGCATCTTTGGCCTTGGAAATACCGCCCGCTGGCTTGTAACCGACCCTATACTTGGTTCGGTCGTAATAGTCTCGGATCGCGCGGATCATCACAAGGCTGATAGGCAGGGTAGCGTTGACACTTTCTTTGCCAGTGGATGTCTTGATGAAATCTGCCCCTGCCATCATGCAAACCAGTGACGCCCGTGCCACATTGCGCAGTGTGCCCAGTTCGCCTGTCGCCAGAATCGCTTTGACATGGGCATCTCCGCATGCGTCTCGAAAGGTTTTCATCTCGTTATAAAGAGCCTGCCAGTCCCCCTGCAGCACATGACGGCGGGTGATGACGATGTCGATCTCTTTGGCTCCAGCTTTGACGCTTTCAACAATTTCAGCCACACGCAGGTGGAACGGCGACAGTCCGGCGGGAAAACCGGTCGAGACGGCCGCAACTGGAATGCTTGAGCCCTCGAGGGCACAAACAGCGCTTTTGATCATGTCGTGATAAACACAAATCGCACCGGTGGTCAGCCCTTGCATCTCAAGCGCATTAAGAATGTCGGACCGTACGGGATGACGGGCCTTTGCACAAAGACGGCGCACACGCGCCTGTGTGTCGTCGCCTGACAACGTGGTCAAATCTATGCATGAGATCGCTCGACAAAGCCAAGCGGCTTGATACTCATTCTTGACCGAACGCCGCCCCGGAAGGGATTTTACCCGCCGTTCAATTGCGGAGGTATTGGCCTGTGCTGAGCGAACCCAGTCGAGATCAAGATCCATGCCGGGGTTGCGGGGATTCAAAGCGGTGGGAAGTTGGTAACTGGTGGTTGCCATGGTGGGCGTCTGCATGAGTCCATCCTGTTGGAAAACAGACTACACCGTCTCATGTGAGCGGCGCCTTTTCAAGCGGTTGAGCCGTTTGAACTTAAACTTTTGATCATTTGGTCAATTTAAGTTGCAAATAATTCTCAATTGCGTTGACTTTTCTGCGAATGGTTCTCATATTCATTCTTATTAAGAAAGGATTCTATCAATGCTGTTTTCGCGACGTAAATTTATTACAATGAGTATTTCTGGAGCTGCAGCTATGGCTGGACCAGTCTGGGCATCGGACAAAATCTCGGTTGTTGCGACTACCGGTATGATTGCCGATACCGCAAGGTGGATCGGTGGAAATGTTGTTGAGGTCAAAGCGCTAATGGGTCCGGGGGTCGATCCACACGCCTACCGTCAGACTCGGTCAGATATCGTCGCAATGACACGTGCTGATCTCGTATTGTGGCATGGGCTTTATCTAGAAGCGCAGATGGAAGATTTTTTCCGCAAGTTGGAAAAGCGAGGTAATGTTGTTGCTGTGACTGATACGTTGCCACGTGAACTGCTACGCGGACACGACGATTATGCTGACAAGTTTGATCCCCATGTTTGGATGAATCCAACGCTTTGGGTTTTTGTTGCGGAACGTATCCGTGACGCGCTAATCGCAAGATCACCGGAAAATGCCAGTGTATTTGTAAAAAACATGGAAAAGTTGCTACCAAAACTTGTTGACCTAAATGCGTACGCCGAGAAGACTTTAGCTTCAGTCCCACAAAGCGCGCGTGTGCTGCTGACAGCGCATGACGCGTTTGGTTACTTTGGTCAGGCTTATGGGTTTGACGTGTTAGGAGTACAAGGTATTTCAACGGAGTCTGAAGCTGGATTGAAGCGGATTAGTACACTGGTGGATTTGCTTGTGGATCGTCAGATTGGTGCGGTTTTTGTGGAAAGCTCGGTTTCAGATCGTTCGATCAGGGCGCTGAGCGAGGGGGCTGAGGCGAGGGGACATAAAGTGTCTATTGGTGGCGAACTTTTTTCGGACGCCATGGGTCTCGACGGCACATACGAGGGTACTTATATTGGCATGATTGATCATAATGTGACGGTAGTTGCAAATGCGCTGGGCGGAACTGCCCCAGCTCGCGGAATGCATAATAAACTGTCGGCGGGGTTCTAATCATGAGCGTTGGATTGGCCACTAATCTGGGTGTTGCGCCGGTTATGCAAGACGCTGGCGCAAGTCCGCTTGTGGTGCGTGGCATGACGGTGTCATACGGACAAAAACCAGTCGTGTTTTCGGTGGATATGGAGATTAAAAACGGCTCAATGACTGCGATTATTGGACCCAATGGCGCTGGTAAATCAACGTTGCTGAAGGCCGCTTTGGGTATTGTAAAGCCTCTTGCCGGAGACGCACTTGTCTTTGGGCAGCCGCTGAGGAACCAGCGAAGTCGTATCGCATACGTACCTCAGCGTGCCAGTGTGGACTGGGATTTTCCAACCCGCGTTATCGATGTCGTTTTAATGGGTTTGTATCGTGAGTTAGGCCTGCTCGGCCGGGTGCGTAAAGGGCATATACAAAAGGCAATGGCCTGTCTCGACCGTGTCGGTATGACCGACTTTGCCGATCGTCAGATTGGGCAATTGTCAGGTGGCCAACAGCAACGGGTTTTTCTGTCTCGGGCATTGGCTCAGGAGGCAGAACTCTACTTACTTGACGAGCCATTCGCTGGGGTGGATGCGGCTACCGAGAAAGCGATTATTAGCGTTCTGAAGGGGCTCCGAGACGAAGGTAAGACAGTGGTGGCAGTCCATCATGATTTGTCGACAGTTGGTGAATATTTTGATCGGGTGTTTCTGATCAACACGAACAAGATCGCCGAAGGCCCGGTGAAAGAAACATTTACATCTGAGAACCTGGATAGAACCTATGGTGGTCGCCTAGCCACAGGGCAGCTTGACCAGTTGAATTTGGCAGCGGGCTGACATGTTGCTCGAGGCTCTGTCGCTGCAGATGGGCTACAACGCTACTTTGGTCACGATTGGTGCCTGCTTTCTTGGGGTGGCGGCAGGCGTTACTGGCACATTTTTGTACTTACGAAAACGCGCGCTTGTGAGTGATGCAATCAGCCATGCAACCCTGCCTGGGGTTGGTGCCGCTTTTATTTTGATGGTGATGTTGGGAGGCGACGGCCGCAACCTGCCTGTGCTGCTATTTGGTTCGGCAGTGTCAGCTGGCCTTGGCCTATTGTGTGTCAACTGGCTCACCCGGCAAACCCGACTTGCCGAAGATGCCGCGATTGGGTCCGTGTTATCTGTCTTTTTTGGATTTGGCATCGTGCTCCTTACGATCATTCAAACAATGAGTGCAGGCCGCGCTGCCGGGCTAGAGGGATTTTTGTTGGGATCAACGGCGGGCATGCTGTGGAATGACGCAATCGTGATCGTTTTGAGTGGTGCAGTGACGCTGGCTCTAGTTTTGCTTTTGCGCAGGCCCATGGGGTTGGTGGCGTTTGATCCTGAATTTGCCGCATCAAGTGGGGTAAATATTGAAAGGGTTGATCTGGCGATAATGGGGCTGGTAATGGCAGTGACGGTTGTGGGTCTCAAGATCGTAGGTCTCATCCTAATCGTGGCGATGCTAATTATCCCACCGGTTACGGCGCGATTCTGGACGGATCGCACGGATCGGGTTGCTTTAATTGCTGGCTTCTGCGGTGGTGCTGCCGCTTGGATCGGCGCAGCTATTTCGGCTACTGCGCCCGCCTTGCCAACCGGGCCTATCATTGTGCTAGTTAGTTTTGCCATGTTCGCGGTCTCGATGTTTCTAGCGCCAGATCGAGGTGTGCTCGCCGCTTTTTTGCGCCACCAGAGCTTTCAAAAGCGTGTGCACCTACGTCAGGGTTTATTGGCGTTAGCGCAAGAACAACCAATTTATGAGACGTACACTATGCGCCTGTTGCACCGCGCAGGTTTGGCTTTACCAGATGGGGTTCCCACAGAAGCTGGAAAGGCCCGTGCAGCCAAGGCATTGCGTGATGAAAAACGCTGGCAACTTGTGCGGGCGGATCAGTCCTTGGAAAGTGCTGCTGCTCTCTATGACGGACTGCGTGAGATAGAAACTGTACTGACAACGGATCAGATTTCTGAAATCGATGCCCAAATAGGTGGGCCGCGAGGATTGTCCGAATGACCGGAGCTGAGTTTGTCCCTTTGTCCCTGCCGCCACTATTAATCGGGATCTGCGCTGCGGTGGCCTGTGCTTTGCCCGGTAATTTCCTTTTACTGCGCAAGCAGGCTTTGATTGGGGATGCTATTAGCCACGTGGTGCTGCCTGGGATCGTGATTGCCTTTCTGTTTACTGGTAGTGTGTCTGCTTGGCCCATGATGGTTGGAGCGGCCTTGGCATCGGTGTTTGCAGTAGTCCTGATCGAAGCTGTGCGTCGTCTTGGTCGAATTGAGCCTGGTGCGGCGATGGGCTTGACGTTTACGACTATGTTTGCAGGTGGTGTTTTGTTGCTGGAACAGTCAGACACGTCAACAGTGCATCTAGATGTAGAACACGCACTGTATGGCAATTTGGAGAGCCTGATCTGGTTGGATGCTGTTGGATGGCAAAGCTTGGCAGATCCTGCTGCCCTTGCCACTCTGCCGGTGGAGCTACCCCGGATCGCGCTAACGTTGATGGCGGTTATTGTGTTCACCTGGCTATTCTGGCGGTTGCTTGTGTTATCAACCTTCGACGATAGCTTTGCCCTGACACTGGGTTTGCATACTGGTTGGATTAGCCTTGCGTTGGTGGTCGTGGCCGCGGTGGCGGCCGTCGCGGCCTTTGATGCGGTTGGGTCGATCATCGTTATCGCCATGTTTATTTGCCCGCCGGCGTCCGCGCGACTCATGACCAACAGGCTTGAGGTGCAAATCGCTTGGAGCGTGGTATTCGCTGTTATCTCCGCTGTTCTTGGCTATGTGCTTGCTGGATATGGACCCTTATGGCTGGGCAGCGACAATGCTGTGAGTGCGGCGGGCATGATCGCTACTGTCTCGGGAGTTATCCTTGCGTCAACTGCGCTTTTTGCTCCCTGCCGCAAACGCGCTGGTGCACCGCGGCATTAATTCATTACCCCTTCAATTAGCCCAAAATATTGATGCCAAGGGCCTGTGCTCCCGGCTTATTTCAAGAGGTCAAACTTGTGACCTCGTCATCGTTCACGGCGACACGCGCATCATATTGAGACAGAAAATCGCCGCGCATTAGTTAGGTCGAAAAAAAATCCTGCGTTTTAGGCGGTTCTGGTTATCTTGCAGTTTGGTATAGCTCTATGCGGCCGCGAACCCTGTGCTTAAGGCTGACAGAATTGTGTTCACTTCAGTTTCAGAGATAGTAAGCGGTGGAGACATCAGAATATTGTTGCCGCCAAGCCGTACCATTGTACCGGCCTCGTAGGCTGCCTGATGCACCCTTTGCATTGTTGCGCCATCCATCGGCGTCTTTGCCGCTTTGTTTGCGACCAGTTCAATCCCAGTCATTAACCCGTGCCCGCCGCGGACATCACCAATGATGTCATATTTCTTGGCGAGCTCCAGCGCACCTTGATAAAGTTGTGTTCCGCGTGCTTCAGCATTGCTTCGAGCGTCCAGGCGCAGCGTTTCGGACAATGTGGCCACGACAGCGGCTGCGCCAACCGGATGCGCTGAGTAAGTGTAGCCATGGAAGATACCGTGTGCTTCGCTGTTGTCGCTTTCAAACACCTCCGCGACCATATCGCTGAACATTGCAGCACCCACTGGGAAATAGCCGGATGTAATGCCTTTAGCTAAGGTCATGATATCTGGGCGAACACCCCAAAGGCGCGCGCCAGACCATTCGCCCGTGCGTCCAAACCCGGTGATAACCTCGTCACTAATCATTAGAATTCCGTGTCGATTGCAGATATCACGCATCAGAGACATAAAGGATGCGTCCGGTACGATCACGCCACCCGCACCCTGAATGGGTTCCATAATAAAGGCTGCAATGGTGCTGGGACCTTGAAAGGCGATTTCGTCCTCAAATGCTGCGGCAATGTTTTGGGCCAGCTTGAGTGGATCTGTTTCGTTGAAGGGGTTGCGATATGGATAGGGGCTAGGCAAGTGAAAGCAGCCTGGCATCAGTGGCTCATAATTCGTGCGGAACCGAATATTCCCGTTGACTGAGGCCCCGCCAAAATGCGTACCATGGTAACCCTTTTTAAGCGAAATAAATTTGGTGCGCTCTGGTTCCGAGCGCAGCTTGTGGTACTGGCGTGCAATGCGCAGGGCTGTTTCGACGCTGTCGCTGCCGCCTGAAGTAAAGAAAACCCGCGCCATACCGTCCTTGGCGAAAAACTCCCGAACTGCATAAGATGCCTCAATTGCCATCGGGTTTGAAGTGCCGGCGAAAGCCGAGTAGTACGGCAAGTCGTAAAGCTGTTTGGCGATGGCGTCTTTGATGATGTCGTTGGAATAGCCGAGATTGACGCACCAAAGGCCACCGACTGCATCCACTACACTGTGATTTTCAATATCCGTGATCGTAACACCGGCAGCTGTTTTAATAATCTTCGGGGCATGCGTCTGCGCATCAGAGGGTGCACCCATAGGATGCCAGAGATGGCGGGCGTTGTTTTCTTTTAGAAAGTTATCGTCTTTCATCGTCATCTCCGAATCTTCAATCTTAATTTGATCAAATTATGATCTGAGAGAAACAGCCTGTCCAGTGGTCAGGTACGGCAGAAACAAACGGATAGGTTGGTTATGATCATTAGAGTCCAAGAGGAAGCTGGCAGTGGATGCCTGTTTCAAAGCCCCACCTACGGAGATCCAGCAAAGAGGTTGTAAAGTCTAAAGGAATACTGGTGTCTTGAAGAATAAAATCAAATTTGAAACCAAGTTCAAATCGAACGGTAACCCTAAAGTGGTTTTTCGAATTTAGAGGTGAGTGGACGGGAAATAGTGATCATTCCTGATCTATTATCGAGATTGTGCGCGCTGGCAGAATCATTCAAACGCATGCTACATATTGATATATGCAGGACTCGAACCCCAACATAAGCGAAAATCGTCCAGTCATCCGCCAATTGGATGATAACGCCATTAACCGCATTGCGGCGGGAGAAGTTGTAGAGCGGCCAGCCTCTGCAGTGAAGGAGCTGGTCGAGAATGCAATTGATGCGGGCGCAAACCGTATCGAGGTGGCCTATGCCGATGGAGGTAAGGCGCTGATCAGGGTAACGGATGACGGGTGTGGGATCGAAGCCGAGGCATTGCCATTAGCGTTGTCGCGCCATGCCACCTCAAAGATTGATGGGTCGGACCTACTGAACGTTCATACTTTTGGATTTCGTGGCGAAGCGCTGCCCAGTCTTGGCGCTGTCGGGCGCCTAACAATCACCTCACGCGCTGGCAGTGAAGCGGCTTGCATCAAGGTTGAGGGTGGACGGATGGGACAGGTCAAGCCTGCGGCTTTGAGTAGTGGCACAATCGTAGAATTGCGCGATTTGTTTTTTGCAACACCGGCCCGACTTAAGTTCATGCGCAGCGATCGGGCTGAGTCGCAGGCGATTACTGATGTCGTAAAGCGGTTGGCAATGGCCGAGCCTTACGTGGGCTTCACCTTGCGCGATGTTACCGGTGACGGTGTTGGCCGCGTGAAATTTCGGGCTGACGCGGAAAACGGCGACTTGTTTGATGCCTTACATGGGCGGCTTGCGCGGGTTTTGGGGATGGAATTTGCTGAGAATGCACTGCGCATTGATGCCGTGCGGGATGGTTTGCGTTTGATCGGATATGCCGCCTTGCCGACCTATTCGCGTGGTAGCGCGGTTGCACAATATCTTTTCGTGAACGGCCGCCCAGTTAAAGACAAGCTGTTACTTGGCGCCTTGCGCGGGGCCTACTACGACTTTCTAAGTCGAGATCGCCATGCAGCGGCGGCATTGTTTATCGACTGTGATCCACATTTGGTAGATGTCAACGTGCACCCGGCCAAGTCCGAGGTCCGGTTCCGTGATCCTGGACTAGTGCGTGGTCTGATAGTCAGCGCACTACGCCATTCTCTGGCGGAGGCAGGGCATAGGTCTTCGACTACAATAGCTGGCGCAACTCTTGGCGCGATGCGCCCGGAGCCCTCTGGTCTAGCGCGGGTCTATCAGATGGACCGTCCATCATCGGGTGCCCGGCAAACGGCCTATGCCACGCAGACACCAGAAATTGGCGCTGGTTTTGCGGAATTATCCGAGACCTACAGTGCGCGGGTGGAACCAGCACTTGAAGATGAAGCGCTACCGCTTGAGTCGTTCCCACTTGGAGCGGCGCGAGCGCAGGTGCATGAAAATTACATCGTTGCACAAACCGAAACTGGTATGGTGATTGTAGACCAACATGCTGCGCATGAACGACTGTTGTATGAGAAATTGAAACGCCAGATGTCTGAAAACGGCGTGGCTGCGCAGGCCCTACTTATTCCAGAGATTGTAGAGCTGAGTGCAGACGATTGCGCGCGACTGATGTTGGTGGCAGAGGATTTGTCAAGGTTAGGATTTACACTGGAACCATTTGGTGGAGACGCTTTAGCGGTGCGCGAAACGCCAGCAATCTTGGGTGATGTGAACGCAAAAGCGATCGTGCTTGATATTCTTGATGAGTTGGAGGATCAGGGCCAAAGCCAATTATTGCAGGACCGGATTGAGGCTATTCTGAGCCGGGTGGCTTGCCACGGTTCAATCCGATCTGGACGGCACATGCGAGCCGATGAGATGAATGCGCTGTTGCGTGAGATGGAGGTGACACCACATTCGGGGCAATGCAACCATGGGCGGCCAACTTATGTGGAGTTGAAACTTAGCGATATAGAGCGGCTATTCGGCCGAACATAGTTGGGTTAGCAACGCCCCAAAAGATACAGTCAAGACGCCGCGTATGGCGCCGCAAAAATAGGTCAAAAGCAGAAGATGGTCACTGTTGGAAAATTGACGTTGGGCACAACTGAGATGTTAGTACTAAGCGTTGCGATGCTAATCGTTTTGCTTTTGATCCTAGCCATTCGAGCGGCTGGAAAATCTGCGCGAATGGCTGAACCTTTGGCGCAGCAGATGGGGTCGCTGGGACAGCGAGTTCAGGCCCTAGGTGACGGGCAACAACAGCTGGCTGGTGGTTTGACGCAGGTTGTGGAAAGCCAGTCGGCGGCTCAGGCAAACCTCTTGCAGCATTTGGAGAAGCGACTCGGACAGGTGAACCAGCAAATGACGGAGAACTTACAAGGGTCTGCCCGGCGTACGGCTCATTCGCTGGGGGAGTTGCAGGAGCGGCTTAAAACGATTGACAAGGCACAGGAGAATATTACGCGGTTGTCGGGAGACGTTTTGAGTCTGCAGGATATTCTAAGCAATAAGCAGACGCGTGGTGCGTTTGGTGAAATCCAGCTTAACGACATCGTGTCTAAGGCCTTACCCAAAGACAGTTATGAGCTGCAGCACACACTTTCTAATGGGAAGCGGGCGGATTGTCTTATTCACTTGCCGAACCCGCCGGGCCCAATTGTGGTTGACAGTAAGTTTCCGTTGGAGGCTTACGAGGCCTTGCGCAATGCGGACACAGAAAACCAGCTGCGAGAGGCTGCACGGCTGCTGAGGGCATCCGTAAAAAAGCACATCAAGGACATCTCTGAGCGCTATATTCTCGATGGGGAAACTGCGGATGGGGCATTGATGTTTCTGCCTTCCGAAGCTGTTTACGCGGAGTTGCATGCAAATTTCCCTGAAATCGTGCGCGAAGGCTTCGCTGCGCGTGTCTGGATAGTTTCACCAACTACCTGCATGGCAACGCTTAACACCATGCGTGCAATACTCAAAGATGCCAGAATGCGGGAACAGGCCAGTTCAATACGGCGCGAACTTGGATTGCTTTTTACAGATGTCGAACGGCTGGGGGCTCGGGTGGAAAATCTTGACCGACATTTTGGACAGGCTGCTAAAGACATTTCTGATATCAAGATCAGCGCGGACAAAGCTGGTCGCCGAGCGCGGCGTTTAGACAATTTTGATTTTGAAGAAATAGCTCCGGAAAATGATGATGTGGTGCCGCTTGCAAAGCCAGAACCTTGATCCTGTTACCGCGTGATGTTGAAATAAAAGAAATTCTACGTTTGGAGTATTTTGGGGAAAACGGTACTGGTAAGGCAAAGATTGACCGTCACTATCTAGTTCCCATGCAACACGAATGCGTCAAGTTGGAATGGCTATTGCCGTCTCTTGATTTGCGCAAGATCAAGGACGAACACTCTGTTTTCATGTGAGATGAGGAGAAAGAGAGAGAAAGGAGCGCGGCATGCTAGAGATTATCCCATGGAAAGTGGCACAGGTTGTGCTGATGTCCCGTGAACTTGATCGGGCGGAAGGCGAACTGCGTGGATTTATTGACAGACTAAACGAAGATGAACAGGCCAGCCTTGTGGCGATTATGTGGGTTGGACGTGATGCCTTCTCCACTGATGAGCTGAGTGAAGCAATTGCGACGGCCAAGGCGGAGGCGACTACACCGACCGCGGATTATCTGCTAGGCACGCCACATCTTTCTGATCATCTTGAAAACGGTATGGAAGAATTAGGCATTTCTCTTTCCGATGAAGAGGACGACTTAATGCGCCGAGGCTGAATACTTTGCCTTATTGACCGGAACAGACGGCCAAAAGCAGAACGCAGTCTGGAAATATTCAAATGGTTAGACCCGCAACGCGGGGCAAGAGTATCATTGAACGTAAGGCATAGTTGCATAATACTAGTGGTTGTGATGGCGCGATTTTGGGTGGCGCCGCAGCATTTTATGAGACCAGACGTTTGTGGGACAACTCAAAAAAGTTTGGTCGTGGGTGGCGTGCTGGACCAGCCTTTTCATTTTGTTTTATGCCGTTCCCTGCTCTACTGTTCTTAATCAAGCCAAATGGCTTGGATTAGATACAAACATTGACTTCGTACGAAGAAAAATCCTTTGAGTTTTATTTCACATAGTAATTTCAAATTGAGTGAGTGAGCCTTTAGACAAGAAACGGTAGTTGGCAGGATAGATTATTTCTGCGGGGTTAAGGTTGGGAACTTTTGCTGAGCGCGTGCAGTACGCCTCGTATTTCCGCTAGCCCACGAAGCCTGCCTATCAGTGGATACCCGGGAAACGTATCCCTGATATTGTCGGAAAGTAATTCGTGCCCGTGATCTGGTCGGAACGGGATAACGCAGTCGGCACGCCCGTCTTGTGATCTACGACTTTCCTCCTCAAGCAAAACTGAAGCTAGGGCGACTATGTCAGTGTCGCCCTCTAGGTGGGCTGCCTCTTGGAATGAGCCATCAGAGTCTTTGTGGACGTTACGCAAATGTGCGAAGTGAATTCGGTCGGCATGCCTTCGTGAAATCTGCGAGACGTCATTTGCTGGATTTGCTCCCAAGGAGCCTGAGCATAGGGTTAATCCGTTGGCAAGGCTGGGAACAGCTGTCATGATCCAGTCAATATCGGCTGCGTCAGATACAATTCTGGGAAGTCCGAGAATATCACGCGGTGGATCATCCGGGTGCACACACAACCGGATACCGAGATCTTCTGCTGTAGGTATTACCTCAGACAAGAAACGTTTGAAATTAAACCTGACATCATCAGACGATAACCCGTCATAGCTTCTCAAAGCGTCGCTCAATCCGTCCAAATCATAGCGATCGTATGCACCCGGCAGGCCAGACATGATCGCTTTGAGTAATGTGGAACGGCTCTGATTATTACTTTGTGCGAACCACTTTTTGGCCTTGTATAGAACCTCCTCCGGATAGTCCTGTTCTGCGGCATCACGCCCTAGCATGTAAATTTCGAATGCTGCCATTCGGGATGCGTCAAACCTTAAACAGGTACCACCACCCTTGATGGGTGTGTTCAGGTCGGTGCGGGTCCAGTCTAGAAGTGGCATGAAGTTGTAACAAATAGTGTGCACGCCTTCGGCGGCAAGATTGGCCATTGATTGGCGGTAATTAGCGAAAAGAAGCGGGAGATCGCCTGTCCCACGCTTGATGTCCTCGTGAACTGGCAGGCTTTCAACGACTGACCACGCAAGCCCCGCAGCGCGAATTCTGTTGTGGCGTTCTGCTATCGTGCTTCGATCCCAAATGTGACCATAGGGGATTTCATGTAATGCTGTTACAATCCCTGAGGCTCCGGTTTGACTAATTTCGCCAAGGTCAATTTTGTCCAACGCGCCGTACCAGCGCCACGTTTCCCTCATTTCAAGCGCCCTTTCTGAATCTTGGTTTTGTTTGACGTTCGACACTTTGATGCCTGCATAGTGCCGTGTGCGTAGTTAGATCAGGCGTCCAAATGGTTGACGATCTTTAGATGCTGAGCCAACCCTTTGATGTGGTCAAGCCATGCCGTAAAAAGCTTTGGATCGCCTGGTGCGGCATGCACCCCCGGCGTCATCTCACCGTTCAGAACAGCTTCAATTGCCAGCGATACTGGAATTGATACCAGCCGCGCCATGGCGCTTCCGTCCGCGTCACCCCAAGCATCCATGACATACGTTTTGTTCCAGACTACCGCCCCTTTGTGCTCAGCCTTAAGCTCAACGCATAGTACCACCCTATCAGGCTCCCCATCATCATAGGTATTGTCTGACCAGAACTGTTTTGACATTTCTGCAAGTCGCACATCACCGTCAAGCCCAGATAGTTTTTCGATCTCTGTAAAAACGTCAGCCCATGCATCGGCCCAGCCATTCAGACGCAACGTACCACGGACGAATTCTTTCACTGACCATTCAGGATCAAAATTATACTCTTTCATGAACGGAATGGAGTCCCGGTTTGGATAAACTTCAAATGTCTCCTTGTTGGGCAGTGGAGCTTCATAGTTGCTGATTGCATCCCATGGTCTGCCAACGTCGAGTGGGGTGTGATCTCGGATTGACCGAGATGGGGAACGCAGCGCCTGCAAAACCCCGAGTGGCGACCAACTGAATTTGTAGCGAAATGGGTTGGGATGCTTTGGAATGCCCCCACAATAAGAGGTGAAGCTGATCGCATTGGCAGGATTGAAAGCGTCAGAGGAACGATAGTCGTGTACAAGCGCATGTGCCATAAGGTGGTCGATGCCTGGATCCAACCCGACCTCATTGCAACAGATTACGCCAGCGCCTCGCGCGGCAGTGTCCAGCGCTTTCATTTCTGGCGAAATATACGAAGAGCTTACAAAATTGGCACCTTTGGATATGCATAATTCGGCCAAAGGTACGTGCCAGTTTGCTGGCAACATTGAAACGATTATATCTCCCGTTGTTAGCGTCTGCTTGAGTGCCTTCATATCAAAAGCTTGGATATCTTGTGTCAGATCGCCAATAGCATTCTTTGCCGTGGCGACAGTACGGTTCCAAACGGTTACATTTTGACCAGTTTTGATTAGCCGGCGTAGGCCGGGTATGGCCGAAAGGCCGGTGCCACACCAATGAATTGTCATGATGATGTCTCCTGTTTCACGTAGTCGTGGAGTGGGTGTTGAATTCGGCTTCAGCCCTCGCCCACACATTGGCGGACATGTCATCCATGCGCAGCAAGGTATCAAGTAATTGCGCGGCATAATCCTTTGAGCTTTCCATCGGCAGCAATGAGGGCAGATTGTCGATTGCCATCACGTCCATCACTGGGTTGCTCGTGATGCGTTGAACTGGGTTGGCCCAGCTTGTCGCACGGTCATATATGGGGATCGGATTGTAATTGCTGTCGGGATCGCAGGCGACATCACCAATTGCTGTAAGTCTTCGGGGAGCCGACAAGTCCACTTTTTCTACGAAGATAGGCGTGCCGGGGCGGGCAACGATGCAATTCATGAACAACTCATGATCCAATATTTGTGGAAACGGACCGCCGCCGGCTGTTTCTGTAATGTCCCACTGTGTGACAGAACAGCCTATGGCTGTGAGTAGATCGGTAGCACCTTTGCCGACGCGGCCCAGCGCACCGATGACAATGGCGCTAGGCACAGGCACGGTGAGCGCGTTTAAATCTGCTTCCAGATTACTTATCAACGCTTGCTTGCCGTTCGAGACACCCACCTGTCCGCAGAGTTCGCCGCGTTGCTGCGCGGCCCACGCTTTAAGGGTGACCGCTGCACCGGCGTAACCAGCCCAATAACCAAATGCCGCAACCCGCCGACCCTTTGCGTCGACGAGATATTCCAAGTCGTATAATTTGCCACCACCGACCCTGAATCGACGTAAAAATGCTTGCCCGGAATGCTGGCCTTTGTAGGCATGCCCAAACATAATATGCCGGTGCGGCAAAGGAGATCCATCTTCAGGTAACTCCTTGAGGCCAAATATAACGGCGTCAAGTGGTGCCCCTGGCCAACTGTTCTGGGCGGCGATCTCGCATCCAGCTTCTGCGTATTCGTTTATTGGAAAAGCGCGGGTCGCGCTGTCTTCAACTGTGACCTTAAATTTTTTTTCAATAAGTGTCCTCGCGCCTTCGGGTGTTAGGCCGACGCGTTTCTCGTTGAGCCGCTGTTCGGCCCGGACCCAGAGATGTGCCATGTGCATTCCTTTGTAGACGGAAGAGAGAAACGCCCTTGGCAGCGGCGCGTCAAGCCCAGATTGGACATTCGTAGCCGCTTCAGTGTGCTTTCTACCTGTTTTGCAATAAAGGCGTTGTGTTTTGTTGGTGGCAGGGCTTATCCCATTTTTCCTCTTTGTATCTGGCGCCGACAGAGTGCGCGTGGCACAATTAATTCTGAATTAGCTTAGGAGCGCGCAAATGAGTTTCGGCAAAGGGTGTCATCTTCACCTAATTGATGGGTCGGCATTTATATTTCGAGCCTATCACGCGTTGCCGCCGCTGACGCGCAAATCAGACGGTTTGCCTGTTGGCGCAGTCGCTGGATTTTGCAACATGTTGCACCGCTATGTCGAGGGCAACACTGGTCCAGATGCCCCAACCCATGTTGCAGTGATTTTCGATTACTCAGGAAAGTCCTTTCGGAACGAGATCTATGACCTGTACAAGGCCAATCGTCCACCAGCGCCTGAAGATCTGGTGCCACAGTTTCCACTGACACGAGATGCGACGCGGGCATTTAATATTGCTTGCAAGGAAATCGAAGGGTTTGAGGCGGATGACATCATTGCAACCCTAGCGTGTAATGCGCGGGATGCCGGAGGACGCTGTACGATTATTTCCAGCGACAAGGATCTGATGCAATTAGTGGGTGGTGGTGTCGAGATGCTGGACGCAATGAAGAACAAGCGGATTGACAGCGTAGGCGTACACGAAAAATTTGGGGTTGGACCAGATCGGGTTGTAGATGTGCAGGCGTTGGCAGGAGACAGCGTTGACAATGTGCCAGGCGCTCCGGGGATTGGCATAAAAACGGCGGCTTTGTTGATAAATGAATATGGTGATTTGCAAGGATTGCTGGATCGCGCTGAGGAGATCAAACAACCCAAACGCCGCCAATCGTTGGTCGATAACCGGGCTCAGATCGAAATGTCAAAACGTTTGGTGCAACTGGATTGTAACATGGCTCTGGATTTTACTTTAGAAGACTTGGAAGTACAGGATCCTGACCCCGAGGCGCTTATGCAGTTCCTTACGGGCATGGAATTCCGAACATTGTCAAAGCGGATAGCTAACCAGATTGGAATTCCGGTCCCAGTGACACCGGAAGTTGAAATTGTAGGTGACGAGATCAACTTGCCAGAAAATCTACCGTTTGATGCAGACGCGTATGAGAGGGTCAATGATCGAGCCCGGCTTGAGGATTGGGCTGCAAAGGCAGTGGCGCGCGGCTACGTGGCCGTGGATACGGAAACGACTGGATTGGACGAGATGATTGTTGATTTGGTGGGTGTGTCCTTATCAGTGGAACCGGGTCAGGCTTGTTACATTCCTACTGGCCATAAAAAAGGTGTGAGTGATGACCTCTTCGGCAACGAGGATCTAGCTGAAGGGCAGTTGGCGTTAGAGGAAGTGCTGGAGTTGCTGAGACCGGTGCTTGAAGACCCGTCAGTGATGAAGATTTTTCAAAATGCAAAATATGACTGCAAAATTTTTAAACGCTACGGTATCAATGTAGCCCCAATCGACGACACGATGCTGATGTCCTACGCCATGCACGCTGGTTTGAACCGACATGGGATGGATGCGTTGTCACAGGGCTATCTTAACCATCTGCCAATTCCGATCAAAACATTACTTGGTACAGGGAAATCAGCGATCACATTTGATCGAGTACCGATAGAGAACGCAGTGAAATATGCCGCTGAGGATGCGGACATTACTCTGCGTCTGTGGAAAAAATTTAAACCTCAACTGCATCAGGCACGAGTAACTACCGTTTATGAAACGCTAGAGCGGCCTCTGTCGCCGGTGTTGGCCGAGATGGAGATGCACGGCATACGGGTTGATCGGGACGCATTGAACCGAATGTCGAATGCCTTTGCGCAGAAGATGGCTGGTTACGAAATGGAACTTTATGAATTGGCTGGCCACGAATTCAACGTGCAGAGTCCAGCTCAGGTGGGTGCAATCTTGTTCGAGGAAATGGGTCTGGAAGGTGGTAAAAAAACCAAGACCGGTCAGTGGTCAACCCCAGCTGACGTCCTTGAGGATCTCGCCGCAACTCACGATTTTGCGGCAAGGGTTATGGACTACAGGCAGCTACAAAAGTTGAAAAGCACCTACACAGACGCATTGCAGGACCACATCAATGTGGACACTGGCCGGGTGCACACATCCTATGTGCAGACGGGGGCAAATACTGGCAGGTTATCTTCAACCGACCCAAACCTTCAGAATATCCCGGTGCGTTCGGAGGAAGGGCGGCGCATTCGCGAAGCATTTGTATCAGAGGCAGGAAAAACATTGGTCTCGCTTGATTACAGCCAAGTAGAATTGCGCATCTTGGCGCATATTGCTCAGATTGACGAACTGAAGCAAGCGTTCCGCGAAGGGCAGGATATTCATGCGATGACTGCATCTGAAATGTTTGATGTTCCGATGGAAGAGATGACACCGGCGGTTCGAAGCCGGGCGAAGGCAATCAATTTTGGTGTAATTTACGGTATATCTGGCTATGGGCTGGCGCGTAATTTGCGAATTCCGCGGAGTGAGGCGCAGAATTTTATCAATCGTTATTTTGAACGGTTTCCGGGTATCCGCGCCTATATGGACGCGACTAAGGCGTTTGCAAAAGAAAATCTTTATGTTCAAACGCTCTTTGGTAGGAAAATTCATATGCCCCAGATCAATGCCAAGGGGCCACATGCTGGGTTCGCCGCACGGGCTGCTATCAATGCGCCAATCCAAGGAACTGCAGCAGATATTATCCGGCGTGCTATGATCCGCATGCCGCAAGCAATTGCGCATTTGCCAGCCAAAATGCTCTTACAAGTGCATGACGAATTGATTTTTGAGGTTGAGAACGCTGCGGTCGAGGACACTATTCAGGTGGCTCGAGAAATCATGCAAGGCGCTGCTGAGCCGGCGGTTAAATTGGATGTACCGTTAATCGTCGATGCGGGCCAGGGACAAAACTGGGCCGAAGCACACTGATCTTTGAAAATACTGAATCTTTGTGCCTGCGACCTAGTTTTGGATTACCTAGTTGCGCGGTTTAGGGAGCCAACCCAGCCCGTTGGTGGTGCTATTCGCTGGGTGGTATTCTGCGCTAACGTATCCGGAGTAATTGGTCTCGTCTAAAAGGTCGAAGAAGCTAGGATAGTCGAACAGCCCACCGGTAGGTTCATGTCGATCCGGTATACCGGCGATCTGTATGTGCCGCGCCCGCCCGCCATGAGAGAGCCAACAAGTTGCCACATCGCCCGTAATTTGGTGCGCGTGGTAGGTGTCGAATTGAAGTCCAATATTGGGACGGTCGACCTCGTCGAGTACGTCGGCAGCGAGATCAAAGTTGTTTAAGAAATACCCGGGCATGTCGAAATTGTTCAAGGGTTCTATAGTGAAGTTTTGCGTTGGAGCATATTGAGTAGCCCAAGTCAGATTTTTTACAAACGTTGTGCGGGCTGCAAGGTCCGAGGTGACCCCAGCCATTATGTGAACTTTGCCGGCGCCAAGCACTTCTGCGTAGTGCAAGGCAAGTTTAAGGTCCTGCCTAAACAAATCCTCTCCGCCGGGGATGGCAGCCAGTCCACCCGGTTGTCGATCGGAGAAAAGCCGTGGCGTATTTATTAACACGAGATCTAGCTGCGATTGAACAAGTGCCGCCTGAATATCTGCGGCATCCTCCTCATACGGAAACAGAACCTCGACAGCTGAGAACCCCGCGGCTTGCGCTGCTGAGAAACGTTCCAAAAGCGGTAGCTCCGTAAAGAGAACGCTAAGGTTGGCGGAAAATTTTGGCATAGTGCATCCTTCTCCCGGCCAGTAGTGCGAGATTTGGCTCCGAAAAAGCTAAATCCTCAAGAGGGGCAAAAGCGATATTGCCCAAGCAAGCCAAGTTTCTTATCTAAGATTACCCGTATATTTGAGGCTAGAAAACGGTCAATTATTCAATGAATTTTGCTTAGATATCCTTTGAAGTTATATTCTGTAAAAATAATTCCAGTGAGTTTGTGGTTTTAAACCGAGCTTAGGTCAGGTCTGCAGACTTGATCAGCGGGAAAAAGGCGCCGTTGGATCGGATGCCAAACCAGAGTGTTCCCTCGACATTGAAGTCCTCTCCAATTTCGACCAGTCGATAAAAACTCTTTCGGTCGATCAGAGCTTCCAGATTATTACGTATCAAAACATAGGGAGATGGCTCCCCGGTTTCGATATCACGCGTAACACGAATTGGATGGTCGGGCCCAGCCTCAGCGTATTCGCCGACATTGGTTTCAAAAGTCAAAACTTGGTCTCCATTTTGATCCGAGATATCAAAGTTGATGGCGACAAATGGTGCATCCTGTACGGTGATTCCGACTTTCTCGACCGGTGTAACCAAAAAGTAAGCGTCGCCTTCTTTCCGTAAAATCGAAGCGAATAAACGTACCATGTTTGCGCGATTGATTGGCGATCCCTCATGATACCACGTCCCGTCGCGTGCGATGTTCATGTCCATCATGCCGCAAAACGGTGGGTCCCAAAGATGCACTGGCGCTGGGCCTCGACCTTCTTTGGCCGCACGTGCCGAACTGGCTAGGTGATTTTTATCAATTTTCACGGGAATTTGTCCGCTCATTACTTTTGCCATTTCATCCGTGCGCGTTAAACTCCGTATATATATAGTAGGACAGGGAGAATTTCCATGAGTGAGAACACCGACCTGGTGGCAGAAGTCGACGCCCTAGGTGGCAAAATCGCCGAGGCGAAATCTGCCATCACGAGACGCTTCATTGGGCAGGACCAAGTGGTAGACCTTACTCTTTCTGCTCTACTTTGTGGGGGGCATGCACTTTTAATTGGTCTCCCTGGGCTGGGAAAAACACGGCTGGTGGATACACTTGCTACGGTGATGGGCCTGAATGGTAACAGAGTGCAGTTCACGCCGGATCTTATGCCGGCGGACATTTTGGGTTCAGAGGTTTTGGAGGAAGCAGAGGGAGGTCGTCGTGGGTTTCGATTCGTTCCAGGACCGATTTTTTGTCAATTGCTGATGGCGGATGAAATCAACCGAGCCAGTCCGAGAACACAATCGGCGTTATTGCAGGCGATGCAGGAAAAGCAGGTAACCGTTGCCGGTGCAGATAGGCCATTGGAGGCGCCGTTTCACGTGCTAGCCACCCAGAACCCTATCGAGCAGGAAGGTACATACCCATTGCCAGAAGCGCAGTTAGACCGATTTTTGGTCCAGATTGACGTGCCTTACCCGACCCGTGACACAGAACGGGAGATTCTGTTGGCGACGACAGGCGTCGATGAGGGAGAAGCACATCAAGTCTTTACGACTGAAGAACTGATTGCTGCTCAGACCCTCTTGCGTCGAATGCCGGTTGGAGACAGCGTGATGGAGCTAATTCTTGATTTGGTGCGGGCCTGCCGCCCGGATGATGAAACATCCTCTGAAGCTGTGCGCGAGCATGTTGCGTGGGGGCCAGGTCCGCGAGCGGCCCAATCATTGATGATGACGGTGCGGGCCTGCGCTTTACTGAATGGGCGATTAGCGCCAAGTGCTCAGGATGTAATCGACATGGCGCAACCGGTTCTGAGTCACCGAATGGCTTTAACGTTTGCGGCCCGGGCTAGAGGTGAGTCGTTGGTGGCGCTTATTCAAAACACGCTTCGTGAACTAGGCACAGTCGAGGCAGCTGCGTGATCTCAATTGCCCAGCTGCGCAGCAGTGCCGAGTTAGCATCAGCCAGTCTGCCCCCTTTACTGGCGCAGGCAGAGCATTTGGCCGGCACCGTTTTATTGGGTGAACACGGGCGCCGCCGTTCCGGGTTGGGGGATGATTTTTGGCAGTATCGTCCGATGCAGGAAGGTGACGCCCCACGAATGATTGACTGGCGTCGATCTGCTAAGACGGACGCGCAGTTTGTGCGCCAGCGAGAGTGGCAGATAGCACAGTCGGTGATGTTATGGGTTGATCAAGCGCCTTCGATGACCTTTGCTTCAGACAACAACCTTGCTACGAAGGGTGATCGGGCCAGATTACTAACTCTGGCCATTGCGATATTGCTTATCCGTAGTGGTGAGCGGGTTGGTTTGACTGGAACACTGTTACCTCCTCGCAGAGGAGAAGCCCAAATTCTTAGACTGACTGAAATGCTGTTGCAAAAGGAATTGGGCGATTACGGTATGCCTGAGGCGCGGGCCATGCTGCCACATGCACGGGCTTTGTTTGTTTCCGATTTTATGGGTGAGTTTGAAAATTTTGAAGCAGCGCTAACCAAGGCAGCAGACCGGGGTGTACGTGGGGTATGCCTACAGATTTTGGACCCGGCTGAAGAAGCCTTTCCATTCAAAGGGCGGGCGATTTTTGAGAGCATGGGGCAAACGGTGCGCCATGAAACCAAAAAGGCTGACGATCTGCGTGACCGCTATCTCGACCGGTTGGCGGAGCGGAAAGAGAGGTTACGCTCTCTATGCAGCCTGACTGATTGGCATTACGGTCAGCACCGTACCAACGATACCGCTCAGTCTGCATTGTTGTGGTTGCACCGAGCACTGGAGAGTCGGACATGACCGGGGGATTGCCCATAATGTTCACGGCACCATGGATATTGCTGGCACTAATTTTGCTGCCGGTGCTTTGGCTGATCTTGCGCGCCATTCCGCCCGCGCCGGTAAAGCGGCTATTCCCGGGTGTCGTCTTGTTGCTAGGACTGCGAGATGATGATGCCGTCACCGACCGAACGCCATGGTGGTTGTTGTTTTTGAGAACGCTTGCTCTTTTGGCGGTTATAATTGGCTTGGCGGGTCCCGTATTGAACCCTTCTGAAGATAGTAGGGGCGATGGCCCACTCTTAATCCTGATGGATGCAAGTTGGGCTTCGGCATCGGACTGGGATGCACGTCGCACTATGGTCGAGGCATTACTTAACGAAGCTGGTCGCGATGAACGTGTGGTGAGTCTACAACGTCTAACGTCTCCCCAAGAGGTGCGCTTTCAGCCAGCAGATATTTGGAAATCTCGGTTAGCGGGCGTGGTGCCATTGCCGTGGGAGCCGGTTGCTGTGGATTTACAGGCGTTGGCAGCACAGCTTGAAGGGCAAAAGTTTGACACGGTTTGGTTGTCGGATGGGCTTGATCGTGACTTCCGTAAGGTCTTGACCGATACATTGATGGCCGCGGGTAGCTTACGGGTTGTGGAAAATGGGATTGGTATCCTAGCTCTGCGTCCAGCGGTGTTTCAAGAGGGCAAGGTCGCGTTGGAAGCGCAACGAACAGAACTTACGCTGCAGCGAGAGATATCAGTACAAGCTTTTGGCAAAGATCCAAGCGGGTCAGAAAGGTTGCTCGCAACACTTCCTTTAGTTTTTGAAGCTGGTGTGTCCACGGCGGAAAACGCATTAATTCTTCCTTCTGAATTGCGTGAACGCGTGTCCCGTTTCGAGATTCAAGGGGTTCGGTCGGCTGGAGCTGTTAGCCTCTCAGATGATAGTTTGCAGCGGCGCGAAGTTGCTCTTATCGCCGGACGTGATGATCGGGAAGGACTTCAGTTACTTTCGCCCCTTCATTACTTACGTAAGGCTCTAGCGCAAAGGGTCGATGTTTTAGAGGGCGCATTGCTTGATCTATTACCTGCCAACCCAGATGTTGTTGTTTTGGCTGATGTTGCTGTTTTGTCCAAGAGCGAGGAGCAGGCTCTCCTAGATTGGATAGAAAGTGGAGGCCTTTTGCTGCGTTTTGCTGGACCTCGGCTAGCCGCCAGCAAGATTAGTCGGACTGAGGAAGACCCATTGTTGCCAGTGCGTTTGAGGGCTGGAGGCCGGAACGTAGGTGGCGCTATGAGTTGGGGCGAGCCTAAATCGTTGGCGCCATTTCCTGCCGACAGCCCGTTTTTTGGACTTCAAATTCCGGATGAAGTGACCGTGACCGCACAGGTGATGGCTCAACCGGACCCAACACTGGCTGATCGTGTTATCGCATCATTGTCCGATGGGACGCCGATGGTGACCCGAAAGGTCATTGGGCAAGGGCAAGTAGTTTTGATGCATGTGACTGCAAACACGGAGTGGTCTGGCTTACCCTTATCCGGACTGTTCGTTCAAATGCTGGACAGGCTTGCCATGTTGAATGCCAACGCGACAGATTTGAAAGACATGCTTGCAGGTACGGTTTGGCAACCGCTGAAAGTCCTGGATGGATATGGACGGTTGGAAGACGGCCTGTCTCTGACTGGCGTCGCGGGCGAGGATTTGTACGTTGGTGTCCCAGGGCCAGAAATCCTGCCGGGGTTATATCGAGATCGGGATCGGTTGATGGCGCTGAATGCGCTTTCTGCAGACAGTGTGATGTCTGCGGCTAAATGGCCATTGAGTGTGCCAGTTGAAGGATTGCGTGGGGCAGTTATTAAAGATCTTTCGGGTTTTTTGTTGGCTGTAGCTCTAATCTTGTTGATCGCTGACGTGCTCGCATCATTGTTAGTATCGGGTCGGCTCTGGGGCACACGAGTAGCGGGATTATTCCTTCTGGTTGTGCTGCTGCCCGTACCTGAGGCACAGGCGCAGAATGTTAATGCGGCTGAACATGCGAGAGGCTTGGTTTTGGCACATGTTTTGACGGGAGATCGGAAAGTTGACGATACGGCACGCGCTGGAATGTTCGGGTTGAGCGAAACGCTTTATTTTAGAACGTCAGTGGAGCCGGGTCTGCCAGCCTCTGTGGATCTTGAACAGGATGAACTTGCGTTTTATCCCATGCTTTACTGGCCTATTTCGCCGGCTCAACCGACGCCGTCACGCGAAGCTTATGTCAAACTGAATGACTATCTTAGATCTGGAGGCATGATTGTTTTCGATACGCGGGACGCAGATGTGGCGCGATTTGGGGCTTCAAGCCCTAACGGCAAAAAATTGCAAATCTTGGCAGCTGGCCTGGATATACCGCCACTGGATCCGCTGCCCGCAGATCATGTCTTAACTAGGACGTTTTATCTGTTGCAGGATTTTCCGGGGCGTTATGCCGCTCGGGATGTTTGGGTCGAGGCATCATCTGTTGATCCTGAACTGATTGAAGGGATGCCATTTCGGAATCTCAATGATGGCGTAACGCCGGTTGTGATTGGAGGTAATGATTGGGCTTCAGCCTGGGCGATGGACGATCGAGGCAATAGCCTATTCCCCGTTGGACGGGGCCGGGCTGGAGAACGGCAGCGCGAGCTGGCCTACCGGTTTGGAGTAAACCTTATCATGTACGTGCTGACCGGGAATTATAAAAGTGATCAGGTGCATGTACCTGCTTTGCTGGACAGGCTAGGGCAATGAGTGGGCAAATATTTTTTGATCCCTTAGTTCCGCTTTGGGTTTTAATTTTTCTGGCAGTACTGTGCGCGGTGGGCATTTCATTCGCTCTTTGGCGAGGATTGTCAGGTTGGGCTTTTCGCGCGCTGGCGGGATTAGTTATTCTTTTGGCACTGGCTGCGCCGGTCTTACAGGTGGAAAACCGTGCCGCGCTAAGTGACATCGTGCTCCTGCTGGTCGACCAAAGCGCAAGTCAGCGACTAAGCGACCGGGAATCCCAAACGGAGGAGGCGGCTAAACTTCTATCGACTAGGATCTCAAACCGGGGAAACACGGAGCTGCGACGAATTAATTTGACCGATGGTATCGGCGATGCAGGCACAGAGATGATGCAAGCCTTAGCTGATGGCTTAGCTCAGGAACCGCGCGGTAGGATTGCAGGAGTGATTGCGCTGAGCGATGGGTTGGTACATGACATGGATCGGATGCCGGATGTTCCTGCCCCTGTACATCTATTGCACACTGGGCGAGCAGCAGATTGGGATCGGCGGCTAAGCGTTCGAAATGCTCCGGCATTTGCTATTTTGGGTGAGCCAGTCACGCTGACGTTGCGAATTGAAGACAGCGGAGCCGCGCCGGTGGGTGCTGAGGAGGTATCGATGGATATCTCTGTCGATGGAGCGGAGCCAGATCGCTACATAGTACCCATTGGAAGAGACATTGAACTTCCGGTTACGTTGCCGCACGGCGGCCGAAACGTGATCCAGTTTGCTGTTGCGGCGGAGGAAGGTGAGCTAACCAATCGCAACAATGCTGCGCTAGTGCAAATCAATGGTGTACGCGATCGATTGCGCGTGTTGCTGGTTTCAGGTGAACCTTATTCTGGAGGGCGCACATGGCGAAACCTGTTAAAATCTGATGCGTCGGTTGATTTGGTACATTTTACGATTTTGCGACCACCAGAAAAACAAGATGGCGTGCCAGTGTCAGAGTTATCTTTGATCGCCTTCCCAACACGGGAGTTGTTTCTCGAAAAGATTGATGATTTCGATTTGATCATTTTTGATCGGTATCAGCGGCGTGGTATTTTACCGTCGATCTACCTTGAAAACGTTGCTTCTTACGTTCGGGAGGGTGGCGCTGTATTAGTTGCGGCGGGTCCGGATTATGCGACTGCGAATAGCCTTTACCGTTCCCCGATCTCGCAGATTTTACCTGCCAGCCCAACAGCAAGAGTTTTGGATGAGGAGTTTCGCCCTGTGATTTCTGAGCTGGGAGCCCGCCATCCCGTTACGACGGGCTTGCCGGATCAAGAGGTTTGGGGACCGTGGTTACGGCAGGTAGATGTTATTCCGGATGCCGGAACAGTTCTAATGACCGGATATGAAGATCGTCCACTTTTGATTCTGAACAGAGTCGAAAAAGGTAGAGTTGCTTTGCTGGCATCGGACCATGCTTGGCTTTGGGCGCGGGGTTATCAGGGTGGTGGGCCCCAGATGGAACTGTTGCGCCGTTTAGCCCATTGGATGATGGGTGAACCAGAGCTGGAAGAAGAGGCCCTTTGGGCTGAAGCGACAGGCCAGTCAGTGCGCATTATCCGACGCAGCCTGAACAAAAACGTGGGTCCAGTCACTATCACAACTCCATCCAAAGAAATAATTGAGCTACCTCTAAAAGAGGTCGAGCCTGGCCGTTTTGAGGCCACTTATGACGGAGCGGATATAGGGTTATATCGGCTTGTAAATGATAATGAAAAAGCTGTGATCGGTCTTGGGCCTGCGGCACCTAGAGAGTTTATAAGCACGATTGCGACGAGTGATGATATGGTGCGGTTGATTGATGCGCGACGCGGTGGTGTTTTTGCACTTGAAGACGGGATGCCGTCGGTTCGCAATGTTCGCGAAGGCCGCCCTGCTGCAGGGCGTGACTGGATCGGCCTGACTCCGCGTAAGGCGTTTGAGACTCTGGATATCGCAAGAACTCCACTTTTACCCGCCTGGCTTGTATTATTTTTAACCGGTGCGCTGATTTTAGTCGCGTGGATGCGGGAAGGACGGCGCTGAAGCATGTTTCTGTCTTCTTTGAGGTTTTCGTGCGTCACTGCTGCCAGTGATCAGATAAAGCATCCGATCAAGATTGTACGTAATTGGAGAATTTGGTTCACCCTTTCCGGAGGGCGGGTTAGAACGGCCGCGATTATATCGGGGAGACTGCCATGACTGCGCCCAAACCTGTTGCTTTGTGTATTCTGGATGGATGGGGCTTGTCGGAAAGAAAAGAAGACAACGCACCCCATCTTGCACATACACCGACCTTTGACGCGATGATGGAGAATTGTCCGAATTCAACAATTATTACCCACGGCCCTGATGTCGGTTTGCCGAGTGGGCAGATGGGTAATTCGGAAGTTGGGCACACCAATATCGGTGCTGGCCGAGTTGTTGCAATGGATCTTGGTCAAATTGATCTGGCGATTGAGACCAAAACTTTTTTTTGCAATTCGGCGTTGATGACATTCGTCTCTAGGCTCGAACAGACTGGTGGTACTGCTCATCTCATGGGGATGATCTCGGATGGGGGAGTTCATGGTCATATGACCCACATCATCGCAGCTGCCCGCGCGATCACCGATGCTGGTATCCCGGTAGTATTGCACGCGATCACTGATGGGCGTGATGTACCCCCAAAATCTGCTATTTCGTTTTTGAAAACTCTGGTCGCAGAGTTGCCTGAAGGTGTGCGGATTGGAACTTTGATTGGGCGGTACTTTGCAATGGATCGTGACAATCGTTGGGAACGGGTTGAACAAGCTTACAACGCTTGGATCAATGCCAAGGGGGCGTTGGCTGAAAATGCCAATGTGGCTATATTAGATGCCTATGCGAATGCGCAAACTGATGAATTTATAGAGGCTACTGTGATTGGAGATTACGCCGGTGCAAGAGACGGTGACGGCTTCTTTTGTTTAAATTTCCGAGCAGATCGGGCACGTGAGATTCTTGCTGCGATCGGTCAGCCTGATTTTGATGTTTTTGACATAAGTCAGCGTCCGGCCTGGGCTACTATTTTGGGGATGGTTGATTACTCTCAGGCCCATAATGCATATATGACGACAGTTTACCCCAAACAGGAAATAGTAAATACCTTGGGAGAGTGGGTGGCCAAGCAAGGCAAGACTCAATTTCGGTTGGCAGAAACCGAAAAATATCCACACGTAACGTTTTTTTTCAATGGTGGTGAGGAAAATCCTACCGAGGGTGAGGACCGTTTCATGCCGAAGTCCCCAAATGTAGCAACTTATGATCTGCAGCCAGAAATGTCGGCGAGTGAAGTGACCGAGCAGTTTGTTGCCGCAATCGAGCGTGGTTACGACTTAATCGTCACAAACTTTGCCAATCCAGATATGGTTGGGCATACTGGAAACCTGGGAGCCGCGTTGAAGGCTTGTGAAGCAGTGGATCGAGGATTGGTGGCCGTACAAGCTGCACTGGTTAAAGCTGGTGGTACTATGATCGTCACGGCGGACCACGGAAATTGTGAAACGATGTTTGATCCTCAAACTGGTGGTCCGCATACCGCACATACTACTAACCCTGTGCCTGTGATAATGGTTAATGGACCTGTTGGGGCGACTTTGCGCAATGGTGGCCGGTTGGCTGATCTGGCACCGTCGCTTTTAGATTTAATGGAACTTGAGAAACCTGACGAAATGACTGGTGAAAGCCTGATTATTCAATGAATTTCCGTGCGTTTTTCTTACCATTGGCCATAGTTGCCGGGTTTGCTCAGGCCGAATCTGATCCCTCTATGTCAGCACGCATGGCTTCTCAACAATTGGAAAAAGCATCGATCGCGTTGGCGCAAGCCGGAAGTGCACGCGACCGGATCAAAGCATTGACTGATGTAGTTCATGCCTACGAGGCTGGCCTAACGGCATTGCGTGCTGGCCTTCGCCGCGCGGCTATCCGAGAAGCACAACTCAACCGTCAACTTAAAGCGCAGGAAGCTGAAATTACGCGCCTTTTAGGGGCTTTGCTGTCTATTGGATCTGGCCCGCCGCCAGTAATGCTTTTGCATCCAGCGGGGCCGGAAGGTACCGCGCGGGCTGGCATGATACTCGCGGATGTCACCCCAGCACTTGAAAACAAAGCTGCTCTGCTTCGAAGCGATCTGGAAGAAGTGGTCATTCTGCGTGGGCTTCAAGAAGGCGCCGCTGAAACGCTGAAAGATGGTTTGACAGGTGTTCAGAATGCTAGAACTGATTTAAGCAAGGCCATTTCAGATCGAACTGATCTTCCGCGCCGATATGCCGATGATCCAGTACAGACGGCATTACTGATTGCATCAACCGAAACTTTGGAAGGATTTGCTAGTGCGCTTGTAGACCTACAGGTTGAAGGTATGGCGGAAATTGATTTGCCAGATGCAACTGCATTTAAGGGTATTCTGAAATTGCCTGTAGATAATCAGGTACTCCGGCACTTTGGAGAGGCAGACGCAGCGGGTATTCGCCGACCTGGTCTAGTGCTTGCAACTCGACCAAACGCTTTGGTTGTTTCGCCGACTGCTGCAACGATTCGATATCGGGGGCCGCTATTGGATTATGGAAATGTGATGATCCTAGAACCACAGCCAGGGCTTCTGTTTGTCTTCGCGGGCATGGATCAAGTCTTTGGTGAGGTCGGTCAGGTGCTGCCCGAGGGCTCTCCGGTAGGATTGATGGGTGGAAATGACCCGGAAATCGGTGCGATCCTCTCACAGTCGAGTGATGGGTCTGGTCATGACCGCACAGAAACGCTCTATATAGAAATCAGAGAGGGCAAATCGCCTGTGGACCCCGAGACGTGGTTCCGAATCAATAAGGATGGATAACCGATGAAGAAATTCTTCGCTGCTGCCGCAGGGGGTATTGTGGCTGGTCTGTTAGTTACGACACAGATTGCTGGTCCGTTACTGGCGCAGGACTCGACGCGCAAAAGTAATGTTTACGAACAACTGGACCTGTTTGGTGATATATTTGAACGCATTCGCGCTCAGTACGTTGAGGAGGTGGATGACGGCGAATTAATTGAAGCAGCGATCAACGGAATGCTGACATCTCTGGATCCACATTCCAGTTATCTGTCACCGGATGATGCCGCTGATATGCGCGTTCAGACTCGTGGTGAATTCGGCGGCTTGGGCATCGAGGTCACCCAAGAAGACGGGTTTGTGAAGGTGGTGTCCCCAATTGACGGAACACCTGCGGATGAAGCAGGTATCGAAGCTGGAGATTTCATAACGCATGTGGACAACGAAAGTGTGCTAGGTCTCACACTGGACCAGGCGGTTGAAATGATGCGGGGACCTGTGGGTTCAGAAATTGTAATAACCGTAGTTCGTGAGGGTGAGCCGGAGCCATTCGATATTTCCATCATTCGGGATACGATCAAATTGACAGCGGTTCGATCCCGCTCCGTTGGTAGTTCCGTTGTTTTGCGAGTAACGACATTCAACGACCAAACAACACCAAATTTAGAGGCTGGCTTTAACAAACAAGTTGAAGAGTTGGGTGGTATGGACAACGTAAATGGGATCATTCTTGACTTGCGAAACAACCCAGGTGGTTTGTTGACGCAGGCAATTAAAGTGTCTGACAGCTTTCTTGGGAAGGGTGAAATCGTATCGACTCGCGGCCGTAATCCAGCAGATGGTGAGCGGTACAACGCTACCCCCGGTGACCTTGCAAAGGGAAAACCGATTGTGGTTTTGATCAATGGGGGATCTGCATCGGCCTCCGAAATTGTTGCTGGTGCACTTCAAGATCACCGTCGTGCGATTATTGTCGGCACTAAAAGCTTTGGAAAAGGGTCGGTTCAGACGGTGATGCCTCTGCGTGGTGATGGTGCGATGCGCCTAACTACGGCCCGGTATTACACACCATCAGGTCGTTCCATTCAGTCGCTCGGCGTGAGCCCCGACATTGTTGTTAAACAACCTCGTCGTGAGGTTGTTACCACCGAGGAGGAAGAGGAGAAGAGCAACCGCCGGACTCGGAGTGAATCTGACCTGCGGGGAAGCCTTAACAACGATAGTTTGAGTGAAGATGAAATTCGTCAGATTGAAGATGATCGCGCTAAGGCCGAAGAGGCAGCCAAACTGCGCGAAGACGACTACCAGCTGGCTTATGCAATTGACATTTTGAAGGGCCTGTCAGCGCTTGGTACAACTGACTAAATTGAAAAAATTAGAGATCAGGGCACCCCTTTGGGTGCCCTTTTTTGTTAATCTGATTTGCGTGAAATGCATCATTTCGGTTGGTTGAAAAAAGTTTTGATGGGAGGCCGTGTTCAATTTACATTAAAGCTTATTTCAGAAAAACATCGAAACTTGATGGGACTCTATCTTACATAGGTGGCCATAGACGAGTGTTTTGGGCTCCGGTAAGTACGTGCCAAAATTGTTTGGAGTTGGGCTATGACCCCCAAAGAAATTGCTAATTTGCCCTACCGTCGTAATGTAGGTGTTATGCTTGTGAATGCAGTGGGGCATGTTTTTGTAGGACAGCGCCTCGATAGCGAGATGCCTGCTTGGCAGATGCCACAGGGGGGGATCGACAAGGGAGAGTTACCGAAGGAGGCTGCCCTGCGTGAACTGGAGGAAGAGACTGGCATTTCACGCGATTTTGTGAGCGTTGAGGCGGAGTGTAACGGCTGGATTTCATACGACCTACCGCATGATGTGGTGCCACGCATCTGGAAAGGTCGTTATAAAGGGCAGGAACAAAAGTGGTTTTTGTTGCGTTTTCACGGCCGCGATAGTCAAGTGAAGATCAACGGAAAACACCCTGAGTTTTCCCATTGGCGTTGGCTTCCGCCCGATCAACTGGTTCTAAATATAGTGCCGTTCAAACGAGCAGTTTATGAGCAAGTCGTAGCTAGTTTCGCCGATCACTTGTCATTATCAGAATAAGCGCAATTCGCGATACCGTCTGAATTGTAACAACCCCAGCGTGATCAATGTAACAAAAAGAGCTGCCAAAATTGTGTCTGATAAAAAATGCCGCCCCATCAGAATACGGAGCACCATGCCCAGTGATGCGATGATCGCGGCCACGTATTGAATTGCCTGACCAAATCGGCTGGGAGTTTGGTTGCGCATTACCAGAATGATTGTGATAAAAAAGGCTGTAGCACCGGATCCTTCGCCAGATACGAACGAACAATTAGTGGAGCATTGTGTTGAGATTACGAAAGCGGGGCTAAACTCGAGCGTACCACCAAATTCGATGATGGTCGATGGGCGAGCGCGGCCCCAGTAACTTTTTAGAATTGCATCAACTAGCAGTGCTGGACCCAAAAGATAAGTTAGGACGGCGACCTCCCAAACGTTTTTAAGTGAATGGGACGATGAGCCGAAAACGTTGGCACGTACCAGAAGGATCAAGGCGAGAGCAAAGACTAAAAGTATAAGTACCCAAATCGTTTCGCGTAAATGGTTCACAAGGGAAACGTCGGCGATCCAAAAGCCGGTACCCTCGGAATGAAATAGGCCGGATACGAATAGATCGATATCTGGAAAAATAACAAAAACCACTCCCAAAATGGTGGTAACTATGGCGCAGTTTTGAAGTGCCTGACGGTTCCGGGTCATCGGAAGCACTCCGCGTCTACGATGTAGGCAGGTAGCCTAGCGTTGGCCCAGCTGCCGATGTCTTGTTTTAGTGTTGCGACTGGAGTGACTGACACACCTTCACATTTGAAATCCGTGTTGTGGGCCACGTAGAGAACGCGGCCCTTTACCTCAGGGGGCAGAGACTTTTTCTGTTGGTAGTAATGACGTGGCAAATTTTGTGTTGGTAAAGAATAGAACTGAAAATCACTGTCTGCGCCGGTGAAAAAAAAGTCTGCGAGAATACCCCGGTTTAAAGCAACGATTGTGTTAACATTGTTCTCGACGGCAACGGCCATTGCTTCATGAGTAATATTCGCAACATTTACATATCGTTTGGCTAAGACATTCCCGTTGCCATCCTTTACCCAGGTTGGGAACAGGGTTATCAGTGAAAGTGTCAGACAGATAATTAGATTAAATGCGAAACCCAATCGTAGAGCCCTCACACGCCTGCTCTCCAGGGCCCAGAGTATTGCTGCAATTGTTGCAGGTGGAATCGCCGCGAATGCCCAGTTGGCATAAGCCCGCGACAATAATGCCTGAAGTAGGACGATGGTCCAGACGGGGACAGAAAACCACAGTAGGGCGCGCTGCCGACTTGTGGTCAAGCCGCGGAGCGCCAACAGCCAAAACACCATGAACACTGGTCCGATTACCATAAACTGACTAGCAGCAAATTCGATCATTCGGGCAAGGCTGAGATTTGCGCTGGCGCTATCCGACTTGAGCCATGCGGCATTATCCATGGTATGGTTGACCGTGGTCAGATCGTTGGCAATATTCCACAAAATATTTGGAGAAGCGGCAGCGATAAAAGCCAAGAAAAATAGCGCTAACGATCCTAGGCGTGGTCGCATTGATGGATAAATCACGTAAGCTAAAAGGGCACAGGGCAGAAAATATATTGCTGCGTATTTAGATAGAAAGGCCGCGCCCAGCAGGATACCACCGAGTAGTGCATGCCTTGTGGCGTCTGCTGCACAGAGCCTCCAGTACATTATCAAAGCCCCGACCAGAAATGGTGCCATAATTGTATCAGTTGAGATTAGGAAGCTGCCCACAGCGACGATTGGCAAGCTGAGATAGGCCAGCGCAACCCAAAGGCCTGCCAGTTTGTGTGACGGCGCTAGGCTTTGTGCCCAGGCTGCCATTAATATTGCGGTAGCACCGTGAAACAATGGTGCTGGCAGCCGCACAGTAAACGCGCTGCGGGCTGGTGCCAGTTCGTCAAAAAGGCGCAGAACCCATCCGATCATCGGCGGTTTGGAGTAATATCCAAAATCGAGAGATTGACCCCAGATCCAGTATTGGGATTCGTCTACATAAAGGTCGGTCGGGCTGCCCCAAAGCGCTAGAATGCGCAGGGCTGTTATGAGACCAACGCCAAAAAGCGTAGGTTTCAGCCACTTACGTGCGTCAGTTGGAGCCATTTTCACGACGCTCGCGGTAGATCAAGAATAGGTTGCGTGAGTAGATGAACAAACCGAGAGACTGGCCAAGGATGAACACAGGATCTGCGCGATACAAGGCGTAGGTGAACAGGATTATCCCTCCCGCCATCGAAAAATACCAGAACGCCAGCGGTACTGTTGAGCGCCGGGCTTTTTCAGACGCAATCCATTGGACGATAAATCTACCAGAAAACATGAGCTGCCCAAAAAGACCAAACATCACCCACCAAAATTCGACCCAGCTATCAACCTTTAGAAATGACAGGAGTGCTTCCATTAGAGGTCTCCACTGATTTCAGTAGCTCGCGCCTTTTTACGGCGTCGAATAAGCCAAGCCACTCCAAGCAGATCAACAGCGCCCACAAGCCCACGTTGAAGGTTCGAATAATTTGACTGGCCAGAATGACGCGCTTGATGAGACACATCGACATGGTCAACCTCATAGCCGTTCATAGTAAATAAAGCGGGCAGATATCGATGCATGTGATCAAAGTAGGGTAGTTCGATAAAGGCATCCCGTCGAAACGCCTTCAGGCCACAGCCGGTATCACGTGTCTTGTCTTTGAGAATGAATGACCTGATGCCATTTGCAGCTTTCGAGGCAAGTTTCTTGGACAAAGTGTCTTGACGTTTAACGCGTTGTCCAGCCACCAAGCCAAGCATTTCCGGTGCGTTATCTGCGAGAAACGGCGCAACTAATTTCGGCAATTCGGATGGAGGGTTTTGACCGTCGCCATCCAGCGTACAGACATACTTGCCGCGCGCTGCGCATGCGCCTGAATGTACGGCGGCGCTTTGCCCACCGGACCGCACGTGGTCAAGGATGCGTAGGGTTGGTACCTCTTTTTGCAACTTCTGCAGTCGCGCAAGTGTTCCGTCATTGGAGCCATCGTTGACAATAATGATCTCCACCGCAAGATCTGCTGCAGCAAATGCGTCCAGTATCCCGCTTATCAGAATGGGCAGGTTGGACTCTTCGTTCTTGGCTGGAACGACAACAGAAATCTTGGGCTTGTTCATTGACGCACCTATTGAGGCAGTCTTTGGTCTTTACAGGTCCAAAGCCGGGTATGCCCCTTCTTTCCCTTTACTCTCTTGCAGTCAAGTCTCACACTTTAAAGTACTTGGTTTACGAATTGCTGAGATTATTTCAGTTATCCGCCTAAAGCACAAAACCTAAAATTGGCTCCAAATGGCGTCATTAATGAAATTTAAAATTTCACAGCTCTGTTAATGCACGACAGCGGTCATGGTATTCAAGAATTGGTTGGGGAAGTTCACATGGGCATCACGGCCAGTGGGTCCAAATATGTTGATATGGTGAGTGACTATTGTTGTTTCATTCTAGCCACCAATGTGTGGCGATGAGCCAGAAACAAGATTGTGCCTGCAGGTTCCATTTAACAAGTCTTTGAAGGCCTGAGGTCCCAAAAGTTATGCACTCACCAGCCTGAAAGTGCCGTAATCAAAACGCTGGTGTATTTTCTTATTTTTAAGTTTTACAAGCCATTAGTGCCGTCGCAGTCGAAACAGATTTTTTGTGTGCTCCCCCCATTACTTCGCATGAAAGAAACAAAAAACTTGAGTTTAGAAAAATTTTTAACAACGTTCAGGAAATAAAATTCCTGTGGTTAGTAACAAATTTATAGTGTCTTACATATTATCATTGATCATGCGGTAGCCTCGATTGACGTTACCATCTGACTGGAGACGAAATATCAGAAGGCAATTCAAGGCGTAACTTCGCATTCTGGCTTGGTACCCTAGATGTCGAATGACTGTTTTGTCAGAAACCCAAAAGCATTTGGCGGTAAATCAAAAGTCCTAGTCCTGTCAGTCTATTACACCTTCTTGAAGAAAATAGACTGAGGACAGAACTATGATAAGCTTTTTCACAATAAGTATACTCCTTCCCACTGTCTTTATGACTACGTGGATAATGGTTGCCACACTACAGGCGGTCGTGCACACCGCCCGCCTCAACGTTTGCCAAATAATTAGAGATCCAGCTTTTGGCATTCACTTGAATAAAATTAATGTCTTTCGCTGCTGCCATCTCTACTTACGTGTTAATTTCAAACGCAACCAAACGGTCGATCGAACCGAATGGCGCCAGCTTTTCTCTGGATAGGTTTACGTGTTTTGCGACAGGCTGAAACCAGTTCGAATTCGTTTGACGACATCTACAATGCTGTTTGTCAGCATTTTTTCGACTAAAGTTAGCACAATGTCGCTAGGTAAAGTCAGGAAGGCTGCATCGAGGAAGTGTTGGTAAGCCAGTGGCCCACATTTTCTGGTTTAAGCTCGCCAATTAACAGTTTTACAAAGCGTTTTGGGTTTGTCCGAGTAATTCTTTTGTTTAGAGAAACTTGCAATAAAAGATTAGAATGCATTGCCCGTTAATTTTCTGATTTATGGTTGCAAAGCGGTGACGCGTTGTGCTTGAGATTAGTAATGAGTTTGCCAGATTTTTCATTGGAACTAAGCGCGCTGAGAAATGGCTCAACACTTATCGCTGGAGTAGACGAAGTTGGACGAGGGCCTCTCGCAGGGCCGGTGACTGCATCTGCGGTGATTTTAGACCCAACTAACATACCGGAAGGTCTGAATGATTCTAAGAAGCTGACGGCTAAACGGCGTGCCGTCGTGTTTTCTGAAATTGTCAAAGTGGCAGACGTCTCGGTGGCGCATGCGACAGTGGAAGAAATTGATGAAATAAACATCCTGAGAGCTAGTCACCTCGCGATGTTACGGGCTGTTAAGGGTTTGTCCTGTAGCCCCGATTACCTTTTGATCGATGGCAACATGATCCCGCAAGGGCTAGCCATTGCATCGGAAGCGATTATAAAAGGCGATGCCCGCTCGTTGTCGATAGCTGCTGCTTCCATCGTTGCAAAAGTCACGCGTGACCAGATAATGATGGATTTGGCGCAACAGTTTCCAGGCTACGGGTGGGAGACTAATGCCGGATATCCATCAAAAAGCCACAAAGCAGCCCTGCAAAATCTAGGTGTTACCCCACATCATAGACGTTCCTTCAAGCCAATCTACAATATCTTGTATCAAGACAAAAAACTAAAGTATTGATTCAAAAAAAGAAATTGACGGCGAATCATGTTTGACTCATGGTTAGTCGAACGAAGCGTGCGCGAATAAATGACGCCGCGAACGAGGCAAAAAATGAAAACGACGATCAAAAAGAAGGGCGCATCTGCGCTCCCGCTGAACACGATTCTGAATGGTGACTGCATCGAAATGATGAATAGTCTGCCTGAAAATTCGATCGACCTAATTTTTGCAGATCCACCATATAACTTGCAACTCAAGGGTGACCTACATCGCCCAGACAATTCGAAAGTAGATGCGGTCGACAATGACTGGGACCAATTTTCCAGCTTTGCTGCATATGATAAGTTTACGCACGAATGGCTGAAGGCGGCGCGTCGTCTCCTGAAGCCAAGTGGAGCGATCTGGGTGATTGGCAGCTATCACAACGTATTTCGCATGGGTGCTGAATTGCAGAATCAAGGCTTTTGGATATTGAACGACGTGGTTTGGCGTAAGTCGAATCCGATGCCCAATTTTCGTGGTAAGCGGTTTACAAACGCCCATGAAACGATGATCTGGGCGTCCAAATCTGAGGGTGCAAGATATACTTTTAATTATGAGGCCCTAAAAGCGCTGAACGAAGGCGTGCAGATGCGTAGTGATTGGGTGCTGCCGATCTGCACAGGGCATGAGCGGTTGAAAGACGAGAAGGGTGACAAAGCCCACCCAACTCAAAAACCTGAAAGCCTTTTGCATCGCGTGCTGATAGGTTCCACCAATCCCGGTGATGTGGTGCTAGATCCGTTTTTTGGTACTGGCACTACCGGTGCTGTCGCTAAGATGCTTGGCCGTGACTTCATCGGGGTTGAACGCGAGGCAGCCTATCGCAAAGTAGCCGAAAAACGCCTGAGTGATATCCGTAAGTTTGACCGCGAGTCGCTTCAGGTCTCTGCAAGCAAACGCGCGGAACCGCGTGTCCCGTTCGGGCAGCTTGTGGAGCGTGGCATGCTGAGACCGGGCGAAGAACTGTTTTCGATGAACAAGCGCCACAAAGCAAAAGTGCGGGCAGACGGTACGCTGATTGGTGATGATATCAAAGGTTCCATACATCAGGTAGGTGCGCACCTTGAAGGTGCTCCGAGTTGTAACGGTTGGACTTACTGGTGTTTCAAGCAGGACGGTAAGCGAGTACCAATTGATGTTTTGCGTCAGCAAATTCGAGCGGAAATGACCGATCGTCACAACTGATATTTTAGTTCCAACTCTGGAAAATACCGCTGGCGCCTGAGGATTGAGCTTATTTTCGGCGTCATGACTCACCCCGCCGCTAGTCGGCGGGGTTTTTTTGTTTTGCTACCGGTTGGGAACCTCTATCTAAGTGATACTGAAGATCTATGAGGTTAAATTTGATGAGCCAGAATAACCCAATCAGGTCACTATTTTTCAGCCAACGCCAGGATGAATTCCCGGATAAAAATAGTCCGCAATATCAATATACGGAGGCTGTGCTGGAGCGGCACAAACGCGAAGGCCTTGAACTGGCAGTGCGCGTACGCTGGGTGGCGATGACCTTAATTGGGATACTATTACTGTTTATCGTGCCAATGCCTGCGGTTCTCTACTATGAGGGTATTTTGGCACTCCTGATAATGAACGGCTGGTTGATGAGGCGGGTTGGGAAGGTGGGCCTATCGCGAGCTGAGGTATCATTAATTTTCTTTGACCTGTTCCTAATGACCATTGGAATCATAGGTCCAAACCCATTGAGTGATCTGTCCTGGCCGCACGCAATGCAGTACCGATTTGATAATTTCCAGTATTTCTTTGTGATCTTGGCAGGAGGCACATTGGCATATTCCTGGCGCACGGTGATCGCCATTGGTACGTGGACATCAGCACTCTGGCTGGCTGGACTGGGATTATCAGTTTGGCTGGTGGAGCCAATTCCTGGCCTGAGTGAAGACATGATTGGCGCCTTCCCTGGTCAGCCTGAGATGGCGCTTGCACTGGATCCTAACAGCTATCAGATTCAAATGCGCATTCAGGAAGTTGCAGTCTTTCTGATTGTGGCCTTGAGCCTCGCTGTATCAGTACGTCGATTTAATGGGTTGCTGCGCTCCAACGCAGCGCTTGAGAGGGAACGTACGAACCTGTCACGTTATTTCTCACCGAATGTTGTCGAAGCTTTGTCAACAAATGACGAACCGTTAAAGAAAATTCAAACCCACAATATTGCTGTGCTATTTGTGGATATTGTGGGGTTTACTGAGTTCTCGGCAACACGAAGGCCCGAGGAAGTGATCGAAACACTGCGTGAATTCCACGTATTGATGGAAAATGCGGTGTTTGGAAATGGTGGCACTTTGGATAAATATCTCGGTGATGGGTTGATGGCGACATTTGGAACCCCGGAACCAACCACAAAGGACGCGCGCAATGCGCTTGAGTGTGTGATCGAGATGATGAATGCCCTTGATAAGTGGAATGACGGTCGAATTTCCCGCGGCCAACCACCGCTGCGGGTCGGTTTTGGTGCCCACTATGGACCAGCGGTTTTGGCAGATATTGGTGCTAATAGGATGGAATTTGCGGTAGTTGGCAACACTGTAAACATTGCGTCGCGATTGGAAGCTCTAACGCGTGGTTTAAATGCGCGACTGGTGATCAGTGACGAGATGCGCAACCATGTGCTTAATGAGGGTGGGCATGCGTGCCTCACGAATCTCCGCCAGTTCCCAGACCAAGAAATTCGTGGGATCGATGCGCACCTAACAGTTTGGGCGTTTGAACGACCAAAGGGGCAAGCAACTGCATGATGTGAAGATTACATGCCACCAAACTTATCGCGGCATCGGTGTCCTACCTTCGGCATAAGGTTTCCAATTGGTAATCTCCGGATAGTACATGTCCCGCCATTTGCGGACACGATGGTTCATTAGGTGGCGCCAAAGTGGTGGCATCATCGCAGCAATTGTCATTATCGGATAGCTATATGGCAGCTGCGGAGCCTCCACCTCGGAATAGTTTTGCAGCAGAGGAAAGCGCCGGTCCGGTTTATAGTGGTGATCTGAATGACGTTGCAGGTTGATCAGCAGCCAATTTGAAGCCCGATGCGCGGCATTCCAGCTGTGGTGCGGTTTCACATACTCGTATTTTCCGCCCCCGAGGTGTTTTCGGGTGAGCCCGTAATGCTCAACATAGTTAGTCAGTTCCAACTGCCAAATCGCAACAAACGCTTGCCAGATGAATAACAAGAGGCCAAGCCAGCCGCCGACGATCAGCGCCAGAGATACCATTCCAGCCTGCAGCGCCCAATAGCGTAAAAAGGGATTAGTAAGGTCTGTCCATGGTAGTTTCTTTCGATAAAGCATATCTTTTTCGGCTTGAAATGATGACTTAAGTGAGTTGATCAAAACTCGTGAAAAGAACCGATGAAACCCTTCATTGTAGCGGGCTGTCACTGGATCCCGCGGTGTGCCAACGTAACGGTGGTGTACCAGTAGGTGCTCCGATCTGAAATGCGAATACAGCACCATGGCAAGCAAGGCATCGCCCAGCCAGCGTTCGGAGTTATTTCGCTGGTGCATCAGTTCATGGCTGAAGACGATCCCAACAGTGCCAGTTACAACGCCAACACCAAAAAAAAGGCCCATTGTGGCAACAAACGATAGGTGATCCGTATGTGTTGCGAACCAGATGAGACCGAAGAGCGTAAAAAATTGGACGACTGGCCAAATCATTGTTGCTGTCCTGTACCAGTATAGATCGTCATCGCTTGTATCTGGGTCAGCATTTTCCAAATTTTGACCAATAAATACATCAAGCAGAGCAAACAGGTACCATGTCGAAGCGGGGATCAGTAGTACCCACCAAGACCCCAAAGTGGCGACAATCCAAATCAGTGGGACCAACAGAAATGGAATACAAAATGGCAGAGCGTGAGAAAGCTTTGCGACTTGCGACGACGAGAGCATATCTGGTTACCTTTTGAGTACGCGAAATCACAGTATGGCGTGAGATATCGATTGGAGCAATTAGGTTCAGGTGTACTTGATGAGACTAAATGCCTTACGCATCACAGTTGGCAGGTCCGATGGACGGAAATCGGCAGGTTTTAGAAACGCGCCTTGGTTGGGAATGCGGTCCATTGGAACAACGGCGGTCAGAACATTTAAGCTAAGGTGAAAATGTGTGAAGGTGTGACGTGCGTTTGTAGGTAAGGTCTTCCACTCAGCGCTGATAGGTGGAGCGTGCTCTGGAGGCTTGACTGTCGTCCAGTCTGATCCAGGCCAGCCCAGCATACCGCCCAGCAATCCTTCGTTGGGCCGTCGTTCCAGCAACATTGCGCCGTCGACTCGGCGAGCGATATATACTGTGCCCACACGGTTGGGCTTGGGTTTCCTTGGAATTTTTTTGGGAAGGTTTAAAGCCGTGCCGTTGTGTCGAGCTACACAAGGAATGCGCCATGGACAGGTGCCACATGCGGGATTGCGTGGAGTACAAATCGTTGCTCCAAGATCCATGACTGCTTGAGCATAATCCCCGGCGCGGTGTGAAGGGGTTAAGGTGGCGGCGTGCCGTGTCAGTTCTGCCTTGGCAGTGGGTAAGGGTGTGTGAATATTAAACAGGCGTGAAACGACGCGTTCAACATTGCCGTCCACTACAGTTTCTGGTTGATCGAAGGCAATCGCAGAAATAGCGGCGGCTGTGTAGGGCCCGATCCCTGGCAATTCGCGCAGCGCAGCTAAGTGTTTGGGAAACTCTCCATCAAACTCTGAAATGATCGTACGTGCGCACTTGAGCAAGTTGCGTGCGCGGGCATAGTAACCCAAACCGGCCCACTCGCCCATGACGTCGCCATCATTGGCGGCAGCTAGGGCGTGAATATCGGGCCAGCGCGCTGTGAACCGAGCGAAGTAATCTGTAACTGTCGCAACGGTTGTTTGCTGGAGCATGATTTCTGACAACCAAACAAAATAGGGATTTGGTATTACGCCTTTAGATCTCTCCAAAGGACCAACACGCCAAAGCATTTTGCGTGCATGGACATCATACCAATTGAGCAGATCGTCAGCCTTTGGGTGTTCACGCAAGTTTTATCCCTCCGAGAGAACGGTTGCGCTGGCTTTACGCAGCAGGCACACTAAAATATCGTCTACAATGAGGATGCAAGGTACTACATGCGCCGCACCACGACTAAAGGTTTCAAACGTACGTCTACGCTATTGCGTGACAGAATTCGGAAGGCGGGTGAGAGCCGTGGCTTTGCGGTGACCAAAGTGTTGACACATTGGGCTGAAATCGTGGGAGAAGAAACGGCACGGATCTGCAAACCGGTCAACGTAAAATACGGCCATCAAGGATTTGGGGCCACGCTGACAGTGCTTACCACCGGGGCCCAGGCTCCTATGCTAGAAATGCAAAAAGAAACACTTCGGACGCGGGTTAATGCGGCCTATGGATATAACGCGATCGCGCGTTTGCGGATTACCCAAACGGCGGCTACTGGTTTTTCCGAGGGACAGGCTCAATTCGGAGTGAAGCCGGAAAGATGTGACCGGCCCTCTGACCCCCATGTATTGGCACAGGCTGAGCAAGTCGCCGCGCCTGTCAGTGATCCCAAACTCCGTCTGGCGCTTGAGCGACTTGCTGAGAATGTCCTTTCAAAACAGAAACCGAAAAGAAAGATTTCTAAATGAACCGTCCCCTTCCCTTCGTTCTCTTGGCGTTAATCGCTGTCGCCGGTGGCAGCTATTGGTACAACCAATCTTACAGTCCACTGATGGAATTAACCAATATTGAGCCCCTATCTTCTGAGGGATCTGATGTGGATACATCTGGTATTGATGAAATGGTGCTGGGAGCGATCGATGCTCCGATCACCATGGTTGAATATGCGTCATACACATGCCCTCATTGCGCGGATTTTCATGAGCAGGTCTATAAACAGCTAAAGACCGACTATATTGATACGGGCAAGGTTAAGTTCATCTTCCGCGAGGTCTATTTCGATCGGTTTGGTTTATGGGCGTCGATGGTCGCCCGGTGTGGTGGCAAGGAAAGGTTTTTTGGTATTACCGACCTTCTGATGTCGACGCAAAGCGAATGGAGTAGGGCTGGCGATCCGGTTGCAATTGCTGACGCACTTCGCAAAACTGGACGACTCGCAGGCTTGGAGGACGCTCAGTTGCAGGCGTGCTTGCAGGACGAGGATGAAGCAAAGGCATTGATCGCCAGGTATCAGGAAAATGTCGCTACAGACGACGTTACCGGAACGCCGACAATTTTTATTGATGGTGAGAAGCACCCAAATATGAGTTACGTAGACTTGCGCGAAGTTCTAGACGCTAAGCTGGGTGAATGATGGCGAATATCAAGGCGGAGATCTTGTTTTAAGTATTCTGTCCAGTGCAGCATCCAGCGGCTCAGTATCACTGATTTCCAGGCGCACTGGAACGGTCAGCACTGCTGGTCGCAGGTCGCTGGGCAAACGTACGGCATCCTTCTCGGTTGTTACTAATTGTGCGCTGGCCTGGCCAGCTTCCTTGATAAGACGGGCTAGGAGCCCCGGGGTAAGGTTTTGGTGATCATCCAAAGCTTGTTCTCTGACAACATTCGCCCCCAACCCCCGGAGGGTCGCAAAAAATTTTTCGGGATGCCCAATTCCAGCAAAGGCAAGGCAGCGGACTCCGCTCCAATCCATCCCAGTTTGAAGTGGAGCCAGTGCCCCCCTGAGATGCGGAGTGCTGACCCTCTCGCCCCACCGGTCGCTGAAAATGGCCTGATCTTCATCGCTGCCGATCGAGAGTAGTAGATCGGCGCGCTTTAGTCCTTCGCTGACCTTCTCTCTCAAGGGCCCAGCAGGAATGCATAGTCCATTTCCAAAACCTCGTGCAGCGTCGACAACGACAATAGATAAATCTTTGTGGACTGCCGGGTTTTGGAAGCCGTCATCAAGCAGGATGACGTCTGCACCAGCCTTCTGCGCAGTCGCAACTCCAATGGCGCGGTTGCGGGCAACCCAAGTTGGTGCAAAAGCTGCGAGCAGCAAGGGTTCGTCTCCGGTTTCTACAGAAGTATGTCGCCCCTCGTCGACCTTTACTGGTCCTTGGATAGATCCACCATAACCGCGAGAGACAATGTGTGGCGTCAGCCTGCGAGCGATGAGATACTGCGCGAGGGCTATCGTAGTTGGTGTTTTCCCGGTACCACCCGCATTCAAATTCCCAACACAAACGACTGGCACGTCAGCTCTAAACGCCTTGTTTGAACGAGTGATCCGAAAACGCGTTCCCAATGCGTAGAGAGTGCCGACTGGGGCCAGCAGACGGGCCTGCCAACTTAGCTTGTCCGTCGACCCATCCCAGAAATGCGGTGACCTCATTGGATCTTCTTCCTTTGGTTGAGCAAGTTCTGGACCTTCATTAATATCTGGTCTGAGACTTTGGCGCCCTCAGACATCACTTGCCAACCCGCATGTGCCATCTCTGCAACCTGATCAGGTGCTGTAAGCTTTGTCAGGGCGTCAGCGAGAGTATTAGTATCCTTGACGATGAGTGCACCCCCAACCTGAGAGAGACGCGTGTAAGCGTCAAGGTGCTTGCGAACGCCCGGACCATACAGAACAGCGGACCCCAAGGCAGCTGGTTCAAGAGGATCGCGACCGCCAAATCCCGGTACTAGCGAAGATCCCATCAATGTAACCGGTGCGACGCGATACCAAAGTCCCATTTCATCTGGGGAATCAGCGAGCAGGATTTGCGTATTGTCGTCGGGAAATTCACCTTTGCTCCACTGGGAAAAGCGCAAACCGGTGTCGGCGATTGTTTTGCGTAGGTCAGACGCATTTTGTGTGTGATCCGGTGCGGCGATCAGGATCATGCGGTGCGAAAATCGTAGAACTTTGCGGTGTGCGCTGAGGACGAGGTGAGCTTCTTGCGGTTGGAGGTGTGCGGCAAGCCAAACGGGCCTACCGGTTAGGGTAGCGCGCACCTCCTCAAGATCATTTTCATCTACGGGCAACGCTTGACTTTCTTCAAGTAAAGGTCCGCTCTCTGCAACCGCTGTGATGCCGTCTGACAACATTTTGCGGAAACGTACTGCTGTGGTGGAATTAATTGAAAATATCGCGTCAAAGTTATGGAGTGTGGCACGCGTCGGTTCTGGAATCCAACGCCATCGACGGTTTTCCAACTTTGGGGTTCCAGCTTCGAGCAGCATTGAGGCAACGCCGCTTTGTCGCGCTTCAAACAAAAGGGCGGGGCGCAACCAAGGTCCAAGCCAGATAAGTAGATCTGGGCGCCAGTGGTCGAGAAATGCCCGGATGTCTGTTGGGTTTTCTGAAGGACATTCCTGCCAGATGATGCCCTCAGGCAATGGCTCAACAAGACTGTTCCCCGGTGATGTTGTCATCAGAACTCTTAATCCGGGTCTATGCGAAATAAGCCGTCTAGCAAACAGGCCAAGCGTTCGGGTGCGCTGTGCGTTTGCTGCGTGAAGCCAAACTAGCTCACCTTCGCCACGCGGCTGTGTAATTCGTTGCAACTGTGCAGGTTGGCGTCGCGCAAAAATTAAATAGGCCGCAAGGCTGAGTGAGCGTGCCATTCGTTAGGTCAGTTCGGTTTTGGGGTGGAAGAGTGATCGACATCTTCGTCATAGAAGTAGTACATATCAGTGCTGAATTAACTTTTTCGGGCTTTCGGTCATCAAACGTCTCCGGTCACACAAGATTCTAAGGTAACCTAAGCCCGATGGGCAGCGGTCTCAAGTCTTCAGGCCGCCGAGATACCGCGGGTTGACGTGTCCTGTTCAATCGGGCACCCACAGGCGGACACACTTCGGAAACTTGAGCGATGAAACCATTTTTAATCCTGCAGCTTCGCCCGGAAACGGAAGCCTCCGATGATGAATTTCAGGCTTTCCTGCGAAAAACTAATTTGTCAGCGGGGGAGGTGGTTCGTGTTCGGTTGGATCAGTCGCTGTTGCCCAAAAATATTCAGCTCGATGCCTATGCTGGAGTCATTGTTGGTGGTGGACCTGGATGCGTCAGTGATCTCGAGGATGAGAAGTCGCCTTTGGAGGCGAGAATTGAAACAGCAATTCTGAGCCTGATGCCTGAGATCATTGACAAGGATTTTCCGTTTCTTGGGTGCTGTTATGGGCTTGGCATACTTGGGCATCATTTGGGGCGGGTAGTAAGCAAGGAACGTTACTCAGAGAAGGTAGGCACCACTGATTGTTTGCTGACGGAAGCGGGCCGGCTTGACCCGGTGCTTGCTGATTTTCCTGATCGGTTCGATGCCTTCGTTGGACACAAGGAAGCGGTGCAACGGTTGCCTGATGGCTGTGTTCATCTTGTTAGTTCCCCGACTTGCCCTTTCCAAATGATCCGATACGGGCAGAACGTTTACGCAACACAATTTCATCCAGAGGCTGACAGTGACGGGTTCGAAGTCAGGATCAATATCTATAAACACCGAGGCTATTTTCAGCCTGATGATGCGCAAAGTTTGATAGAGATGTGCCGCGCAGCGAATGTATACGCGCCAGAGAAAGTACTCAAAAATTTCGTTAAACGGTATCGTACCTGATCAAATCAAGGCATTGGAAATGTCGTGATGCACTCTGGTGTTGCCGGCTATAATACCTTGTACCCGCGGGTCTGGGTTGTTGAATATCAGCTTTTCACCTTTGCGGTCAGAAGTAACGGCTCCAGCCTCGCGTAGGATTAAATCGCCGGCGGCAATATCCCATTCCCAAGTCGGACGTAAAGTTAGCATCGCGTCGTAGCGCCCCTCGGCGACTAATGCCAGCCTGTACGCTAAAGAGGGGCGATAACTTCGAGTTACGCTTGGTGGCGCATGTCTCCAGTGCTGAGCATCCATCACAGGGCGTGCTACCAACATATTAGCACCAGTTAGGCCAACGCGATCTGTTGGTTTAATTGGTGTTCCATTCAGAGATGCACCGTGTCCGCTTGCGGCGCTGTAGAGCTTGCCCTTTAGTGGTAAGTAAACAACTGCAGCGATTACCTCTCGGTGTCGGACAATTGCCAATGAATGGGCCCAGGTCTTGGATCCGTCTATAAAGCTACGCGTGCCATCAATTGGATCAATGATGAATACTGTGTCTGCAGACAGTCTGTCTCCGTTATCGCGTGATTCCTCGCTGAGCCATCCATAATCGGGCCGCGCGCAGCGAAGCTTGTTCTCAAGCATTTCATTCACGGCCAAATCTGCTTCAGTTACCGGACCTGCCCCCTCTGGCTTATGCCACGTTTTTACCTTTGAGCCGGAAAACGCAGTTGCGACACGTCCGGCTTCTTGGGCTGCTTCAATTAAGAGGCTCAGATCAGTTGCCGGCAAGGGTCAGGCCTTCAACCAGCAACGAAGGGACCACGCGTGACAGATGTGTGCGAGCATCATTGGCAGGCACGAGGCTGCGCAGCATGTTATTCAGGTTTCCTGCAATCGTACATTCGTTCACAGCATAGGTTAGTTCGCCATTTTCCACCCAAAACCCGGCTGCTCCGCGGGAATAATCTCCGGTGTTGGGGTTGATTGTGGAACCGATAAGAGAAGTCACCAGCAATCCGGTTCCCATATCTTTTAACAGAGCTTCACGGGTCTTGTTGCCTGAGTTCAGGGTAACGTTCCAAGTTGTTGGTGTTGGCGGTGAAGACACGCTGCGTGCGGCATTGGCTGTGGATTCCATGCCGAGTTTGCGTGCATTGGCGAGATCCAGCGTCCATCCAATTAAAACACCGTTTTCCACAATTTTGCGAGGCTGCGTTGGAAGTCCTTCACCATCAAAGGGGCGGGAGGCAGAAACGCGCGGACGATGTGGATCTTCGATGAGTGACAAGTTAGTTGGCAATACTTGATCACCTCTCTTGTCTCGTAGCCATGATGATCCTCTGGCTACAGAGGATCCGTTGGCCGCGATCAGTAGGTGACCGATTAGTGAGGCCGCAACGCGTTCATCAAAAAGGACAGGGTAAGCTCCAGTGGCTGGTTTGCGTGCCCCTAGCCGCTCCACAGCGCGGCGCCCTGCGACTTCGCCAATTTCGCTTGAGGCGCGCAGGTCTTCCTGAAAAATCCGGCTATCTCCGTCATAATCGCGCTCCATCGCATCGCCAGTACCCGCGATGGCGGTACAGTAAGTCGCTCGGCTGGTACGCTGATAGCCTCCGGAAAAGCCGTTGGTCGCGGCGAGGTGTACACTGGACCGGCTGTAGCCCGCTGTTGCTGATTGTACCTGCGATACACCGGCAACAGACATCGCCGCTGTTTCGGCCGTGAGGGCGTCAGATTGTAGAGATGCTGGTTCAGGTTCCTCAGTGGGATCGGCAAGTTCAAGTACGTCAAATGACCTTTCCCGAGCCAATTGATCTTGCGCAGCAAGACCAATGAAGCTGTCGTCAGGCGCCTCGCGTGCCATTGCAACTGCCCTCTCGGCCATTGTTGTGATGGTCTCCGAGCGTGCGTCAGAGACGGATACATTTGCTTGACGCTGCCCGACGAACACTCTCAAACCCAAATCGAGTCCCTCGGATCGCTCGGCTTGCTCTAATCGCCCGGCCCGAACGTCAATAGAGAGTGAGGTGCCTTTTACCGCTATGGCATCAGCGGCGTCTGCGCCAGCGCGGGTTGCGGCGTCCAGCAGTTGCTGTGCGAGTATTTCAAGGTTTTGGCTCATGGTGCCCCTGTCTTTGTTTAAACTCAGGTAGCCCCGGCAGTGTCATTACGCAAGGTCTGCATGTAACAGGGGCCGCTCAGAAGCGGCCCCTCGGTAAATACTTGGGGTAGTTATTTCAATCTTTGGCCATTGGCCAGAACGTGGCCCTGTCCGTTGACTTCGATTGTGGAATTTAATTCGTCCTCGCCAGCACCCGGTACTGCAAACATAGACAGCATCATGCGTGCACCCATAACTTGGTCTTCAGGTAGCAATCCCATTGTAACTAGGTTGTCCATCAGGGCGTTGATGCCGACGATATTGATATTTAAGGTTCCCTCGGGGCGAGGAAAACCGTCAAAAGACTGCATATCGGTATTATCAAATACGAAGTCCCCAGTGCCCGTTAAGCCTGCGCCTGCTACAATCAACTGCACGTCGTTCAGTGTTAGCGCGTTGAGTTCACCGGGAATTTCGTCGGAGTTCTCATCCATTGTCATTATATCTTTAAATATCGTGGCTTTTCCTGACACGTCCAGAGCCAGTGTTGCTGGGTCATGTGCTAAAACCTGTCCCGGGTCGATCATGCTCCAAATCATTTCAGAGACTGAAAGATCTCCAAGAACAATGCCAAAGCCAAAATCTTGTTGCGCATCTGAGGCCTTAAGCGGCATTTCAAAACCGTAGCCAAGTTCGCCAAAACTAACGTCGACTGGGAGTGGAATTTCAGGCCCCGACAGGCTCACTGACACGTCGAGTACATCGCCACCGTAAGCTATGATGCTGCCACTCATATCAACGCCCATCTCTGCGGCACCAGTTTTGGCTGTCATTTTGCTGGGAGCACCATTTTCGACGAAGGTTACATCAAAAGAAGTACTGTCCACCGCATATCCGCCCGCTATTGCGAATCCGGCGTTGAAAAATGCCATAGGATCGGCAGAATAATCACCAAGTGGCATAATCCCGTCGATTTCTGCCTCCATTCCGTTCATGAACCCCTCGAGGTCGATACTGCCTCCACTATCAGGATCGGTAGCCTGCACTATATAGCTGAGACTGCTGACACTCGCTTTCTGTCGTGTGGTGATTGTTTCGCCGAATGCCATCTCAGAGCGCCCCATTATGCCACTCATCACTATGTTGGCTACTGTGTTGGGAATTGCCTCTCCGTTTACGACAGCACTGGTTAGTTCAACTCCAAATTCTGTTGCATTGTACGCGTATGTCATGTCTTCAGATGCACCAGACACAATCATGCTCAGGCCTTTGTGACTGATTGTAACGATGATGTCAGCGTCTTTCCCGTCGCTGGATGTTTTGATCAGGACGGGTATTTGGTTGGGCATGACTACCTCGACAGTGCCATCGCCTTTATCGACAAACTGAATGTCACCAAGATTTACTTTGATGCTACCTTCGTTGTCTGGGATTTTCATGCTTAGCGATAGATCATTGACGTTCAGGTTGTTGCCAACGCTTTGTTCGCTCCCTGATATTTCGTATCCAAAGCCGTCTAAATATGTTTGCCAGCTTTCCCAAACCTCTTGTGATCCCACATCCGCCCACGCCACCGTGGACAGTGAAAATGAGGCCAGTAGGCTCGTTGTTGCGATACATTTTCCAATAATCATGGACACATCCCTTTCAAAGCTTTCATGACAGCTTCGAACGATGACGCGCCGGGGTCAAGAGCGAAGGGGTAGACCGCGGCCTGTAAGGTGACTACCTCTTGGAGAATTGAAGCGTGAGGAGGGCAATATGAACGACATTTCAGGCAAGACTGTGTTTATTACGGGTGCGAGCCGTGGGATCGGAGAATCTGCAGCCAGAGCTTTTGCAGGCGCTGACGCGAATGTGGTGTTGGCTGCCCGTAGCAGTGAGGCAATCCAAGCTATTGCTGCCGATATTGGCAATCAGGCCCTTGCCGTGGTTTGTGACGTCGCCGACTATGACCAAGTGGCGCGAGCTGTAGCGGCGGCCACAGATGCCTTTGGAGGCGTAGATGTATTGATCAATAATGCTGGTGCTGTTGAGCCAATTTCGCATATGGCGACATCGGACCCTAATGCTTGGGGTAAGATTATTGATATAAATTTAAAGGGAGTTTATCACGGCATGCGGGCAGTGATGCCTGGCATGAAAGAGGCTGGGAGCGGTTCAATACTGACAATAAGCTCTGGTGCTGCGCATCACCCGTTGGAAGCTTGGAGCCACTATTGTGCGTCAAAGGCTGCCGTGAACATGTTAACAAAGTGTGTCGACCAGGAGGCTAGGGATATGGGAATTCGGGCCATTGGGTTGAGCCCTGGGACCGTTGCCACTCAAATGCAGAAAGAAATCAAGGCTAGCGGGATCAACCCCGTTAGCAAGCTGGACTGGACTGATCATATTTCTCCAGAGTGGGTTGCTCGGTGTCTTCTTTGGATGTGCTCTGACGCTGCAGATCGTTGGTTGGGCGGGGAGATTTCATTGCGAGATGAGGAGATTAGGCGGCAGGTTGGGCTAATATGATCGGCCTGAAAAAAGAAGCTTCTGGGCTGTGGATTGTGACGATAAACCGCCCAGAAAAAGCCAACTCCCTTACATTAGATATGCTTAACGATTTAGTTACCATTGCCAATTCTGCACAGGATGCCCGGGCGCTGATCTTGACGGGAACCGGGCAGGTTTTTTCTGCTGGGGCTGATCTGGATGAAGCGCGTGCGGGCTTAGCAACAAATACTGTTTGGGAGCGATTGTCTGGCGCAATTGCTGCTTTGCCCGGACTGAGCATTGCGGCGCTTAATGGCACGATGGCTGGAGGCGCCATGGGCATGGCCCTGGCTTGCGACATTCGGCTTGCAGTGCCGGGGGCTAAATTCTTTTATCCTGTTATGAAGCTTGGATTTTTACCCCAGCCCAGTGATCCGGGCCGCATGGCGTCACTTATTGGCCCAGCGCGCACCAAAATGATTATGATGGGTGGGCAGAAATTGCTTTCAGACGAAGCACTTGCAACTGGCTTGGTTGATCGTCTGGCAGAGCCAAAAAAACTTATCGATGTGGCGCGAGATTTAGCTGCGGATACACTGGCTGCAGATCCTGTTATCGCACTTGGGATTAAACGCATATGTGAATAAAATTTTGCCAGCCGCTCTTTGAGTTAGGCAGCTGTTTATCTGCCAAATGTTGTAAGTGTCAGGATTGTATCGGGTTTGAGGGCGGAAAATTTAATACTCTTAGAGTATCGTTTATCGCGACCTTTTTTTGAATAAAATCTGCAGCTCTTGGGCGAGCATTAGCTTAATTTTGGCGAATGCGAGGTTTTAGATGATAGTGGGAATATAGGTCCTTTCTTGTTCAAGAAACTGGACGCCGTTGCTGGTTCAGAGAACTTTGTGGAATTAGGCCAAGATAAACTTGGCATGTAAGATTAGATATAGGGACGCTCTCGGGTTTTATTGGGTGTTGAGACAGTTTGGTATTGCGGTTGGTCGCATCGGGAGAGGGGTATATGAAAAGGTCTCATGCTGGTCGAGAGGCGCTTGTCATTGGGGGTGGTCCCGCTGGGTTGATGGCTGCTGACATTCTGTCTGCTGCAGGCTTGAAGGTGGTTGTAGCGGAATCAAAACCGACAGTTGCACGCAAGTTCTTGATGGCTGGTAAGTCTGGGCTCAATCTTACCAAGGAAGAGGCGCTCGACAGTTTTACCGAGGCATATGAGGAAGCTACGCCAAGCTTACGCCCAATGTTATCGATATTTGGACCGAAACAGGTGCGGGGTTGGGCCGAAGAATTGGGCCAGGAGACGTTTGAGGGATCGTCAGGCCGTGTCTTTCCGACTGTGATGAAAGCGTCACCCCTACTACGTGCTTGGTTGGTAAAGCTTGACAGACAAGGGGTGCAGTTCAACACGAACTGGCGCTGGATTGGCGGTATGTTTGATTTTGAGACGTCAAGTGGCCGAATGGCGCTCACCCCTGATATTACGGTTTTGGCTTGCGGTGGAGCTAGTTGGGCACGGTTGGGATCAGATGGAGCTTGGGTCAGTTGGATTGACACGCCAGTCGCACCGTTTAAGCCAGCAAATATGGGATTCCACGTGCGTTGGAGCCCGCATATGGAGCGCCATTTTGGAAGCCCGGTTAAGAACGTTATCCTGACTGCAGGCGACAAGTCAGTACAAGCAGAGTGTGTTGTATCTGAAAGAGGCATTGAGGGGGGTGGTATTTACGCAGTGTCGCGCCGCATGCGTGAGGGACACGCCTTAAAGTTCGATTTAATACCTGCGTTGTCACTAAATGAGGTGCGCCATCGGTTGAAGCGGCCGCGTGGTAAATTGAGCATGAGCAATTACCTGCGCAAAGTTCTACGGCTTGATCCGGTGAAGCAGGCACTGATGATGGAGCACGGCTTTCCCTTGCCGTCAGATCTTGCGCCGCTTATCAAATCTCTGCCACTGGATCACGCTGGACCTTACTCTTCTGGGGAGGCGATATCTACGGCAGGTGGTGTGATGTTTGCGGGTCTGGACGAAGGCTTAATGATCAAAGAGCGCCCAGGAATATTTGTGGCTGGTGAAATGCTGGATTGGGAAGCGCCTACGGGGGGATATTTGCTAACTGCATGTTTAGCGACAGGCCGTTGGGCGGGACAACATGCGCTACGCTGGCTAGATTGCATGACTTAGGCAAAGAATCTGTTCAAACTTTTCGATTGGAATGGCGTCGCTCCGCGCGCATCCGTAGTGGATGGTCTTTCCCTACTACTCGTTCATCCTTGAGACAGAGATAGGCATTACCGCAAATTGAATTCACGTCAGACACTCTTCAGGTAACTCCGTTGATAATGTCTGTATTCCAAGAGTTATGGATTTTTCAGAGTAAATCTGAGAAGTTTCAAGGCGGCGTATTTGGAACCGCCAAAATCAGATGGAAGACCTGACGTTTACTGAAATAACCTTAGTATCGGATACCTGAGGAAAATTTGTTGCCTTGCCAACATTCGGTGACAAGTTTCTCATTTGCCTTTTCACTCGAGGAACATACGTTGGGATTTGGAGCCGTTGGCCACAACCTGTTTCCCAATACAAGACTGGTTGCTGACTAATCTGGCTCCAAGTCAGCGCCGGCCTAACATGGCAAGGCGCAAAAACAGCCGTTCGACAAGCGCCATTTCTGGAACCCGTTGCCCAGCCGAGCGTAATTGTAGGTCAGTGTCGGTGAGACCTGTCAAAGCCTGTTCTAACCGAGGCGCACTCCAACTCTGGGCCTGGCGCAACATCCGGTCCCGCCTTGGGCCAAAGATTGGTGGTCGCATTCGAGAAATGCCAGCTGTTGCCCCGCCTGGATCTGACGCAGCGGTGTACAGAGTACGAAAATGACGTGTGGCAGATATAATCAGGCTTACCGGGTTTACGCCTTGAGCCTCTAGTTTGCGCAACACAGGGGCGATGCTTTCAGGGCGGCCCTCTGCAACGATGTTTAAAATATCGTCTAGAGCGGCCTCGGTTGATGTGGGCGCGCTGGCTTGAACGTCTTTACTGGTTACGGGTAGATCGTCGTTCAGCTTATAGAGTGCGAGTTTTTCTATTGTTTGACGAAAGTCACCGGGGTCGAGCTCTCGCGCCAAATTGTTGAGGTCGGTCATTGCCTCTCGTTCGATATTCTTAAGACCTGAGCGGGTTAAGTCCGCCTCAATTTCCTCACGGCTGGGGGGATTGTTGTAAATTCCAACTGCGTAAGTGTTTGTGTGGCTTTCGAAAGCTTTGCGTATCTTTGAGGTGGCCTTGAGTTGGCCCGCTGTGACGATGATTTGTGCATCCCCTGGCGCCCAGTCCTCTAACGCGGTCAGGATTGAAGCTGCTGCTGCATCAGTTGCGTCTTCAACGAAAGCAACCCGAGGGCCTGGGAAAAAGCTTATTTCTTTGATGGCATCATTAAGTCGTGCTGGATCTTTGCGAAGGTCGGCGCCAGAGATTCGGGTTAGCCGCATTTCCTCCTCACCCTTTGGTCCGATTAGGGCCTCAATGACCTCTTGGCGCTTAAGTGCAGTGCGCATGGCATCGGGACCGTAAATTAACAGCCCAGCACGCTTGGGGTCCGGGTTGGTAAAGTACCTAGCGCTGTCTCGAATCGACAGTTTCATATTGGGTTGGTTGTGGCGTAGGCCTGCAGATCGGCCACAATTCTGTCCGTTAGAATAACCATCAGACGTTCATAAGCATCCGTTTCTGATGATAACTCTGCAACAGTCGAACTACTTGCTGAATAGCTGGAAAAGCTGTTGACCTTGCCCGAAGTCACGACTTTCTTAGTACTCAATTCGCGAAGTGAATATGTGGCTTCGACTAACACATCGAAGCGTGTAGTTACTTGCGCAATGGTTTTACCAACTGACTTTCGTTCTGTCTTGACTGAGAGTGAAAGACCGTATTTTTCGCCACCCGAACCTCTGCCAAGTCGATCTTCCAATTCACGCACGAGCAGGTATGTAACGTTGTCTATTGGGTCATCGACGAGCACATTGTTCTGAAGGCCGCGTGCTCCTCCTTCGGGTCCATAAACAGGCGTGAAACCGCAGCCACCAAGTGCGGCGGCGGATAGCAGGAAAATCCGTCGACTAAATGACAACATTTACGATCCGTCCAGGGACAACAATTACCTTTTTAGGCTGAGACCCACCCAAGGCTCGAATAATAGCTTTGTGCGAAAGCGCTGTTTTTTCGACCGCCTCTTTCGGCATGTCTTTTGCCACGCTGATTTCAGCTCGCCGCTTGCCGTTGATTTGAATTGGCAACGTGACAAAGGCTTCTACCAGCATGGTGTCATCTACTTTTGGCCAAGGAGTGTTGATCACCAATCCTTCTCCACCCAGCATTTGCCAGATTTCCTCTGACAGGTGTGGCGTCATTGGGGACATTAGTTGGGCGAGAGCCTTGATAGCTTGTTTCTTGGCTGCGCTGCCAGCCTTTGACTTCGCAACAATGTTGGTAAATGCGTAAAGTTTAGCGATTGAGGCATTAAACCCGAAACTCTCGATCCCTAGCGTCACGTCGCGGATGGCTTTGTGCATCTCGCGCAGCAGATCATCATCTGCCGCTTGCGCGCTCACATCTGTGGCCGCGATATCCGACGCAAGACGATGGACGCGGGCGAGATGCTTTGCTGCGGCTTCGGCTCCTGACGCCGTCCACTCTACATCTCGCTCAGGTGGGCTGTCGGAAAGCACAAACCAACGCGCTGTATCGGCGCCAAAGCTGGAAATGATGTCAACAGGATCTACTACGTTGTTCTTGGATTTCGACATTTTTGCAGATGGAGTTACCTCGACCATTTCGCCAGTGGTGGTCAGCACCATGGAGCCGTGGCGTTCCTCAACATCTGCAGGATAATGATACACTGGCCGTCCATTGGCGCTCATGGTTTGGTAGATTGCGTGCGTCACCATGCCTTGGGTAAACAGCGCATTGAACGGTTCTTTTGCTGTTTTAGGCAAATGACCGCAGATATGCATCGCGCGCGCGAAAAAGCGCGAGTATAGTAGGTGCAGAATGGCATGTTCGACGCCGCCAATATACTGATCGACATTCATCCAGTACTCAGCGTCTTTGGAAACTGTGGGGGTGGTGGCGCGCGGTGCAGTGAAGCGCGCAAAATACCAAGATGAGTCGACAAACGTATCCATCGTGTCTGTTTCCCGCAGCGCTTGGGCGCCACATGATGGGCATGCGCATTTGCGCCATGACGGATGACGGTCTAGCGGATTTCCGGGTTTGTCGAGTGTTATGTCATCTGGAAGTTTGATTGGAAGGTTTTCTTTCTTTTCTGGTACGACACCGCAGGCGTCACAGTGGACAACTGGGATCGGGCACCCCCAGTAACGTTGACGGGACAGACCCCAATCGCGCAGCCGAAACTTTGTTACGCCTTTTCCCCAGCCCGCTTTTTCGGCAAATGCGATCGTGGCGTCGATGGCCGCTTGACCTGTGTCTTCGTTGAGGCCAGTGAAGTGGTTGATCCATTTAACCTTTTGTTCTTTTGGCGGCACGAAGGCTTCGGTTTCAACGGATTTTGGTTCATCAATGTCAAAAAAAGTGTCGATGACTGGCAGATCATATTTGCGGCAGAAATCAAGGTCGCGCTGGTCATGGGCGGGGCAGGCGAAAATTGCGCCGGTTCCGTAATCCATGAGGATGAAGTTGGCGATCCATACCGGCAGCTCCCAATTTGGATCGAGTGGATGCTGGACTTTAATACCGGTGTCGTATCCGAGCTTTTCGGCTGTTTCGATAGCTTCCTCGGTGGTGCCACCTTTGCGGCATTCGACAAGGAAACTGGCTAATTCGGCATTGTTTTGCTCAAGGTCCTTGGCAATGGGATGATCTGGCGAGATACCGACGAAGGATGCCCCCATGAGCGTGTCTGGACGGGTGGTGTATACAGTGATTGGCGCAGCGCCATCGGTCCGATCAAATGCAAATTGTAGACCGCGAGACTTCCCGATCCAGTTTTCTTGCATCAGGCGTACTTTTGCAGGCCAGTTATCCAGAGTATCGAGTGCGTCGAGTAATTCCTCAGAATAATCTGAGATCTTAAAGAACCATTGAGTCAGCTCGCGCCGTTCCACAATTGCGCCTGAGCGCCATCCTCGTCCACCCTCAACCTGCTCGTTGGCAAGGACTGTCATGTCGACGGGATCCCAATTCACAACGGCATTTTTGCGATACACTAAGCCTTTGTCCAGAAAGTCCAAGAACAGTGATTGCTGCTGGCCATAGTATTCGGGATCACAAGTGGCAAACATCCGCGACCAATCGAGTGAAAGGCCGAGAGGCTTCATTTGTGCGACCATCGTGTCGATGTTGGAATAGGTCCATTCTTTTGGGTGACCACCGATGGCCATCGCGGCATTTTCGGCAGGCATTCCAAAAGCGTCAAAACCCATTGGATGGAGCACGTTGTGACCTGTTGAGATTTTATAACGCGCAATCACGTCACCCATCGTGTAATTACGTACGTGGCCCATGTGCAGCTTGCCCGAAGGATAGGGAAACATTTCGAGTACGTAATATTTTGGTTTTGAAGTGTCCCGGATGGCTTTAAAAGTTTCGGCCTTGGCCCAAACTTCCTGCCATTTCAATTCAATTTCGGCGGCGGTGTAGCGCGACATGTCAGAGTCACCCTCTTAATTATCAAGTTGCCGCAGGGCACGGCGTGGTTTGACCGTTGTGATAGGCGTCTGAGCTCGTTTGGTCCAGTGCAGAGCGGAGCAAAATGCATTTTGAGTGGGCTATGCGGCGCAGATTTCTGAGATATACAGGTCCAAACACAATTTTTTGGGTCATACGGTATGAAAGTACTCTTTATTCACCAGAACTTTCCGGGTCAATTCAAGCATCTGGCGCCTGCTTTGGTAAAAAAAGGCCACGAGGTCGTATCGTTAACTTTGAAGGTGAAAGATCCGACGAACTGGAACGGCGTCCGCGTACTCCCTTATTCAGTCCAACGTACAGCTGCAAAAGGCTTACATCCTTGGTTGATTGATTTCGAAACAAAGTTATTGCGAGGCGAGTCCTGTTATCTGGCGGCTCGCAAACTGCGGGAGCAGGGCTTCATGCCCGATATCATTGTTGCCCATCCAGGTTGGGGCGAGTCGATGTTTCTGCGTGATCTCTGGCCCGAGGCTCGAATTGGACTATATTACGAACTTTATTATTCCAACAAAGGTCGCGACGTAGGGTTTGATCCAGAGTTTCCGCAGGCTGAGGCTGATACCGCGTCAATTCGACTTCGCCTCAAGAACATAAATAATATGATGCACTTGCATGTTGGTGACATGGGAATTTGCCCCACTGAGTTTCAAGCAGCGAGCTTTCCGAAAGAATACCGACGTATCATCGAAGTAATCCATGATGGCATCGACACACGGATTGTGTGCCCAAGCATTAAGGCCAGATTGGAGTTGAAAGAAGGCATAACTTTGACACGTGAGGACGAAGTGATCACGTTTGTGAATCGAAACCTCGAACCTTATCGGGGCTATCACATTTTTATGCGGGCTTTGCCGAGGATCTTGGAGGAGCGGCCGAATGCGCGGGTTCTGATCGTTGGTGGAGATGAGGTGAGTTATGGCTCCCGCCCTCCGAAAGGGATGACATGGAAACAGCTATATATCGACGAGGTGCGGGGTCAGATCGCAACACCTAATTGGGATAGGGTGCATTTTCTGGGGCGCATTCCCTATGATCAATTCTTGAGTTTACTTCAGGTTAGCAAGGCTCATGTATACCTGACATATCCGTTTGTGTTGAGTTGGTCATTGATTGAAGCAATGGCGGCGGGTGCGCCGATTGTGGCCAGTGACACCGCGCCGGTGCAGGAAGTCATTCGCCATGGGGAAACTGGACAGTTGTTCCCATTTTTTGATCCGGATCGGTTGGTAAAGGAAGTTTGCTCAGTTTTGGAATGTGCGGAATTGCAAACAGAATTGAGTTTAGCGGCGCGGAAGTTTGCCGTCGAAAATTATGATTTAAAGACTTGCTGCCTGCCGCGACAACTAAACTGGATCGACCGATTATCCAAAATGACACCGGGTGCAGTTCGAACCTGAAGCAAACATTGGCTTTTGGTATCTTCGCAATGATCGCGTTGGCAGACAAACGAAGTTACAAGCCTCAGAGCTTACCGTCTGCAATCCGAATTTGGCGTGCGCGAGTCAGTAT
>ERZ1047821.29-NODE-29-length-129631-cov-10.537106_pt1 | contig 129631 bp, 112 predicted proteins | sample MGYA00383096_ERZ1047821 | MGnify/ENA primary metagenome ERZ1047821 (study PRJEB29581, sample SAMEA5548366) | metagenome | biome: marine; feature: coastal; material: water | depth 25 m | study: Short-term variability in the microbial, nano- and picoplankton... | reverse complement strand
TCGCTGAATTTGAAGAACCAGCGCAATAATCAGTCAAAACAAATGATGCGTCATCAATACTGTTAATTGTAACTTCTAAAATTTGTTGTGATCCGATGCAACCATTTATATCTGTTTCTGTTACAGAAAGAAAGTGCGGTCCTCCTGGAACTACATCCCAGTCAATACTAATTGCATTGGTAGTATTACCACTTACAATATTACCACCGCTACTTAGCACCCAATTATAAGTAGATGAGTTATTAAAAGAATTTAATAAATAGGGTTCATTAGAACCAATACAGACGGATTGTGTTGGTGATGAACTAGTCTGCGCAAATAAATTTGGAGAGAAATATATAAGCACAATAAAAGCATAAAATTTTAAAAGTTTTTGTTTTGTTTTTGTTTTTGTTTTCATGACCTTAACATGTTTTTAATTAATAATTTAGTTATGTAATATTAGTCCTGTATTAGGTATAGGCTCAATTGTAATTGCAATTGAGCTAGACATACTTGGACAAGAATTAAAACTCTCAGCATTTAAAGTGAGAATAATGTATCCAGAATTTATATCAGTATTTGAAGGCGTATAAGATGGAGATATTGTATTTTCACCAGTAAACATCCCTGAACCACTGCTAGTCCAAAGAAGTGAATCATAATTTGAAGCAGTTGCATCTGTTATTGTAAAAGAATTACCTGCACAAACATAAATTGAAGAGCCTGCGTAAATAATTGGCAATAAAGTTACTGTGTTTATTGTTGTATTAGCAGTAGTAGTACAACCATTTAAATCTATAATAGTTACATCATATGCTCCAGAACTTAAAGAAAATATACTATCAGTAAGTGCTCCGTTTGACCATTGAAGTGAAGATATCCCAGGTGAATTAATGACCAATGAATAGTCCTCAGTACCTCCAAACCAAGGGGTCGAATTTCCTATGGGAGATTGACAAGGACCCATATTTATCTGAGCTTGTCCACTATTACTTATACATACTACTCTCATTCTCGTAGGACCATATAAACCTGAATTTGGAACAGTAAATGTAAAAGGATATAAGGTGCCAGAAATCCAAGTACCAAATGGAATAATTATTTCACCTATATCCTCACCAGCATCATCAAAATCGCCATCAATATTAAAATCAATATATATGTTTATTGCTTCAGGATCATATGCTACACTACCTAAATTTCCAGGCTTTAAATACACTGTATAACTACTTCCTCTTGATATATCAGCAAACTCTCCATTTTGACCACTATTATTGGTAAAATCATCATAAAAATCATTCACTCCTGCCGTGTTATTATATATATCAAAATTATCCCCTGTAAGTTGAACCTCTTCAATAATTGTTTGAGGTTGTGCAATTAAATTAGGTGATGTATTTGATGCACAATAATTAAGTAGAGATACAGTGCCTAAATTATTTGAATTATTTTGTAAATTTAAAGATGCATTTCCATCAGAAAAACCTTCACACGATTCATCATTACTATTAATTGTAGCAATAAGTTCAGGATATTCTGGAATATAAATTTGTTGAGTGGAGCAAGAAAAAGAATTAGCAAAAATTTCAACATTGTAGTATCCACTTGGCAAACTGTCAGTTTCAATATTGTATGGTATATTTTGAGAAGAACTTAGTCCATAAATAGAATAAGTATAATTTACACCAATAATATTTGGTGAAATTAATATACTAATTTCTCCTGTTGAATCTGTAGTACAAGAATTTACAATGTTTATTATGCTATAGTCATACACACAACTTCCATTATCACATGTTGCTATAGAATCATAATTACACGAAGAAGAATCTAAACAGCCATAATTTGATAGACATGATCCGTCATCAGTGTTTGCTAAAGCATCATAATTACAGGCATTTGTATCTATACAACCATAAAAAATACAAGAACCATCGTCAATAGTTGCAATGGAATCATAATTAAAAGCTAGAGAATCAGTACAGCCAACCTGAGCTGTAATCAAGTTCAGATTAGAAAAGAAAAGCAGAAATAATAGAAGATAGTTGAAACTTATTTTCATAAAAGCAGTGTTACAAACATATACGTAAATAATAACACAATGGTTAAAGAAAGATATTTAGAAACAAAATAATAAATAAGAAATAGATCTATTCTATTTTTAGGACTTGATAATTACTGTATCGATAGATAAAAGCATTAGTATTTTCGTAATAACCATTTGAAAACCTTTTAAACTTAAAAACATCTATAGCACCACAAAAATGCATAATAATGTCATATCCTATTTTTGAATACTTTCTAGAGTTAGTTCCATACACTCTTTCAAACAAAGACATAAAAGCAACATTATAGTTATTTGAATAATCTATAATTTTTGAGCTTACTAAATGTACATTAAGTTCCATTAGATTAGTAATATCTAAATTATCATAAGAAAGAATAGATTCTGAAGCAAAAACTGTTGATATTGAATCAATGCCTCCAATTGAAGCTAACATTCTACTTGTAAATGATCTATCTCTGGAAAGTAAAATAACAATTTGTTCTGGCTCAAAATACCTTCTAATTGAGTCAACATGTGTATCAACTATTGTAATAATATCAATTTCTTTTTCTAAACTTTTGAATTTATATTTTAAATAAGTAGCTAGATTCTGTTGATTTTCATGATAAATCACAATAATTCTATCTTCCATTTTCTGCTTAACAAGATAATCAAATATAATGTCGGTTTGCACCTTGTTAGTAAGAGAAATTTGATGTACTGAAGGATACATTTTAATATTAGTATTAACTCTAGATAAAGGAGAAATTAAGATTTTCGTATCATCAAAGCCATATCTTTTACATAAGATTTCAAAAAGATAGGAATACATGGGGCCTATAATAATATCCATATCGTTTAATTGATTTGAATAAACAAGATTTTTAACTACGTTACTATCTTTATTTGAGTCGAAGGAATGTAAAACAATTTTTTTACCTAATTTTCTAATCGAGTCTAGAGCTAACTTAACACCAACATGAAAAGAAAGAGCCGCTTCAGATTTACTGTAATATGAAGTATAAATCTCTAATGAATCCTTTGAGTTATTGAACATTGTATCATTTTTCAATAAATAATATGGCATAATAAGTGCAATATTTGTAATTGTAGTATCTATAAAACTATTCTTATCAATGAGATTATTTACAGACAATACAATATCATCAGTTTCATTAAGATAAATTGGAATATATAATAACTGATTATAAAAAAGCCTTGTAGAGAGTTCATTAGCATCTCTAACATCTGTAGCTGTAACATTATGAAGTTGCGCAATTGAGTTGAGTGATTCCCCTCCTTTTACTACATGCTTAACATGTGTTTTTCCTGAAAAATAAATAGTATCATGTGTTACCTGAGAAAATGAATTAAAAGGAAGTAAAACAATGAATACAAATAAATATCTAAACATCATTCCCACTCAATAGTTGCTGGTGGTTTAGATGAAATATCATAAACTACTCTATTAATACCTTTAACTTTATTAATTATCTCATTTGAAACTTTAGCTAAAAATTCATGTGGCAAATGAACCCAGTCTGCAGTCATACCATCAGTAGATTCTACAGCCCTCAGCGCTATAGCATTCTCATATGTCCTTTCATCACCCATAACACCTACAGATTGTACGGGAAGAAAAATTGCGCCAGCTTGCCATACTTTATTATACAAATTTGATGATTGCAATGCAGTTATAAAGATGTAATCTACTTCTTGAAGGATACCAACTTTTTCCTTTGTAACTTCTCCAAGAATTCTAATAGCTAAACCAGGCCCTGGAAATGGATGCCTAGCAAGTAAATGCTTATCAATATTCATAGACTTACCGATTCTTCTTACTTCGTCTTTAAACAATGTATTTAAAGGTTCAATGACTTGAAGTTTCATGAAATCTGGAAGGCCACCTACATTGTGGTGTGATTTAATTGTTTGAGAGGGCCCTCCATTTACAGAGACTGATTCAATAACATCAGGATAAATTGTACCTTGTGCAAGCCACTTTACATCATTAATTAATTGTGATTCATCATCAAAAACATCAATAAACATAGATCCAATAGCCTTTCTTTTCTTCTCCGGATCTGAAAGTCCAGACAAAACTTTATAGAAACGATCTTTTGCATCAACTCCCTTTACATTTAATCCCATACCTTGATACTGCTTTAAAACACTATCAAATTCACCTTTTCTTAAGAGTCCATTATCAACAAATATACAATGTAACTGATCTCCTATTGCTTTATGTAACAAAACAGCCGCAACTGTAGAGTCAACACCTCCAGATAAACCAAGAACAACTTTCTCTTTACCAACTTGTTCTCTTAAATAAGAAATTGTTTCTTCTACAAAGGCTGATGGCGTCCAATCTTGACTAAAACCACAAATATCAACTAAAAAGTTTTTAAGAATGATATGTCCATCTTTAGAATGATAAACTTCAGGATGAAATTGAAGTGCAAAAGTCAACTCATTATCAACGCTGTAAGCAGCAACCTCAACGTCCTTGGTAGAAGCAATAATATTATAATCTTTTGGAATCATTGAAATAGTATCGCCATGACTCATCCAAACTTGAGATCCAACAGAAACACCTTTCATTAACAATGAACTAGTTTCGATAAAGGATAAATTTGCTCTGCCATACTCACGAGTATTTGAAGGTAAAACCTCACCTCCAAATTCATGTACTAAATGTTGAGCCCCAAAACATATTCCAAGCAACGGTAATTTGCCTTTGATTTGTTTCAGGTCAGGAATAGGGGCATTTTTATCTCTTACAGAATAAGGAGAACCTGAAAGTATAACAGCTTTCCAACTACCATCTATTTTAGGAATATTATTGTACGGATGAATTTCAGAATAAATATTTAATTCTCTTACTCTTCTAGCAATTAACTGTGTATATTGAGAACCGAAATCTAAAATTAATATTTTCTCATGTTCCATTTAATATGTTTAATTTTAAAAGGTTAAAATTACAAAATTGGGATTTAATGGGTCAAATTTCTCTTTTAATGTTTCAATAAAGTTATCCCCATATTTAAAATAATATTCAATAAAATTATTATGACGTTCTTGTAATATTTTATCTGGAAAAAGTGATTTCTTCAAATTTGTAATTTGTCCAAGAGAAGTTTCATTTTGCTTTTTTTCAAATCTAACTAACTTTTTATGTAATTCTTCGATAGATATGATGTGCTTATGAAGTAACGAATTTATACTACTTCTCATACTTTCATCATCTGTCTTATCTTTAAGATTCTTATAAATTAAATTAAGATTTTTAATTTCATTATCTACACTCAACTTCTTTTTTGAATTAGAAATAATAAATCTTTTTTTGATTGCTTCTTCAGATTGAAAGAAATCACGCATATCAAAACCTAATCTATGAATCTTTTGAGATTGTTTTTTTGTTACTATTAATGCTGAATTTCTTAAAACAAGAATAGGAAATGGTATTTTCTCTTGAATAAATGCCAATTTAAGTTGCATCCAATATGTCAATTCTGCACCTCCTCCAACATAAGCAATATTTGGTAAAATTAATTCTTGATAAAGTGGTCTTAAAAAAACATTTGGACTAAATTTATGAGGAGAAATATCTATTTCTCTCTCTAAAATGCCTTCAGTAATACGTTCTCTTTTATTTTTTGATAACTTAAAAAAATTAATATCTCTAACAAATGCTTGTTGTTTATATTTTCTTGTAAAATCTGCTGTTGATTTTGTTATAGCATCAAAAAAGCCTTTTTGTAAGACGTCTTTTTTTATTAAAGGAATAAATCTTTTCTTAAGATCTAAAGAGTCTCCATCGATGACAACTAGCCCAAACTTACCAAAAAGATCTAGAACAAAAGATCTAGTTGCATCAGCGAGGTTTTTTGAATTTAAATAAGATGATTGGATAAGGTTAATTAATTTAAGAGATCTATCATCATCTCCTAAAACAGATTTAATCTCTAAAACAAGTTTTTCTAATCCATCAAGATTCATCTTACCTACAGCTCCATTTTGCTTACTATCCCAAATTATTTTTTTACCAAATAAATTAATATGATTAATTTCATTAAAATCGTGATCTTCACTTGCCATCCAATAAACTGGAACAAACTTTTTTGAATTGTACTTATAATTTAATTGCTCACATAAATTTATTGTAGAAATAATTTTATAGATAAAATAAAGTGGTCCTGTAAACAAGCAAAGCTGATGACCAGTTGTGACTGTAAAAGAAGATTCTTGATTTAAAGATTGAATATTATCACTTGATTTTTTAGAAAGATTAAAATTTTGATTTTGAGAATATAAAACATCTACTAATAATTTTCTATCAATATAATGATTGCTTTTTTCAAATATTTGTTTCTCAAATTCTTGAATTTTTGGTGATTTACAGTATATATTTTCTTTAGAATCACCATTAAGATAATCAAGAATGAATTCAGAGAAGCTATTAGTATCAGAGTAAGGAATATTTTGGAAATCTATCATTTTTTCATAATAAATCCACCAGCTATTAAATCATCACCTTCATAAATAGCTGCAGATTGACCAGGTGCAATCCCTTCTACTTTTTTATGAAATAGTACCTTTAAATTATCACCATCATTTGTAATAGTTGCCAATTCTCCTTTATGCTTATATCGAACTTTTACTAAACATATCATACCATCTTTTATTTCTGGATATTTAGAGTAATTAACACTTTTAACAAACATTTCTTGTCTCTGCAAATCTTCTTTTGTTCCAACAACAATCATATTTTGTAATGGATTTATCTCAATAACATAAGTTGGATCATCTCCAAGTGATACTCCAATTCTCCTTTGCCCAATAGTATAAAACGGGTAACCTTCATGTGTTCCTATTACTTCACCCTTAGTATTAACAAAACTCCCCCCTTTTACTCTTTCTTCTAAACCATCAACTCTTCTTTTAAGAAAACTTCTATAGTCATTATCAGGGATAAAACAAATCTCATAACTTTCATTTTTTTCAGCTAGTGCTTTATAACCTCTGTCATATGCCATTTTTTTTATATCGCTTTTATGATACTTTCCCATTGGAAATAAAGTTCTTTTTAAGCATTCTTGCTTAACACCCCACAAGACATAAGATTGATCTTTATTATCATCTATTCCTTTTGAGACAATATGTCTTCCATTCTCTTCTCTAATCTGCGCGTAATGTCCCGTAGCGATATAATCACATTTTAGCATATCTGCACGTTTTAAAAGTGCTTCCCATTTAATATGTGTATTACATAAAACGCAAGGATTTGGAGTTCTACCTGCAATGTATTCATCAACAAAATTATCAATAATAAAATCTCCAAACTCTTCTCGAATGTCAAGAACAGTATGAGGAAAGCCACAATCCACAGCTAATTGTCTTGCATCATTTATTGAGTCTAGACTACAACAACCCGTCTCTTTCTTGTTACCACCAGAGCTTTCATAGTCCCATGTTTTCATTGTCAAACCAATAACTTCGTAGCCTTGTTCATGTAAAATTAATGATGCCATTGTACTATCAATACCACCGCTCATAGCCATTAAAACTTTTCCTTTACTCATTATAATTAATTAAAGTATCAATGACTCCATCACTGTTAAAATATTCCCATACTCCAGATTTTATATCTTCATTATACAATCCTTGAAAATAGATCTTACCATTAGGATGATATGATATATGCATCCCATTTCTCTCATTATTTGTAAATGAACTTTCCATTTTAATAGAACCATCAATAAAAAATTGTTTCCAAGGGCCATCAAGATTGTTGTCAAGCCAAGATTTTATTTCAAATATTGATCCATCGTAATAATAGGTTTTAGTAAAGCCATTTAAAAGACCTTTATTATACTGTTCAGACATAATTATTATACTATCCGAATTATAATAATTCCACGTACTATCCTTTAACTCATTTACATAAATTCCTGAAGATTTTAAATTACCTGATTTATCATAGAAATGGGTAGATGCAGCTTGTCCATTATGAAAGAATTTCTTTTCAGCTTTTAACTTTCCGTTCTCATAAAAATAATAAAATAATCCAAATGGTTTATCATCAGTAAATTGACCCTTGTATTTAATATTACCATTATTATGTTTTTTAAGCCATTTACCTTGCTTATATCCATTAATATCGACATTATTGATATCCTGAGATAAAGCAAGTAAAGGAAACAACAGTAAAAGTAATGTCAGATGTTTCATGTTTTTTTATACAAATATAAGTTAAAAATTAGAGTTTACTTCCTCACTTTTTCTATCAGTGTATCGACACCTTCAACAAAAGATTCCCAGCTAAAATTTTTCTTAGCTTTTCTCGTATTTTTTATAAAAAATGATTCACGATTATTATTGTAGAAATCAAGTATTGCATCTGCAATTTTAGAAGGATCTTTGCTAGTGACATAACCAACTTTATTATGTTCTACTATTTCTGACAAACCTCCTACATTAGTAACTAACATAGGTTTATCAAAACTATAAGCAATTTGAGTAACACCGCTTTGGGTAGCAGACAAGTATGTTTGAGCGACCATATCTACAGCGCAGAAATAATTTTTAACTTTATTCACATTAATAAATTGGTCATGTAAAATTATATTATCACGAATCCCTAAGGATTCAATCATTTTAATGTAGTATCCTTTATTATCATAAAATTCTCCAGCAATTATTAACTTAATTCCTAAAGCTCTAACTCTCTTATCTGAAATTGCTTTAAGTATTAAATCTAAGCCTTTATACTTTCGAACAAAACCGAAAAACAATAAATGTTTATCGTTTGATGACAACTCTAATTTTTTTAGAGCATCTAGTTTAGATATCTTTGAGCCATAGATGTCATATATTGGGTGAGGTAGGAATTTTTTATTAGCATTATTAGTAAATAAAGAAAGTTCATTCAAAACAGATTTAGATAATGTAATAAACCCATCACAACTAGAAATAAAAAAATTAGTAAGCTCTTTATCTAAGAAACGTTTCTCGTGTGGTATTACATTATCTGTAATTGATAATATTTTAATTTTTTTATTTAACAGCCTTGAAATAATTCCAAGGCATGGTGCCATGAATGGCAACCAATATCGGATGATGACAACATCAGGTTTTAATTTATTGATCTTTTTAGAAACAGAAAGCCAATTTAAGGGATTTAACGAGTTAATTTCAGATCTTATATTAATATTTGAAGGGGGTTCACCTTCTTCATATTGTGTGGTGCCTGGAAACAAAAATGCTGGATATTGCAAGGAAAAAGAAAAAATAGTGACATCATCTCCTCTTTGATGGTATGTTTTTGCTAATGCATTATTAAAATTTGCAATACCCCCTCTTAAAGGGAAAGCAGGCCCAATAATAATGATCTTTTTTTTAGTCAAAATTTAAATTTCTTTTTCTACCTGATAATTATTTCTATCATGTGAATTTCTTGAAATTAATTCAGCAATAAATCCAGATAGAAACAATTGAACCCCGATAATCATTGACGATAATGCTATATAGAAACCAGAGATATCAGCAATATTTGTAGCAGGCAAATTATTAATAATAAAATATAATTTAGTACCACCTAAATATGCAAATAATAAAAACCCTAAAGTAAACATAATTGAACCAAATACTCCGAAAAAGTGCATAGGCTTCTTTCTAAATCTACTAACAAAAGTTATTGTAAGAAGGTCTAAGAATCCGTTCAAAAATCTTTCAAAACCAAATTTTGTAACACCGTACTTTCTACTTTGATGACTAACTACTTTTTCGGAAATATTTGTAAAACCTGCCCACTTTGCTAAAAATGGTATGTATCGATGCATCTCACCATGCACTTCAATTGATTTAACAACAGCATTTTTGTAAGATTTGAGTCCGCAGTTGAAATCATGTAAATAAATTCCTGATGCTTTTCTTGCAGCCCAATTAAACAACTTTGTTGGAATAGTCTTGGTTAATGGATCAAAGCGTTTTTGCTTCCAACCAGAAACTAAATCATAATTATCAACTGTAATTTTTTTATATAGTTCTGGAATTTCATCAGGACTATCTTGCAAGTCAGCATCCATTGTAATAACAACACTTCCTTTTGCTTTAAGGAAACCAATATTTAATGCTGCAGATTTTCCATAATTTCTTCTAAACTTAACACCTTTTATATTGTGATTTTTTTTAGATAAATCTTCTATTACATTCCATGAATTATCTTTACTTCCATCATCAATCAATAATAATTCATAGGAATATTTATTAGAGTCCATAACTTTTGAAATCCAAGAGCATAACTCAGGTAAAGATTCTTCCTCATTAAATAAAGGTACTATAACTGATATATCCATCATTATGCTAGATTATTAATATCTGTTTTTTTTACAAAAAAAGAAATTACTGCAGAAAAAAGAAAACCCATGAACGTACCTCCTAATACACCCATAATCATTAAAAAATGAGGTTGCATAAGCTGGCTTGAAATCTCTAAAGCCATCTCTAATTCTTCTTCTGAAACTTCTGGATTAGTTTGCAGGATAGTTTGCTCAGTCATATCAGATATATCGGCTAACATTGCAGGATTTAAATATGTAATATATATAAACGTATAAAAAGCCATAATCACTGATGAAAAGAAAGCAATTGAAGTGCCTAATTTAAGAGAATTAGAATAAGCAATAAATCCATTTCCTATACCATCTCGATAGTTTGTAATCGAATAAAATAAGAATCCTATAATTAATAAATTATTTATTAAAGATGGAATAATTGATTCTCGCTCCTCGACACCAATCATCCAAAAAACTGAAGCAATTAGAGCTAAAATCAAGCCTAATACAGTACCGTGGTTCATAGCAAACTTTCTTATCTCCATATTTTATAGTTATTATTTTACAGCAAAGATAACTAAAAATAGAAGATAATAATTTGTTTGTATTTTTGAAAATGTATTACTTTTGCAACGAGGGTAAGTCTTGTGCGACCAGCTCCTTACAAACCCCCCCAGGGCAGGAATGCAGCAAGGGTAGTAGGTTGTAGCGGTGCGACATAAGTAGCTTACCCTTATTTTTTAAGATATTCTACTCCATCCATTTCTTTCCCTTGCATAAGGCCTGTAATATCTAGCTATGTTAATATTATCCGCATTTTCTAAATTTTCATCTTCCTCTAATAACATCTTAGCCTCATTACGCGCAAATTGCAATATTTTATTGTCCGTTACAATATTAGCAATCTTAAAATCTAGAACCCCACTTTGTTTAGTTCCCATCATATCACCTGGACCTCTTATCTCTAAATCAACTTCAGAAATTCTAAAACCATCATTTGTATCAACCATTGTTTGCAAACGTTTCTTTGCCTCAACACTAACTTTATTACCACTAACAAGCATGCAATAGGACTGTTCACTACCACGCCCGACTCTTCCTCTAAGTTGATGCAGTTGTGATAAACCAAATCGCTCAGCACTTTCAATAATCATAACTGATGCATTTGGAACATTCACACCAACTTCAATTACTGTTGTAGCAACCATAATGTCAGTAACACCTTTTACAAATCTGTTCATCTCATATTCTTTATCCTCAGCTTTCATTTGACCATGAACAATACTAACTTGATATTTCGGTAGTGGAAATTCTCTTTCAATTTGATTGTAACCTTCCATTAAATCTTTATAATCTAATTTTTCACTCTCTTCTATTAGGGGAAATACTACATAAATCTGTCTGCCTTTTGTTATCTGATCTCGCATGAATTTTATTATACTTAATCTTGATGCATCAGACTTCCACATGGTTTTCACTTCCTTCCTGCCAGGCGGAAGTTCATCAATAACAGAAACATCTAAGTCTCCATATAGTGTCATTGATAAAGTTCTAGGAATTGGTGTAGCTGTCATGACTAAAACGTGAGGGGGATATTTATTTTTTTTCCAAAGTTTAGCTCTCTGAGCAACACCAAATCTATGTTGCTCATCAATAATAACTAATCCTAGATTGGAAAACTTAACCTTATCCTCTAATAACGCATGTGTACCTATTAATAAATCAATCTTTCCATCTTCTAATTCAGCATGCAATATTCTTCTTTCTTTTGTTTTTGAAGATCCAGTTAATATCTGAACTTTTATATTCATTTTCTCCAAGTAATTAGAGATAGAATTAAAATGTTGTTTTGCTAAAATCTCAGTTGGAGCCATTAGACAAGCTTGAAAATTATTATCAATAGCCATTAGCATACTTAATAGCGCAACTAAAGTTTTACCACTTCCAACATCTCCCTGTAAAAGTCTATTCATTTGCTGAGGATACTTAACATCAGCTCTGATTTCTTTCAATACATTCTTTTGTGCATTAGTCAATTCAAAAGGAAGATGATTTTCATAAAAATCATTAAAATGACAACCTAAACTTTCAAAGGGGTAACCTTTCGACTTTTTATTTCTTGTAAGTTTTAGTTTAATTAAATGCAATTGTAAAAAAAACAGCTCTTCAAACTTCAATCTCTTTTGAGCCCTTACTAACATCTTAGAATCTTTTGGGCAATGGATGTCATTAAATGCTTTCTCTCTTGATGGCAGGTTTAATTTAGCAATTAAATCTGGAGATAAATTTTCTTCTAAATTATTACTTATATGTGGTAATAATGTGACAACTAACTTACTTATTGTCCTACTGCTAAGTCCCTTTGCATTAAGCAATTCAGTTGAATGATAGACTGCTTGCAATCCTGGAGAGAAATTGACATTATCATCTAATAAATCTAGTTCTGGATGAACAATATTAAATTTATTATTAAAAGCTGAAGGCTTTCCAAAAACAATATAATCAGAATTTAATTTAACACCTGATTTTACCCATCTTGCTCCTTTAAACCAAACTAATTCAATTATTCCTGTATCATCTTGAAAATGGGCAATTAGTCGTTTGCTTTTAAACTTTCCCTTCTCCTCAAACTTAATAATCTTACCTCTAAGCTGAATATATGGCAAATCTTCTGACAAATCACTTATATTATAAATTAAGCTCTTATCAATATATCTGAAAGGAAAGTGATGTAAAAGATCACTATATGTATAAATATTTAATTCTTTTTTTAAAAGTTCAGCTCTTGTAGGACCAACTCCTTTCAAATATTCAATAGGATTTTCAAGAATAGCCATTTGCTGAGATATAAAATATTAGTGCTTCTTTAAGTGCGGGCTTTTGAACATAAATGGTAACAAATCACTAACTTTATCTGATATAAGTACAGTATCATTAGGTGAATGTAAAATTACTTTAATAGGTTGATCTTGTTTGTCTTCATACTCAGCCATAACTTGTCTACAAGCTCCACAAGGAGAAATAACATCTGTCACATTGAAGCTTTTAGAAAAAACAGTTACTGCAATAGTAAGTATTTTAACATTTGGATATTTTGCTCCAACATAAAATATAGCTACCCTTTCAGCACATAATCCCGATGGGTATGCGACATTTTCTTGATTACTACCATTAATAATTTCTCCATTTTCAAGTAATATACTTGCTCCTACTAAAAAGCCTGAGTACGGAGCATATGCTGTAGGAATAGCCTCTTTAGCGCATGAAATTAATGCTCTATCAATCTCTTGAAGTTCTGAAAAATCAGCTGTCTTGAAGTTTAACTGTATTTTTTTTTGTTTCATTACAAGTTATATATCATTCTGCTTTCAAATATAAAAAGAGTTTCGGGATTATTTACATAAAACTCTTGTTGAATTCGATATGATAAATTAACATCAATTTTCTTACTTATTGGATATGACAGCGTAAACGTAGATCTTAATTTCTTTACACCCACGTGAGCATTTAAAAAATATTCTGTTGCGAGCTCTGGAGCGAGTTTTGTTTTCTTAATGTTATATTTAATTGAGAACTTTTGACGTATTAAAAGTTTATATTTATAATCTTTACCTTGAAATTGGCACCTGCTCCTAATTGAATAGTTAAGTCTTTTAATAATTTTATTTTTATAGTTAATATCAAAATAAAATCTATGTAAATTATTAATTATAAATTTTTGATTCCAAGTGGTATTATAACGATAACCGCTGGCTAAAGAAACATGTTTGCTGAATTCTCGCTTATATTTAAGATCAAAAAATCTCTTTGAATATAGTGTGGCATTCTCTCTAAGCCTTAATCCTGTTTTAAAAGATAGATTTGTTTTTTTATCAAACTTCTTATTTATAGATATAATATACCAAGCTTGAAAATCATTTTCTTGAGAATATGCTGATAGAGATAAAAATAGAGCTACAAGTATACTACTTAGAGTCTTCCTCATAATAAAAAACTCGCAAATTGGCTACATCCTTTAAGAGGTCAATCTTCCTAACCTCAACTCTAATCACATCTAATCCAGTTCTTTTCTTGAGATCTTGAATTAACTCTTCTCTTCTTTCTGGCACAATGAGTTCAATCTTTTCATAAATGACATTTTTAATAGTCTCATGTCTTAAAAGCCAAATACGCTCCATCCCAAATGTTACAAATACTATCAGTAGATTAGCAAATACAAGTTCTGCATGACTAATTTTCTTGTTTGATAAAGCATTAACAACAGAAATACCAATCACTAAAAATAAATAGGTCATTTCTTTAATTGGAATTGGATCTGTTCGATAACGAATAATACCAAAAATTGCAAAAAGACCTAAAGCAAATCCAAGCTGTAATTTAACACTGTCAAGTAAAACACATAGTAGAAATACAGTTAAACTAATTAAAAAATATGTGAAAAGATAATCCTTGTTTTTTGTTACTGGATAATAAATATATCTTATAATAATTGTGATAATAGTGAGGTTGAAGGCGGTTTTAGTGATTAACTTCCAAAAGTCTGAAGAATCAAAAATTGGTGTTCCAAGAAACTCAGCCCCGCCATTTAAAAGTACTAATAATAATTCCATTTATAAATTTTTTAATTTTGTTAAAAATAATGTTTTTTCTTTAAATCTATTTTGTTTGAGCTCAGGATTTAGTTCAAGTGTACTCATACAATACTTACTAATCCTAATAGGTAAGATATGTAAATCCTTAGCAATTCTCATAAAATCAGAAAGCCTAGACATTCTCTCTTGTTTGACCTCTCCAATGACTATTTGATTTAAGTCTCCCAGTCTATTTTTCTCTTTAAAATTCAGATTAATATCTATTGTTAATCTTTCCTTATAAACCTTATGAACAAAAGTAATTCTACTAAAATTAATCCATTGCTTAGAATTAAGAATAATATCACTACCAATTATTGAATGGATATATTCTTTTTGTTTAACAGAAAGCTTCTCATTAATTGAGTCAACCTTCATTCTTTTTTTGATTGTTTTACCCTTATTATTTTTACGTTTTATTTCTAAGAACGTTAAATCACTTCCAACATACTCTCTAAATCTAACTTTATTTCTATTTACTCTCCCATTATGATGATCGAGATAAAACTTACGATCATCAGTATCAAAATATAATGACTTATAATCGTGAATTAATTTTCCATTTATTTCTAAGACTCTATAAAATGGTATCATTTGATTTAACAACTCAGGAAGTTTAGAAATTTTAAATGCGAACTTTGTATCAGATCTACTCATTAGTTTTACATTATCCATCTCTGCTAATTTTATAGGAGAGAATAAAGCAGTAATTTTGGATATTTCTTTCATTTACTGATTTTCTTCAATAACAAAGTCTTTGGCAGTCATAATTGAATTGCTAGAAGTTATTTTAATATTTCTAAAAACAGGGTAATCATACCTGACATTACTAGCATCTGTACTATCTGCATAAGTATAAATAGTATAATTTCCATTTCTTAAATATTCAAAATGGTACCTTCCATTATAGTCAGTTTCAAACTTATCATCATATATTTCCGATTGATTATCTGAGTAAATAATAAAAACATCTTTTCCTGCATCTAACTGATAATAAGAGGTATCCCAATTACCGGTATTAGGATTTTGAAAGGTAAAAATCTTATAAACCTCTCCATTTATAGATGATGTACCACCTTCTCCAGGATCTTTATCACATGAAGTCATAAAAAAAACTATACTTAAAAATAATGCAACTCTCATATCTAATTTTTTATAAATTTAACAAAGCTATTATCTGATTTTATAAAATATACTCCATTATTCCAAGAGCTTATATCAATTTTTTGATCTCCCTTAAAAGAGTAGATCTGCTGTCCCATTATATTAAAAATGTAAGATGAAAATTTTGCTCCAGTAATCGTAATACTATTTTTTGATGGATTAGGAAAAACTTCGATTTTAGATTTTGTAAATTCACTGTCAACTGCTGTAAACGGCTGATTATTTGACAAGAATGTGTGTTGTTGATATTGCATAGTTCCATATCCATTTGGAACACGAGCATAGCCAAGGTCGGAAGGCATATTTACATAGTGAACAGCATCGATTAAAATACCAGTAGGACTAGTTAAATAAACTTCCTCTTGATCAGCTGAGAGTCTATATGTCGTATGTAGCCCTGACTGCGTTGTTCCAGCGGTGTCACACCAAATAACTAGATAATCATTTGCACCAATTGTTACATTCGGAAACGTCCATTTAGTTAAATCATTCTCACTATCTGAAAGATAATATCCATTTAGATTTAAGCTAAAATTATTACCATTGTAAAGTTCAACCCAATCATCGTATTCACCATTTTGATCTGCAACAGAATTAGAATTTCCAGCCATGATTTCATTAATTACAAGACCACCAACAACAGCTAATTGATGAAATTCTTTTTCAGCTCTTTCAGGTGAAAAAACACCAGCATCATTATTTTCTGCATAAAAATAATACTGTACATCTCTCGCATCCACATTAATAGTTGCGCCAAAAACTCCATCTCCTGCAATTCCATCTCCATGAAGCCCATCATCATACATCTCTAATTTCTCAAATTTATCTGCAAATTTATATCTATATCCTAAATAAGCATACGTTGAATTAGATATTGAAGCTGTTATATTCACAGTGGTAAAAGGAAGTACACTAGTAAGTGTATTTGTTAGATCTGATATTACAGGAGGTGAAACAGTAAACTCAGATAAATTCTGTAAAAAAGCAACCCTATCAGACATGAGTTCTGATATACCTATATTGTTACCTACTGTATTAGTTGTAGCAGAAATAAAATCTGCGTATGAAAAAAATGGATTAGGATCTGAACTTACTTGATTATCTATTTCAGACTGTAAAGACAAAGCCAAATTACTATAATTATTATTTACAAATTGTTCATTTAAAATTGTACGCATATGAGCGATATACATCTTTCTATATCTATCAACAGTAAAAATCTTACTAGTAAGATTATTTTGAGTATTAGATATTTCATGAAAAACATCTAATTCTATTAAATCTGAATTTTGAACTGGCGCAGGTAAACCATTAGTAAAAGTACCAAATGCCTGTTTCATATCCCACAAAATTGGAGAAAATCGTCCATTGTTATCTTTGAAAAGATAAAAGTTTTGAGGTACTGAATTAATTGGAGCATCAAGAGCAACGATTAGATTTTCATATGCCATCATCCATAATGTTCTATCAATATCCATGACGTTTTCTATATGTGTAAAGTGATTATTTAAAGTATCTAGAAATTCACCAAGATCTGTCCAATCTTCACTTGATTCCATCTCATACGCTCTAACGTAACAATTTGTATCTGAATAATATTCTAAGATTCCCAATGGAGAAGTGGGGCATCCACTTACTATGGCATTTGTACTCTCAACCTTGAAAAAGGGGCCATTTCTCTCATAAAAATGTTCATTAGTAAAATCCTCATCAATAGATTGAACACAAGTAAAAAGCCCAATTAATACGCCGTCAACAAAAACATTTGCGTATGTAGATTTAGGTGCAGGCATATAATTTCTAGCAATAGTGTAAGCCAAAACTTCACGAACCAAAGAAGGGTCATGAAAATTATTAGATAATTTTAACACATTATATCCATCAATAGATTGTCCGTTATTTATGTAGTCTAACTTAATATTGATTGGGTTTTTTATATTAGAAGCATTGTAAGAGGTGTTATTACCTCTATACTTGATGCCAACATTTTGATCTGCAATTCCATCTATTAATATTGAGTCAGCAATTAATCTTTCACCATTATTGTTTGCAAAGTAAATATCAAGTGAATCATCCCAATTTGGCTCATTAAAAAATATTTCTATTTGACGTACACCAAGATCAAATACATCTTGAGAATAAGAGTTGAAGGAAATAAAAAAAAGAGAAATAAATAAAAAAAATTTAGTCATTAGTTAGGTTATAATTATGTCTGTAAAGTTATTAAATAAAATTACTTTGGAAATGAGAAGATTAATTAACTACTGTGTAATAACTTTTGATATCCCTGAAGTTGTAGCAATCCATATATTATTGTTAGAATCGATTGATAAATCTTTAATATTTGAACCTGCTAAACCATCTTGAATATCAAGATCTAACCAAGCATCTCCGTTCCAATAAGCAACACCTCCTTCTGATAAATATCCTACATATATTCCAACCCATATACGACCCCAATTATCTATTTCAAGATCTACAACTGGATTTAAAGTGTCTGGTGGAGGTAAAAGGTACATTTTAGTATAATTGATGACATTAACATTTGTTGCATTAAGCACAGAAATACCGCTAGCTGTACCAATCCATTTATTATTTTGATCATCAATTAGCAAATCAGTTGAGTATTTAGAAATAAGACCATCTGAATCATCATAATTTATAAAATTAGATCCATCAAAATTAGTAATTCCACCCAAAGGAGATGCAAACCATTTATCTCCATTTGATGAAAAATCTGTTGCATTTACACCACTCCAATGTAAATCTGAATTTGCATCAGAATAAGAATCCCAGGATGTGCCATTATAAAAAGAAACACCAGAATTTGTTCCAACCCAAACTGTTCCATCTTTATCAAAATCAATACTCTTAATCTGATTACTGATTAATCCGTTAGTATTATCATAAGTTATCCAATTAAGTCCATCAAATTGACTGACTCCAAAATCAGTTCCAACCCAAATATTACCATTAATAGAACTTGAAATTACTTTAATATTATTATCAGCTAAACCATCCAAAGATGTGTAATTTACGAATTCAAATCCATTAAACATTTGAAGGCCTAAAGAAGTGCCAATCCAAATATTATCATTAATATCAACGTCTATACATTCAATAAAATCACTTAACAAACCGTCTACTACACTATAGTTAACAATTGAATTGATTTCTCCATAGAAACAAGAACCGTCATCACTATTTGCATTAGAATCATAATTAATTGCTGTGTTATCTGTACATCCAGACAAAGAATAAATACATGTACCATTATCTTCTTCAGCTTGAGAATCATAATTAGAAGCTGAGGGGTCGGTACAGCCTTCCTCCTTTTTACAAGCATTAAATATCAGTAAAGTAATACATAAAAAAAGTATTTTTTTCATTTCATCTAAAGTTTAATTATTTTATAAGTTATATTCTTATTATGTAAATGCAAAAAATAAATTCCTGCATCCCACTCTGAAGTTTGGATCCTATTTACATTGCTAGCGAGATAAATTAGTTTCCCTAAAATATTTCTAACCTCTATCTCATCATTATTTTTAATATATAATATATCAGAAAATGGGTTTGGAAAAACAACTATTTCATCATTAATATCGTTAATAGAGTTTGGAAAATCGTTGTTATAGTTAAATGTTGGTGTTAGCATCATAAATTGACCACTTCCATTTGGAGATCTACCAAAGGAAATATCACTAAGTTGTGTCTGGTAGGTTATAGAATCAATAACTAAACTATCATTATTTGTTAAAGTAAGCTGTTCTCCCAAATTTGACAATTGGAAATTAGAATGCATATCACCTTGACCTCCATCCTCATCAGCCCAAATAATCACATATCCAAGTGGTGGAATTGAAAAATTAGGTAATCCCCATTTATGTAAGATTCCTATAGTATCTGTAAGAAAAAGTCCTTTAGTAGATACCGCAGTACTGTTTGGATTAAATAACTCAATCCAATCGTCAAATTTTCCACTATTATCTGAAACGATACTATTATTGTTTGACATTAGTTCATTTATCACCAAATCACCAGCTAAAATTTGATTATGAATACTATAATACTCATATGCTGCTCTATTTGGTGAAAAAACACCTGCTGAATCATTATCAGCATAAATATAATAATCTAAAGCATTACTACAATTAGAAATTTTAGTACCATATATACCATCACTAGCTATACCATCATTATGATTTCCATCATCAAACATTTCTAATTCACTAAAGATCAAATTCTCTCCAAATCTATATTTGAGAATTACTTGTTCAGCATCAATAACATTCGCATTAACATAGATATCATCACCTAAACTAAAATTTTGTGGACTATACGAAATATTTGAAATTATTGGCTCTCCACTATATCCTAAAAAGGAACTTAAAAATATAGCTCTAGCATCAATTAAGTTAGTGATACCTGGGCAATCAACTGTTGGTAAAGATACCGTCTGTGTTAAATTATTTGTAAAATCATTAAACGTATAAAATTTATTAGTATCATTTTGCACACTAGTACTAATCAAATTCTGTAAATATTGCGCTCTAGTGAAATAATTTTGATTTATAAAATGCTCTTGAACTATAGTTCTAATATGTGCTATATACATTTTTCGATTCCTCTCACTTAATAGAAGATTTCTTAATAGAGGCCTTGGAGAAACTGAAAATTGACTGTGATGAATTAGTGGATCCATATTCTGTGCCTGCGGGATACTAAAACCATTAAAAAATATTGAGGAGGCATCTGTTAATCTGAATCCACCAAAAGACATATTTAAATCCCAAAGAATTGGATTAAACTGATTGGTACTATTTTTATAGATATAATAATTTTGTGCATAACCAATATAAGAATCAAAATTAACAATTGCATAATTTAGTGCATGCATCCAAAGTGTTCTATCAACATTTAAAACCTTCTCAATACTTTCTAAGTGATTATTTAATGTGTCAATTAACCCTAAAAGATCACCCCATCCATAATCAGATTTAATATCATAGTATGGCAAATAATCTAAACTATCTAAACCATGAGAATTACTTAAGTTTGAATTTTCACCTCCAGGGCTTACATCTAAATTTTCTGGATTACATTTAAAAAATGAATTATACTTATTACCAAAATAATCATTTAAAAAATCTTTATTAACAGCTTGCACATTTGTGTATAAACCCCATAATGTATCATTAATAAAAACATTAGTATAATTTGCCTTTGCTGATGGCAAGTAATTAGCTGCAATTTCATATGTTAGAACTTCTCTTACAAAAGATGGATCCTGATACACATTTGAAAGTTTAAGTTTATCAATACCTTGATGATCTTGATCAGCTATAGTATAGTCTAACTTAATATTAAATGGATTCTTAACTCTATTAATACTAACTGAACTAAATCCCTTATACCTGACACCAACACTATCATATGAATTACCATCAATAATTATATCGGCTAATATTCTATCATTTTCACCTAGTAAATACAAACTATCTAATTGATTGTCCCAGTCACTTTCATAGAAATAAATCTTAATTTCTCTTATTGTATCAACATCATAGAAATTATTTTGACTCAATAATGTTGAATTACATAATAGGAAACAAAATATGAAATTATTAATTTTACTCATTAAAGATTCTAAAATGCTATTTTTTCAGAAAAAAGTTGTTTGTTATTATTAAATAACTTAACAATATAGATTCCTTGCTTTATCATTCGTAAATCTACATCATTATAAAAAACACCTCCGATGCTAGTAATTTTCTCATTATATATTTCTTGACCAAGCATATTATAAACTAAAATTTTAGCAGATAAGAACGATGTATGCTCAGATGAAACATTAATTGAACTATTATTATGATCCACTATAACTGAAAAGTCACTATTAATTTCATCGATATTCACAGAAGAAAAACATGAAGAGGTTGAAGAATTTATGAAAGGTTCTAATGCTAAAATACCTGGATAATCGCACTCGTATCTAAACCCTTTTTGTGTAGCTGCCTGGTATGGACCCCAAATAATATTACCAGACATATCTACTTCATACATAACACCAGAACCACCCTGTCCAGAAGAAGCGTTGACATATATATTACCATTTGACATTCTATCTGATGAAGATTGACCACTAGCTGAGTAAGCACATTCGTATCTAGTTGTATATGATATTGGTTCAAATGCTTGACCAGGATTTCTAAGATAAGAATTTGAAATTGAATCCCAAGGAGTTTCAATACCATCTATTGCAGAGACATTATTAGAAACTCCAGAATTATTAAATATTTGTAAAAAACCACCATTTGGCCTGCCATCATTTGCTATCCATCTTGCATCATGTACTGCATTAGGTATAACTTGAGTACCTGATATACCATAATTTGATGGATTTCCCCATCTATACATAATATCACCTCCCATTCCTGAGTTTCCTCCAATGTGCGAAGAAGCTTCTGCAGTTGTTGTACTGTGATCAATTATAAATATTTCAGAAGCGAAACGTGATGAAAAAACAATCTGATCTAGTTCTTCATTATAATCAACACCATTCACATGGAACCAATCACCTCCGCCACCTCCAGGGCCTCCCTGGGATTGAATCATATTAACATCTATTAATTCTGGATGATCAGAAATATTTGCAGTATAATTAATTCCATTTGGGTCAATATCTTGACACATATGATCCCAAATATGCCATTCCCAAACAATATTGGCCCCTCCATTTCCATCATCTTCTAGCTCAATAAAGTGAGTTGGCCATTTCTCTGAATTTGTACTATATCCAGCAGCCGTAACTTCAGCTGCTGATTTCACTTCCCATGCTGTAATAAGAACATTATCTCCAACTAATGTTAAATCATGATGACTAAGGTGTTCAGAGTCTGAATAAACGAAATCCCAAACTATAGAACCATCTGGCGCTATCTCTTGAACTCTTCCAGCGTCTGCTGCACCTGAAAGCGTATTACCATTATTTTTTGTACCTCTGACTAAATTTCCATTCTTCTTTAAAGCTACTGTATAATTACATTCTGTATTTAAGTTCCATGTATGTGCAATGTTCTCATTCTCATCAATCAGATAAGTTGTATTAGATCCCTGAGCATTATACAATGCAAAGCCATTAAATGACTGAGAATAAATAAATTGGGAATAACATATTAAAAATAAACTTACTATCTTAATTTTCATATTTTTTTGTTTTTTTGTTTTTTCTAAATAAATCATTTTCTTTAATTAAATCTTTAAAACTTTTCTTTTGAGAAGGATCACATATTGCGAATATATCGTTAATATGATTTTTGTTGATCTTTTCAATTTCAATGTATGCATCAACAAGTAAATTTATTAATGAATCATTACTACTATTAAAATATGAACTTCTTAGTTTAGTAATTTTAAGATTAGCCACACGAAAAGCATCTTTATGCTCTGTTATTAATTTATCATAATCTGTTATTTGTTGTTCATCTAATTGTAATACTTTAACAATCATATCTCTAGGACCTACAGGCCTACCTTGGGTGTTTTGATTATAAAATAACCACATACTAGTCAAATTAATAATTACTAGAATAGAGATAATAATAAAAATAGATTTTTGTTTATTCATAATATAAAGCTGTTATAGGTAATTGGATAATACTATTAGCACTAAAATTATCATTATTAGATTGATTGTAAACAAATAGGTTTAATGAAATTAACAAGAAAATAGTCGCAACTAAACTATATATCATTGAAGAACTGATATAATTAGTTTTAGTAATAATTCTCTCATATATATTATCAGGAGCACTTACTCTATTAATAGAGCTTAAAATCTCAAATGTATCTTTCATGTTATTATTTAGACGATTAAATATTAATGTTCATTCTCTTTTTTAAGAAAAAATTCTAATTTATTTTTTGCTCTGTTAAATAATGACTCTATTGCTTTAACAGATAAACCCATAATACTTGATACTTCTTTATAGCTTCTATTTTCTATTTTCAATAAAATAATTACTGTTTTATAGCTATCAGGAAGTTTGTTAATACACTTGTAAATCTCATTAATTTTCTCTTTAGATTCTAATTGTACGCCAGGATGATTAAAATTAATCAAATCATTATTTGAAGCTCTTTCAATTGAAAGAAAATTATAAAGGAACTTTCTCTTTTTTTGTTTTTTCAATTTTAAATAATCTAGAGATTTATTAATAGCAATTTTATAAATCCAAGTTTCTATCTTAGATTCACCGCGGAAATGATCAATTTTCTTAAAAAGAGTAAGAAATACATCTTGAGTTATCTCTTGAGCATCTTCAATGTTAGCTGTATAATTTAAAGCTAAGTTATAGACGAGATCTTTATATTTAAAATAAAAAGCTTTAAAACCCATTTATTTATTAGAAGTTACTTTAACTCATTTTGTTCGAAAAGATATACTTTTCTTTTGCTTTATCCCAAAAAATATCCATTTCTGAAAGGCTCATATCTGAAAGGCTTAAGCCTTCAGCACTAATTATGTTTTCCATAATTTGAAAGCGTTTAATAAAACGCTTATTAGTTCTTTCTAATGCATCTTCTGGGTTGACATTAACAAAGCGAGCATAGTTGGTAAGCGCAAAAAGCACGTCTCCAAATTCAGATTCAATTCTATCCTGGTTGCCATTCTTAATTTCAATTTTAAGCTCTTCGATTTCTTCAACAACCTTTTCCCATACTTGATTTTTATTGTCCCAATCAAAACCAATACCTCTTACCTTTTCTTGAATTCTGAAAGATTTTACAATAGCTGGAAGGGATTTTGGGACTCCCTCTAAAACTGATTTCTTCCCTTCTTTTAATTTTAGTTTTTCCCAATTCTTTTTCACTTCTACTTCATCTTTCACATCCACATCTCCATAAATATGAGGATGTCTATGTATCAATTTATCACAAACTGAATTGATTACATCTGTGATATCAAAATCATTTGTTTCTGATGCAATTCTTGAATAGAAAACAATATGCAATAAAATATCCCCAAGTTCTTTCTTTATTTCATCAGTGTCTTTATCCAAAATTGCGTCAGAAAGCTCATACAATTCTTCAATTGTTAGATAGCGTAGACTATCCATAGTTTGTTTTTTATCCCAAGGACACTTTTCTCTTAACTCATCCATTATTGTGAGAAGTCTCACAAATGCTTTACTTTTCTTATTCATATCATTATATTATCATAAAAGTAATTATAAAAAACTTTTATATTAAGTTTGTAAAAAAATATTTTATGAATTTCTCAACAGTATTTTTCATTACAATCTTAATGCTAATTTTTGTATTTATTGGAATTGGTGTGAAGATATTAATTAAAAAAAACGGAAAGTTTGCTGGAACTTGTGCTAGTCAAAGTCCATTTCTAAACAAAGAGGGTGAATCATGTGGGCTTTGTGGAGCAAGTCCAGAAGAGAAATGCAAGAATGAATAATCTTAATTTACTATACGTTCTAATATTTTAGGACTGCAATAAGTCTTCCAATTCCCATTACTAGATGTATATACTAAGTATATTTCTATCTCCGGATTTTCAAAAACAAACTTTTTTGTTTTATCTACACCCATAGCCATAAATGCAGTTGCATAAGCATCAGCGAGCATACAATTATTGTGAACAACAGATACACTTAAAAGATTATTTTGTGCTGGAAAACCTGTCTTAGGATTTATAGTATGAGAGTATTTAGTCCCATCTTTCACATAAAACTTTCGATAATTTCCACTTGTTGCGAGGGCTTTATTATTTAAATCAATAATAAATTGAAAACGATTATTATTAATCAAAGTATCTGATGGTTTATCAACTCCTACTCTCCAAGGTAAATTATCTGCATTTAATCCTCTTGCTAAAAGCTCACCTCCAACCTCAACTAGGAAGTTAGAAATATTTTGATTTAATAAAAATTCAGAAATCAAATCAACTGTATAGCCCTGCGCAATCGCATTAAAATCTAACTTCATGCTTTTAGGAAGAACTAAAGAATCACCATAAATATTTATCTTGTTTAAACCAATATTACTTACTATATTTCTCACTTTAGAAGAATCGATAGTTAAAGAATCTGTATAGCCTAAGTTATAAAAACCATAATAATTAACTAGTGGAGAAACTGAACAATCAAAATAACCATCAGTTTGATTGAATATTTTTTTTGATGCTAAAAAAACAGTATTAAACATTGAGTCAGTTCTTGTTAGTTCTCTATTATTTAATTTAGAAATTGTAGAATAACTCTGATACACAGAAAGTGAGCTATCAATTTCTAGTAAAATACTATCAATTTGGAAATTATAGTCTAACCCATCTTCAGACATATATTTTATATGATAATAACTCCCTTGTGCCTGGCCAGAATTAGTTACAAGTATTGTATTGATTGAAGAGCTACATCCAAACAATATAAATAAAACAGTGTATAAGAGATATTTCATAAAACAAAAATAGTATGTAGGATAAAAAATTTAACACTAAAAGGTAGCATATCAAAAAACATAATTAATAGTATGTTTTTTAATATGTAAGATAATTATTGAGTTTAGCCACCAAAATCATCAAATCTTACATTCTCATCTGGTATCCCCCAATCATCTGCCATTTTAATAACAGCCTGATTCATTAAAGGTGGACCACAAAAATATAACTCAATGTCTTCAGGAGTTTCATGGTTACTTAAAAATTTATCGATTACAACTTGATGTACAAATCCACTAAAACCGTCTCCTTGAGGATCATCAAGATCTTTTTTCTCAACCCAATTATCTTCAGGTAGTGCATCAGATAAAACTAAATAAAACTTGAAATTTGGGAAATCTTTTTCTAGATCTCTAAAATAATGTATGTAGAATAATTCTGCTCGGGATCTACCTCCATACCAAAAAGTCACCTTACGGCCTGTCTTTAATGTCTTAAATAATTCATAAAGATGGGATCTCATCGGAGCCATTCCTGCTCCACCACCAATATAAAGCATTTCAGCATCACTATCATTGATAAAGAATTCACCATATGGACCTGAAATAGTCACCTTATCGCCTTCCTTCAAACCAAATATATAAGAAGATGCTACACCTGGATTTAAATCAGCCCATGCATTCTTCTCTCTATCCCATGGTGGAGCAGCAACTCTAACGTTTAACATTACTTTTTTACCCTCAGCTGGATAAGATGCCATTGAATAAGCTCTCACAACTTCTTCTTCATTTTTCATAACAAGATTTCTTAAAGCAAAGTTTCCTTCCTCCCAATCTTTCTCAAACTTTTCTGGTTCTCCAGGGTGGTCTTGAGGATGTGCTGTCACATCCATTTCTGAATACTTAACTTCACACTCAGGAATATTGATCTGTATATATCCACCAGCTATATAATCCATATCTTCTGGAAGTTCAACAATAAATTCTTTTATATAGGTTGCGACATTATAATTAGAAACAACTGTTGCTTCCCATTCTTTAACACCAAATACTTCTTCAGGAATAGTGATATCCATATCCTCTTTAACCTTAACTTGACATCCCAACCTCCAGTTCTCAGCAATTTTCTTTCTAGAAAAATGAGGCTCTTCAGTTGGCAAAATACCTCCACCTCCTGAATTAACCTGACAGGTACACTGGACACAAGTTCCTCCACCACCACATGCTGAAGGAAGAAAAATACCTTCGTCAGATAATGTACTAAGCAAAGTACCTCCACCATCTACAATTAACTCTTTCTCACCATTTATCTTTATAGTAATCTTTCCACTGGGAGACAACTTAGTTTTTACAAATAATAATAGACCAACTAAAGTGAATATAACAACAAGAAATACTACTATACTACTTAAAACTGTTACTGAATTTAATATTACCATACTATTGTATTTTTGAAATTATAATTTAATACCCATAAAGCTCATAAAAGCTATCCCCATCAATCCAGTAATTATATATGTTATACCTAGCCCTCTTAATGCGGGAGGCACATTAGAATATCTTATCTTTTCTCTAATTGCTGCAATTCCAACAATAGCTAAAAACCAACCTACACCTGAACCAAGTCCAAAAACAGTTGCTTCAATAATACTAGTGTAACCACGTTCTTGCATAAATAAAGAGCCTCCTAAAATTGCACAGTTAACAGCAATTAATGGTAAAAATATTCCTAAAGAACTATATAGAGAAGGAGAAAATTTTTCAATTACCATTTCTACTAATTGCACAATAGAAGCAATTACAGCAATAAACATAATAAATGAAAGAAATGACAAGTCTACATTAATAAAATCATTAGAAATCCATACCAATGCTCCCTCTTTAAGAATATAGTTTTCTAGTAAATAATTAAATGGAATAGTTATACCAAGCACAAAAATAACAGCAGCACCCATTCCAACTGATGTCTTAACGGTTTTAGAAATTGCTAAATATGAGCACATGCCTAAAAAATAGGCAAAAACCATATTGTCAATAAAAATTGATTTAATAAAAATATTTGCTAACTCTTGCATATTATTCGTTTTCAATTAATTTTTCATTTCTAGCTCTTTGCCACCAAATCAAAACACCTACAGTAACTAGAGCCATTGGCGGAAGGATCATCATCCCATTATTTTCATAGCCTAAATCATAAACTCCTAACTTCTCTAAAACAGGATAACCAAATAATGTACCTGCTCCTAAAAGTTCTCTGAAAAATGCTACAATTATTAGTATTACACCATAACCAAAAGAGTTGCCTAACCCATCTAAAAATGCCTTACCAGGAGGGTTTGCCATAGCAAAAGCCTCAAGTCTTCCACAAATTATACAGTTAGTTATAATCAAGCCAACAAAGACTGAAAGCTCCTTACTAACATCATAGACGAAAGCTTTTAAAACTTGATCAACTAAGATAACAAGTGTTGCAATAACTACAAGAAAAACAATAATTCTGATTCTTGATGGAATCATTTTACGCATTAATGAAACCACAACATTAGCGACTGAAAGTACGACTAGAACAGATAATGCCATAACGACAGCCGGCTTAAGCTGGACAGTTATTGCTAAAGCTGAACAAATTCCTAGTACTTGTACAGTAATTGGATTATTATCATCAAGCGGATCGCTTAACAACATTTTGTTCTTCTTAGATAAAAATGAATCTTTACTCATAATCTATTGTATTATTGTATCATTAAATGTTAATAGTGTATCTGATTTAGATATATTTAGATCTTTCTGCATTTCAGATTTTACTTTAGAAAAGTATGGCAAATACATTGTTAAACGCTCATACAGCATGTCAGATACACCATCAGAAGTAATAGTTCCACCTGATATTCCATCCACACCATGCATATCTCCTTTTGGTGCACCTCCTTTTATGACTTTTATTGAAATTAATTCTCCATCTTCAAAAATTGTTTTACCAGTAAAAGGGTCTTCAAAAAATGGTCGATTTATTTCAGCTCCAAGACCAGGAGTTTCACCTTTATGATCAAAAACAGCACCAAACACTTTATTTAAATCATCCTCTAAAGCAATAAATCCCCATATAGGACCCCAAAGCCCCTTTCCTCTTAAAGGAATGATATACTGTTTTTTTTCATCAACTTCACTTATAAATAAAGGTAATAACTGTAGGTGTTTATCTTTTTTTAACTCTTTTTGCAAATCAACATCAAAGGCAATACCATCAACTATTTCTCCATTGGCATTTAAAACTAACTCTTGCTTAACATAAAGTGGATACTGAACATCAGCATCTCCTCTATTGATATTAATTCCAACAGAACTTAAAATATTTTGTTTTTTCTCTAATAACACATTTTTAGACTGAAATGGTTTTAGTCCAATAGCAGCAATAGATAATAAAGCAGCAACAATAACTACCATAATTGCAGCGAAACTAAATGTGTACGAATTTTTATTTACATCCATAAATTATACTTTTACTCTTTTAAGTCTTTTTTTAATATTAGCGCCAACAATATAATGATCAATTAAAGGAGCGAAAACATTCATTAATAAAATAGCTAACATCATACCTTCAGGATATGCAGGATTAAATACTCTTATTACAATTGCAAAAAAACCAACTAAAAGGCCATAAATAATTTTTCCTTTATTTGTTTGCGTTGCTGTAACAGGATCAGTTGTCATAAAAACGGCACCAAATGCGAAACCTCCAATTAAAAGGTGTATATGTGCAGGAGTTGACATTAGAACATTTACTCCCCATAAATTAAATAACAATGCTGTTAAATATCCTCCAATAAAAGTTGACAAAATAATTCTAGAGCTACCAACACCAGATAAAATTAAAATCAGTGCTCCAATTAAAATTGCAATAAAAGAAGTTTCTCCCAATGATCCAGGTACAAAACCCATTAAAGCATCATTAAAACTCCACTGTAAATTAGCCCAAGAAGTTGTATCAGCAGCTAATGCTCCTAAAATAGTTTCCCCAGAATAACCATCAACACCAGCACCATGAACCCAAACTTTATCTCCAGACATGTAAGATGGGTAAGCGAAGAATAGAAAGGCCCTAGCAGTTAAGGCAGGATTTAATATATTCATTCCTGTACCTCCAAACACCTCCTTTCCGATTACAACAGCAAATACAACAGAAACTGCCAGCATCCAAAGTGGAACATCTACAGGCATAATAAGAGGTATTAACATTCCCGTCACAAGATATCCCTCATTAACAGAGTGACCTCTTGAAATTGCAAAAGCAAACTCGACAGAAAGACCAACAGCATAGGAAACAACTAATAGTGGAAGAAATTTCCAGAAACCAAAGATAAAATTTTTCATAAAGTCAGAACTCTCTGAAATAGCTTTAAAATATTGATCACCTATATTCCACATACCAAAAATGATACAAGGCAATAGTGCTATCACTACAAAAGCCATAGTTCGTTTTAAATCAACAGCATCTCTAATGTGTGATCCAGAATGAGTAGTATGATCTGGAACAAATAGAAATGTTTCAAATGCATCATAAGCTGGATACATTTTTTCAAGTTTACCTCCTTTAATAAAATGAGGTTTAACAGACTCTAAAATATTTTTAAATAATTTCATTTTAACTATTTTCTTTTCTTACTAAATCTAATCCATGACGAATGATTGACTGAACCTCAATTTTAGATGTGCAAATAAATTCACAAAGTGCAAAGTCTTCAGTCGAAACTTCATAAATACCTAGATTCTCCATTAATTCAATATCTTCAATCATTATGGCTTTGATTAACTGAAGTGGATAGATATCCATTGGTAATACCTTTTCATAATTACCCGTCACTACGTATGCTCGCTCTTCACCATGCATATTAGAATTAATTGTATATTTCTTGCTAGGATTAAGCCAAGAAAAAAAAGTTTTAGAAGCTGAAAACTTATCAAATCCAGGCAGAATCCATCCAAGGAACTCTTGCTCATTTCCTTCAGGAATAACAGAGATTGTAGTATCATAAAAACTTAAATTACCTTCAAGATTTATTTTTGTTCCTGTCAACACATCTCCAGAAATAATTCTATTAACTCCATCATTTAAATTGTCAGTTAATAAATTCGATACTGAGACACCTGATATTGTCCTGTAATATCTAGGTTTGGAAACTTGAGAACCAGCTAAAGCGACAATTCTAGAAACATCATATCTACCTTCTTTAAATAAACGTGCAATAGCAATTACATCTTGAGGCTCAAGATACCATACAACTTCCCCTTTATTAATTGGATCTAAATGGTGTACCTGAACACCAACATTTCCTGCAGGATGTGGACCTGATATTTTGTTTATTTGAACACCTTTAGCGTCCTTAAAAACTTTTGAGACATTAGTATTGCCATCAACATTAAGATGTGTTTTACCCTTAGATAATTTGGTAATATAACCTAAACCTATTTGAAATAAATCTTCCATACCGTAAAGAGCAAAATCATTGTCAATTGAAAGTGGAGTAGATTTAAAAGCAGAAATGAAAATTGCTTTGGGGAGGTCAGTTGGATTAGCAATAACATCATATGGTTTCTGTCTGACAAATGGCCATACACCACCACTCAACATAGTTTCAATTATTTGAACTCTAGTTAAATCTTTAGAATTCGGAACATCAAATTTCTTATAAACAAGATCATCATCTGCAGTTATTACAACTTCAAGAATTCTACGTTTCTCACCTCTGATAATTTCTAAAACCTTTCCACTTACTGGGCTACAAAATACAATTTTTGGATTTGATTTGTCAAAAAATAAAGGAGATCCTGCTTCGACATTATCGCCTGCTTTAACAGTTAATTTTGGTGTTAATGCATGGAAATCAGTTGGCTTAAGAACATATTTATTTGAAATATCAGTTGGCTTAATGGTAGCATAAACTTTATCCGCATCTCCAAATAAATTTATGTTTAGGCCTTTTTTTAATCTTATTTCTTTAGACATTATTTTTAATTAGATTTTTCGGTTGCAAAAATATAAATTTGCAATCAATTAAAGACATTAATATCACATTAAAAAATGAAAATCCACAACTTTAACTTATCCCTTTACTTTATATCAATTTTGATAAGTTCTTGCTGGAGCTCAAAAGAAATTTCAGAAGAACTTAATACTACAAAAGAAATATTAATTATTGAGAAAGAAATTGATTTAAAGGAGATAAAGTATGAAAATCAAATTTTTAACAATAAAATAAAATCTGTTGTTTGTAACATAAACAAATTAGACCTTTCATTACCCATATTAAACCTGAGTAGTAATGATGTGCTAACTATACATTTTGACGACCTTGATGGAGACAGAAAAGATTATTATTATAATATTATTCATTGTAATTCTAATTGGGAAAAGAGCGATCTAATTGAAAGCGAGTATTTAGATGGATTTTATACTAATTTAATTTCAGATTATGAATTCTCTTTTAACACATTACAGAAATACACTCACTACATGTTTGAATTTCCAAATCAAAATGTTAAACCAAAAGTATCTGGAAATTATATTTTTCAAATATTTGAAGAGAATAAAAATATTGTTCTTACGAAACGATTTATGGTTCTCGACAATAAAGTAGTAATTGATTCAAAAATTAGAAGAGCAACTCTTGCAGATTTTAGAGCAACTAGACATGAAATTGACTTTTCAATTAATTACAATAATGTTAACATAGCAGATCCCTATTCTGAAATAACAGTACACATAAAACAAAATAATAGCGAGGAAAATATTATTACTGATTTACATCCACTATTTGTCAAAAATCAAAAACTAATTTATGACTACGAGTCAGAAAACACATTTTTAGGAAATAATGAATTTAGACATTTTGATTTTTCAAGCTTAAGATATCAATCTAATAGGATTAGTGAAATTAAATTTGATAGTATTAATAATGTATACCTTTATGATGATCATAAAAGAACCTTCAATCAATACTCTATTGAACCTGACATTAATGGTAATTTTTTAATAAGAACTCAAGAAGGATGGAATCCAAACAATGAAGCAGACTATGCATATGTTCATTTCACATTAGAAATAGAAGAAATAAGTAATCAAGAAATCTATCTACTTGGATCATTCTCTGACTGGAAATTAGATAAAAAGTTTAAACTTTTATATAATAAGGAGACACAGAAATATGAAACGAGGTTATTACTAAAACAAGGTTATTACAACTATCAATACGCTTTGTCAAATAATGATGCTAAAGAAAATATTAACTTTATTGAAGGAAATCATTATCAGACTAGAAATGATTATTATATATATGTTTATTATAGACCTGTGGGAGCAAGATACGATCAATTAGTTGGATACAGTAAAAATTCAAGTAAAGAACTTTTTTAGTTCTCATTTAACTAAACAAATATTTATTTTTTTACTTGAGAAACTCCTTAATATTCTTTTTCTTTAACTTTGAGTCAGCATATTTGTTAAGAAGAAATTCAACATCTTTCTGAGTAATAATCTTATCATTCAGATACTCAATAATAAGTTCTTTAGCATTTTCTTTAATATTCTCATTTTTCATAATGCTATCTTTAAAAGCTATTTCTTTAAGTCTCTTATCTTTTTTAGCTTTTGCTATTTCCTTATTTTTCATCTCTTCTGCTAACGCTTTTTGTCTGGCTTGCTCAGCAGATACTAACCTCTGCTGTTCAATGGCTTCCAATGCTAAACGTTCCTGCTCGGCTATTGCAGATATAATGCTGTCCTTTAAAATTTGATTTGCAACCTCAGCAGTCAAACGAGCTTCCTCTTCTGCAACCTCAGCAGCTAAACGAGCTTCCTCTTCTGCAACCTCAGCAGCTAAACGAGCTTCCTCTTCTGCAACCTCAGCAGCTAAACGAGCTTCCTCTTCTGCAATTTCTAATAAAACACGTTCATGCTCTGCATTTGCAAGTATCTGTTCTTCACTTATACTATTAGAGTTGTATGCATTTTGATTATTTTCATAATTAGACTTAACAGCGATTTCTTTTTGCTTATTAGTATAAGAATCATCTAATTCAATATTATTTTCAATCTCAATCTCAATATCTATTGATGGAAAAAAAGTACTTAAAAGTACTTTTTGACTATTACTAAAATAATTAGTTACTAGTCCTAAAACCGAAACATTACTAGATGTTAAATCAATATTTGGTTCAGGAAGAGTCACATAGTTGTATTCAAGAGAAGGCGGATTCCACGCTTTAAAGTTTATTTCAGTAGTGCTAAAAAAACTTAATAGCACTACTGAAACAACTAATATAGATATATTTTTATTCATTATTTATTTATTACAGTTGAGAAATAAAACTTCCAGCAAAAGTTGATAAAATCAATATAAACCAAATAGAGAATGCTAATAAAGGTTGATTCTTATCTTTTGCTTTTTCTTCATTAATCAATGACATTATATATACAGGTTCTTCAGTACGAATTTTGAACGCATTGTAGAACAAAGAAGCTAAATATGACATAGCTACAGACAGGAGCATTCCTCCAAACAATGCCGTAAATAATATTGCAAATAACATTGCTAAATTTTTAAAAAATCTAAGCATTGTAATCTGTGATTCATCATACTTAACAAGTCCTTCAAACATTGACACCTTATCTTTTCCAAAGACTAAATCTTCATTTAACTTTGCTAGTTTCTCAGTTTCTTTATTAATTTTATCTTGCATGATTTGAGCTAAAGATTTTTCTTCATTACCCAAAACTCCATCAGTAATATTGGGAGTAACCTCACCTTTATTCTTTGTAAATTTTTTCCAGGACCATCTGTCTGTATCATATCCAAAATCATAAGCCCAATCAATTAAAGTGCTTTTTAGATTTGACTGCTCTTTCCTTATTGAATATGGAGAATCCAATTTTAATTGATATGATCTTGTAGCAGAAGGTTTTGAGATATCCCCAAGGCCCTTAGCTAATACACGATAATCATATTTTTCAACGTGCTTAGATCTAACATCAGAAACAACATACTGTGTAACATCAGATCCAACTGAACCATATTCAGACCAATTATCATTCTTTTCTGAAGATAGTTTTCTTTCGATAACAAATCCATCTTCACCAGTAGAATTATCATTCCAAGCAAAGACTATCCTTAAATTAGATTCAGATGAAATTCTTAGATTTGAAGGAGAGTTAATATTACGTTTAAAAGTTCTATGATCAAATTCTGAACTGTAGTCAGAATCTCCATTCTTGTTAGAAGCTTTTATTCTATACACATAAGATTTACCTTCAACAATATTCATATCTACAAAAGATGTTACATCATTTGTAGAGGAAATTGTTATCCAATCAGATTTTTTTGTTTGGCCTTTTTCCTTTCTTTGAACTTTAAACTTATATTTTCGACTCTCATATTGTTTGATATGTTTAGAAATTCTTTTAATTAATTTATCTGTTTTCTTAATTTGATTAGAAATATAAACCGTGTCATCTATTGCTCCCTTAAGCATCTTTGGAAGTTCGGCAGTATAATCAGTTTCATATTTATTTAAAATAATTTCTGGATTTTCAATGACATTATTAGGGAAGTCTAAACCAAAGTTATTTTGATGAGCTCTAACATTTAGCTCAATTGCAGTCTCAAATGCATCTTCAACATCTGATATAGTTTCAACTGTAAAGTCATTCAATACTTTATCAAGATCCTGTTCTGCTTCAGTATTGTCTTCCATAATACTAACTGCTCTACCATCTAAAACTTGATTTTTCAATGAATCTGAAGCTGCAACAGAAATAAATATTAAAGCTGCAGGTATGATTAAAACTAATGCTATCCAAATTGCACCAGGTACAGTAGCTAAAACTAATTGTAATCCTTTTTCTTTAATTGCAGTCAAATAATTTAATACTGAATCCTGCATTGAAGTAGATTCATCATTGTGTAAAAGATGATTTGGAAAAACTGATTGTGCAAAAAACAAAACAATTAATGATAAAATTACTATAGCTGATAAAAATACATTTGTATTTATAGCTATTCCAAGAAAAACAAGTCCTAAATCTGGAATCCAACTAAGCAATAACAATAACTCAATTACAACTACAGCAACTATTGATGCAATAACATAGTTTAATGCTGTATGCATCACCTTTGTTCCATGTTCATTATGATTTCTATCATCACCATGAGACATAGAAGTCACTACTCCGTATGCTTTGATAGAAGGAAGTGTAGCAATCAGAAGACCTAAAAAGCCTATAACTTCATATCCTGTTAAAATAGATAGGTATATTGAGATTCCTAGTATTACTAATGCATAGAAAGCACCAGTAAATGTTGCTGTTAATCTAGGTTTTTTGTAGGTACCTTTTATTGAATTAAAAGAAGTCTTATAAAGATCCCATACCCAAATTAGACAGTAGTGATATAGTGATTTGAAAATAATTTTTACCGGCATCCAGAAAATATTCCAAAACACCCAAATAAACGAACTAACAATCCATTTAACAATTTTCCATAGAGGAAAAATAGTCTTAATAAATTCCCATATTGGTTTAATAACAAAGTTAATTATAGGAATAATAATATTTTCTACTATTATATCATAAATTGTTTTAATAAGCCAAGCTGCAAATTGTGCCATAACATAAAAAGCATAGCCTGACCAAACAAATACATTTATAATGAATATAAATGGCACAATAATTAATACAAGAAGTGTCCAAGCATTTTTAAGACCTTTGATTCTATCTAAGCTAATCAGATAAGATGGCTCCTCATTTCTATGCTTAGAAAATAAAAAACCAAGAGTAGCAAAAGGAAGAAAAGATAAAAGAGTACCAAATACTAATAATACCCAAGTATCTGTGTTTCCTAATATCATTATGTCATTTAAAATATCCATATGTAAGTAAAATTTTAGTTAATATTAAATGCAATAATAACAAAAAAAAAAAAATCGCATAATTCTAAAATAGAATCACAAGAAATTAGATTAAATTATTATTAAGTTATCATTAATTAATGCCTTAAATTTATACAATTCCTATATTTGTAAAAAAAATAAAAAAAATGTCAAACGGATTTTACAATATACCTACAGCAACAAATGAACCAGTTAAAGAATATACTTTAAACAGCAGAGAGCGAAAAGAACTTTTAGCTGAATATAAAGCAATGTATAACTCTAAAGTAGATATACCAATGTATATTGGAAACAAAAAAGTATTTACTGAAGACAAAAGAGATTTATCTCCACCTCATGAACATAACCATGTTATTGGAAACTCTAACTATGGTGGTGAGAAAGAAGTAAATGAAGCTATAGATGCAGCATTAGCCGCTAAGAAAAATTGGGCAAATATGAAATGGGAAAATCGAGCAGCTATTTTCTTAAAGGCTGCAGATTTATTAGCTGGTCCATTTCGTTCAAAACTAAATGCAGCTACAATGCTTGGTCAAAGCAAGAATGTTATGCAAGCTGAAATTGATGCTGCATGTGAACTAATAGATTTTTTTAAATTTAATGTTCAGTACATGAGTCAACTTTACAAAGAACAGCCCGAATCACTACCAGGAACATGGAATCGACTAGAGCATCGTCCATTAGAAGGTTTTATTTTTGCTTTAACACCATTTAACTTTACATCAATATGTGCAAACCTCTGTGCTGCTCCAGCTATGTTAGGAAACGTAATTATCTGGAAGCCAGCTGAAACACAGATTTTTTCTGCCAAAGTAATAATGGAGCTATTTCAAGAAGCTGGCCTTCCCGATGGCGTAATAAATATGGTCACTGTAAGTGGTAAAACAATTTCTAAAGTTATCTTTGAAAGCAAACATTTTGCAGGACTACATTTTACAGGAAGTACTGATGTCTTTCGCACATTATGGAAATCAATTGGTAATAATATTGAAAAATACAGAACATATCCAAGAATTGTCGGAGAAACAGGTGGAAAGGATTTTATCATTGCTCATTATTCTGCAAAATCAAATGAAGTAGCAACAGCAATTTCTAGAGGTGCTTTTGAATTTCAAGGACAAAAATGTTCTGCTGCTTCGCGTGCCTATATTCCAAATAACATTTGGGAAAAAGTTAAAGATCAGATTATAAGTGACTGTTTAAGTTTTAAAATGGGTGGTCCAGAAGATACCTCCAACTTTATTAATGCTGTTATTTCTGAAAAAGCATTTGATAGTATATCTTCATATATTGAGTTTGCAAAATCATCTGATGAAGCTAAAATTATTGCTGGTGGAAAATATGATAAATCGGTAGGATACTATATTGAACCAACAATTATTGTAACAACCAATCCAAAGTTTAAAACTATGGTTGAAGAAGTATTTGGTCCAGTAATTACAATTTATGTATATGACTCTGAAAAATGGGAAGAAACAATAGAATTAGTAGATGAGACATCAGAATATGCTTTGACAGGTGCTGTAATTTCTCAAGATAGATATGCAATTGAATATGCCACAAAAAGACTTGAAAATGCAGCAGGTAACTTTTACATAAATGACAAACCGACAGGAGCTGTTGTGGGTCAGCAGCCTTTTGGTGGAGCTAGAGGATCTGGAACAAACGATAAAGCAGGATCAATATTAAATTTACTGAGATGGGTGTCTCCCAGAACTATTAAGGAAACATTTGTACCTGCTAAAGATTACAAATATCCTTTTTTAGGATAAATTAATTACTACTTAAACATAAAAAAATCCTACTTAATGTAGGATTTTTTTATGTTATTGAAGTACATTTTTTTACGCTATTGGTGTCGGTCCACCAAAATTCATTGGAATTCCTTTGGTTGGATCAATATCCTTAATTTCCCCGTGTTGATTTTCAAATTTACGTACATTTTCAGAAAGCGCCTTCATGAAACGCTTTGCATGCTGAGGTGTTAAAATAACTCTTGATTTAACTTTAGCTTTAGGAATACCTGGCATCATTTGAATAAAATCTACTACAAATTCAGAAGGTGAGTGGTTAATAATTGCTAAATTACTATATGTTCCTTCTGCAATAGTATCAGAAAGTTCGATATTTAGACCATCTTTTTTTTTATCATCATTCATAATAAATTATTTATTCTTCAGAGTGAACAGTTTCTTCATTAGTAATTTTATCTGCTTCTTCTTTAAGTTTAACTAAAGTATCATATTCTTCCTGTGAACCAACAACAGTCTCTTCGGTATTAATTAAGCCTGTTCCTGCAGGTATTTTCTTACCTATAATTACATTTTCTTTTAAACCAATTAAATTATCTCTTTTAGCATTAATAGCAGCTTCATTAAGAACTTTAGTAGTTTGTTGGAAAGAAGCGGCAGAAATCCATGAGTCAACTTGAAGTGAAGCACGTGTTATTCCTTGCAGAACAGGAATACCAATTGCAGCAACAGTATCTCTTGCTTGTACTTCAGAAGCATCTTTTCTCTTAAGTCTAGAATTTTCAACTCTTAACTCTCTTGGAGAAATAATCTGACCTGCTTTAAACTCATCTGAATCTCCAGCATCAGTAATTATTTTCATTCCAAATAATTCATCATTCTGTTTTTGAAATGAATCTTTTCCGACTAAAGAATCTTCTAAAAAGAATGTGTCACCAGAGTGTGCAATTTTCACCTTTCGCATCATTTGACGAACTAATACTTCAAAATGTTTATCATTAATCTTAACCCCTTGAAGTCTATAAACATCTTGGATCTCATTTACAATATATTGCTGAACTTCTACAACACCTTTTATAGCGAGTATATCTGCAGGAGTAATAACTCCATCACATAATGGCATACCCGCTTTAACGTAATCATTTTCTTGAACTAAAATTTGTTTAGATAATTTAACTAAATACTTTTTAGTTTCACCTGTTTTGGTAGTAATAATTATTTGTCTATTACCTCTAATAATCTTACCGAAAGTTACAGAACCATCTACTTCAGAAACAACAGCTGGATTGGAAGGGTTTCTTGCTTCAAACATCTCTGTTACCCTTGGTAATCCACCAGTAATATCTCCAGAAGATCCACCAGATCTTGGTATCTTAACTAAAATTTCTCCAGCATTAACCTTAGCACCATCTTCAACGGCAAGATGAGCACCAACTGGAAGAGAATAATTTCTATCTCCAATAGTAAGTGAAGGAGAAATTGTTTTACTTCTACTATCAATAATTACTTTTTCTTGATAACCAGTTTGCTCATCAGATTCTTTCCTATATGAAACTCCCTCAGTAATATCAATAAATTCGATTTTACCTGAAATTTCAGAAACAATTACAGCATTATATGGATCCCATTCACAAATCACATCTCCTTTACTAACTTTACCTTCTTTAATAAAAATAGTTGATCCATAAGGAACTATTGATGTAGAAATAATAACTCCATTTTCATCAATAACCTTTGTTTCAGCTGCTCGTGAAACAACAATCTCTGTTGTTTTTCCTGACTTATCTTTAGAGACAACTGTTCTTAAATCATCAATCTCAAGTTTACCATCTTTCTTAATAACTATGGATGAATCAACTTCAGACCGTGATGCAGTACCACCAACATGAAATGTTCTTAATGTTAGTTGGGTTCCTGGTTCCCCTACAGATTGAGCTGCAACAACACCTACAGTTTCACCAACTTGTGCCATTCTGCTAGTAGATAATGATTTGCCATAACATTGCTTACAAATTCCTCTTCTAGTCTGGCAAGTTAATGCAGATCGAACTTCAACGCATTCAATTCCAGATTCTTCTATTAATTTTGCAAGAGTATAAGTAATCATCTCATTTGCTTCAACCAAAGTCTTGTTGCTTTCTGGGTGAATAACATCTATCATACTTATTCTGCCTGAAATTCTTTCAGTTAATGATTCTAAGACATCATCATTTACTTTAAGTGCATATACATCTAGTCCTTTTAATGTTCCACAATCATCTTCAGTAATAATTACATCTTGAGCTACATCGACTAATCTTCTTGTTAAATAACCAGCATCGGCTGTTTTAAGAGCGGTATCTGCTAGCCCTTTACGAGCACCGTGAGTAGAGATAAAATATTCTAGAATTGACAATCCTTCTCTGAAGTTCGTTGTAATTGGGTTTTCAATAATAGACTCTCCATGATCTCCAGATTTTTTAGGCTTAGCCATTAATCCCCTCATACCTGATAACTGTCGTATTTGTTCTTTTGAACCCCTTGCACCTGAATCAAGCATCATAAAAACAGAATTAAAACCTTGTTTATCTGAACTAATATTTTTCATTACAGTATCAGTCAACCTAGCATTGGTCGTAGTCCAAACATCAATAACTTGATTGTATCTTTCATTATTTGTAATGAAACCCATTGCATAGTTATTTTTAATACCCTCTACTTTCTTGTTAGCATCTGCTATCAATCCTTCTTTTTCTTCAGGAACAATAACGTCTCCAAGGTTAAAAGATAGTCCACCTCTAAATGCCATATTAAAACCAATTTTCTTAATTGCATCAAGAAAATGAACTGTCCTTGCAATTCCACACTTTTCAAGTACGTCACCTATGATATTTCTAAGAGCTTTTTTAGTTAGCAACTCATTTACAAAATTAACTTGTTCTGGAACAAATTCGTTAAATAGAACTCTACCAACTGTTGTATTAATTATTCTATTATTACCAGATTTATCATTTATTCTAACTTTAATTAATGCGTGTAAATCTGCAATTTTTTCATTATAAGCAATTTTAACTTCTTCAAGAGAATAGAATGTCATTCCATCTCCTTTAACCTTATCATTATCTATTGATTTCTTTTCTTTAGTCATGTAATATAGACCAAGAATCATGTCCTGAGAAGGAATAGTAATAGGTGATCCATTAGCAGGATTCAAGATATTATGTGAAGCTAACATTAGAACCTGAGCTTCAAGAATTGCAGCAGTTCCTAAAGGCAAGTGAACAGCCATTTGATCACCGTCAAAATCAGCATTAAAAGCAGCACATGCTAGAGGGTGAAGCTGGATAGCCTTTCCCTCAATCATCTTAGGTTGAAATGCTTGTATCCCAAGTCTATGTAATGTTGGAGCTCTATTTAACAATACTGGGTGGCCTTTCATGACATTTTCTAATATGTCCCAAACAACAGATTCTCTTGCGTCTATAATCTTTTTAGCAGATTTAACTGTCTTAACAATACCTCTTTCAATAAGTTTTCTTATGATGAATGGTTTATATAATTCAGCTGCCATATCTTTTGGAAGCCCACATTCATGCATTTGCATTTCAGGACCAACTACAATAACTGATCGTGCAGAATAATCAACTCTTTTACCTAAAAGATTCTGCCTAAATCTTCCTTGTTTACCTTTAAGTGAGTCTGACAATGATTTTAACGCTCTCTTTCCATCTGTCTTAACAGCTGCAGATTTTCTTGAATTATCAAATAATGCATCGACAGATTCCTGCAACATTCGCTTCTCATTTCTTAAAATTATTTCGGGAGCATTAATCTCCATTAATCTTTTTAATCTATTATTTCTAATAATAACTCTTCTATATAAATCATTAAGATCAGATGTAGCAAACCTTCCTCCATCTAAGGGAACAAGCGGTCTTAACTCTGGAGGTATAACCGGAATAACCTTAACAGTCATCCATTCGGGTCTATTCTCAGTGTGTGTTTGCCCTTCCCTCATTAACTCAATGATTTGTAGTCTTTTTAAAGATTCTTTCTTTCTTTGTTGTGAAGTTTCATTATCTGCATCATATCTAAGTTTGTAAGAGAGCTCATCTAAATTTATTTTAGCTAATAAATCATGAATAGCTTCTCCACCCATTTTTGCAACAAATCTATTAGGATCATCTTCAGATAGATATTGATTTTCAGCTGGTTGAGCATCTAAAATATCTAAATACTCTTCTTCAGATAAAAAGTCTAAATATTTTACTGGTTCACCCTCCGCATTAACAATACCTTCCGGAGCATTAGTAACAACATAACGTTCATAATAAACAATCATATCGAGTTGCTTAGAAGATAAACCAAGTAGATATCCTATTTTATTTGGTAATGTTCTAAAATACCAAATATGAGCTACTGGAACAACTAGACTTATATGACCAATTCTTTCTCTTCTAACTTTCTTCTCGGTAACTTCAACGCCACATCTATCACATACAATTCCTTTGTATCTGATTCTTTTATATTTTCCACAATGACACTCATAATCTTTAGTAGGTCCAAAGACTCTTTCACAAAACAATCCACCACTTTCAGGCTTGTATGTCCTATAATTAATAGTTTCTGGTTTTGTTACTTCACCTGATGACTTTGACAAAATATCTTCTGGTGATGACAAACTAATCTTAATAGAGTTGATATCTTGAGCTTGAACTGTATTTTGTATTTTCTTCATATTTATATTATTCAAATGAAACTTTTAATCCTAATCCATTAAGCTCATGCAATAGAACGTTAAACGATTCAGGGATACCCGCTTTAGGCAATTCTTTTCCCTTTACGACTGCTTCGAAAGCCTTTGCTCTTCCAATTACATCATCAGATTTTAAAGTAAGCATTTCTTGTAAAATATTTGATGCACCGTAACCTTCAAGAGCCCAAACCTCCATTTCTCCTAATCTTTGACCTCCAAACTGTGCTTTACCACCTAAAGGCTGTTGAGTAATTAAAGAGTATGGCCCTATTGATCTTGCATGCATCTTATCATCAATTAGATGACTAAGCTTCAGCATGTAAATTATTCCAACAGTAGCTGTTTGTTCAAAACGCTCTCCAGTACCACCATCATATAGAAAAGTTTGACCAAGTCGCGGTATATTAGCTTCATCTGTTTCGGTATTAATTTGATCAATACTAGCTCCATCAAATACAGGTGTGAAATATTTCTTTCCTAATTCATCACCAGCCCACCCAAGTATAGTTTCATAAATTTGACCAAGATTCATACGAGATGGTACCCCAAGAGGATTTAATATAATATCAACTGAAGTTCCATCTTCTAAAAATGGCATATCTTCTTCTTTAACAATTCTTGATACGATACCTTTATTACCATGACGACCAGCTAATTTATCTCCAACCTTAACTTTACGTTTTTGTGCAATTTGAACTTTTGCCAATTGCAGAACACCTGCAGGAAGTTCATCACCAATAGTTATAGCAAAACGTTTTCTTCTATATTCACCATAAATATCATTATACTTTCTAAGATAATTTTCAATTGTTTTATTAACTAGTAAATTATTTTCCTTATTAGCTGTCCAATTATAGGGATCAACAAGAGTAAAGTCTATTCCGAACAACATTTTCTTTGTAAACTTTTCACTTTTTGGAATAACTTCTTCACCTAAAATATTTTTTACACCCTTAGATGCTTTACCACCGATAATCTGATACAATTTACTTGATAAAATATTTTTTAAAACATGAGCTTCTTTCTCAAAATCTTTATCTAAAATCAATAAAGCTTCTTTATCAGAATTCTTTATTCTCCTATCTTTTACAGTTTTTGCAAATAAAGATTTTCCTATAACAACACCTGCATCAGAAGGTTTAGCTTTTAATGAAGCATCCTTAACGTCTCCAGCTTTTTCACCAAAGATTGCTCTAAGTAATTTTTCTTCTGGAGTAGGATCAGATTCTCCTTTTGGAGTAATTTTACCAACAAGAATATCTCCGTGATGTACATGAGCTCCAACTCTTACCATTCCGTATTCGTCTAAATCTTTAGTTGCTGTTTCACTGATATTTGGGATATCTGCAGTAAGCTCTTCCAATCCTCTTGTAGTCTCCCTAACATTTACAACATGTTCAATAATATGAAGTGAAGTAAACAAATCTTCTTTTACAACTCTTTCTGATAATATAATTGCATCCTCAAAATTATATCCTTTCCAAGGCATAAACGCAACCTTTAGATTTCTACCAATTGCTAATTCACCATTTTCTGTAGCATATCCATGACATAAAACTTGACCTTTAGCAACTTTATCTCCAACTCTAACAATCGGTTGTATGTTAATACAAGTTCTTTGATTTGTTTTTTGGAATTTAGTTAAATCGTATGATTTTTCAGCATCATCAAAGCTTATCAATTCTTCTTCAGAACTTTTTGTATAAATAACTTTAATTGTATTAGCATCAACATATGAAACTTTTCCTTCACCTTCTGCATTAATCATTGTTCTAGAGTCACGGGCTACATGTGGCTCAATACCAGTTCCAACTATTGGAGCATCTGTCCTTAATAATGGCACAGCTTGTCTCATCATATTAGATCCCATCAAAGCTCTATTAGCATCATCATGTTCTAAAAAAGGTATTAACGATGCAGCAATTGATGCAATTTGGTTTGGAGCAACATCCATTAAAGTTACATTCGAAGGTTCTGCTATGAGATAATCTGCCTCACTTCTTGATTGTATTCTATCATTTTCAAATGAACCATCATTATTTAACGGCGCATTTGCCTGAGCAATTACTTGATCTATTTCCTGTTCAGCACTTTTATATATTGGATTTTCATTAACATCAATTTTACCATTATTAACATTTCTGTATGGAGTTTCTATAAAACCTAATGTGTTAATCTTAGCAAAAACAGCAAGTGAAGAAATAAGTCCAATATTAGGACCTTCAGGAGTTTCGATAGGACAAAGTCTACCGTAATGAGTATAATGTACATCTCTAACTTCAAAACCTGCTCTCTCTCTAGTTAATCCACCAGGTCCTAAGGCAGATATTCTTCTTTTATGAGTAACTTCAGCTAATGGATTTGTTTGATCCATAAATTGAGACAATTGCGATGTCCCAAAGAAAGAATTAATTACAGCTGACAATGTTTTAGCATTAATCAAATCTATTGGAGTGAAAATTTCATTATCTCTTACATTCATTCTTTCTCTAATAGTTCGAGCCATTCTACTCAATCCAAGATTGAATTGATTAGATAGTTGCTCCCCAACTGTTCTTATTCTTCTATTACTTAAATGATCAATATCATCAACATCAACTTTTGAATTTTGAAGTGATATTAAGTTGGAAATAATTGAAACAATATCTTCTTTAGTTAAAACCATTTTATCTTCAGAAATATTCAGCTTTAATCTTGAATTAATTCTAAATCTCCCAACATGACCTAAACTATACCTTTGATCTGAGAAAAACAATTTATCAATCATACCTCTTGCCGTCTCATCATCAGGTGCCTCTGCAGTTCTTAATTGTCTATAAATGTGTCGTATTGCCTCAACTTCAGAATTAGTTGGATCTTTCTGCAAGGTGTTATAAATAAGTGCATGGTCAGATGCTGAACCATCTATCTTGTGAAGTAAAATTGTCTCAACTCCAGATTCAACAATATCAGCTATGTGTTCACTTTTGATTATTAGATCTCTTTCAAAGACAACCTCATTTCTTTCAATTGGCACTAACTCACCAGTATCTTCATCAACAAAATCATCAACCCAAGACTTTAAAACTCTTGCAGCTAGTTTTCTTCCAATGTGTTTTTTTAAACCACTCTTTGTAACTTTGACTTCGTCAGCAAGCCCAAAAATATCTAAAATATCTCTATCAGATTCGTATCCTATTGCCCTAAGCAATGTAGTAACAGGCAACTTCTTTTTTCTGTCAATGTAAGCATACAGGACATTATTTGTATCAGTTGTAAACTCAATCCAAGAACCTTTAAAAGGAATTACCCTAGCTGAATATAGTTTAGTTCCGTTTGAATGAAAACTTTGTCCAAAAAATACTCCAGGTGATCTGTGTAATTGAGATACAACTATACGCTCTGCACCATTTATAACAAAAGAACCCTTAGGGGTCATAAAAGGAATATTACCAAAATAAACATCTTGTACAATTGTTTCAAAATCTTCATGATCTGGATCAGTACAATACAACTTTAATTTTACTTTAAGCGGGACTTTAAAAGTAAGACCTCTATTTATACATTCTTCTATTGAGTACCTCGGTGGATCAATAGTATAATCTATAAACTCTAAAACAAAATTATTTCTTGAGTCAGTTATAGGAAAAAGATCTTCGAAAGCTTTGTATAAGCCTTCATTTCTTCTTTCATCTAATGTAGTTCCAATCTGAAAAAAAGATTGAAAACTTTTAAGTTGAACATCTAAAAAATCAGGGAACTTAACTGTGTTTTTTAAAGATGCAAAATTAATTCTTTGGTTGTTATTTGATGTAGGCAAAACGGTAATTTTTAGTTATAAAATAGTGGTGCAATAAAAAAACCAAAGGGTTTAAACCTTATAAAAATAAGATTTAAACCTTTGTAATGTTTAAGGAATTTACTTTAGCTCAACTTCTGCTCCAGCTTCTTCCAATGCTTTTTTCATTCCTTCAGCCTCTTCCTTGCTTACACCTTCTTTTACAGCTTTAGGAGCGGCATCAACAATGTCTTTTGCTTCTTTAAGACCTAATCCTGTTAATTCCTTAACAGCTTTGACAACTTGTAATTTTGCTGCACCTGATGATTTTAAAATTACATCAAACTCAGTTTGTTCATTACCAGCATCTGCACCTCCTCCTCCAGCTGAAGGTCCTGCAACTGCAACTGCAGCAGCAGCTGGTTCTATTCCATACTCATCTTTAAGTATAGTTGCTAATTCATTAACATCTTTTACAGATAAGTTAACTAATTGTTCTGCGAATTCTTTTAAATCTGCCATTTTATTTATTTTATTTATTTTATTTTAATTATTTTAAATGTTGGAAGCATTTTTTTCTAATTTTCTTTTTCTGATAATGATTTTATAATTCCTGAAAGCTTATTACCACCAGATTGTAATGATGAAATTACGTTCTTAGCAGGAGACTGTAGTAATGTTATAATATCACCAATTAATTCATCTTTAGATTTAAGATCTGCAAGTGCAGATAAATTATCATCACCTATATAAAGTGATTCTTCTAAAAATGCAGCTTTAAGTATAGGTTTTTCATTTTTCTTAGCTCGAAACTCTTTAATAATTTTAGCAGGAGTGTTTGCGTTATCAGCTTGCATAATTGATGTATTCCCAACTAAAACACCATAGAGTTCACTAAAATCAGTGTCATTTTTTTCAAAAGCTTTCTTAAGTAAGGTGTTTTTTACAACCTGTAAAGAAACATTTCTCTTAAAACATAATCTTCTTAAAGCGCTATTTTGATCAGCAGTCAAACCAGAAATATCAGCTAAATAAAAGTTTGTATTATCCTTTAGCATTCCGTCAAGAACTGCTATCATTTCATTTTTTTCTTTTTTATTCATTTTAATGCTATATAATTAATTAAGCTAAAGTGCTAATATCTATTTCAACACCTAATCCCATTGTACTTGACATAAAAACACTTTTCATATATGTTCCTTTTGCGGCAGTAGGTTTTAATCTAATGATTGTTTGAAGTAACTCTTGTGCATTCTCAGAAATCTTTTGGGAATCAAAAGAAACTTTAGCAACAGATGCATGAATTATTCCGTTCTTCTCTACTTTAAAATCAATTTTTCCTTTTTTAACATCAGCGACAGCTTTACCTATATCCATAGTCACTGTACCAGATTTAGGATTTGGCATTAAATTTCTAGGACCTAAAACTCGTCCTAAAGCACCAATTTTACCCATGACTGAAGGCATAGTTACGATAACATCAACATCTGTCCATCCACCTTTTATTTTCTCAATGTATTCATCAAGACCCACGTAGTCAGCTCCAGCTTCTTTAGCTTCAGCTTCTTTATCAGCAGATACAAGAGCTAGTACTTTTAAAGTTTTTCCAGTACCATGAGGAAGTGAAGCAACACCTCTTACCATTTGGTTAGCTTGCCTTGGGTCGACACCAAGTCTTACTGCAAGATCAATTGTTTCATCAAATTTAACTTTAGAAAGTTTTTTGATTAAATCAGATGCATCATCTAAATTATAAGATTTAGATAAATCAATATTCTCTAAAGAATTTTTTCGGTTTTTACTAATTGCCATCAGTTAAATTATTTATTTAATTAAGAAGGAAAATCTCCTTTAACATTTATACCCATACTTCTAGCTGTACCAGCTATCATCTTCATTGCAGACTCAACTTTAAAAGCATTTAAATCAGCCATTTTATCTTCAGCTATAACCTTAAGTTGATCCCAAGTAACAGTACCTACTTTTTGTTTATTTGGCTCCGAAGAACCACTTTTCTTTTTTGCAGCAGCTAAAATCTGAACAGCTGCGGGAGATGTTTTTGTAACAAATTCAAAAGATTTATCAGCAAAAACTGTAATAACTACAGGAACAATACTTCCAGATTTATCTTGAGTTCTTGCATTAAATTGTTTACAAAATTCCATTATATTAACACCCTTTGCACCAAGAGCTGGACCCACGGGTGGTGCAGGATTAGCAGCCCCTCCTCTAATTTGTAATTTAATAAGTGCTGAGATTTCTTTTGCCATTTAATTATATTTTTTCAACCTGCATAAAATTCAATTCCAAAGGAGTTTTTCTCCCAAAGATTTTAACCATTAATTGTAACTTCTTCTTTTGCTCATCAATAGCTTCTATTTCAGCATTGAAACTATTAAATGGCCCATCAATAACCTTAACATTTTCACCAACAACAAATGGAATGTTAACTTGTTCCTCAGCCAATGCCATATCATCAACCTTACCAAGTATTCTATTAATCTCGCTCTGACGCATAGGAACAGGAACACCGCCTTTTGTTGCACCTAAGAAGCCTAAAACATTAGTTACGTTCTTGAGAACATGAGGAACTTCTCCTACAAGATCAGCCTCAACAAGAACATATCCTGGGAAGAAATTTTTTTCTTTACTAACTTTCTTGCCATTTCTAATTTGATAAACTTTTTCAGTTGGCACAAGAATCTGAGCAACAAAATCTTTCATATTCAATCTGTCAATTTCTTTTTCAAGAAAATCAACAGTCTTTCTTTCTTTACCTCCAATTACTCTCAGAACATACCATTTCATATTTCGAATCTCTTCTTGCATATATATTAAAATAAACTATAAAAAACATTCATAATATTACTAAAAGTTTGATCCATCGCATATATTATCAGTGCAATAATGAGGGATGCAATAGCGACAACAATAGAACTACTTTGTAGATCTGACCAACTAGGCCAACTAACTTTATTTATTAGTTCATCATATGAACTTTTAATGTATGATTCTTTTTTAGCCATTTTTTTAATCTTTACTTGCACGGGTGGAGAGACTCGAACTCCCAGCCAATAGTTTTGGAGACTACTACTCTACCAATTGAGCTACACCCGTTTATTGAGTAGAGAAAGACCTATGAAGTCTTTCTCTACAATAAACTTAAGTTTAATTACTAAAGTAATTTAGTAATTTGCCCAGCACCTACAGTTCTACCTCCTTCTCTAATTGCAAACCTTAGACCTTCACTCATTGCAACATCAGAAATTAACTCAACAGTAATTGTTAAATTATCTCCTGGCATAACCATTTCAGTTCCTGAAGGTAAAAATATCTCACCAGTTACGTCAGTTGTTCTTATATAAAACTGAGGTCTATATTTATTATGGAATGGAGTATGTCTACCACCTTCTTCCTTTTTAAGAATATAAACTTCTGCTTCAAATTTACCATGAGGTTTAACAGATCCTGGTTTACAAATAACCATACCTCTTTTAATATCAGTTTTCTCAATTCCTCTTAGTAAGATACCTACATTATCACCAGCTTCTCCTCTATCAAGAATTTTTCTAAACATTTCTACACCAGTTACCGTTGAAGCTAACTTCTCAGCTCCCATTCCAATAATATCAACAGCATCTCCTGTATTAGCCACACCTGTTTCAATTCTTCCAGTAGCTACAGTACCCCTTCCTGTAATTGTAAATACATCCTCAATTGGCATTAAGAAAGGTTTTTCATTTTCTCTAACAGGCTCTTTAATCCAGCTATCAACATTTTCCATTAATTCTAAAATCTTTGGAGTCCATTCAGAATCACCATTCAATCCACCTAAAGCAGATCCAGCAACAACAGGAGTATTATCACCATCATAATCATAAAATGATAGTAATTCCCTTACCTCCATTTCAACTAATTCCATCAATTCAGGATCATCAACCATATCTGATTTATTTAAAAACACAACTAAACCAGGAACACCAACCTGTCTAGCTAACAGTATATGCTCTCTAGTTTGAGGCATCGGTCCATCAGTAGCAGCACATACTAAAATTGCACCATCCATTTGAGCCGCACCAGTTACCATGTTCTTCACATAATCAGCGTGACCTGGACAATCAACATGAGCATAATGTCTATTCTCAGTTTCATATTCAACGTGCGCAGTATTAATAGTAATACCTCTTTCTTTTTCTTCTGGAGCATTATCAATAGATTCAAAATCTCTAACTTCAGTTCCATATTTTTCAGCTAAAACCTTAGTAATTGCAGCTGTTAAAGTTGTTTTTCCGTGGTCAACATGACCAATCGTACCAATATTTAAGTGTGGCTTGGTACGACTAAAATTTTCTTTTGCCATTTTTTTTTAATTTAGTTATTAATTTATTTATATTCTACTTCTTTTCTACTTTTTCTCTATGAGCCAATGACGGGAATTGAACCCGTGGCCTCTTCCTTACCAAGGAAACGCTCTACCTCTGAGCTACATCGGCAAGAAATGAGCGAGAGACGGGATTCGAACCCGCGACCCTCAGCTTGGAAGGCTGACGCTCTAGCCAACTGAGCTACTCTCGCATCAATGCTCGTGGGGAGAACAGGATTCGAACCTGTGAAGGCGTAGCCAGCAGATTTACAGTCTGCCCTCGTTGACCGCTTGAGTATCTCCCCAATAAAAGAGCCGATGGAGGGACTCGAACCCACGACCTGCTGATTACAAATCAGCTGCTCTAGCCAGCTGAGCTACATCGGCTTTTATTAAAATTATGCATATATTATAATGAACTATCCCCTTAAAATGGGCTGCAAATTTATTAATTTTTTTTATACAACCAATAAAAAAGAATACTTTTTTAAGCAGGAATTTTTATAAAAAATAAGGAGGAACTACTTTTTTTTGTTTTTAAGAATTTGTTTCCTTAAAGCTTGAAAGACTAAATCTGTTGACTCTTCAAATGAATTTGATTGTTTTTTTGCAAAAAATTCACCTTCTGATGAATGAAGTTTGAATTCAACAATTTTATTATCGTAAGATTCTGGTTTGTCAATTTTTAAATATACATCAGCCTTTATAGCATTATCATCAATCGAAACTAATTTAAGAACTTTATTGTTAATGAAACTTTTTAATGTACTATCTAATGAGAAATTAACAGATTGTATTTGAATATTCATATTTTTAATGATTTATGCTCTTGGGTGAGCTTGTTTATAAATTGATTTTAACTTTTCAACAGTATTATGAGTGTAAACTTGTGTTGCATTTAAATTAGAATGACCTAACAGATCTTTTATTGCATTAATATCAGCGCCATTGTTAAGCATATGTGTAGCAAAAGTATGCCTTAAGATATGTGGACTTTTTTTATTAATACTAGTGATTTTACTAAGATATTTTCTTACTACTCTATAAACTAATTTAGAATACACTTTATTGCCCTTAGAATTAGTTATAAGAAAATCTTTTAAGTCAAACTCACTAATAAACAATTGAATTGAATTAATAATAGAATTTGAAAGAGGAATAATCCGCTCTTTGTTTCTTTTACCAATTACTTTAATTGACTTATAGTGAAAATTTATGTCAGTAATCTTTATATTAATAAGTTCAGTGAGTCTCATGCCAGTTGAATAAAAAATTTCAATAATTAACTTATCTCTTCTACCAATAAACCCGCTTTCAAAAACGACTTCTTCTAATAATAATTTAATTTCATTTTCTTTAACAAATAAAGGTAAGCCTTTAGATGTTTTTGGTCCCACAATTTTTAGCATGGGGTTTACTTCAATTAATTCTTCCCTTTCTAAATATTTAAAGAATGTTTTAAGTGTTGAAATTTTTCGATTTATAGATCTGGGCTGCACACCATTTTCAAACAAATTAGCGACCCAACTTCTTACTATATGAAAACTAACTTCGCTAATTTGAGATGTTATATTAAAATGTTCATTTAGAAAACAATGAAATTGATCTAAATCATTTGAGTATGAAACAATAGTATTTTGTGATAGTCTTCTTTCTGAAGATAGATAACTTATAAATTTTAGCTTGTGCATAAAAAAAACCTTAATAGTTATAACGAAGTTATAAATAAAAAGGTTCTAGTTTATAGGATTAAAATATTTATTTACTCCATCTCTCTTAGACGAGCAGCTGAATATGTAGCTTTCTGCATTTTGATGCGATTCCTTTCAGTTGGCTTTAAATATTGTTTTTTAGCTCTTAATTTTTTTAGGGTACCAGTTTGTAAGAATTTTCTTTTCAAACGCTTTAGAGCTCTATCAATTTGCTCACCATCTTTTACAGGAATTACTAACATATTTTAATTTAATTTTGGATTGCAAAAATATAAATATCTTTATGACTTGCAAACTTTAACCAATAATTTGTTTGGCAATTACTAATTTTTGAATCTCAGAAGTTCCTTCACCTATAGTACATAGTTTAGAATCTCTATAAAAACGCTCTACTGGAAAATCTTTTGTGTATCCATAGCCTCCTAACACTTGAACAGCATCATTGGACACCTTAACTGCGATTTCAGAAGAATAATACTTTGCCATAGCTCCTTCTAGAGTCATTTTCTCATTTCTATTCTTTTTATCAACAGAACTATAGATTAAAAGCTCTGAGGCTTCAATCTCAGTTGCCATGTCAGCTAACTTAAAAGCTATAGCTTGAAAATGAGAAATTGGTTTGCCAAACTGTACTCTTTCTTTTGAATATTGTAATGCACTAAAATAAGCTCCTTTTGCAATACCAAGTGAAAGAGCGCCAATAGATATTCTACCTCCATCAAGCACCTTCATTGCCTGTACAAAACCATCACCTACATTTCCTAAGATGTTTTCCGAAGGAACAATACAATTGTCAAAAATTAGTTCAGCAGTCTCTGAAGCTCGCATTCCTAATTTATCTTCTTTTTTACCAGAGCTAAACCCTTTTGTTCCTTTCTCAATTACAAATGCTGTCATACCATGAGAGTCACCCTTTTCTCCAGTTCTTGCAATAACAACTGAGATGTCCCCAGAAATAGCATGAGTTATAAAATTCTTCGCCCCATTAAGAATCCAATTATCATCTTTTTGTATTGCAGTTGTTGCCATTCCTCCAGCATCTGACCCTGTGTTATGCTCCGTTAACCCCCATGCGCCAATCCATTCAGCGGTAGCTAATTTAGGAAGCCATTTTTTCTTTTGATCCTCATTACCAAATTGTAAAATATGTCCGGTACATAAAGAATTATGAGCCGCCATTGAAAGCCCAATAGAAGGGTCTAATATTGCTAATTGCTCAATAGCAGTTACATACTCGGTATAGGAAAATCCAGATCCACCATATTCAGTAGGCACTAAAACCCCCATTAAACCAAGCTCTCCTAATTTTTTAAAAACTTCTACAGGAAAGATTTGATTGTCATCCCATTCTCTTACAAATGGAGTGATATTTTGCTTACCAAATTGCTTAACCATATCAGCAATCATTTTTTGATTTTCATTATAATTAAAATCCATTCTAATAATTTTTTAAACTAATAATATTTTCTGAGTATTTCTTAAGACTTTCTTTACCATTCAAAAAATCTAAAGAAATAACAAATGTATAGCCTACTACTTGCGCTCCAAGCTTAATAATAAGTTCTGAAGCTGCACATGCTGTGCCTCCGGTTGCCAACAAGTCATCATGCACAATAATATTCCATCCTTTTTTTATATCTGACTTATGCACTTCCACTTCTGCAGAGCCATACTCTAAATCATACTTATGCTTTAAAGTTTCACCAGGTAATTTACCAACTTTTCTAATAGGAATAAAAGGGACACCCATTTTATTAGCTAGTAGAAAGCCAAATAAAAACCCTCTACTTTCCACCCCAACAATAGCATCAACTCTTTTCTCCCTTAAACTTTCAATAAATGCATCAATTATTTCGGAAGATAGTTGATGGTCTAATAAAAGAGTAGTAATATCCTTGAAATTAATGCCAGGTTTTGGAAAATTAGGAACTTCCCTAATTGCTAAATTTATTTTTTGACTAATCATGGCTTTTTTAAAAAATCTATTTAAATCTCTTAATAACACCAGACTTTAATCTACTGTAATAATCATCTAAATCAACTCTAACCTCTTTAGATAAAATAAGCAAACCTATGATATTTGGAAAGGCCATTGCTAGTATCATCATATCTGAAAAATCAAGTACTGCTCCTAATTTTACGGACGACCCAACAATAATAAATAGAAGAAATAATAATTTATATGAGTACACAGAAAGCTTCGTTTTTCCAAATAAGAAAGTCCAAGCTTTAAGTCCATAATATGACCAAGAGATCATAGTGGAGAAAGCAAATAAGAAAATAGCAATTACCAATAAATAAGGAAACCAAGAAAACACTGACCCAAAAGCTTGAGAGGTCATTTGAGCACCTTCCACCCCTTGCACGTCATGAAAACCTGTTATAATAAGCACTAATGCAGTCATAGTACAAATAACTACTGTATCAATGAAGGGCTCTAATAATGCAACGATCCCTTCTGAGACTGGTTCATTTGTCTTAGCTGCAGCATGTGCAATGGAAGCAGAACCAACACCCGCTTCATTTGAAAAAGCTGCTCTTCTAAAACCTTGAATAAGCACTCCGATTATTCCACCTAATCCAGCAGCTGGAGCAAAAGCACCTTTAAATATTAGAGCAAATACATTCCCAATTTCTGTAATATTAAGCAGTATAATAATTAATGCAGTACCCACGTATAAAGCTGCCATAAATGGGACTATCTTTTCAGTAACATTTGCTATTGATTTTATACCCCCAATAATAACAGCTCCTACTAAAATTGATAATATCAAGCCAAATAATGGTCCATTACCTGCTAAGGCAGGAAACTGACCAGCTAGTTGCGCATAAGCTTGATTGGCTTGAAACATATTACCACCTCCAAAAGAACCTCCAATACAAAGGACAGCAAATAAAACTGCCAAAACTTTACCAAATCCTGCCATGTTGTATTTGGCTAATCCATCACGCAAATAATACATAGGACCTCCCGATACTTCTCCATTTTCATCAAGTTTTCGGTACTTAACACCCAAAGTACACTCTACAAATTTAGCTGACATGCCAAGCAGTCCAGCTACTATCATCCAAAAAGTTGCTCCTGGTCCTCCAATAGATATGGCAATTGCCACTCCTGCTATATTTCCTAAACCAACAGTTGCTGAAAGTGCTGTTGTTAATGCTTGAAAGTGAGAAACCTCTCCTTTATCATTTGGATCATCATAATCTCCTTTTACTAAACCAATAGCATGTTTAAATCCTCTAAAGTTTATAAAGTTCATTCTAAAAGTAAAGTAAATAGCTCCGAAGACCAACCACACAACTACTATAGGCACACTAGCCCCTACATCAAAACCCATTGCTTTTATAGGATCCCAAAAAATAACAGGAACTAAATAGTTATCTACTATTGGCTTAAAAAAGCTATCTATTGTTTCGCTTAATGTAGCTGCTTTTGAAGTAAAAGCAGAAATAAGCATTAAAGTTAAAAGTGATATTTTTTTTGTCATATTATTTTATAAAATTACTTGGTGTTTAAGTGTATCAGAAATAACAGAAAACTGAATAGTCATGGCCTCAGCCACTAAAGCGCTACCAGTTGAGTCTCTTGCAATATCCTGATAATTAATTCCTTGCAGAACACTTTGAGCTAAAGCAATAGTACTAAAGAGTATACAAATTAAAGTTAGTAGTCTTTTTATCATTGTTAATCTATTGTTTTTAATTGCTGATCAATTATGTCTAAGCACTCTTCAAAAGAATGTGGTTTGTATCCTAATTCATTTATGGATTTATCTAAAATAAAACCTGTTTTATGAGGCCTTACCGCCTTTTGATTAAGCTTTGCAGTACTTATCTTTTTTAAATTCGCAGTTGAATTTCCATAGTACTGAGCTACTCTTTCAACTATTTCATAAATACTCATAATGTCTTTTCCAGAAGCATTGAAAATACCAAATGCTTTTTTCTTAGCAGCTAATATACATATATCTGCTAGATCTTCGGCTAGAGTTGGAGCACGGAATTGATCATCTATAATATTAAGTGGATCACCTTTCTTTAGAGCATTTTTTGCCCAAAGCACTATATTGCCTTTACTTAATCTTTCGCCTACTCCAAAAACAATGATAGTTCTGAGAACTGTCCATTTTACTTGATGTGCTTGCAATAGCTGTTCCGATTTTAGTTTGGAAAGTCCGTAATAAGAAAGTGGGTTAGGTTTATCTTGCTCAGAGTAAGGACCATCTTCACCATCAAAAATAAAATCAGTTGAAAAATGAATTAAATGAGCATCAATATTAACGCAAGCATCAGCAAGATACTTTACTGCTTCAACATTTAAAACGTCACAGGCTTCTTTTTTATCTTCACATAAATCGACATTAGTCATAGCAGCTGTATTAACAACTATATTAGGAGCTTGATTTATAATTACTTTATTAACTTCCTCTTTGTTAGTTATGTCTAAAGAAAAAAAAGTATACCCCTTTTTAATATTAACTCTATTAACTCCTTTTGAAGTTGCAATTAATTCAAAAGTATTATCAACTCTTAGTTTATGTAACAGTTTTTGTCCAAGTAAACCATTACTTCCTGTAATTAAGATTTTCATTAATAAATACTTGGCTTAATTACATAAAGCACAAAATATATAAGTACTGGAGATCCCAAGCCAAGCACAGTTGCTACAACAAATAAAATTCTAATTCCTCCAACATCTAATCCAAATTTATCAGAAAGCCAGGCACAAACACCTAAAAATTTTTTTTCATTCATTTATTCTGTAATTTAATCAAAATATCAATCTTTTCTACAATGACTTTCTCAAGTTCAATAATTGAATCCTCAACTTTCAAAATTTGATGCTCAAGTTCAATAATTTTGTGTTGATTTTTTTTTGATTTTTGAATATCAATTATAAGCCAAGCAAATGCAATAACCTCAATAATAATTAAAAAAATTGTTAATGTCAGTTGTAAATTCTCCATATCATAAATCGAAAACACTTTTTCTTTTTTTATATTTAAAATGATATCTTAACTTTAACACTAACATCATCGCCAAATAAATCAAAATAGTTAATGCATTAGTAAAAGATGCATAAATAAAAAAAAGCCTGATGATTGACGGCTTTACTCCTAAGCGATTTCCCCACCAAGAACTAACACCAAAAAATTTTCTTTCAAAAATTTTCCTAAAAAAGTTTATCATTAGGCACCTTTTATTTAGACTGCAAGTTAATCATTTTTCTTGCCATTTCTAATAATATTTAACACAATAAATTAAATTTGTAAATACAAAGACATGTTTTTTATACTTTCAAAAATATTATCATTTTTAATAAAGCCAGTAATTTGGATATTTTTTCTTTTAGTTTTAATATTAAAAGAAAAAGCTAAAAAGTCTATCTATATTTTACTATTCATATTTTATTTTTTTTCAAATAGCTATATAGTTGATAGTGTTTCAAAACAATGGGAAATAAAGCCTACAAATATCTCCTCCCTATCAAGTAATTACAAATATGGCATTGTATTAGGCGGTTTCTCATCATATAATAAAGAAGTAAAACATATCGATTTTAATGAATTCAGTGATAGACTTATCACCGCAATAGAATTATACAATCTACAAAAAATTGATACCATATTAATTAGTGGCGGAAATGGCTTGATTATAAATGATGGAATGAAAGAGTCTGAATGGACTTCTAATTTTCTACTAAATATGGGTATTGATAGTAATCGTATTATTATTGAACCATACTCAAGAAATACTATGGAAAATGCAAGTTATACAGCTAAGATAATCAAAAATAATCAAGAAAAATCATTATTAATCACATCTGCAATACATATGCGCCGTGCAAAAATGTGCTTTACAAAAAATAATATCATAGTAGACGAATTCACAACAGACAATACAAGTTCTGACATACTTTTAACATTTGATTATCTACTTATACCAAATGCTGTTGCTCTAAAAAAATGGGAGTTTCTTATTCATGAATGGATAGGATTTATAGTATATAGAATAAAATTTTAAAAATTATTTGCTGATAAAATCAAAGCCATTTCATTTTGAATATTCTTGGCTACTTCTTTTGATTTATCAGCAAAATCTCTGCCGTTTCCAGCATATATTATTCCTCTTGAAGAATTTACAATTAATCCACAATCTGAATTTAATCCGTATTTAGCAACTGAAGCGAGATCGCCTCCTTGTGCACCTACGCCAGGCACTAGTAAAAAATGGTTAGGAATTAATTTTCTAATATCTGACAGTTTCTCAGCCTTTGTTGCGCCAACTACATACATCATATTATTTTCATCACCCCATTTCTTTGATGTTTCAATAACCCTCTGATAAACTGATTTAGAATCTAAATCTGTGATATTTTGAAAGTCAGATGCACCATCATTAGATGTTAAAGCTAAAAGTATAGCCCATTTTTCTTTAAACTTAAGGAAAGGAATTACTGAATCTGAGCCCATGTAAGGATTAATTGTAACGGAATCAAAATTCATATTTTCAAAAAAAGCTGAAGCATACATTGTAGATGTATTACCAATATCACCTCTTTTAGCATCAGCAATAACAAAAATATCATCTGGAATATAATCAACAGTCTTTTTGAGGCTATCCCATCCAGAAGAACCCATACATTCATAAAATGCAATATTTGGCTTATAAGCTATACAGTATTGCTTAGTAGAATCTATTATTTGTTTATTAAATTCATAAATGGGATCGTCATATTCTAACAAATGTTTTGGAATTTTTTTAATATCAGAATCTAAGCCAATACACAAAAAACTCTTTTTTTCTCTAATTTGGTTTATAAGCTGCTGTCTATTCATTAGAGCTACCCATTTTAAGCTTTTCTGCATTCTCAGCTAATTGTAACTCGTCAATAAACTCTTGTATATCACCTCCCATTGTTGCTTGCAAATTATATTTTGTCAGTCCAATTCTATGCTCAGTAACTCTTCCTTGGGGATAATTGTAGGTTCTAATTTTTGCAGATCTATCACCTGATGAAACCATAGTTTTCCTATGCTTAGCATCTTCCTCAAGCTTTTTTTGTAGTTCCATTTCATAGATACGAGATCGTAAAACTTTTAAGGCTTTATCATAATTTTTATGTTGAGATTTTTGATCTTGACATTGAGCAACAATTCCTGTAGGAACATGAGTTAATCTTACAGCAGAATAAGTTGTATTTACTGATTGACCACCAGGACCGGAAGAACAATAAGTATCCTTTCTTATATCAGAATTCTTTAATTCAATATCAAATTCTTCAGCTTCAGGAAGTACAATAACTGTTGCAGCTGATGTATGAACTCTACCTTGTGTTTCAGTTTGAGGCACTCTTTGCACCCTGTGCACACCAGATTCAAATTTTAATTGACCATAAACATCATCTCCAGAGACATTAAAAATTATCTCTTTATAGCCCCCAGATGTTCCATCTGCGATATCTACCAATTCAATCTTCCATCCTTTTGATTGAGCAAAAGCAGTATACATCCTGTATAGATCTCCTGCAAAAATAGACGCTTCATCACCTCCTGTTCCTGCTCTAATCTCCATTACTGAATTTTTCTCATCAGCAGGATCTTTAGGAATAAGCAATACTTTAATCTCTTCATCCATAACATCTTTTAATGGCAAATTTTCTTCTAAATCTAATTTTGCCATTTCTTTCATCTCAGGATCATCTGTAGTTGAAATTATTTCTTTTGCATCAGCTATATTACCTACTAGATTCTTATACTTTTTGTAAGCTCTAATAATTGGTTCTAAATCTTTATACTCTTTACTAAATTGAATATATGATTTCATATCACTCATAGCATCAGGAGATGAAATTAACTTTTCAACTTCTAAGTATCTGTCGTGTATTTCTGATAATTTATCTAACATTAGTATACAAATTTTCCAAATTCTGAGTTAATAGTCAACTTCTTTCCATTATAAGATTCAACTCTTCCAATAATTTGAGCATTAACATTAAATGATTTTGATATTGATATTATATCACTTGCAATCTCATCAGGAACATACAATTCCATTCTATGTCCCATATTAAAAACTTTATACATCTCTTTCCAATCAGTATTAGATTCATCTTTAATTAACTGAAATAATGGTGGCAGATCAAACATATTATCTTTAATAATATGCAAATTATCGACAAAATGAAGAATTTTTGTCTGAGCCCCACCACTACAATGTATAATTCCATCAATTCTATCTCTATATTTTTCTAATACTTTCTTGATAATAGGAGCATACGTTCTTGTTGGAGATAAAACTAATTTTCCCACATCTAGATCACAGCCGGGTATTTTATCAGTTAAAAATTTATTACCTGAATAAACTAAATCTTCAGGAACTGATGGGTCATAACTTTCAGGATATTTATCAGCTAACTCCTTAATAAATACATCATGTCGTGCAGAAGTTAGCCCATTAGATCCCATACCTCCATTATATTCTTTCTCATAAGTAGATGTGCCAAAAGATGACAAGCCAATAATTACATTACCTTCTTTAATATTAGAATTATCTATTACATCTGATCTTTTCATTCTACCAACAACTGTAGAATCAACTATTATTGTTCTTACTAAATCTCCAACATCAGCAGTCTCGCCTCCAGTAGAGAAGATATTAACTCCGAATTTCTTATATTCTTCAAGTAATTCTTCAGTACCGTTAATAATTTCAGAGAGAACACTTCCATTTATATTAGATTTATTACGACCAATTGTAGATGACAACATAATATTATCAACTAAGCCTACGCACAGTAAATCATCTAAATTCATAATAAGTGCATCTTGAGCAATACCTTTCCATACTTTCACATCTCCAGTTTCTTTCCAATACATATAAGCTAGAGATGATTTTGTTCCTGCACCATCTGCATGCATCACAAGACAGTAATCTTTATTTCCAGTTAAATAATCTGGAACTATCTTACAGAATGCATTTGGAAAAATTCCTTTATCAATACTTTTTATAGCATTATGAACATCTTTTTTATCTGCGGAAACACCTCTTTGAATATATCTTTCTGTCATCAGGATAGTAAAAAAAAAGCATCCTGTAATAGGACACTTTTTTGATATTTAATGTTTATTATTTTTTTTGATTTTCAAGTCGATTACTATCATTAATTAATACTTTAAATGAAGTCCTTCTGTTGTATTGATTTGCAACTTCTCTGTTTTTTCTAAACAATATTTTTCTAATATAAGATTCAGTTAAAACATCTCCTACTTTAAATCTTCCGTCTTTAAATTCAATAACAAATGGTTCATTTTCTCCCATACCTCTTGCAACTAATTGCTCAGTTTTTATTCCCTTTGATATTAAATACTCTACACAAGCATCTGCTCTTTTTTGTGATAATCTTTTATTTTGTAAACTAGAACCAACAAAGTCTGTATGCGATTTTAATTCGATAATAACTTCAGGGTTATCAAGTAGAGCTTCAGCAAGGTTGTCTAAATCTGATATAGATTCTGGACGCAAATCAAATTTATTAAAGTCGTACTTAATTAGTGGTAATATAATTTCTTTTTTAACTGGAGATACCATCAGGTCAACCATAAACACTTTATTCAACTCAATACCTTCTGTGGTTTCTCTTTCAATTTTAGTTAAATACCCTTCTCTATCAACAATAATTTCATATGATGTTAGTGGATTTAATTTAAATGAATATTTTCCAGTATTGTCTGTAGTTGTCTCATCTTTACTTGAATCACTTCCAATTAATTGAACTTTCGTCTCAGTTAATATAGCACCTGTTTTTGCATCTGTTACAATACCTTGAACTGACAACTCTAGCGCAGGCAATTCAAACTGATAAATATCATCACTTCCTTTACCTCCTGATCTATTCGAAGTTAGAAAACCTCTTTCACCATTCTTCTCAATAATCATACCAAAATCATCTGCAAAAGAATTTACTGGTGCTTTTAAATTCACTGGTAATAAATAAGCACCGTTCTGATCTTTTTCAGTTTTATAAATATCAAAACCACCCATTCCAATATGCCCATTTGAAGCAAAATAAATTGTACCATCATCTGCTAGAAATGGAAACATTTCGTCTCCAGGAGTATTTACAAGTGGACCAAGATTAATCGGATCACTCCATCTATTTCTTTTGCCTTTAACTGAAATCCAGAGATCCTTACCTCCATATCCTCCATTCATATCTGATGAAAATATCATTATTGATTCATCATAATTTAATGCAGGGTGCCCAACTGTAGCGCTACTATCAGTTTTGATTTGAAGTAACTGTGTTGCCCCCCACAACTTACCTCTTCTTTCAGAAATATAAATTCCACAACCAAGGTCTTTCTTTTTCTCAACTCTACACTGGGTTAAGTATATTACAGTTCCTCTTTTATTAACATAAACAGAACCATCATTTCCAGTAGAATTTAATGGCTCGGATAAAACAATAGGTCTACTCCATATACCTTTTTTGTTCATTTTAGTAAACCAAACATCAGAAAAATATTCTCCAGTTCTAGAATCAATTTTATCTGAAATTCCTCCCTTATTTGTTGAAGTAAAATATAGTTCTGAATAGTCGCTATTACCAAATGCTGGCGAAAAATCACTAAATCTTGAATTTACAACTGGCATTAATGACACATTATATCTAGTAGGAAGATCTTTCCATTTCAATGCAAAATTACATGACTTAAGACCCATTTCACCCCTAACATCATTAGGGTTGAGTTGGATATATTTTTTATACTGTACAACGGCCTCATCTAAATCTCCTAGCATTCTTAAAACATCAGCATATCTAAGATATACAATTACATCTGGATACTTTGACTTAATAGCTCTTTTATAATATATCTGAGCTTGCTTAATTCTAGAAGACATTCTGTAACACTCACCTTGCTTAAAAATTATTTCTGCTTTTAGCGATCTATTCTTAGTTTTTTTGTAGGCCTTTTTATAAAGCTCTATAGCATCAGTGTACTTCTCAAGCGAAAAGGCTTCTTCAGCTTTACGCATTTTTCTACTTTGATTCTGAGCATAAGAATCAGATGGAAAAGAGGTAACTAAAAAGATAAATATAACTAGAAAACGGAATATGTTTTTCATTTTTTTATGTTTTGTGCTAAAATAGGTAATAATTTACAAACTAATAAATTTAACAAATAGACTTATAAAAATTGATTGTTAACATACTGACATCTAAACAGATTTAACTGTTTTAATAATACGTCCTGCAATTTTGTATGGATCACCATTTGAAGCAGGCCTTCTATCTTCTAGCCATCCCTTCCACCCTTGCTCAACAGTTATAATTGGAATTCTAATTGAAGCTCCTCTGTCAGAAATTCCATAGCTAAAGTCATTAATAGAAGCTGTTTCGTGAAGGCCAGTTAACCTCTGGTCATTAAACTCACCATATACAGCAATATGCTCATCTACAACAGGTCTAAACGCCTCACAAATACTTTCATAAATTTCTTTTGAACCACAAGTTCTTAAAGTTGTATTGGAAAAGTTTGCATGCATTCCAGATCCATTCCAGTCTAAATCTTTTCCTAAAGGCTTAGGATGATATTCAATATAATAACCATAATCTTCCGTTAATCTATCAAGTAAATATCTAGCAATCCAAATTTCATCACCTGCTTTTTTTGCTCCTTTAGCAAACAATTGAAATTCCCACTGACCTGATGCAACCTCCTGATTAATTCCTTCAAAATTCAAGCCAGCATCAATACATAAGTCAGCATGCCTCTCAACAAGGTCACGACCATGTGTATTTCTTCCTCCAACAGAACAATAATATAATCCCTGTGGTGCTGGATACCCACCAATTGGAAACCCTAATGGCAATAATGTTTGACTATCCATTATGAAATATTCTTGTTCAAATCCAAACCAGAAATCATTATCATCATCATCAATTAGAGCCCTTCCGTTAGAAACATGAGGAGTTCCATCTGAATTTAAGACTTCTGTCATAACTAAATAACCGTTATTTCGAGCAGGATCAGTATAAATAGCTACTGGTTTAAGTAAACAATCGGAAGAATCACCTTCAGCCTGCCTTGTTGAACTACCATCAAAAGCCCAAATGGGACAAGACTCTAATTTACCGTCAAAATCTTCAACTACTTTAGTTTTACTTCGCATATTTTGAGTTGGAGCATACCCGTCCAACCAAATATATTCTAATTTTGTTCTCATATTTTTAGGTTTTTTGTTAAAAACAAATATGCTAAAAACACAATATACAATACTTAGCAAAATATTTGATAATTAATAATTTATTAACAAATATTGAACAACTTTATTACTTAATATTAAATTTTATTTTTTGAAAAAGAACAAGTAAGAATTAAAAAGTATTACTTTTTTAAATCTAAATCATCTTTCACAGATGTTGCACTATCACGAATTTCTTTTTTAATTTCGTTCGAAGCATCTTTAACTTCTCGCATTGCTTTACCAAGACCTTTAGCTAACTCAGGTATTTTCTTAGAACCAAAAAACATTACTATAAAAAGTAATACAACAATAATCTCAGGACCTCCAATAAATAATAACATATCACAAAAATAAAAAAACCCTCTCAAAGAAAGGGTTTTTGTTTAAATAAAAACTTAAGGAATCTAGTCTTTTCTCTTTATAGTATCTAACATAATAGGAGACGCAATAAACAATGAAGAATATGTTCCAACTATAACACCAACCATTAGAGCAAACATAAAGCCTCTAATCACTTCGCCACCAAAAATAAAGATAACTAACAACACAAAGAATGTGGTTAAAGAAGTATTAATTGTTCTACTTAATGTTGAGTTAAGAGCTTTATTAATAATGTCATGAACACCTTTCTTTTTATTATTGTTAATGTACTCTCGAACACGATCAAATACCACAACAGTATCATTTAATGAATATCCAATAATTGTTAATATAGCCGCAATAAAGGCCTGATCAATTTCTAAAGAGAATGGCAATAAACCATAAAAAATAGAGAAAATAGATAAGACTATTAACACGTCATGAAATGCTGCGATAACAGCACCTAAGCTAAATTGCCATTTAGTAAATCTTATCAAGATGTAAAGGAAAATAACGATCAATGAAAATATAACAGACCATAAAGCAGCATCTTTAATATCATCTGCAATGGTAGGTCCAACTTTTTGAGAGCTCATTATCTCATAATCAGAATTTATAGATTCTAACCCTTGAGACAGTTTTAATTCTACAATTTCATCTGTTGATATCTCATTATTATCAATCATGTAAGATGTAGTGATCTTTACTTGGTTGTCATTTCCAAAGGTTTTAACTTGCGGGGTATATTCTAACCCATCTTCATCAACAAAAACGGCGCCTAAAGAAGATCTAAGCTCTTCATTATTTACTGTATCATCAAATCTTACGACATATGTTCTACCACCAACAAAATCAACACCATAATTAAGGCCTTTTGTAAATAATGAGCCTAAACCAAGAATTATTATTATAGATGAGAGAATGTAAAAACGTTTTCTTTTACCAATAAAATCTATATTTATGTTTTGAAAAGCTCCATCAGTAAGTTTAGTAGCAAAAGAAATTGTTTTTCCCTTAACTAATCTTGATGAAATAATTAATCTTGTAATGAAAATTGCTGCAAATAAAGAAGTTAAGATTCCAATAACTAGAGTTGTAGCAAAACCTTTTATTGGACCTGTTCCAAAAGTATATAAAATTATACCAGTTAACAAAGTGGTTACATTGGCATCAATTATAGAGCTATAAGCACTATTATATCCATCAGAAATTGCTAGTTTCAACCCTTTACCATTTTTCATCTCTTCTCTAATTCTTTCGTAAATAAGAACATTGGCATCAATAGACATACCAATAGTTAATATAATACCTGCAATACCAGGTAGTGTAAGTACTGCACCTAAAGAAGATAATACCCCAAAAATGAAAAATATATTTACAACTAAAGCGATATTTGCTGCTATTCCAGAACCACCATAATAAAATCCAATATAAATTAAAACAAGTACTAGTGCAAACAAGAATGAAGACATTCCCGAACTAATTGCTTCTTTTCCTAATGAAGGACCTACAATAGCCTCTTCAATTATTCTAGCTGGTGCAGGCAGCTTACCGGATTTTAAAATATTTGCCAAATCCTTTGCTTCGTCTAATGAAAAGTCACCAGTAATTGAGGATCTTCCTCCCGCAATCTCTGCCTGAACAGTTGGATAAGAATAAACAAATCCGTCAAGCACAATTGCGACAGATTTTCCAATATTATCAGAAGTCAATCTTTTCCATTTCTTAGCTCCCTCAGCATTCATAGACATTGAAACCTCAGCCGTTGATGAAAACTGTCCAAATGCTTCATTAGCATCAGTAATTACATCACCTTCCATAGCAGCTTTATTACCTCTATTTCCCTTAAGGGCAACTAGCTGAACAAATTTACCATCTGGATCGTATGGCTTTACAGTAAAAGAAAAATTAACATCCGAAGGAAATAATTTCATGACAGCATTGTCATTCAAATAAGAATTTACTTGTGCTGTATCTTTAACCGCACAAACACCAACGACAGGTCCTGGGTTTAGCTGCCCTGTTTGCTGATTAACATTAGGATATAAAACAGCATAAAGAGGATTCTCTCTTGAAAAATCTTCAAATGATAAATCTGAATTTGTTGTATCATTTAAGAGAGAGTCATTAGCTAGAACATCAGCTAAAAGAGAAGATTCTTCTGAAATTGTTTCCTTGTCAACATTTTTTTCATCACTAACTTTAGCATTGTTAGTTTCCTCTTCAACTACTTCAGTTGCTTGAATACTTCTTAAATAGGTATTAGCAGATTCAAATGATTGAAATATCTCACTGTACTCATAAGTTTCCCAGAATTCTAATTGAGCAGTGGATTGTAATAGTTTTCTAGCTCTTTCAGGATTTTTGATTCCAGGAAGCTCAACAAGAATACGACCTGCGGTTTCTAATCTTTGTATATTTGGTTGAGTCACACCAAACCTGTCAATTCTACTTCTAAGAATATTAAATGATCTAGAAATTGCATCTTCAACTTCTAATACTAATACATCAATAACCTCTTGATTTGTAGCATTAATCTTAACTTTGTCTTTTAACTGAGAAGTAAAAATAACAGCTAAACCAGAATTTGGAGAAAGCTTTTCATATTCAGACCCAAACAAAGTAACAAAATCATCTTGGCTATCTGTTTGTGCATTTTGTGTTTTTTTAATTGCCTCAACAAAAACGCTGTCTTTACTATTGTTTGCTAATGCCTTTACTACGTCTATAACCATTACCTCTAAAGTAACATTCATACCTCCTTTTAGATCAAGACCTAAGTTTAACTCTCTTGATTTACATTCTGCATAGGTGTATTCAGTTAATCCAATATCGTAAACAGGTTCAGAATTTATTGAGTCAAGATAAAACTTTTGTTTTACTTCTTGCTCTTCTAAAGGGAATTGGCTAGCGTATTCAAAAGCATCATCTTCAACCCCACCAGCAATCCAAGTAAATGACAATTGATATAAACATACTATAGCGAACAGTATGGCAAAAATTTTAATAAAATTTCTGTTTTGCATAATCTTAATTTTTAATCTGATTTTTTAAAGGTGGCAAATATAAAACTATAAAGCAAAAAACACAACTAGTGTATAAGAAAGTTAGAAATAGTGTAAGATATCGTTTAACTTCACCCTGAAACGTGAATCTTTTAGAAGTTTTGGTTGTATTATTGCATAAAATATCTTCAAATGAAATGTAAATTATTTTTCCTTCTTATTCTAAGTTCAACTAGTTTGTCAGCACAGCTTAACCTTGTGAGAGATAACACACTAATAATAGAGGAAAATAATATTATATTTAATTCAGCACTAGCTGGCGGAATAAATGCCGCTCAATTTTCAAACTTAGATCTGAATTTAGATGGAGTTATGGATATTTTAATATTTGACAAATCTGGAAATAGAATTAATCCATTTGTAAATCAAAATGGATCTTACACATATGCACCTGAGTATCGACAATTTTTTCCTGAACTACATGATTGGGCAATACTAGAAGATTATAACTGTGATGGAAAGAATGACATTTTTACATATAATAACGGTGGTATATCTGTATATCAAAACACTTCTGTATCAGAGTTAGAGTTTACTGAAGTAACAGAATCATTTATATTAAGTGATTATGGCTCAAACTTTTTAAATATTTACATGAGTCCTGTAGATATACCTGCAATTGCAGATATTGATTATGATGGAGATCTAGATATTCTAACTTTTTCTATTCTTGGAGGATTTGTTGAATATCACAAGAACCTATCAATGGAACTCTATGGTAATTGCGATTCTCTTGCATTTGAATTTTCAGAAAGTTGTTGGGGCCTATTTTATGAAGGTTTAAATTCATATATACTAAACTGTCCAAACTGTCAATGTCCGCAGATAAATCAAAATTTACAGCAAAAACAAAAACATGCAGGCTCAACTTTGCTTGCGATTGATATCGATAATGATAACGACAAAGATTTAGTTCTTGGAGATATAAGTTATAATAATTTAAATTTATTAATTAATGGTGGAGATAACATTAATGCCATAATGACTTCGGTTGACTCTCTTTTTCCAATGAATAACAGCAATGCCTTACCAGCTGAGATAAGTGTTTACCCTGCCTCGTTTTATTTAGACATAACTAATGATGGTGTGAAAGACCTTCTAGTAACAACAAACAGTGCAAATAATTCTGAAAACATTGAGAGTTGTTGGGCATATGAAAATAATGGGCAAAATTCATTACCATCTTTTAATTTCATTAAAAATGACTTCTTGCAAGGTGATATGTTAGATTTTGGAACATCTGCTATGCCTACCTTCTTCGATTATAACAACGATGGCCTTAAAGATTTAGTAATAGGGAATTATGGCTATCATAATCCAAATGACAACCCAACTTCTTCACTTGCGTTGTTAGAAAATATTGGAAATGACTCTGTCCCTAGATATGAAATAATTGATAGAGATTGGCTAAACATTTCAACATTAAATTTAAATACAACATTAAACATTCCAGCGCTAAATCTATCTCCTACATTTGGAGATATTGATGGGGATAATCTTGATGACTTAATACTAGGAGATGCTGATGGATTGTTACATTTATTTGTCAATAGTGGAGGTGGAATTTTTCAGCTTAATTCACCAAACTATCAAAATATTGATATTGGACAATTTGCTCAACCTCAACTCGTAGATGTAAATAGAGATGGTGTAATTGATTTATTAATTGGGGAGCAAGATGGAACAATTAACTACTTACCTAATTCTGGCACTCTAAATAATGCAATATTTGACACTATAATCACTAACTGGGGCTTAATTGATGTTGATAGCAATTTAATAAGTACAGGCTTTAGCAGTCCGACACTTTATGATAGTAACGGAGTTTATCAATTATATGTTGGAAGCTATAGCGGTAAAACATATCATTTCAATAATATAGACAATAACCTAGATGGTCAATTCTCAGAAGTAAATTCAATAATCTCTGAAATTTGGGATGGTGGCAAATCTTCAATCACAATAGCAGATATAAATTCTGACAATATAGCTGATATGATTATTGGAAATAATGCTGGGGGAATCGCATACTTTAGTAGCGATACTACAAATTTGGTAGTAGGTTCAAATGAATTAGAAATAAATACAAAAGAAGATTTCTTGATTTCACCAAATCCAGCACAAGATCTTATAAAAATTAGCTCTAGTGTGTATGGAATAATTAATATTTATAACTCTACAGGATCAATTATTTTAAGTAAAGTTAAGAACAAAGAAGAAATAACTATACGATTTCCGAACATATCTAAAGGAATTTACGTTGTTGAATTAAATAACACTGTAAAAAAACTTGTAATTGATTATCCTTAAAAGTAAAAGATAACTATTAGTATATTTGCGCTATGATGGAACTAAGAAAAACAATTGAAGATACTTGGAATAAAAGAGAGTTATTAAAAAGTAAAAAATCAATAGATTGTATAAATACTGTTATTGAAGAAATAGATAAGGGTAGGCTTCGTATTGCTGAAAAAATTGATGATAAATGGCAAGTAAATAATTGGTTAAAAAAAGCTGTTATTCTTTATTTCCCTATTCGAAAAATGGAAACAATTGAAATTGGCCCTTTAGAATTTCATGACAAAATGAAGCTTAAAAATGATTACGCTAATTTAGGAGTCAGAGTTGTTCCTCATGCTATAGCAAGATATGGATCTTATCTTTCAAAAGGTGTAATTATGATGCCATCATACGTGAATATTGGTGCATATGTAGACTCTGGAACAATGATAGATACTTGGGCAACTGTTGGTTCTTGTGCTCAGATAGGAAAAAATGTTCATATTTCTGGTGGTGTGGGAATTGGTGGCGTGCTTGAACCAGTACAAGCCTCTCCTGTAATAATAGAGGATGATGCTTTCTTAGGATCTCGTTCTATAATTGTAGAGGGAGTTAAGATTGAAAAAGAAGCTGTTTTAGGCGCAAACGTTGTACTAACTTCATCAACAAAAATTATTGATGTAAGCGGAGAAAAACCGATAGAGCATCAAGGTATTATTCCATCAAGATCAGTTGTTATTCCAGGTAGTTATGAAAAAGAATTTCAAGCAGGTAAATTTGGGGTGCCATGTGCACTTATTATTGGTAAAAGAAAAGAAAGTACAGATAAAAAAACTACACTAAATGATGCCCTCAGAGACTATAAAGTTTCAATATAATGCGATTAGGATTTGATGCAAAAAGAGCTTTTTCAAATGAAACAGGGCTAGGAAATTACTCAAGAGATACTATTCGAATTTTATCCTCTTTTTTTAGTCAAAATAAATATTTCTTATATACTCCAAAAAAAATCAAATCTCCAAGGACTTTCTTTATTGAAGAAAAAGAAAATATTTTTGTTCGTACTCCTGAATCATTGATTAATAAAACACTAAGATCATATTGGAGAAGCTTTAGTATTGTAAAAGACATATTTACAAATAATATTGATATTTTTCATGGGCTAAGTAATGAATTACCAATTGGAATTGAAAAGACTTCAATTAAAAGCATTGTAACAATTCATGATTTAATATTTATAAGGTATCCATCTTTGTTTAAATCTATTGATAGAAGAATATATTACAAGAAATCAAAATCTGCTTGCCTAAGAGCTAATAAGATTATAGCAGTAAGCGAACAAACTAAAAAAGATATTATTGATTATTTTAATATCTCAGAAAAAAAAATAGAAGTTGTTTATCAAGGTTGCAACAAAATATTTCAGAAACAACTTACTATAGAGTCAAAAAATTATGTAAACAAAAAATATTTTTTACCAAAAAGTTATCTGTTATATGTTGGTACTATTGAAGAGCGAAAAAACTTATTAACCCTACTAAAAGCACTAAGAGAGATTCCAGATCAAAAGCTGGTTGTTATTGGTAATGGTAAAGAATATATGATTAAATGTAAGAAATATATTTCGGAAAACAATCTAGAAAACAGAGTCATCTTTATAAGTAATTTATTGTTAGAAGAAATGGCTGCTATTTATCAATCTGCAGAAATCATGATATATCCTTCGATTTTTGAAGGATTTGGAATTCCCATTTTAGAAGCATTATTTTCCAAAACACCCGTTATCACATCAAAAGGTGGATGTTTTAGTGAAGCGGGAGGACCTCATTCTATGTATGTTAATCCTTTAAATGAAAAAGAAATAGAAAATGCAATTATAAAAATAAGTAAATCTCAGTTAATCAAAGAAAAAATGATAAATGAAGGTTTCAGTTATGCTCAAAACTTTACTGATAAAAATATCGCAACTAATTTATTTAAAGTATACAAAGATTTGAAATAATGAAATTATCTGCAATTATTCCTACAGGCAACGAGGAACACAATATAGTTAACGCTATAAAATCCGTAGACTTTGCTGATGAAATTATTATAGTAGACTCTTTCAGTAAAGACAATACTATAAAATTAGCTACTAAATTAGCCGATACTATTTTACAAAGAGAATACATAAATTCAGCATCTCAAAAAAATTGGGCTATTCCTCAAGCAAAATTTGAATGGATCTTTCTTATTGATGCTGATGAAAGAGTCCCCTTAGATTTAAAAGAAGAAATATTAGAAGTGTTAAGTTCTGAAAATAATTTTAGTGGTTTTTGGATAAAAAGACAGAATTATTTTATGGGTAAAAAAATCCGCTTTAGTGGATGGAGAGGTGATAAAGTAATTCGTTTATTTAAAAGAGATAAATGTAAATATGAAGAGAAAAATGTGCATGCTGAAATTATTAGTGACGGAAAAATTGGTATGTTAAAGAATAAACTAATTCACAATACTTTTACAAGCAAAGAAGCTTACATTGATAAACTAAGAAGATATGCAAGATGGCAGGCAAAAGATTATGATAGAATAACAAATAAGATAACAGTCTATCACACTAAAGTAAAACCTATCATACGTTTTATAAAACATTATTTTTTGCAACTAGGAATACTTGATGGATATGTTGGGTTTATCATCTCTTTTTATCAAGCAAAAGCAGTTAAAATGCGCTATGATTATCTTATAAAATTTCGTAATGAAAAATGAAATCAAGATAGCATCAGAAATTCTCTCTAGTGGGGGTATTATTTTATATCCAAGCGATACAATTTGGGGAATTGGTTGTGATGCAACAAACTTTTATGCAGTATCTAAAATCTTTAAACTTAAAAAAAGGGATAATAGTAAAGCCTTAATTACTTTAGTCGCTGACAAAGAAGAACAAGAAAAAATAACAGGTATTAAAAATGATCTGCAATTTGATAATAAACCAACTACTTTTATCTATCCTAATTCAAAATCATTAGCAAAAAATTTGATTGCAAGTAACGGGTCTGTTGCTATACGAATTGTAAAAGATAAATTTTGTCAAAATCTAATTAAAAAATTTGGAAAACCAATAGTATCAACATCAGCAAATATTAGTGGAAGCAAAAACCCAAATAAATTTTCAGAAATTTCTAAAGAAATAAAAAATAATGTTGATTATATCGTAAATTTGCGTAAAGAGGAAATCATGAGTATACCCTCTAAAATTATACTAATAAATACTGATGGTACTTATACAAAAATAAGATAGTGAATTATTCAAGAGAATTAAAGAATCAGATATTTAATATCATTCAAAAAGAAAGTGACAAATTAAAGTACCCAACATATGTAGTAGGAGGCTGGGTAAGAGATTTATTACTCAAAAGAGAGAATACTGTTACTGATATTGATTTTGTATGTGTTGGAAGTGGCATCATACTTGCTGAAAAAGTAGCTCTTACAATGGGCAAACAAGCAAGATTTAAAGTTTTCAAAAAATTTGGAACTGCTTTAATATCTTACAAGGGTGAAAACTACGAGTTTATTGGCGCTAGAAAAGAGTCATACAGATCAAATAGTCGTAAACCAATAGTTGAAAACGGAACGTTTGAAGATGATCAAATAAGAAGAGACTTTACTATAAATGCTATTTCAATTCAGTTAAATAAAGATAACTTCGGAGAACTTATTGATCCATTTAATGGAATTGAAGATTTAAAAAATAAAATCATTAAGACTCCTGGAAATCCCAACAAAACTTACAGTGATGACCCATTAAGAATGATGAGAGCAGTTAGATTTGCTACACAATTGCATTTTGAGATAGAAAAAGAATCATACGAAGCAATCTTAAGAAATTGTGAGCGACTATCCATAATATCTCAAGAAAGAATAACTGAAGAATTAAACAAAATAATATTATCCCCAAAACCCTCAAGAGGTTTTAAAGTGTTATTTGAAACAAAATTATTACACCAATTTTTTCCTGAACTTGTTAAACTAGAAGGTGTAGAACGTGTTGGCACACATGTACATAAAGATAATTTTTATCATACGATTGAAGTATTAGATAATATTAGTATACATTCTAAAAATCTTTGGTTAAGATGGGCAGCTTTACTTCATGATATTGCAAAACCACAGACAAAAAAATACGAAAAGAAGCAAGGATGGACATTTCATGCTCATGAATTTATTGGAGGCAAAATGGTTCCTGGAATTTTCAGAAAACTAAAACTACCACTAAATGAAAAAATGAAATATGTTCAAAAATTAGTTGCTCTTCATTTAAGACCTATTGTTTTAGCTAAAGATATCGTAACAGATTCTGCTATAAGAAGATTATTATTTGATGCAGGAAATGATATTGAAGATTTAATGACATTATGTGACGCGGATATAACATCAAAGAATATAAACAAGGTTAAAAAATATTTAAATAATTTTCAATTAGTTAGAAAGAAATTAAAAATAGTTGAACAAAAAGATCAAATAAGAAATTTTCAACCTCCAATTAATGGAATTGAAATAATGCAACTTTTTAATATTAAAGCAGGTAAAGAAATTGGTATTTTAAAAAAATCAATAAAGGATGCTATTCTTGATGGAAAAATTGAGAACAACAGAGATGAAGCTTTAAAATTCATATACAAAAAAGCTAAAGAACTAAATTTAAATAAATGAATATTGTATTACAAATATACTTAGAGCATAAAAATGATGTTATAAGAAATATTGAAATAGATTCTGAAAAATCTTTAGAAGAATTACATTACCAAATTATTAAATCTTTAAATTTGAACAAGCGTGAAATGGCATCATTCTATATGACAGATGAGGAATTTAATTTATTAAAAGAAATACCATTATTTAAAATAGATGAAAAGGAAGTTGGCGCCTGTGAGATGAAAGAGATTTCTATAACATCTGTATTCCCAAATATAAACTCACAGTTAATTTATGTATATGATTTCATGAAAATGTGGCGTTTCCTTGTAACTTATATATCCAAATCTGAAAACAACAAAGATCATTCAAAGGTGATTTATCAAGTTGGTAAAATGCCAGAAAGTGAAACTGAAATATATTTTGAATCTAACAATGATATAAGTGCGAATCGTGATGAATTAGAAGATGAATTAGAAGATGAATACTATTAAAAGAGTAATATTTATTATTGGACCAACAGCAATTGGGAAAACAGATCTTAGTATTAAACTTGCAAAAGCCATCAAATGTGAAATAATATCATGTGATTCAAGACAATTCTACAAAGAATTAAAAATTGGAACAGCACCACCCTCATCTTATGATTTAAAAATAGTAAAACATCACTTTATTCAGAACATTAGTATAAAAGAAGATTACAATGCTGGAAAATATGAGATTGATGCTATAAGCAAAATCAATGAATTACACGAAACTAATGATAGCGTAATTGTGGTTGGTGGATCTGGTTTATATATAGATGCTATTTGTAAAGGTTTTGATAAGATTCCTGAAGTTACAAAAGAAAATAGAGAAAGAGTAAAGAAATTATATGAAGAAAATGGATTAGTATGGCTGCAAGAAAAAATCAAAAAAATTGATCCTAAATATAAACTTTTAGAAGAAAACAAAAATCCAAAAAGACTATTAAGACAATTAGAAGTATTTGAGGAAACCGGAAGATCACTTTCATCATTTAGAACTAATACTGTTAAGGAAAGGGCTTTTAAAATAATAAAAATTGGTTTGCAGATAGACAGAGAATCTCTTTATAAGCGTATAAACTTAAGAGTAGATTTAATGATGAAATTAGGCTTTTTAAATGAAGTTAATTCATTATTAAAATACAAAAATATCAACTCATTGCAAACTGTTGGGTACAGAGAAATATTTATGTTTCTTGAGAAAAAAATAACTTTACAAGAAGCTATTAATGATATAAAGAAAAACACAAGGAGATTTGCAAAAAGACAATTAACTTGGTTTAGAAAAGATAAAGAAATCATTTGGCTCAAAAAAAATGAACTGTCTGAAATATTATTTCTTATCTCAAAATAGAAATTGTTCCATTTATGGGATCAAATCCATTTCCTAATTCAATAGAATAGAAATATACACCATCAGGAACCTCAGCTCCATTTGTATTAGTTCCATTCCATTTTTCATAATAACCGACTGATTCAAAGATCAATAAGCCAAATCTACCATATATACTCACTTTACTATCACTGTACAAAAAAGTATCTTCCAAGCTCCAACTATCATTTATGTTATCTCCGTTCGGAGAAAATACATTTGGTATACATTCAGATGTTAATGAAGCAATTTTAAAAGCGGTATCATTAATACAATTATTTGCATCAGTAACAGTTAGACTATAATTTCCAGGATTTAAACCAAGATTAATTGAATTTCCAACAAAACCATTCCACCATTGAAATGAATATGGGGCAATTCCTCCAGTAGCTGTAGCTTGAATATTAACATCTAAATTTTCTAAGTTACATTCAATTATTGAAGAAGCAGGGTCTAAAGTTATTATTAAATCATCAATTGTAAAATCTTCTCTTACTAGACAATTATTAACATCTGTAACTTCAACCCAATGCGAACCTGGGCATAAGTCAGATTTTTGTTTTACTTGACCATTACTCCATAAATAAGAGTAAGGCGATACTCCCCAAAGATTAATATCATCATATACTGTAGTTGTTAAAACATCAACGATTCCGAAGGGTAAATCATACTCGACTAACAGGGTATCTACGACACTACAGTCATTTGAAAAATCTGTTGTAACAGCGAAGTAAGTTCCTTCACACAAAGAATATACATTCTCAGTAAATGAAATAGTATCTCCAAATATATTTATCCAGGCAAACCCAAAAGGACCTTCTGAAGTTGAACTAAAAACCTCTACATCAGCACTATAAGTAGACTCATTATAATTAATATCTGTGTTAAGTTCATAATATTCAAGATTTATTGTATCAGAGACTGAGGTGCCACAAGAATCTGTGACTACAACCCAATATGTTAAATCCCACAATGAATCTATTGAACTTGTGGTATCTCCTGTACTCCATAAAAATGAAATAGGCGGTACACCTCCTAAATAAGTTAATGAAGCAGTAGCACCAAAATCACATCCAATATCTGAATAATCTAAAAATATTTCTAGTGAATCTGGTTCAAGTATTACAATACTATCAGAGGCAATGCATCCATTACTATCAATAACATCAATTAAATAATTTCCTGCTCCTATAATTCTTTGTTGAGTAGTATCAGAATCATTCCATACAAAAGAATATGGATCTACTCCACCGTTAACTATTATATTTGCAGTTGTTAAAGCTCCATTACAGCTAAGTAGCAGTTGATTTGCAGTTAGATCTATTTCTAATAAATCAGGAGATTGTAAGACAAAATTGAACGTATCTATACATGACAATCCATCGTTAACAATTAATACATAGAGCCCATCACTTAATGCATATAAAGAATCAGGTGTACCGGTTCCATTTAACCAATTATAACTTAATGGAGCTGTTCCGCCAGATAAATCTATTGTAATAAATCCTTCTTCACCCCCAAAACAGTTTGATGGCGAAATTAGTGCATTTGTAACAATTTGATCAGATTCATTTAACTCAAAAGATTCTTGATGAACACATCCAATTGAATCAACAATATTTACTAAATAACTACCTGCATATAAAAATTCATTGTCATAACTTCCCCACTGAACATCATATGGATAGTTTCCTCCATATATAGTATCAATAATAACACTTCCAGTCTGGTGACCAAAACAATCGACATGAGTTATAGATGCATTTACATTAATTTCAAATTGCGCAGAACATCTCACACTAACAGTATCAATACATCCAAAATCTAAATCTTCAATAAAAATATTATACCATCCTGATGGTACAAACAAAGAATCTCCATTTGGTCCTTGTAGAATATCATAGTTAAATCCGAAATTAATATTTCCTCCCCCAATCACACTATCAATCATCAGATATCCACTATCTGATTCACATATTAAAGGAAACGTTGTAGAAGCAAATGTTTGGTATGGATATGGCTGAGTTAGAATAAACGTATCAAGTAGTGTACAATTAAGTGAATCTGAAACAGATAGCAAATAATTTCCAGCATATAAGCTGTCAAAAATAACTTGAAAAGAATTTGATAATAAAAAAGTTGAAGATGAAATACTATCTCCAATAACAAATGATATAGTATCCCCTGAAGTTAAATCAATTAAATAAGAATCATATTTTGGTTCAATAAAGAATGGCTTACCACCACTAACTGAAAATGAAATACTACCTGAATTAATATTTCTACAATTTATGTTATCAGAATACACTGTATCAAAAACTAACTCAGAAGGAGATGAAATTATACTAGACAATGAATCAGTACAACCTAAAGAGTCAATAACAATAAATTGATAGTTTCCAATTGGCAAATCATAAATTACTGTATCATCATATCCAGAGGAATATAATAAACTGTCAAAATACCATTCATAAAAATAAGGTTCAGCACCTGAGTACGCAACACTCTTAAGTAATCCGGAAGAGTCACCATAGCAGTTTATATTTTCATGTGAAGATCTTGTGCCAAGTGGACAACCAATATAAAATGTATTTGAAGTGTCACCTAAGATTATAACTCTATAGCTACCACATTTCTGTGTTATTAAAGTATCTTGATTTGCAGAATAAAAAACAGATGAAATAGTATCTGCATCTATCCATCCTAAATCCTGATCATTAAATTGCCAAAAATCAACTTGAGAAGAGGAAAATATATCTAAAAAAATAGCTCCATCATGAATACAATTATAAGATCTAACTGAATCTGAAATAATTTGAGATTTTAACGAAAAACTACACATCAACATGAAAAATAAAACGATTCTATTCATTATATTACAATTAATGCAAATATACCAATATAATTATATCAGAATTTCTTGAAATCTAGTACCATCCCAGATTTTGAAAGAAATGTATTCTTAAAATATTTTTTAGTTTCAATTAATAATTCAGAAGTGTCTTTATATCGCTTAGAATAATGACCAATAAGAAGATTTTTAGCTTTTGAACTCTTTGCTAGAGACGCCGCTTGAAATGTTGTAGAATGACCAGTCTGTCTAGCTCTATCAAGCATATCTTCCTTAAATGTAGTTTCGTAATATAACAAGTCAATTTCTTTAAACTTTTCTATTAACAAATCACTATATCGAGTATCAGTACAGAAAGCATATCTTTTTGGCTTAGTATTCATTGTTGTTAAAGATTTATTCTTTATTACTTCACCTGTAGAATTAATCCAATCAGATCCGTTCTGTAAACTTATAAGTTTATCATGGGGAATATTATACTCTTCAACTTTAGATCTTACTATTTTTCTTGAAAACTTTTTCTCTTCAAACAAAAATCCTGAACATTTAATAGTGTGATCAAGAATTATATTAGAAACTTTTATATTGTCATCTTCGTGAATAATTAACTCATCATTTTCAGGAAGAGGATGAAAAAAAAGTGGGTAATTTAAATCTGTGTTAGCTGCTTGAAGTTGTATTTCAATTATTGCTTCTAACTCTTTGTGTGCATGAATATGTAAATCTTTATTTCTTCCTAAAAGATGCATACTACTAATCAAACCAATTAAACCAAAATAATGATCTCCATGCAAGTGACTAATGAAAATATGATTAATTCTTTGAAAATTTAATTCATATTTACGCAACTGGACTTGAGTTCCTTCACCACAATCAATTAAATAGCAACGCTCGTTCACATTTAATAGTTGTGATGTTGGATTTCTATTTACAGATGGTATTGCTGAGCTGGAGCCTAAAATAGTTAACCTAAAAGACATTAATTACTTACCATCATTCTTTTTGTTAAAACTTGATTCCCATTATTAATAGAATATAAATACAATCCATTCTTAAAAGAACTTAAAGAGAGATTAATCGTATTTATTCCTAAAACAGATTTAATTATTAAAGATTCTTGGACTTCTCCTAACAAATTATAAACATTTAAAATAATATCGTCAGTACTTCCACTTATAAATTGAATTTTAACATTCTTTGAAGCTGGATTTGGAAACACATCCCTAAGATCAAAAGAACTTATATCGTATTTATCAATTGTAAAAGTTGTATTGTCAACAATATTTATAAAGTAATAATCGATAATATCATCTTGAGTAAACGTACCTAAAAAAGGTACATTGCTGGCATATGAAGTTGTTTCAAAAACAATATTATACAGACCAATGTCTGATTGATTTGGGTTAACAGTTGAATAAAGCTCAGCACATTTAATAGTTCCACCTGGAAATCCACAAGAAGGAGGATCACAAGAATAAGTGAATCCATTTGGTAATCCAGTAACTGTAGTTAAACTTATACTATCAATGTCTACAGAAGCACTTTGACCAAGAATATCAACAACTGTATCTGTAGGTGTGATTATAGTAATATTCTGACTATATGCTTGACCAACAATTGCATCTGATAAACCTGTTGTAGTATCTGGATATATCCCCGGGGCTGTGTATTGAGGATCTGGAATACATTGTCCGCTTGAAAACACATAGGCAAGTGTAAAGCTTAAAAAAAGTAAAGTTTTTTTCATAATATGTTAGTTTAAATTATAATTTTAATTGTCTCTCTATCTCTTCCATTTCAATGTAATCATAAGCCTCTTGTAAGGTTGGAACAATAGCAAGTGAATCGTCAAACGTGAATTCACATATTATTACAAAAGAACCATTTAAATTAGAAATACTTTCTCCAAACTTAATGAAATTATTTTTAATACTCTCACCAACTTCATGGCTTATCCCCCTTGCATCTGCAATGAAGTGTTTTATATCTGAATTTACATTTAAATCTTCAAAATTGTTTTTATCTCCTATTTTAAATAATAATGTTGTTTCCTCAATATTCATACTAATTACTTTTTTTTAATGCCAATAAGTATAATACTGCCATTCTAATTGCTACACCATTTTCAACTTGGTTAAGAATAATAGACTGATTTGAGTCAGCAACATCAGAACTTAATTCAACACCTCTATTTATTGGTCCTGGGTGCATAATAACTATATCATTTGTTAACTTATCTAAGATTTTCTTGTTAATTCCATACCTCATTGAATACTCTCGAAGTGATGGAAAATAATTTAAATTTTGTCTTTCTAATTGAATTCTCAATACATTCGCAATATCACACCACTCTAATGCTTCATCTAAATTGGAAAAATGTTTTATATTTAATGAGTTAAGATGCTTAGGCATTAATGAAGAAGGGCCACATACTCGAACTTCAGCTCCAAGTTTTTGTAAACAATAAATATTAGACAAGGCAACTCTTGAGTGTAAAATATCTCCAATAATTACAACTTTTCTACCATTTACATTACCAAATTTTTCTCTTATAGAATAAGCATCAAGCAAAGCTTGAGTTGGATGTTCATGCGTACCATCACCAGCATTCACAATTTTTGCATCAACATTTCTTGAAAGAAAAACTGATGCGCCAGGGTTAGGATGTCTTAGAACAATTATGTCGACTTTCATTGCTAAAATATTATTAACTGTATCTAATAAAGTTTCACCCTTTTTCACAGATGAAGAAGTAGAAGATAGATTTATTATCTCTGCAGAGAGTCTTTTCTCAGCTAATTCAAATGAAAGTTTAGTTCTTGTAGAGTCTTCAAAAAAGAGGTTAGCAATAGAAATGTCTCTTAAAGAGGGCACTTTCTTTATTGGCTGATTTAAAATCTTTTTAAAATTATCTGCTGTTTTAAAAATCAAATCAATATCAGATGGCTTTAAATATTTAATCCCTAATAAATGATTTACAGATAATATACTCATTATGTATTTTTTTTCATTAATACTCTATCAATGCCATGTAACTCCTTCCATTCAACAATAACTTTTTCTTCAGAAAGAGCGTCAATTGTTTTACCAACATATGTAGGTTCAATCGGCAAGTGCCTACTAAATCTTCGATTTATTAATGTTAACAACTCAACAGTCTTTGGTCTACCAAAAGCCAATATAGCATCTAATGCAGATCTTATAGATCTACCTGTAAATAATACGTCATCCACTAAAATTATATTTTTGCCTTCAAATGACAAATTAATATCCATAATATCAGGTTCAATTGGATGATCCCTTCTCATTAAATCATCTCGATAAAATGAAATATCAAGATTTCCTGATTTGACATCAATAGTTGGCAATAAAAATTTTAGCTTTTTTAGTACTCTTTTACATAAAAAAGCACCTCTTGGTTGTAAACCAATTAAAATTGAAGATTCAAATTTATTATGTTTTTCTATTAATTGATATGATAATCTTTCAATTGCAATATCAATTAATTTTTTGTTCATTATTTCTCTCTTTCCTAACATAAAACAAACATATAAAAAAAACCCCCAAACTAATGGGGGTCTTTATCTTATTTCTTAGTCTCAAGATCTTGCTTTAAAGCAGCAAGACTATCTAAGTCCCCTAAGGTTGAATGTTGTTTGTCATCCTCAAGTTTTTGCATAACTTTCTTTGTTTTAGCAGCTGATTTTTTTCTTTCAGCTTCTAACTCTTCACTAAAAATTACCGTATGAGATGCAAGAATCCTTCTATTCTCTTTGGAAAAATCAAGAATTCTAAATGATAAACTCTCTCCAATAATCATTTCAGAACCATCTTCTTTTTTAGAATGAATCTTTGGAACAACTGCTTCAACTTCATCTGATAATAAAATAATAAATCCTTTATCATAAGTTTCTTTAACTACTCCTTCATAATCCTTACCACTCTTATACTTTTTAGCATATTCATTCCAAGGATTATCTTCTAACTGCTTATGGCCTAAACTAATTTTTCTATTTGATTTATCAATCTCTAAAACAACAACATCAAGTTTCGTATCTACCTTAGTAAATTCTGCAGGATGTTTAATTTTTTTAGTCCAAGATAAATCAGAGATATGCACTAGCCCGTCAACTCCTTCAACTAACTCGACAAATATTCCGAAGTTTGTAAAATTCTTAACTAAGACATTATGCTTAGATCCAACAGGAAAGTTAGCTGCAATATCACTCCATGGGTCAGGTGTCATCTGCTTAACGCCTAACGACATCTTTCTAGTTTCTTTATCTAATGTTAAAACTTGTGCCTTTACAGAATCACCTTTCTTGTAAAAATCATTAGCTGATCTTAAATGTGTTGACCATGACATTTCTGAAACATGCAACAAAGCCTCAACTCCAGACTGTAATTCAACAAATACACCATAATCAGCTACAACAACTACCTTTCCTTCTACTTCATCTCCTATCTTTAGATTACTATCCAAATCATCCCAAGGATGCGCTCCTAGTTGCTTTAATCCAAGCTGAATTCTACTCTTACCTTCATCAAATTCAAGAATTACAACATTAATAGTTTGATCTAAAGAAACTATTTCTTCAGGATGAGATATCCTACCCCATGATAAATCAGTAATATGAATTAGTCCGTCTATACCACCTAAATCAACAAATACTCCATACGAAGTTATATTTTTAACAGTTCCCTCAAGAACTTGTCCCTTTTCTAACTTAGACATAATCTCTTTAGTTTGTAAAATAAGATCTGCTTCGATTAGGGCTTTATGAGAAACAACAACATTTCTGAAAGCTTCATTAACTTTCACTACTTTAAACTCCATTTTTTTACCAACATAATCGTCGTAGTCCCGAATAGGCTTAACATCAATTTGTGATCCTGGAAGAAAACATTCGATACCAAATACATCAACAATCATTCCTCCTTTAGTTCTACTTGTAATTTGACCATTTACAACTTCTCCTGTCTCTAAAGCAACATTTACTTTTTCCCATGCACGTAAAACTCTTGCTCTTCTATGAGAAAGAACTAACTGACCATTTTTATCTTCTTGCTTCTCAACTAGAATTTCTACACTATCTCCAACTTTAAGATCTGGATTATACTTAAACTCATTAAATGAAATAACACCATCTGATTTAAAATTTATATCAATTACAACTTCTCTATCTGTAATAGTTACAACCTTGCCATCAAGAACTTGCTTATCCATAGAAGTTGTAAGAGTCGCTTCATACTCTTTCTCAAAATCTTTACGCTCCTTTTCAGTGTACATATCATTTTGTGCAATTAAATCCCAATCAAAATCTAAAACTTTAGCTTTCTTAGCTTTAGATTCTGTATTAACTTCTTTTTTACTTACACTTTCCTCACTAATAACACTTGAAATAATTTCTGCTTCATGCTGAATATTAGATTCAACATCAACAGTCTTTTTTATTGATTTAGTAGCTTTTTTCTTGGGAGATTTTTTGGATTTAGTGACCTTACTTTCTGCAGGTTTTACTTTTTTTTCTTCATTTGACATCTTTCTGAAAACTTTGTATCTTAATGGGAGTAGGTATTAAATGACCAACCGTTAAGAGAGATTATTTTATGTTATCCTTTTACTATACCTTGACATCATTTTTAAAAGGGACGCAAAAATAAGAAAATTTAAGTAAAATTACGAATGTATTTTATGCTATTTTTTCGACATGGCTTTTAACACTTTCCATTAGCCATCTTGGAGTTGATGTAGCACCGCAGATACCAACTGAATCTACATCATGAAACCAATCAGTTTTAAGCTCATCTACATCTGAAATAAAATAAGAATTATGATTCTCTTTTTTACAAGATTCATATAACATTTTACCATTTGATGATTTTCTTCCGCTAACAAAAATAATTACATCATTAGAAGTTGAAAATTTCTTCAATTGGGGTTCTCTACCTGAAACCTGCCTGCAAAGTGTATCATTAACAATATACTTGACACCATTATTCTTAGATTTATCAACTCTTTTTTCAATTGCTTTAGTTATTTCTTTGTATCCTTCAGGGCTTTTTGTTGTTTGAGAATACATGTAAATTGATTTCTCAAAATCAATTTTGTGCAAATCATCAACAGTAGTGACAATTATTGCATTATTATTTGTTTGACCAAGTAGGCCATCTACTTCAGCATGCCCTTCTTTTCCGTATATAACAACTTGACCTTCAATCTTTTTAATCTCTTCATAACCACCTTTAATCTGATGTTGCAACTTTAATACAACAGGACATGAAGCATCCAAAAGTTGAATGTTATTTTTTAGTGCCAACTCATAAGTTGACGGTGGCTCCCCATGCGCTCTAATTAAAACCTTACAATCTTTTAGATTTTTAAGATCATTAGTATCGATTATTTTTAAACCAAGGGCATTTAAGCGATCAACCTCTTTGTTATTATGAACTATATCACCTAAGCAATATAGTTCCTCTTCGTCTCTTAAAATAGATTCAGCCATTTCGATTGCATATACAACTCCAAAACAGAACCCAGAATGTTTATCAATTGTAATTCTCATCTTTAATTTTATTTATTAAATCTTCAATTAATATATTTTGATCATCTATTGAGATATACGAGTTATCAATTAATAGAGCATCATCTGATTTAACTAGCGGATTAAATTCTCTATTTGAATCATTAAAATCTCGAGTATTAATATTTTTTAAAACTTCAGAATAATTAACTTTTTCACCTTTATTAAATAGCTCAGTATATCTTCTTTTTGCTCTAACTTCTACTTTGGCAGTTATAAATAATTTAAGCTTAGCATCTGGAAAGACTTTTGTGCCAATATCTCTGCCATCCATGACAACATTCTTGTTTAGTCCCATTCTTTTTTGTAAAGAAACTAACTTAATCCTAACTTCTTTAATTTTAGCAATATTTGATACATTTTCAGAAACATCAATTCCTCTAATTAAATCTTCAACATTTTCGTTATTTAAAAAAGTTTCTGATTTCTTTAGATGTGCATTATATTGAAAATCTATATTAAGATTCTCTATATTTTCCAACAACTTATCTATATCAATAATTGAATTATCAATTATTTTCTCTCGCATGCAATACAAAGTTACAGCCCGATACATTGCACCAGTATCAATATATCGCATTTTATATTTTCTGGCAATTGATTTTGCTATAGTACTTTTGCCACAAGAAGAATGACCATCTATTGCTATGTTAAAAAACAAACTCATTTTATAAACCAAAAGTACTTAAATTTGTCGCAATACTAAAATTATTAGGAGATCCTGAAAGATGATAAACTGATCTACTATAATCAAAGAAATATTTTGAGACTCTAAAGCCTATCCCCCAAGAAAAACCAATCATTGCTGGGTAGGCGTCTGTAGTTAAATCAAATCTTCTTTGGAAGTTAAAACCACCTCTTAAAAACAGGCTTTTTCTAAAAGGATTTAGCTCACCTCCTATTGTTACATGTCTTAGTAATGTTTTAGCTATACTTTCATCAATAATTTGTGGGGAACCTGATTCTAGGTTTGTTTGCACCTTCAGTTTGTAAATAGAACTTATATCAAAATTATTAATATTATCATAAGACAGAAAGTATTTAAAAGGAAGATATTTTAGTTCTCTAGTAATGGCAAATTGAATTTCAAATGGTAATTTTTCCTGCTCAAAATTATAGTATGACAACTGTCTTCCTAAGTTTTTAATTAGTATAGAAGAATAAAGTTTCTTTGATTCATCAAAATATGTGATTCCTATATTTGCTGCTAATCCAAATGAACTATAAGATTCATAATTTGAATTTAATATATTAAAGTTAACTCCGAACAAAATATAATTTAATAGTTTCTTACTAAGCCCAAAAGATATAACTTGATCATTAGCATTAAAGAAACCATTACTTGACCCTATTTGATCATTACGCTCAAAATCTCCGTAGCTAACTGACTTTAGTGATAGCCCAAATACACCTATTTTTTTAAATTCATGCGCAAATGAAAAAGAAAAAAGATTGATATCAGAAAAATAATCTACAAATGAAAAATAAACTTCATTATGCATTTTTGAATTTAATAATGATGGATTAGATTGTATCATAGAAACATCATCATCTATAATGCTAATAGGACCTCCACCCAAAGCTTCAATTCTTGGAGAATGCTCAATATTTAAAAATGAGAAAGAATTTTGACCACCGTTTTGAGAACAAACAATTTCTGGTAAGACAAAAAGAAAAAGAAAAAGAAAATATTTGAAACTCATTTTATGAGGAACGATAAAAAGTAGATTTTATTTCACAAAGTTACACATTAATCTCAACAAAATTATCAACCTTTTCAGACAAAAGAGCAATATCAATAACCTCATTTAATTTATCAACATAATGAAAAGTAAGTCCTTTAATATATTTTGCATTAATTTCAAGAATATCTTTCTTATTTTGTTTTGATAAAATTATCTCCCTGATACCTGATCTCTTAGCTGCTAATATTTTCTCTTTTATTCCACCTACAGGCAATACTTTGCCTCTTAAGGTAAGCTCACCTGTCATTGCAATTTTTTCTTTTACTTTTCTTTGAGTAAAAGAAGACACTAAAGATGTAAACATAGTGATCCCTGCAGAAGGGCCATCCTTTGGAGTAGCTCCTTCTGGCACATGAACATGTACATTCCACTTCTCAAAAACGTTAAAATCTAAATTATATGATAAAGCGTGAGATTTTAGATACTCCATAGCAATTGTAATTGATTCTTTCATTACGACTCCTAAATTTCCTGTGACGGATAACTTTCCCTTTCCTCTACTTAAACTACTCTCAATAAACAAAATGTCCCCACCAACAGAAGTCCATGCTAAGCCCGTAACGACTCCCGCAACAGAATTATCACTTACTCGTTCTCTATCAAATTTTGGAGCACCTAAAACTTTTTCAATTTCATTTGAGCTTGGAGAATGACTGTATTTTTGATTCATAGCAATTGATTTTGCAACATTTCTAATCAATTTACTTATCATTTTATCAAGAGTTCTTACCCCAGATTCTCTCGTATACTGATCTGCAACTTTTTCAATGATTTTGTTTTCAAGAGTAAACTGAGTTTTTTCTATGCCATGTAACTTTAGCTGTTTTGGGAGTAAATGTTTTTGAGCAATCTGAACCTTCTCCTCAATAGTATAGCCATTCATCTCAATAATTTCCATTCTATCTCTTAAAGCTGGCTGTATTGTTGATAATGAATTTGCAGTTGCTACAAACATGACTTTTGACAAATCATAATCTAAATCTAAATAATTGTCGTGAAAAGTTTCATTTTGTTCTGGGTCAAGAACTTCTAGAAGAGCAGATGATGGATCACCATGATTATCTCTTGCAACTTTATCTATTTCATCCAATACAAAAACAGGATTTGAAGATTTTGCTTTTTTAATAGATTTAATTATGCGACCTGGCATAGCACCAATGTAAGTCTTTCTGTGTCCTCTAATTTCCGCCTCATCTCGAAGTCCACCAAGAGATACTCTTTCATAGTTTCTTTTTAATGATTCAGCTATTGATTTTCCTAAAGAGGTCTTTCCAACTCCAGGAGGCCCGTACAAACAAAGAATCGGAGATTTCATATCTCCTTTAAGTTTAAGAACAGCTAAATGTTCAATTATTCTTTCTTTAACTTGCTCTAATCCAAAATGATCACGATCTAAAATATCACGAGCTTTGTCCAAGTTAAATTTATCTTTTGTAACATCATTCCAAGGCAATTCTAAAATCAACTCAATATAACTTCTTTGAACTGCATAGTCAGACATTGAAGGATTCATTCTTTGCAACTTCTTTAATTCCTTATCAAAGGCTATACCAATATCTTCATTCCACTTCTTTTTAGAAGCCAGCAATCTCATTTCATCTATTTCTTTTTGTGAACCATTACCTCCTAACTCCTCTTGAATCGCTTTCATTTGTTGATTCAAGAAATACTCTTTTTGTTGCTGATCTAAATCAGTCTGAACCTTTGACTGTATCTTATTTTTCATTTCCTGCATTTGCAATTCTTTTGTTAACAGTTCTAACGCAGAAATCGCACGTTTTTTTAAATCTATTTCTTCTAACAACAACTGTTTATCTGATAAACTTATATTCATATTTGATGAAACAAAGTTTATAATAAATGAACTGTTTTTAATATTCTTAATAGCAATTGCAGCTTCACTTGGAATATTTGGAGATAAATCAATAATTTTTAAAGATAGTTCTTTAACTGAGGACACCAAAGCAGAAAATTCTTCATCATTGGCCATAGGCTTGATCTCTTTTAATTCTGTAATTTTAGCTTTGAAATAAGGTTCATTCTGCATCATTTCATCAATATTAAAACGCTTTCTTCCTTGAATAACAACTGTTATATTTCCATCAGGCATTTTTAACATCTTTAAGATATTTGCAATTGTCCCAACCTTATGAAGATCATCTTTATCAGGAAGTTCTGTATCAAAATCTTTTTGCGCAACAACTCCAATCATTTTATTACCCTTTTCTGCATCTTTAATGAGTCTAATAGATCTGTCCCTTCCAATTGTAATAGGAATGATTACTCCTGGAAATAAAACGGTATTTCTTAACGGTAATATGGGAATTACATCTGGTGCATCTTCCTTAGAAATTTTTGCTTCATCCTCATCACTCATTAAAGGTAAAAACTCTGTTTCTTCATTTAATAGATCAGTAAGATTTAATGATTTAATACCAATTTGTTTCTTCATAATAATAGTTATTTAGTATATTAATATGCAATTAGTATGCCAGAAGTTAAGAATATACAGTTTTGTCAGCTTTTACTCATTTCTATACTTCTTTGTCACAGAATAAACATGACTAAGTATATCTTTTTCAAGATTACTAAAAATAATTTTTCTTCTTAAATACACTTTTTCTGCAACATCAAAAAAACGTGGCAGTTTATATACCGAAAAACCTGAGGCGCCTCCCCAAGAAAATGAAGGGATAAAATTCCTTGGGAAACCACTTCCAAAAATATTTGCACATACACCAATTACAGTGCCTGTATTAAACATCGTATTGATACCGCATTTAGAGTGATCACCCATTATCAAACCGCAAAATTGTAAATTAGTGTTTCTAAAATTTTCTGAAGTATAAGTCCATAACTTAACAGGAGCATAATTATTTTTAAGATTTGAATTATTAGTTCCAGCACCAATATTACACCACTCTCCAATCACTGAATTTCCAAGATATCCATCATGAGCTTTTGAAGAAAAACCAAAAAAAACAGAATTACTAATTTCTCCACCAGCCTTACAATAAGGCCCTAATGTTGTTCCACCATAAATTTTGGAGCCAACTTTTAAAACTGAATTATTTAACATTGAAAAAGGGCCTCTAACAATTGAGCCTTCCATAATTTCAGCGTCCTTTCCAATAAAAATTGGACCATCAGTTGTGTTAAACATACTATGATTAACTTTTGCTCCTTTTTCAATATAAATTGGATTATTTCCAAACTGGGTATTTTTTTTCTTAATTTCTTCTAAATCATTAGAATTGCCTTGCCAAATACCTTTTTCTTTTGAATTCAAATGGTTAAAATCATTTTGAATTTCAGCTGCATTAAAAGAAAAAATATCTTCTAAATTTTCTAAAATTTTAAAAGATAAATTAGTTTCAATAATATTTAAACTCTGAAAATTATACGAATGACTTCTAAATGCTATAATTTGACCATTCTTATACATAGCCTCTCCAGTTCTTAAACTTTTAAGTTCATTAACAAGGGGTTTAGATGGAATAATAACCGAATTAATCCATAAATTATCATTTTCTATATTTGATTTAAATTTGTTTGATAGATATTTATCTGTTTTGTAAGAAACAGATTTAAAGTAAAACTCCCATTTTTGTTTTAAAGTAAATATTCCTAATCTAAAGCAAGAAATTGGTCTTGTAAAACTTAAAGGATAAAAATTGTCTCTTTTTTGATCAAATAAAATTACATTCATAACAACAAAGTTAAAAAAAAAGCCCACACAAGTGCGGGCTTTAATACTTTTAAAAGATTAACTATTTCTGAAATTTCTTATATTTATTTTTAAACTTATCAATTCTTCCAGCTGTATCAATTAGTTTAGCCTTACCTGTGAAAAAAGGATGAGAATCAGATGAGATTTCCATTTTAAATAATGGATATTCCTTACCATCCTCCCATTTAATCGTATCTTTAGTCTCGACACAAGATTTAGTTAGCACGGCATAATCAGTTGATAAATCTTTAAACACACATAACCTGTAATTGTCTGGATGAATATCTTTTTTCATTGTTTTTTATCTTAAATTAGGGCAGCAAAATTAACAAGTTTTATCATTTTAACAACTTAAAACTTGACAAATTTTAAAACTAAATATTATTTAATAATAAATTTGTCTTAACAACTCCATCAGCAGATGCTCTTAATTTAGTTAGTTCAGATTCATTAAGTTCAATTTCAACAATAGATTCTATACCGTTCTTACCTAAAATCACTGGAACCCCAATACATAAGTCATTTAAACCATATTCTCCAGAAAGAAGCGTTGAACAAGTAAACATTTTTTTCTGGTTACATGCGATAGAATGAACTAAACTACTTACAGCTGCTCCAGGCGCATACCATGCAGAGGTACCTAGCATTCCTGTTAGTGTTGCTCCGCCTACTTTAGTATCTTCTAAAACTTTATCTAATCTCTCATTAGAGAGAAATTCAGATACTCTTACAGAATTTCGAGTTGCTAATCTAGTTAATGGAAGCATTCCTGTGTCTGAATGGCCTCCAATCACCATTCCATCAATATCAGACATAGGACACCCAACAGCTTCAGCTAATCGATACTTAAATCGTGCTGAATCTAAGGCACCGCCCATTCCAATAATTCGATTCTTGGGTAATCCTGTAGATTTATGAGCTAAATATGTCATCGTATCCATAGGGTTGCTAACTATTATTAATATGACATTTGGTGAAAATTTTATAATCTGTTCAGAAACTGTCTTAACAATTCCAGCATTAATACCGATTAACTCCTCCCTAGTCATTCCCGGCTTTCTTGGAATTCCAGAAGTAATAACAGCAATATCACTATTTGATGTCCTAGAATAATCATTAGTACATCCAGAAATTTTAGTATCAAAACCATTTAATGAAGCTGTTTGCATTAAGTCCATTGCCTTACCTTCAGCAAAATTTTCTTTAATATCTAATAATATAACTTCTGATGCAAAGTCTTTTATTGCAATATATTCTGCGCAACTTGCTCCTACTGCTCCTGCTCCAACGACTGTAACTTTCATTCAATAACTTTATATAATTAATAATTATGCATCAATATTAGCATATTTTGCATTTGCTTCAATAAATTCTCTTCTTGGTGGAACCTCATCACCCATTAACATGGAAAACACTCGATCAGCTTCAGCAGCATTGTCAATTGTAACTTTTTTTAAGGTCCTATGCTCAGGGTTAAGTGTAGTATCCCAAAGCTGTGATGCATTCATCTCTCCTAGACCTTTATATCTTTGAATGGAAACATTAACATCTTTACCTGCTTTCATTTCAGTAATCATTAAGTCTCTTTGATCTTCATCCCAACAATATCTCTGATCCTTACCTTTTTTTAACAAGTATAATGGCGGAGTAGCTATATAAACATAACCTTGCTCTATCAAAGGCTTTAAGAATCTAAAAAAGAAAGTAAGAAGTAATGTTGCAATATGAGAACCGTCAATATCTGCATCTGTCATTACAACTACTTTATGATATCTCAATTTTTCTATATTCAATTCTCGTGAATCATCTTCAGTTCCAATAGAAACACCAAGCGCTTTAAACATATTTTTAATTTCTTCATTTTCAAAAACTTTATGTTGCATTGCTTTTTCAACATTTAAAATCTTACCTCGTAATGGCAAAATAGCTTGAAAATGTCTATCACGACCCTGCTTAGCAGTACCTCCAGCTGAATCTCCCTCAACTAAAAATATCTCACATTTAGAAGGATCTTTTTCGGAACAGTCAGAAAGTTTTCCAGGAAGGCCAGATCCGGAAAGCACGCTTTTTCTTTGAACCATCTCCCTTGCTTTGTTCGCTGCATTACGAGCTGTTGCAGCAAGAATAACTTTTTCAACGATAATTTTAGCGTTATCTGGATTTTCTTCCAAATAAAATGTTAGCATATCACTTACAGATTGAGAAACAGCTGACGTCACTTCTTTATTACCTAGTTTTGTTTTAGTTTGACCTTCAAATTGAGGCTCCATTACTTTAACAGAAATTACTGCAGTTAATCCTTCTCTAAAATCATCTGCAGATATTTCAAATTTTACCTTTTTTAAAAGTCCAGATTCATCAGCATATTTTTTCAAGGTTCTTGTCAATCCTCTTCTAAATCCAGATAGATGTGTCCCTCCTTCGTGCGTATTAATATTATTGACATAAGAATGTACATTTTCCGTGTATGAAGTATTGTACACCATAGCAACCTCAACTGGCACACCATCTTTTTCTCCATCAATATAAATAACATCATCTAAAACAGAGACTCTTGTTTGATCTAAAAAAGAAACAAATTCTTTAAGACCTCCTTCAGAATAAAAAGATTCTTTAATAAATTCTCCATTATCATCAGTTCTTCTTTTATCAGTGATAGATAGGTTTATTCCTTTGTTAAGAAAAGCCAACTCCCTGAGTCTAGCAACAAGGATATCAAAATGATAAATTGTTTCTTCAAAAATTGTAGAATCTGGTTTAAATGTAACAAATGTACCTGTTGTATCACTTTGACCAATTTCACGAACATCATATTTAGGTATTCCAATAGAATACTCTTGCTCAAAAACCTTCCCGTCTCTATGTACTTCAACCCTAAGATGAGATGACAGAGCGTTAACACAAGAAACTCCTACGCCATGAAGACCACCAGAAACTTTATATGAACCTTTATCAAACTTACCACCTGCGTGCAAAACCGTCATAACTACTTCAAGAGCAGATTTACCTTCTTTTTCATGCATACCTGTAGGAATACCTCTCCCATTATCTGAAACAGTAATTGAATTATCTTCATTTATATAGCAATCAATGTGCGAACAATGTCCAGCTAATGCTTCATCTATTGAATTATCGACAACCTCGTATACTAAATGATGTAATCCCTTTAAACCAACATCACCGATATACATTGCAGGTCTTTTCCTTACGGCCTCTAAGCCCTCTAATACCTGAATATTATTAGCGCTATAATCTTGATTGTTATTATTTTTACTCATAGAACTTCTTGTTTATTAGAAAATTTATATTAAACAAATATACATTATTCCAATCTATTTGTTGAGTAAAAATTCAGATATTAAACATCTAAATTTATTAACATAAGTTGAAAACTTTTAGAAAGAAAAACTAACCCCAAATACACCATTAAAACCAACTTCTTGATATCCAAAAAAGATATCTTTTTTAGAGTTAGTAATATTATTTAATTCCAAGTAACCTGTTAATTGACGAGAGTACAAATAATTAATACCCAAGTTAGCATGAAATTGAGAAGGCAGATCACCTCTAATAGACATTCTCTTACCTAAATATGAGAAAGCTGGAATGATCATAATTTTTGATCTAAGATTTACTGGAATTGACAAGTCAAACTGCAACTTGGGTTTATTCAAAACATCTTTATTCCAAGAACTATAATTAAGATTAGATTTTAAAGTTAAAATTCTATTTATAAGATACTCATAACTAGCACTAAAGTACAATTGACTAACAGATCTCAAATAATCCACTTTAAATCTTTCATAATGTCTATTGTCAAACAAAGTGAATTGAGAAAATTCTGAAATATTACCATATGAGGATTCAAATTGTAATGTCTCATTAGATGATAGTTTGTTTTTTAAGAAAAAATAAACCTCATATGTATCAGAATTATTCAATTCTTGCAAAAAATAATCTTGCATAAATATAGATTGATTAGTACCAAATGAGTGAACAAATGGATTCTGTTCAGTGAGCGATTTATATGTATTTCTTTTTTTGATATGCCTTAATCCAGCATCAATGTATAGAACATTTTCAACCAACTCTTTACATAATTTAAATTCTGGATACAATTCAATTCTCTTGTCATTTAATAATAAGTCTAGATCAGCAGAAAGATATAAATTAAAACCCTTTATTTTGAATACTGTAGAAGGTAAAAAAGATACTATTTTGTAATCTAGACTTTGAAACCTGCTATTACTATTATTATAATTTAAATAATTATCAAAAGAAATATCCAGATTATAAAACTGATTTTTTATTCTTTTATTTAACAAAGCACTGAAATGAATTTGATTCTCAGACATTTCATTAAAATCAGAGATCAAAAAATTAAATGATGATAACAAACTTTTATTATTATTTCTAAACGCATCAATAGATAATTTCGAATAAGCAAAACGATTTCTATAAAAATCTTCGTTTAAAAGTTTATCTCCGTTTTTATAAAGATTAGTTTTTCTATCATAATTTAAACTACTCATTATGACAAAATCTTTAGAGATTTTCTTGGCAAATATTTTAATATTATTATCACTATTTTTATTAGCAGAATATTTATTTGAAAAATGATTTGCAATTAATCCGTAAGAAAATGAATTTGACCGTTTACTATTTAAAACAAAATTTGCTTTTTTCAACCACAAATTGCCAAGGCCAAAGTATACTTTAGTTGACAACAGTTCGTTTATCTTATCCATTTTAACTTCAGCAGCAATTAGGGGTTTAGTTTTAAAATTGGTATTAAAGACAGTATTGATAGTATTATAGGTCAAAACTCTATCTTGCTTTAGAGTATCTGCAAACACTGCATTTTCATTTAATCTGTTAACATCAGGTATTTCTGGCTTAAATTCTTGTAAAATCTCAACATTTGTAACACCAATATCTTGTGCGTACAAAGTGCTAAAACTTAACATAATTATTAAAATCGTTTTATTCAAATTCATTTTCTAAAAAATTAGTTTTGATTTGCTTAGCCGTATCAATTTTTAATTCTGCAATATTAGGACCTGGGACAACATAATTCTCATCAATTTCTTCAACATCATAATCAAATACCTCTTCTGAAATCTCAATAAAAGACTGAACAACTTCTGGCTTTACAGTTTTCTCTCGCTCGCTCTCAACAATAGATTCCCACTTTTTTCTCGCAATATTAATTATCAGTTCATTATCATGATTTTCAATAATACTTTCTAAAGTTGCCTTTGCTTGAAATAGGTTCTTCTTTAAAATATAAATATCAGACAGTAGAATAAATGCTTTAGCAATATAAAAGTCATTACTAAAATTTTCTGCTAATTCAAAAATTAAATTCTCGGACACATCTAAATTATCATCTAAAAATGCAAGATATGCCAAATAATAATTAGCTTCAGCCCCTTCATCGTAATCAGATAAAGAAGCTATTTTTTTGTAAGTTAACTTAGCTTTAGCATAATTTCCTGATTCAAATTCATCTCTTGCAATAATTATTTTAGCCTTGCTCAACAGCCAATTATCTGTCTTATTAAATTCGACAACTTTATTAGCGTATAATAAAGCCTTTTGTCTATTAGAAAATTCATTTATACTCATTAACCTAATAACAACTTCTCTTTTAACAGAATTTGATGAAACAATATCTTCAAGCATTGAATAATATTTATCTGATTTTTCAAAATTCTTTTCCCTGTAACTAAATCTTGACAAAAACATTAAGGCATTTTCCTTGTAAAATCTAGAAGAACAATCAATTAACTTTTCATAATTCAAAACAGCATTAACGGTATCTTTTAAAGACAATAAACTAATTGCATTAAAGTATTGTGCGTCATTAATAAATAAACCATCACTAAATTTACTTATATAATTTTCAAAGGACTTATTAGCAACTACATAATCAAGTTCAGAAAACTTATAAAAAGCCGAATTATAAGTTAATGAGTCTTGCTCACTTTTAGAAATACTAAAACCTGGTAATTGTTCAACGATAGACAAATATTTATCAATATTTCCTAATGAAGAATAAGCTACTTGCAAACCAGATAATGCTTGTTTAAAAAAAATAGTCTTCTGAAAATTATTTATTACATACAAAAACATATCTATTGCTTTTTGAGAACTCCCGGTGTTGAGAAATATCATTCCTTTACTCAAGTATGCATTAGCAACTAGATCATCATCACCACAATTATCAATAAGATTGTTGTAGTAATCATTTGCAAGGTCATACTGAGAGTTATTTTTACACTGTTCTGCTAATATTAATAGAGAATTATCATAATATGCAGACTCATTATATTTTGATATAAAATTCGTTAGCACTTGATATTTTTTATTGTTTTCACCAACTAATCCTAAAGAAATAGCGTATTGATATGAAGCATAATCTGAATCGAAAATGTCTAACTGTACAGCTTGCTTATAGTATTTAGAAGAAAGAATAAAATCTTTAGTCATAAAGTAAGAATCGGCTAATCTCAAATAGGTGTCATTTAATTTTATACTATCTGTAATCTCTATCTCAAAAGCTCTAAACCATTTAATTGCGTTTTTAAAATCTGAATTTTTAAAATACGAGTAACCAAGTTTATATTTCTTTAAAAAATCATACTCTTTAAGAGATTCTTTATATGGCAATGATAAAAACCCATCAATAGAACTTCCAAAACGATTTAAGTGATAGTAGCAATCAGATAGCCAAAAGTTTGACAAATAAGAATAAGTTTCATTTATTGGGAATTTCTCTGAATTAGTAAAATAAAAAATTGATTTATTAAAATTCTTTTGGTTAAACTCCTGAACACCAAGAAAAAAAGAGGTTTCCTGGATAGCTTTTTTTTGTGTCAAACTAGGTGATTTAATTGCATTCAAGGCGGAAAAAGCTTCATAATACTTACTGGAAGACTGTAGCATCTTAACAATAAGACCTTCTATTTCTTTTTTATGGATTTCATTGTCAAATTCCTTTACATATTTAGATAGAACATCAAAGGTATTATCAAAAGGAAGCTCTAACTGGTACGACAACTTAGCATAATTATAATATGCCGCTTCTTTAATTTTTTTATCAAAATTTAAGCTAGAAGATTTTTTGAAAGCCTGTAAAGCATAACTAAAGTTACTTTTCATCAAATAACTCTCCCCTAAATAATAAGAAGAGTATTGTAAAATGCTATCACTAGCAGATGAAATATTTTGCAATTCAGCTATAGCTTTATCATAATTTAAGGTCTTGTAATAAGCATATCCTAATAATAAATGCTCATTTAAATTATTATCTAAACTTTCTTGAAGGAAAGATTCAAAATGAACAATTGAACTTGAAAAATCATCAAGTTGAAAGTAAGCTTCAGCAAGTAATCTATTAATTTCTGACTTCCGACTTGCTATCACATTTTCTAAGATTGGTTTTGCAAAGAATATTAACTGATTATAATTTTTTTGAGAAAAATAAATTTGTGAAATATAATATGGAACAATGTTTTTGAATTTATCATCATTTAGCAACTTCTTAAATGAAGCTAACGCAGATTGGTAAAATCCTCCAGAATAATTAATATATGCATAATAATATCTGGATGTCGAAGCAAATTTACTATCAGAATTCATTATTTTAGAAAAATACAATTTTGCATTTTGAATAGAATCTATGCTAAATAATGAATATGCTAGCTTAAACTGAAGTTCATAACTTAAATCTTTAAGCCTCAATAGGTAATTGGAAGCTTCTGTAAATTTTCCTTGCCTATAGTATATAAGTGCTAAATCCCTATTTGTTAGATTTCGAAAATCATTAAAAGGAAATAACTTGTTTAGCTGATTATATTTAAAAACAGCATCTGAAAGAAACAACTCTTTAGAACACCTTGCATTTAAATATAAAATTTCAGCACTATAGTTATTTGAACTAACAAACTCATCCAAAATAGATTGAGCTGCACTATACTTTTTCTCATCAAATAAATTTTTAGCTATTTTAAATGAATAGGTTTGAGTAAATGACTTTACAGAAACTAACATTATTAGATAAATGAAAAATATTCTATACATATAATTTAAAATTAATAAATATATTGATAGAGAAGAAACGATAAAACTCAAGTTGTCAACACTCACGATTAACAATTATTGATTCTATATGTTAGAGTCTTAATTTGATATTTTTAAATTTGCTAAATGCTGTATATACTTAAAATTAAAGGAACAGATAAAATTCCTGATTTTGTTCAGATAAGAGACTCTGAAATGACTTTAATCGCATATTTCCGACTAAGTCAAGTCGAACAAGGTTTAAGAAAAAATGGCTTTACTGAAGAAATTTTAGAAATAAAAAAAATTATTGAAAATATTGACTTTGGAATAATCCATAAATACACAAGTAAATGAAAGATGATATAATAAAGATAGAAGGCATAGATATTGTACGTAATGAGAAACAAATATTATGTAATATAACTTTTAAAATTCCACAAGGAGAGTTTGTTTATCTTATAGGAGATACAGGAAGTGGAAAAAGCTCATTATTAAAAGCGCTTTATGCTGAAATAATGGTTAAAACTGGCAACATTGAAGTTGCAAATACAGATCTTAAATTAATTCATCATAGCGAAATTCCATTATTAAGAAGAAAACTAGGAATTGTTTTTCAAGATTTTCAGCTTCTGACAGATAGGACTGTTGAAGCAAACTTAGAATTTGTTTTAAAAGCTACAGGTTGGAGAAATAAAAACAAAATTAAAGATAAAATTGCACACGTTTTAGAGAGTGTTCATCTTGAAAACGTAAAAGATAAATTACCGTTTGAACTATCAGGTGGAGAACAACAACGCGCTGTTATTGCCAGAGCACTACTAAACAATCCAGAGATTATCTTAGCTGACGAACCAACAGGAAATCTTGATCCAAATAAAGCAGAAAAAATTATTCAGCTACTAAAAGAAATAAATCAGAAAGGAACTACAGTTTTAATCGCTACACATAATTACTCAATTATAAAAAAACATATATCAAGGACTTTAAAGTGCGTAGACAAAAAATTGATTGAAATAGATCCTAAAACACTTTAAATATGAACGGATTTAAAAATAATTATTGCCTTAAAAATCTAAATTCATTTGGTGTTAACGCAAAATCAAAATTTTTTAAATCTTTCAGTTCAGAAAATGATTTAGTTGAAATCATGAGCTCTAAAACATTTGAGGAAAATAAAATACTTATTTTAGGTGGCGGTTCAAATATATTATTTACAAAAAACTTTGATGGATTAATTTTACAAAATAAAATTAATTTAATTTCAATTATTGATGAAGATGATATTTCAACTACTGTGGAAGTCGGGGGCGGTGTAAACTGGCATGATTTTGTTCTTTGGAGTGTAAACCGAAATCTATCAGGGATTGAAAATTTAGCTCTTATTCCGGGTAGTGTTGCTGCTAGTCCAGTACAAAATATTGGTGCCTATGGTATGGAGGTAAAAGATACAATAACAAAAGTACATACTTTTGATATTGCCCAAGGAACCAAGAAAATATTTAACAATAAACAATGTAAATTTAACTACAGAGACTCCATTTTTAAATCTGAACTAAAAAATAAAAAAGTAATTACTAAAGTCGAATTTAAATTATCAAAGACTGCACTAAATATTATATCATATGGCAACATTAAGAAAAAGTTAAAAAAAGACCCTTCTCCAATGAATATTGCAGAATTAATTATTAAAATAAGGCAACAAAAATTACCTGACCCAATAAAAATTGGTAATAGCGGAAGTTTTTTTAAAAACCCTGTTATATCTTTACTTAAGTTTAAAAAAATCAAAAAAAAATTTCCTGAGATAATATCATATAAAGTAACGGAAAATAAAATTAAAATTGCTGCTGGCTGGCTTATTGAAGATGCCGGACTTAAAGGGTATAGAGAAGGTGATGCGGGAGTTCATAAAAATCAAGCACTAGTTCTAGTAAATCACGGAAAATCAACTGGAAAAGAAATACTATCTCTTAGCAACATGATAAAAGATGTAATTTTTAAAAAATATGACATAATGCTTGAAACAGAAGTAAATATCATCTAAATGAACAGTGAAAAACTACAAGAAAAAATAAGAATTAACTTTCCTTTTCAAGCTACAAATGAACAGAATGATATTATTACAGATATTTCAGAATTTATCACAACTATAGGAAATAGAAGTATTTATGTACTTAAAGGGTATGCAGGTACAGGAAAAACAACTTTAGTCTCTTCACTTGTAAAGTCGCTTCCGGTTGTAGCAAAACGCCATGTTTTAATGGCTCCAACTGGAAGAGCAGCAAAAGTTCTGGCAAAGTATTCTAAAAGAGCAGCAAGCACTATCCATCGAAAAATATATTGGATAAGGACCAATAAAAGTGGCAATACATTCATTACAAGAAAAGAAAACACTCACACTAACACTATCTTTTTTGTTGATGAAGCTTCAATGATTTCGGAAAATAATGAAAAAGCATTTGGAAATCGTTCACTTCTTGATGACTTAATTGAATATGTTTATGAAGGATTAGATTGTAAATTAATTCTTATAGGAGACACAGCTCAACTTCCCCCTGTTCATTTAGAAGTTAGTCCTGCATTAAACGAAGAAATTCTTGAAAGAAAATCTAACAAACAAATAATATCTAGAGAACTTACTGAAGTAGTCAGGCAAAAAGAAAACTCTCTTATTCTTAATAATGCAACTTTAATAAGAGAAAAAATTGCAAAGGAAGATTACACTTTTCCATCGATAATCACAAATAATGAAGTAATTAGAATCAATACCGGAGAGGATCTTCAAGACGCTTTAGAGTCAGCATATAGTAATAATGGAATAAATAATACCTCTGTGATTTGCAGGTCAAATAAGAGAGCGAATCTCTACAATCAACAAATAAGAGCAAAAATAAGATGGCAAGAAAATGAGATCTCATCTGGAGACATGCTGATGGTTGTTCGAAATAATTATTTCTGGCTTGATGAGAGCAGTAAAGCCGGATTCATTGCTAATGGAGATATAATTATGGTAACTAAAATTAACGAAACTATTGAAAGATATGGATTTCGATTTGCAAGAGCTAGTGTTGAAATGGTTGATTATCCAAAGGAAAAAAACTTAGATTTATTACTTTTATTAGACACTCTGACAAGCGAAAGTCCAACAATTAGTTATGATCAGTATCAAAAACTTTATAAAGAAATAAGCAAAGATTATAAAGGACAAAAAGAAATAAATAAAAAGATAAAAGAAGATGAATTCTTTAATGCCTTACAAATTAAGTTTGCATATGCTATAACATGTCATAAATCACAAGGAGGTCAATGGGAAAACATATTTGTCGATATGGGTTACTTTACAGACCAAATGCTAGATAAAGCATATCTCAGATGGCTTTATACTGCAATTACTAGAGCAACAAAGAAACTATACTTAATAAACTTTAATGATAATTTTTTTGAAATTTAATTTAACGTCTAAAATCTATTTATTATTGCGTTTAAAATCTTACTTGGCCTCATTGATTTAATAATATTTTTTTCATTAGGATAGTAATATCCATCAATATCTTCCGCATTTCCTTGTACACTTGCTAGTTCTGAACAAATTTCATATTCATTCTCTTTAAAATCATTATGTAAAGATTTAAAAGAATCTCTAAGTTCTTTATCTTGATTTTGTAAAGATAATTCTTCAGACCAATAAAGAGCTAAATAAAAATGTGACTCTCTATTATCGATTTCCCCAACTTTTCGTTTTGGAGATTTATTATTCTTAAGTAATTTTTCAATCGCGTTATCTAATGTAAATGCAAGGATATTAGCTTTTGAATTATTATTATTCTCAGCTAAATGCTCTAAAGACACTACAATAGCCATAAATTCTCCTAAAGAATCCCATCTTAAATGACCTTCTTCAACAAATTGCTGGACATGTTTTGGAGCAGATCCTCCAGCTCCAGTTTCAAACAATCCTCCACCATTCATTAGCGGAACAATAGAAAGCATCTTAGCAGAAGTTCCTAACTCCAAAATAGGAAATAAGTCTGTCAAATAATCCCTCAACACATTTCCAGTAACAGAAATAGTATCTTCACCTAATGCAATTCTCTCAAGTGTATAGACACATGCATTGTAAGGATCTAATATCTTTATGTCAAGATTATTTAACTCAAAATCGTTAAGATATCTATTAACTTTCTTTATAACTTCAAAATCATGTGATCTATTTTTATCTAACCAAAAAATAGTTGGCCACTTTGTAACTTGAGCTCTTCTTACTGCAAGTTTTACCCAATCTTTAATTGGCGCATCTTTAGTTTGACACATTCTCCATATATCCCCTTGCTCAACAGCATGTTCAGTTAATACATTGTCTTCCTGATCAATTACTCTAACAATACCAGAAGAAGAAATTTCAAAAGTTTTATCATGAGAACCGTATTCTTCTGCTTTTTGCGCCATTAAACCAACATTGGGAACAGTACCCATTGTGCTTGGATTAAAGGCACCATTTTTTTTACAAAATTCTATAGTCGCAGAATAAATAGATGCATACGAACTATCAGGAATAACTGCCTTAGTATCTTTTGTACTATTGCTAGCATCCCACATCTGACCAGAATTTCTGATCATAGCAGGCATAGAAGCGTCAATAATAACATCTGAAGGCACATGTAAATTTGTGATACCATTAAAAGAATCAACCATAGCTAAATCAGCATTTTCTTTCATTACTAATTTTATATCGTTGGTTATATCATTTCTTTCTTTTTCTGGTAATGTTTCAATTTTATTTATCAAATCACCAAATCCACTTTTGAAATCAACATTTAAATCATTAATCAATGTTTTATGTTGATTAATTAAACTTTCAAAATACACACTTACAACATGTGAAAATATTATTGGATCCGATACCTTCATCATTGTCGCTTTCAGATGAAGAGAAAGTAAAATATCCGATTCTTTTGCATCTTTGATTTCAATTTGGAGAAAATTAAGTAAGGATTTCTTACTCATAAATGAGGTGTCAATTATTTCTCCTGCTAAAAGTGAAATATTATCTTTAAGTAAAGATTTTATGCCATTATTATTCTCAAATTCTACCCTTACAGTTTTGGCATTCTCTATACAAAGTGACTTTTCATTATGAAAAAAATCACCTTCTTTCATTGTAGCTACATGAGTTCGTGAATTTGAACTCCAATTTCCCATAAAGTGTGGATTTGATTTTGCAAAGTTTTTAACTGCTTTTGGAGCTCTTCTGTCAGAATTACCTTCTCTAAGAACTGGATTAACAGCTGACCCCTTTATTTGATTATACTTAGCAACAATTTCTTTATCCTTATCATTAGAGATTGATTTAGGGTAAGAAGGAATAAAGAAACCTTTCTTTTGCAGTTCTAATATTGCAGCTTTCAGCTGAGGTAGAGAAGCAGATATATTTGGTAACTTGATAATATTTGCATCTTCAGTTTTAACAATTTCTCCAAGATTCGACAATGCATCTTCAGTATGTTGACTAATATCAATACATTCTGGAAATGCAGCCAAAATTCTAGCTGCTAATGAAATATCCATTACTTCAATATCTATATTTGCTTTTTTAGAAAAAGATTTAATTATGGGCAATAACGAATATGTAGCCAACATTGGGGCTTCATCAGTTTTTGTGTAAATTATCTTAGATTTATTATTTTTCATATTATCTTAATTATATTCATTTATTAATAACCAAACACCTCTTCTAAAGTTAAGTGTTTAATCTCTCCATACTCTTTTAATACGCTAAGATCCAAATCGCTTTTTGCCCCCAGTACCATAACCACTCTATTACGGTTTGCAATATGAGAATTATGAAAATCGTTTAAGCTATCCACATTAAATGCTTGAACTTGGTTATATAAATCAGTTCTCATATCGTAGTTAACACCCTGTTCTTGCGCTTTTTCATATTCAGACAAAACTTTTGATTTTGTCAATCTTTCCGTTCTAATTCTTTGTATTATAGCTTCTTTAGCGTTATTCATATTAGTTTCTGCTTTTGGCATTTCATCTAATAACTCTGACATCCCACTCATTGCTTCAGATAACTTATCTACCTGTGTTCCAATGTAACTCATTAAATAATGTGATGAATTTGTGTCTTTTGGTATTGTATATGTTGAATATACAGAATACGCTAAGGCTTTTGATTCTCTCAACTCTTGAAAAACTATAGAACTCATACCACCACCAAAATATTCATTGTGAAACTTAATTTTAGAAAATTCACTCATATTCAGCTTACTTCCTTTAGACAACATTATTACTTCGGCTTGCTTCATATCATAATCAACTACATAAACAATTGGCTTTTGTAAATCTAATTCTTTATATTCTTTCTTTTTAGGTAAAGGATTTAGATCTGATTTATTAAAATGTATATTCTCTAATTTAATTTTTAAATCAGAAATGTTTTCAGGACCATAATAAGAGATCCTGTGTTTATATAATAGCAAATCATTTATTGATTTTAATAAATCTTTAGATGTTAAATTACTTATATCCTCTGCAGACAACACATTTGTATAAGATGATGTAGGTCCATATTTTGCATAGTTAACTAAAGCTTTAAATAAAATAGTTTGTTTATTTAACTTTGCATCTGCTCTTTCCTTAATTTTATTAGATTTTAAAGCTATTAAAGCTTCCTCATCAGCGATTACATTAGCAAGAAAATTCTCAAAAAACATGATTGATTCATCAAATTTATTGGCGAGACCACTTAATGTAATTCTGGTTTTATCAGATGAACTACTCATACTTAAATCACAACCTAACCTATAAAATTCTTCTTGTTTTCTAGATGGAGAAATTTCAGATGTACCTAAAAATTTCAAATAATCAACTGCAAATTTCAGTTTATTATCATGATCAGTACCTATATCAAAAATATAACTTAATCGGAATCTGTTATTCTCAGTATTTTTCTTATAAATTAAAGGCAGTTCTCCAATATTAGTTTTCTCTATAATCTCATCAAAATCAAGAAATACAGGATTAATATCTTCAACCTCTTCAGTTAATAACTTAATTAAGAAATCAGATTGATCTACTCGGTTCAATTGTACAGGTGTTATATCAGGTTTATCTACCTTAACAGATGTCTTATCTATTCCGTTTCTTTTGTAGGTTACGACATAATTTTCATTATAATTTTCCTTAGCAAAATCAATAATATCTTGCTTTGTAATAGATTCTAAATCAGATATTTCTTTATTATAATCCTCCCATGAAATATCTAAGATAAATGCCTCAACAAACTCATTTGCTCTACCACTGTTACTTTCAAATTTTTTAATTTGATTTAACTTTAGATCAGAAATTATGGCGTCAACTAACCATTGCTCAAAATTTCCATCTTTAATCTCTTCTATCTGATTTAATAAAAGAGCTCTTACTTCTTCTAATGTCTGCCCCTGCTTTGGACTTCCATATAATGTGTGCATGGAATAATCCTTTAGAACATAAGGAAAACTACCACCACTAATTATTTTTTGAGTTTGATTTAAGTTCAAATCAATTAAGCCTGCAGTTGAATTAGCTAAAACCATATCTATCATTGTTAGTATTTTGGAATCATTTGAATTTGCTCCTTCAAATCTAAATCCAACAAAAAGACTTTCTGCTTCTGGCCCAAAAACTTCTTTAATCACAGTTTTTTTAATTGGACTTTCTTTATAAACATTAAAAATTGGGTCTTCCTTTCTTTCAAATTTACTCCAATATTTTTGAATTAATCTAATAGTCTCATCGTAGTCAAAATCACCCGACAAGCAAATTGCCATGTTGTTAGGAACATAGTATTTATTAAAGTATGCTCTTATCTCTTTTAAAGATGGATTTTTTAAATGTTCAACAGTTCCTATAGTTGTTTGCTGACCATACTGATGGTTAGGAAACAGCCCATCAAATAAAGATTCAAACAACTTGCTTCCATCACTATCTCTATTTTTTTCTTCATAAACAGCCTCTAGTTCTGTATGAAACAATCTAAACACAGGATAACGGAACCTTTCAGACTCAAGTTTCAACCAGTTCTCAAGTTGATTAGATGGGATATCGTTAATATATACTGTTTTTTCAAATGAAGTATACGCATTTGTTCCTTTTGCACCTATACCTAAAGCCATCTTGTCGTATTCATTAGCAATAGCATATTTCGCCGCTTCTGCTGAAATAGAATCAATCTTACGATAAATTCTTTCTCTGTTAGCTGTATCAGTCATTGCAACAGTCCTGTACTGTTCATATAGGGCTTCAATTTCTTCAATTAAAGGACCTTCTTTATTAAAATCAAGTGATCCAAAAACATCAGTTCCTTTGAATAACATGTGTTCTAAATAATGAGCTAGGCCTGTTGCATTTTCAGGATCATTTTTACTTCCTGCTCTAACAGCAATATTAGTCTGTATTCTTGGAGCATCATCGTAAGAAGTAAGATAAACTTTAAGCCCATTTTCAAGAGTATATATCCTAGCTTTAAGAGGGTCACCTATTACTTCCTCATAGTTGTTTTCAATTTTATTCATTTGATTTTTTAGATTTACAACAAAATATGCTGTAGCAAAGATTAGTAATGATATCGTTATTATTTTTTTAAATTTCATGAAAATCTTTAATTAGTAGTCAGAATCAAGTCCGAGTGAAACTCTAAGACTATCTAAACTTGAATTATTTTCAAGCATCTTATTAAATTTGTCTTTATTTGTATATGGTGTTGCACTCTTTTCACCTTCAATTACTTTTGTAATTATTTCTATATGATCATTTGTTAATTTGTTTCTTAGGTACTCTAAAATTTTATATTTCTCTTCTAATATTATTTCCGTCTGCGCAGCATTGCTCAAAGATAATTCAATAACATTGTTCTTTAATAATCTAGGTTCATGCAATGATAATGCAATTGCTAAATTAGACTTGCCTTGATCTTTTACAAAAGAAATTAAAGTTTTCCAATGTAAAATTAACGATTGATAAGACAATTCAGATGATCTGAGATTTGAAACTGTCTTTTCACTTGATTTATCTATGTTACTTTCCTCTGTCAAACTATTAATTGAAATTAACTTTGTTTTCTTATTTACATCAAGAATAATTTCTGTGTTTTCAGTAGTTTTGTTTTGGATTAAACTTTGATCTAGAGAACTTTTTTGAGATATCTTATCAGGTTTTTTTAAGTCAGATGTTAATTCCATAACATTTACTTTTTCATCAGTATTTTTAATACTAATATCGTTTTTCGATTTATGAGAACTAATTACAAAATTTTTAGATTTTTTTTTTTGACTATTAGTTGTTTCAATAGAAGAAATTCTCATTAGAGTAAATTCAACCAGTAATCTTTGGTTATTTGTGGTTTTGTATTGCACGTCACATTCATTACAAATTGATAGTGCAGATAAGATAAAATTTAGATTACATTTACTAGACTGTTGAATATATCTAGATTTTAAAACATCACCTTTTTCAAAAAGAGTGCTAGTTTTTTCATTCATCGAGACAAGGATATCTCTAAAATGTGAAGCTAAACCATTAATAAAATGATGACCATCAAATCCATTTTCTAAAATCTCATTATATGAAATTAATATTTGATTTATATCATTTTCCAATAAGCAATCAGTAATTCTAAAGTAGTAATCATAATCTAAAATGTTTAAATGTTTTATGACACTTTTATATGTTAGATTCTTGTTTGAAAAAGAAACTAAACGATCAAAAAAAGATAGTGCATCCCTCAAAGCTCCATCAGCCTTCTGAGCAATAAGATGTAGAGCTTCCGTATCTGCATTTATATTTTCATGTTCAGCTACATAACTTAGGTGAGAAGCTATATTAGAAATGCTTAATCTTTTAAAGTCAAATATCTGACATCTAGAAAGAATTGTAGGTATAATTTTATTCTTTTCAGTAGTGGCTAAAATAAATTTAGCATGCGATGGAGGCTCTTCAAGTGTTTTTAGAAATGCATTAAACGCTGATGTTGATAGCATATGAACCTCATCAATAATATAAATATTGTATTTGCCAACTTGCGGTGAAAATCTAACTTGTTCAACTAAATTTCTAATATCGTCTACAGAATTATTAGATGCTGCATCAAGTTCATGAATGTTGAAAGATGTATTTTTATTAAAAGACAAACAAGATTCACATTCATTACAAGCTTCATTATCAGATGAGATATTGAAACAGTTTATAGTCTTAGCCAAAATTCGTGCACAAGAAGTCTTTCCAACACCTCTTGGACCACAGAATAAAAATGATTGTGCTAAAAGATTAGACTGAATTGCATTTTTTAGTGTCAAAACAATGGATGATTGTCCAACGACAGCATTGAAAGAGGATGGCCTGTACTTTCTAGCAGAAACTATAAAATCAGTCATAATATTTTTTAAAAAAATAGAATACAAACTTAATATTAATTGTAAAATATTAATCAATAATTCTATCTAATTAAAAAGCGATATAAATTACTATATATTGGATGTTTTTATTAAATTTGCGGCCCACATTTAACAAATGAATTAATAATAAAACAACTAAAAAATGAATACTTACGAAACTGTTTTCATAATGAATCCCGTTTTATCTGAAGATCAGATAAAGGAAACAGTAAAAAAATTTGTTGACTACATTAAGTCAAAAAAAGGTACTGTAACTCAAGAGGAAAATTGGGGCCTTAAGAAACTAAAATATACTATTCAAAAGAAAAAAACAGGTTTCTACTACTTAATAGAATTCCAATCTAATGGCGAGATAATAAACGATTTCGAAGTTGAATTCAAAAGAGATGAAAGAGTTATTAGATGGCAAACTATAAAACTTGAAAAATTTGCTTTAGAATACGCAGACAGAAGAAAAAAGAAATTAAGTACTAAAACAAAAGCAAATTAATTATGGCAAAGACAGATGTTAAATATTTGAATCCTGTAGATATTGAATTAAAAAATCAAAATAAATATTGCCGTTTTAAGAAAATGGGAATTAATTATATTGATTACAAAGATCCTGATTTTTTAATGCGATTCTTGAATGCACAAGGAAAAATATTACCAAGAAGAATAACTGGAAATTCATTAAAATTCCAAAGAAGATTGGCAGTAGCAGTTAAAAGAGCAAGGCAAATCGCTCTATTACCTTATGTTGCTGACAACTTAAAATAATCTTAATACGATACTAAATCATGGATATTATACTTAAAGAAAACGTAGAAAAATTAGGTTTCAAAAATGAAATCGTTACAGTTAAAAATGGCTATGGGAGAAATTTTCTTATTCCTCAAGGGCTAGGGATTTTAGCAAGTGAATCAGCTAGAAAAATTTTAGCTGAGAATTTAAAACAACAAGCAAAAAAAGAAGAGACTGAAATAAATGCAGCTAACAAAATTGCTACTGAATTGCCAAAACTAGATATCGTTTTAAAAGCAAATGTTGCAGAAGGAGGAGCAAAACTTTTCGGTTCAATTAAAACTACACATTTTACAGATGCAGTTTCAGCTTTAGGACATACTATTGACAGTAAATTTGTTAAGCTTCCAAAAATTAAAGAATTAGGTAATTTTGAAGCTGAAGTTAGACTTCATAGAACTGTTAGTATAAGTATTCCATTTAAAGTTATTGCTAAATAAATTACTTTAAACTTTACATTTAAAAAACCAAACTACTTTAGTTTGGTTTTTTTTTAACCAAAATATAACTCTAATTAAAGTAGAAATAATTACAAAATAGTACCTTTGTATTACTTAAAATAAAATTATGGCGTTTGATATTGAAATGATAAAAAATGTTTACCAAAAATTTCCTGAAGCAGTTGATACAGCAAGGAAACTAAAAGGAAAACCTTTAACACTAACTGAAAAAATTTTATACTCACACCTCTGGTCAAAAAAGATGAATCAGGAATTTAAACGAGGTGTTGATTATGTTGATTTTGCTCCAGATAGAGTAGCAATGCAGGATGCTACTGCTCAGATGGCTTTACTTCAATTTATGCAAGCTGGTAAGAAAAGAGTGGCTGTTCCTTCAACCGCTCATGCTGACCATTTAATACAAGCAAAAATAGGAGCAACAAAAGATCTTCAAAACGGAATTAATCAAAATAATGAAGTATTTAATTTTCTTTCTTCAATATGTGACAAATATGGAATTGGATTTTGGAAACCTGGAGCTGGAATAATACATCAAGTAGTTTTAGAAAACTATGCTTTTCCTGGCGGAATGATGATTGGAACAGATTCTCATACAGTAAATGCAGGAGGACTAGGCATGGTTGCAATTGGAGTTGGTGGAGCTGATGCAGTTGATGTGATGGCCGGAATGCCTTGGGAATTAAAATTCCCTAAATTAATTGGAATAAAGCTTACTGGAAAACTTAATGGATGGACTGCTCCAAAAGATGTGATTTTGAAGGTTGCTGGAATCTTATCAGTTAAAGGAGGTACAGGTGCTATTGTTGAATATTTTGGAGAAGGAGCAGAATCATTATCTGCAACTGGAAAAGGTACTATCTGCAACATGGGTGCTGAAATTGGTGCTACAACCTCAACATTTGGATATGATAAGAGCATGGAAAGGTATTTAAGAGCAACAGACAGAAATGATGTTGCTAACGAGGCTAATAAAATTAAAGAATATTTAACTGGAGACGCTGAAGTCTATTCGAATCCAGAACAATACTTTGATCAAGTAATAGAAATAAATTTAGATGAATTAGCACCTCATCTTAACGGACCATTCACTCCAGACTTAGCAACACCAGTTGGAAAAATGAATCAAAAAGCAACTAAAAATGACTGGCCTTTAGATGTTGAATGGGCATTAATCGGCTCATGTACAAATTCATCTTATGAAGATCTAAGTAGAGCTGCTTCTATTGTAAAGGATGCTGCAGACAAAGGAATAACACCAAAAGCAACCTTGGGAATAAATCCAGGATCAGAACAAGTTAGATTTACAGCTGAAAGAGATGGTTTAATTGATATTTTCAATAGATTCGATACAACAAAGATATTTACTAATGCATGCGGACCATGCATTGGACAATGGGACAGAGAAGGTGCAGAAAAAAAAGAAAAAAACTCAATAGTACACTCATTTAATAGAAATTTTGCAAAAAGAGCTGATGGAAATCCAAATACGCATGCATTTGTTGGTTCGCCTGAAATGGTAGCTGCAATTGCCATTTCTGGAAGACTTGACTTTAATCCAATAACTGACAAACTGCTAAATAATAAAAATGAGTTAGTATCATTAAATGAACCGAATGGACACGAACTTCCTCCAAATGGATTTGATGTTAAAGACAAAGGATATCAAGCTCCAGCCAAAGACGGCACTAACATCCAAGTTGTTGTAAATACAGACTCAAAGAGATTGCAACTACTTAAACCCTTTAAAGCATGGGATAGAAAAAATATTAGTGGGGCAAAGCTCCTAATTAAAGCAAAAGGAAAATGTACAACAGACCATATATCAATGGCTGGACCATGGTTAAAATATAGAGGTCATTTAGATAATATTTCAAATAATTGCTTAATTGGTGCTGTGAATGCTTTTGGTGAAGGAGTTAATAGAATAATGAATCAGCTTGACGGATCTTACGACGAAGTTCCTAATGTTGCAAGAAAATACAAAAAAGCAGGCATTACTTCTATTGTTGTAGGAGACCACAATTACGGAGAAGGGTCTTCAAGAGAACATGCAGCAATGGAACCAAGGCATTTAGGAGTTATGGCAGTAATTGTAAAGTCATTTGCACGTATACATGAAACAAATCTTAAAAAACAAGGAATGCTAGGCCTAACATTTGCTAATGAAAATGACTATAATTTAATTCTTGAAGACGACACATTTAATTTTATAGATTTAATAGAATTCAAAGAAGGAAAACAACTAAAATTAGAGATTATCCATAAAGATAAATCTACAGATATTATTTCATTAAACCACACTTACAACGAAGCCCAAATTGATTGGTTTAAAGCGGGTTCTGCTCTAAATTTAATTAGAGAAGAAAACAGTAATTAAACGACTAAAATATGACTTTCAGTTACATTAAGAATAACTAATTTAGAAAATGAAAAATTATTATTTCATTTTCTTTTCTCTAATATGTAATGTTATACATTCGCAATCTCCTGATTGTATTAACGCAGAACCTTTTTGCACAGGAACAACAGCAACATTTGCGGCCTCCACTAATACACAGGCACCTGTTGGACCAGACTATGACTGTTTATTTACTCAACCTAACCCCGCATTTTACTATCTACAAATAGACCAACCAGGAAATATTACAATTACGATACAAAGCACACCTCTAGTAGATATTGATTTTATTTGCTGGGGGCCTTTTACCGACCCTAATACTATGTGTGATAGTTTAACAGCTCCTTATGTTGAAGATTGTAGTTACTCTGCAGCATCAATAGAAAACTGTGAAATTACAAATGCCGTTACTGGAGAATTTTACATACTGCTTATCACAAATTTTTCAAATACAAATTGTAATATTGATTTTTCACAAACAGCCGGAAATGGCTCTACAGATTGCTGTATATTAGGTGATGCTGGAGATGATAACTTAAGTCCTGGAATTACTAGATGTAGCAGTGATTCATCTATAATACTTGAAAACCAATTAAATGGAACCCCAAGCTCTGGGGGAACATGGTATGATTCTAATTGGAATATAATTAGTAATATCTTTGATCCTAATGTAGCTACAAGTGGCACATACTCATACATTGTTTTAGGCTCTCCTCCTGCAGGGTCTACAACGACTTGTCCAGATGATACTGCATCACTTTTAATTAATGTAAATGCAAATCCAATTATAACCTTTCCATCATTAGATGAAATGTGTGAAGATGATTCTCCACTTGCACTAAATATTGCTGTTCCTGCAGGAGGCATTTATTCTGGAAATGGAGTTAATACAAATACTTTTACACCATCTTCTAGCATCATTGGTTTAAATAATATTGAATATAATCTAACAGATATAAATGGATGTTCCGCATCAGGTTCACAAATTATTAATGTGAATGAAAAACCATCTGTAAACTTAGGTTTAGACATACAGATTCCATGTAGAGATTCGTTTTCTATAATTCCAATAATCATTGGAGGTGAACAGCCTTACAATTATTCTTGGAGCAATGGGTCTAACAACCCTCAAACTACAGTTTCAGAAGGTCAGTTCATTCTTGTTTTGACTGACATAAACGGCTGTATAGATTCAGATGACATTACAGTTACTCAAGATATTACTCCAACAGCAACAATCAGTGGAGGTGGCGAAATTTGTAATGATGGTTCATCTACAGAGATAAACTTCTCATTTAGTGGTCTATTACCTTGGAACCTAACCTATTCTAATGGAAGTGCCTCATCATCAATTTATAACATCAATACTGAAAATTATATAGTAACTACATCTATTTCGGGAATATACAATATTATTCTTGCTGATGATCCAAATGCCTGTGAAGCTGATATTATAGGAGAAGATGTAAGTATAATAGTTAATGAATTGCCAACACCAATAATACAACCACAATTTTATGAGATATTTCCTGGAGAAGAAGTTATTCTTAACACAGGGATCTATTCTTCATATTATTGGTACAACGATAGTGATTCTCTAATATCTAGTAATGAATTCTTAATTGTTGACTCTACTTTAATTTCATATATAATCGTTGAATCTGAAGATGGCTGTTTTGGCACATCATCTAATTCAATAATAAATTTCATACCTAGAGTCGAGTTTTTCATGCCGAACACATTTACTCCAAATGGAGATGAACATAATGATCTACTAACTACTTTAGGAAATAACATTGGTAGTTTTAGCATGTCAATAATTAACCGTTGGGGAGAAATAATTTTTTATACAGATGATATTAATAAATTTTGGGACGGGAAATTTAATGGATATCCTATTAAACAAGGCACTTACAGCTATAAAGTAAATATTATAGGAGAAAATAAAAGGCCATTTACTAAAACTGGTACAATCAATGTTCTATTTTAAATCAAAATTGTCTAAAGGAGGGTATTTCTTTTAAGAAATTTAGTTTATTACTTTTATAATCTATTAAACAACACATATGCCTTATACCATTTGTTACAACTAGATATTTTACTTTTAACACTGAATTATATCTTGAAATTTGATAAAAAACATCTTGGTTAATGTTTACATTAGTTGACTTACATTCAACAATCATAATAGGTTGAGCTTCTCTGTTATATAGGACAATATCTGCACGTTTTTTCAAACTATTATAGGCTAGTGTTTTTTCAATTCCCATTAAACTAAATGGGTAGCATTTAATATTTTTCAGGTAATGGATAAAGTTTTGACGTACCCATTCTTCTGGTGTTAAATTAACATACTTCATTCTTACTTCATCAAAAACTTGCACAGTTTGATTAACTAATTTAGTTTTGAAGTCAACTAAAGGCAAATTTAATGTGGGAAAATCCATAAAGCAAATTAAGTGAATTATAAAGAGATTTTAAACTCAATTTTAAATAAAGAATTGGAACCTGTGTATTTTTTAATGGGAGAAGAGTCTTATTATATTGATAAAATATCTGATAGGTTTTCGAAATCTGTATTATCAGATGAAGAGCAAGCATTTAATCAAATCACACTATATGGCAAAGAAACCAGTGTCGGTCAGGTTATTTCTGAGTCTAAACAGTTTCCTATTGGTTCAGAAAAAAGAGTTGTTATTTTAAAAGAAGCCCAACACATAAAGAAAATTGAGCTACTTGATGGGTATATTAATGACCCTCAAAGAAGTACAATATTAGTAATATGCTACAGAGGTAAAACCATAGATAAAAGAAAAAAATTTGGAAAAAACTTAAAAAGTAAATGTGTTGTTTTTGAAAGTAAAAAAATATACGAGAATCAAATTCCAGACTGGATTAGTAAATATGTAAATGAAAATGGATATACGATTGAGATAACTGCAACAAGAATTATCTCAGATTATTTAGGCACTGACTTGGCCAAAATCACTAACGAATTAGGTAAATTATTTTTGTTAATTAAAAAGAATGAACAAATAACTACTAAATTAATTGAACACAATATTGGAATAAGTAAAGATTATAATATTTTTGAGCTACAGAATGCTTTAGGCAAAAGAGATGTCTTGAAAGCTAATAGAATAATTAATTACTTTGCATCCAACGAAAAAAACTATCATATAGTGCCTATAATTACTTCACTATTCTCATACTTCCAGAAAATAATATTATATCATTTTTCAGATGATAAAAGTGCTAAATCAATTTCAAATTTGTTAAAGATTAATCCATATTTTGTTTCTCAATATAATCAATCAGCAAAGAATTATAATAAAAAACAACTCTTCAACATATTTAAATATCTTAAAGAATATGATTTGAAGAGCAAAGGAGTAAATAATAAATCTACATCACAAAGCAACCTCCTAAAAGAGTTGATTTTTAAAATCCTACATGCTTAATAATACTCTATTGAAAAAGTTATATTTGCATCTATTTTTAAGACATGAAAAAAACACTACTTTTATTATTCATCTTTACTAGCTTTTTTGCTTTTTCTCAATCAGGTAACATTAGAGGATTTGTCTATGACAAAGAAAGTGGTGAACCAATAATATTTTGCAATGTCTTTTTGGAGGGCACTACAATTGGTGCAGCTACAGATATAAATGGAATGTACAATATTTCAAAAGTTAATCCTGGAGATTATATCTTAACCGTAACATATATTGGTTATGATACAACAAAAGTTGAAATTAACTTATCTCCTCGTCAACTTCTAAGTCAAAACCTTGTAATTGGGGAATCGAGCATAAAATTAAACGAAGTAAAAATTTCAGCTGCTCGAGAAGAAATGAAAACAGAAGTTAAAGCTGCTGCAATAAAAATAAGTAAACAAGACTTAGAGATGATGCCTACTATTGGTGGAGAGCCTGATCTAGCTCAATATATGCAGGTAGTACCTGGAGTGGTTTTTACAGGTGATCAAGGTGGTCAATTGTATATAAGAGGAGGTTCACCAATTCAAAATAAGGTACTTCTAGATGGCATGATTATCTACAGTCCATTCCACTCAATTGGACTTTTCTCTGTATTTGATACTGATATAATAAGAAATACAGATGTATACACTGGAGGCTTTAATGCAGAATATGGCGGAAGAATTTCATCAATAATGGATATTAAAACTATTGACGGCAACAAAAAGAATATTGGTGGTAAATTAACAGCAAATACCTTTGGAACAAAATTATTCTTAGAAGGACCTATAGGAAGCAAAGAAAATACATCATTTATTTTTTCAGGAAAAACATCATACCTTGACAAAAGTTCCGAACTATTCTATAAATATCCTATACTATCTTTTGATGAAAAAGGATTACCTTATTCTTACACTGATTTATATGGTAAAGTCTCCTCTAAAGGTAAAAATGGATCTAAAATTAGTGTCTTTGGTTTCAATTTTGCTGACAATGTTAATTATGAAGGAATATCTGAACTAGATTGGGACTCTAAAGGTGTTGGATCTGAATTTATACTGATACCAAGTGGTAATCCTGTTTTAATTGAAGGAAATTTTGCATGGTCAGCATACAACATATCATTAGAAGAACCTCTAAGAATAAGGGAGAGTGGTATTCAGGGATTCAACATGGGGTTTGATTTTACTTACTTTCAACCAAAAGGAAAACTTAAGTATGGTTTTGATATACATGGATTTTCAACTAACTTTTTAACTTATAATTCTGTGAATTCAAAAATTGAACAAAATGAAAATACTTCTGAATTTTCAGCTTTTATCAATTATCAATTTAATAGCACAAGATGGATTATCGAGCCAGGATTTAGACTTCAAAAATATACAGTAGGTATATCACCTGAACCTAGATTAGGCTTTAAATTTATAATATCAGACAGAATGAGACTAAAAATGTCATCTGGCTATTATTCACAAAATATTTTAAGCACAACTTCTGATAGAGACGTTATTAACTTATTTACTGGAATCATTTCATCTCCTGAAGAGATTCCAAATCAAAACAACGGCAACCCATACAAGCAAAAATTTCAGAAAGCTAGACACCTAATTACAGGAATTGAGTATGATGTAAACAATAAAATTGACTTTCAAATTGAAGGGTATATTAAAGACTTCACTCAATTAACAAATATTAACAGAGATATGACATCAAATAATGATGATGAATTTATTATTGAGAGTGGAGTCGCTAAAGGACTAGATGCACTTGTTAAATTCAAATCAAAAAAATTATACATTTGGGCTGTATATTCTCTTGGATTTGTCACACGAAATGATGGAAATAACACATATTATCCACATTTTGATAGAAGACATAACATTAACCTTGTAACATCTTATAAATTTGGAAATAAAGAAGCTTGGAAAGCAGATTTTAGATGGAATCTCGGATCTGGCTTCCCATTCACGCAAACACAGGGTTTTTATGAGAATTTAACTTTTTCAGATGGAATAAATACTGATTATACAAGCGTAAATGGCGAGTTAGGTATTGAATATGCTGATTTAAATTTAGGCAGACTTCCTTATTATCATAGGCTTGACGCATCTATTTCAAAGGAAACAAAAATTAGCAAAAATATGAATCTTGATATTACAGTTTCAGTTACTAATGCATACAATAGAGAAAATATATTTTACTTCAATAGAATTAAATATGAAAGAGTCAATCAACTACCAATTATGCCTAGCGTAGGAGCAAGTCTTACTTTCTAAATTTTACTGTAGTTAAAAATTTTAATATTTGTATAAACAAGTTAAGATTAATCATTTACAAATATTATGTTTGCATAACAAAATTTAAAGTTATTGTGAGCATCAGTAAAACAAAATATATCTTCGTAACTGGTGGAGTTACTTCTTCACTTGGTAAAGGTATCATCTCTGCATCTTTAGGCAAACTGCTAACAGAAAGAGGGTATTCTGTTACAATTCAAAAGTTAGACCCTTACATTAACATTGACCCAGGAACAATGAATCCTTATGAACATGGGGAATGTTTTGTTACAGATGATGGAGCAGAAACAGATTTAGATTTAGGCCATTATGAAAGATTTCTAAATAATGGAACATCGCAAGCAAACAATGTAACAACAGGCAGGATTTACCAAACTGTTATTCAAAAAGAAAGGAAAGGCGATTACTTGGGTAAAACTGTTCAAATTATTCCGCATATAACCGACGAGATAAAACGAAGGATAAAATTGCTAAGTGAAACAGAAAAGTTTGATTTTATTATCACTGAAATTGGGGGTACTGTGGGAGATATTGAAGCTTTACCATACATAGAAGCAGTCAGACAACTTAAATGGGAACTTGAAGTTAATGCCTTATTCATTCATCTAACATTAGTTCCATTTCTTGCAGCAGCTGGTGAATTAAAAACCAAACCAACACAACATTCAGTAAAAACATTGTTAGAAGCTGGTATTCAACCTGACATTCTAGTGTGTAGGACTGAAAAATCTTTAACAAATGATCTAAGAAGAAAAATTGCACAGTTTTGTAATGTAGATAGAGATGCAGTTATAGAGTCAATTGATGCTAATTCAATTTATGAAGTACCAATTTTAATGCAAAATGAAGGATTAGACAAAGTAGTACTTAAAAAATTAAATCTAAGATTTACTGAAGAAGTAAAATTGAAGAATTGGAGAAAATTTTTACATAAAATTAAAAATCCAAATCAAGAAATTACAATCGGTTTAACTGGTAAATATATTGAACTAAAAGATGCATATAAGTCAATTACAGAAGCTATTATTCATGCTGGATCTGTTAATTCATGCAAAGTTAATGTTAAGTGGATTGATGCTGAAAAAATCAATAATAAAAATGCTGCAAATAATCTAAAAAATTTGTCAGGAGTAATAGTTGCACCTGGTTTTGGAGACAGAGGTATAGAAGGAAAAATATCAACTATAAAGTATATAAGAGAGAATGAAATCCCTTTTTTTGGAATATGTCTAGGAATGCAATCTGCAGTAATTGAATATTCTCGAAATGTTTTAGGATTATCTGATGCAAATTCAACGGAAATGAATACTAAAACATCTGCTCCAGTCATTGATCTAATAAACGAACAGAAAGAAGTTTCAGAAAAAGGAGGAACAATGCGTTTAGGAGCATATAAGTGTGAGATTAAAGATGGAACTAAATCCTTTCTAGCCTATAAAACAAATATTATTTCAGAAAGACATAGACACAGATATGAATTTAACAATGAATATAGAATAAATTTAGAAAAGGCAGGACTTAAAATTGCAGGAATAAACACTAAAAATAATCTAGTAGAGATAATAGAAATTCCTACTCATCCATGGTTTGTTGGAGTTCAATTTCATCCAGAATACAAAAGTACAGTAGAAAATCCACATCCGCTTTTTTGTGGGTTTATAAAAGCATGTATATCTAACAACAATTAATCTTACAAATGAAACAATACGATAAAAATTCACTAATTGGATTTGTGTTAATGGCAGTCATACTAATTGTGTTTAATACTTTTTTCTTTCCAGAAATACCCCAAGAAAAAAAATTAGAAAGTCACACAATTGAAAAGAATATAATTGAAGGTAACGACAAGAAAACAGATTTCAATAATAAATTTGAGAAGCCTGATGTTGAAGAAATCACGAATGAGCAAAAGCAAAAATTAGGAATATTTGCCGAAGCTCACTTTGGTAAAGAAACATTTTATTCAATAGAGAATGAAAAAATTAAAATAACCGTAAGTAACAAAGGAGGGAGAATTATTTCAGTTATTATGAAGGATTACCAGACTTATGATTCTTCAGCTCTAGATATGATGCACAAAGAGCACTCAAGTTTTAACTTACAGTTCTCTGCTGATAAGTTCACCAACACTAGTAATTTATTTTTTGACGTTGAACAATCACAAAATAGTATTAACCTAAAACTTAAGGCTGACCAGAATCACTACGTAGAATACGTATACACCTTAACTAATGATTTTCTAGTTGACTTTGACATTAATCTAGTTGGCATGGAAGATGTGATACCTGAAGGAATAGACTACTTGAATTTAGAGTGGCAAATGAAGACGCCACACACCGAAAAAAGCAAGAAAAATCAAGATATGTATACGGGTATTCATTACCAATATAGTTCTGATAATGAAGTAGACTATCTAAGTTTTTCCTCAACAGATAATGACGAAATTAATTCTAGATTAAATTGGGTAGCATTTAAACAACAGTTTTTTAGTTCAATATTAATTGCAAAAGATAAATTTCAAAAATCAACTAATTTAACATCTACAACAAATGATGATATTGAAAATGTTAGTTCAACTTACATTAAAGATTTAGCCGCTAAATTCGAACTTCCATATTACCATAAAAATAATGAACGACTAAGCTTCCAATTTTTATTTGTACCTAATCACTATAAGACATTAGAATCTTATAACTCTGGATTTGAGGAATTAATTCCATTAGGCTGGGGAATATTTGGATGGGTAAATCAGTATATCATCATTAATATTTTTGATTTATTAAATAACTACTTTAATTCATTTGGGATAATTATATTACTTCTAACATTAATCATTAAGTTAGGTCTCTCTCCATTCACATATAAAGCATTCTTATCTCAGGCAAAAATGAAAGTCTTAAAACCAGAAATAGAAACTATTACAGAAAAAAACAAGGGCAAAGATCAAATGAAAGTCCAGCAAGAAACGATGACTCTTTACAGAAAAGCAGGAGTAAATCCTATGGGGGGATGTTTACCAATGTTATTTCAATTCCCAATACTAATTGCAATGTTTCAATTCTTTCCTGCATCAATAGAACTGAGACAAGAAAGTTTTCTTTGGGCAGATGATTTATCATCGTATGACTCTATCTACAATCTTGGATTTAATATTCCCTTTTATGGAGACCATATTAGTTTATTCACATTACTAATGACTATTTCTACGTTACTATATACTAGAATGAATTCCTCAATGGCAACTGGTCAAATGGCACAAATGAAGTGGATGATGTACTTAATGCCTATAATGTTCTTAGGATTCTTTAATAATTATGCAGCAGGCCTAACATATTACTACTTCTTAGCTAATATGTTTACAATGACACAACAATACTTTATGATGCGATTTGTAGATGAAAAAGGAATTTTAGCACAAATAGAAGCTAACAAAAAGAAACCTGCTAAGCCAAAATCTAAGTTTCAAAAGAAATTAGAAGAAATGCAGAAACAACAGGAAAAAAAGATGCGTAATAAATAAATTAGCTCTCCATCTTTGACAAAAAAAGATTTAGTGCTTCTTTTTTTTTCTCATCAAAATTATATGAAATTTTTTTGGTCAGGTAATTCATAGGACTTAAACAAAGTGGATAATCTTTAGAGTATAATTCTAATCCTAAATCAATATTATGCAGTCCGTATTCTAATGATTGATTAAAAATTTTAATAAACTTTTTAGAGATTATCTTATTCGAAACCCAAGTAGCAAAAACAAAAGGCAAGCCTGTCATCTCCATCCATATTTCAGACAAATCATATATATATTTATACTGATTATTCATCTTGAATGCACGGTCTCCTATAACTAATGCGGCATTAGATCCTTTAATATTATTCTCAAAACCTGGTTTTGACTTAGTTATTAAGGGTTTTAGATCCCAGTATTCTTTTAATAAAATTTTAAGTAGCGCCACAGAAGTCAAGGATTGATAATCTAATGTGATTTTTGTTACTTCTCTAATATCAACATTAGAATATAAACATACAGTTTCTACGCATCCAAATGATCCTATACAATAATCAGAAATTAAAAAATAATTTTTAAGTTTTGGAATTATTGCTACTGGAACTAAAGCAATATCTACTTCATTATTTAGTAATTTTTCCGCACATAAAGATGGATAATTTAATTGTAAATCAATTGATTTAATAAAATTTGAATGCTTTAATCCATAAATAAATGGCATTGTATTTAAATATGAAACTGCTGAAACTTTAATCATTTAATAAATATTAGAAGAAGAATATACATACTTAAAACAAACTTAAGAACAGATCCAAACATAAAACCGATCACAGTTCCAAAAGCTATATGAACTGGATTTTTTATAGATTCTATTTTTGCACCTAAAAAAGAACCTAAAAAAGAACCTAAAATAATGCCCATTACTGGAATAATAAATAAGCCTATAATCATTCCAATAATAGTAAATAAGATAGTTACTTTTCCACCTCCTGCCTTATTTACAAAATAAATTTGAAGGTAATAATCAAGAAATGTAACAACACAAACAATTAAAGCAACTAAAAACAACAGATTTAAGGAAAACTGACTAATAAAAAAATGATGTAGTAAAAACGCAATAAATGCAAATGGTGGTCCAGGAATAACAGGAATAAAACTTCCAATAATACCTAAAACAAGAAAAATCACTATAAGAGCAACAATAACTAATTCCACAATCAAAAGTAGTGTTTTCTAAAGTCACATATTATATTATTTAATTAAATTTGCTTTTATCATCAAAAATCTTAAAATGCTACTAAATCCTTTGAATGCAATTACACCAATTGACGGAAGATATATCAACAAAACAAGTGAACTTCAATCTTATTTTTCTGAAGCATCATTAATTAAATTTAGAGTTGAAGTTGAAATTGAATATTTTATTTCACTATGTAATATTCCTTTAGAACAATTAAATGATTTTCCAAAAGAAAAAATTTTAGCACTTAAAAATATCTACATTAACTTTAGCTCTGAAGATGCAATTAGAGTAAAAAAAATTGAAGGAATTACAAATCATGATGTTAAGGCTGTTGAATACTTTATAAAAGAAGAGTTCGACAAATTAAACTTAAAAAAATATAAGGAATTTATTCATTTTGGATTAACATCTCAGGATATCAATAATACGGCTATCCCATATTCTATTAGAAAAGCATTTGTTGAAGTATATCTACCAAAACTATTTAATATAGTTGATTTGTTAAAGGAAAGAGCAAAAGAATGGGAAGAGATACCACTGCTTGCTAGAACACATGGACAAGCAGCTTCACCAACAAGAATGGGTAAGGAATTACAAGTTTTCATTGAACGTATTGAGAAACAAATATCACTTCTTAATTCTATTCCATTTACTGCAAAATTTGGAGGTGCTACTGGAAATTTCAATGCACATCATGTAGCTTACCCAAATATAGATTGGAAAGTATTTGCAGATAAGTTCACATTTGATACGCTTAAATTAAAAAGACAGCAAACTACAACCCAAATTGAACACTATGACAATTTAGCAGCATTAATGGATAATATTTGTAGAATTAATACAATATTAATAGATTTCTCAAGAGACATATGGTCATATGTTTCAATGGAATATTTTAAACAAAAAATACGAAAAGGTGAAATTGGCTCATCAGCAATGCCTCATAAAGTAAATCCAATAGATTTTGAAAATGCTGAAGGGAACTTGGGTATGGCAAATGCGGTTTTTAATTTTCTATCTTCAAAGCTTCCAATCTCAAGATTGCAAAGAGATTTAACAGACAGTACAGTTTTAAGAAATATAGGTGTGCCATTTGCACATAGTTTAATAGCAATAGATTCATTAAACAAAGGGATCAAAAAATTACTTATTAATAAAGAATGTATTGTATTTGATTTAGAAAAAAACTGGGCAGTAGTAGCTGAAGCTATACAAACAGTTTTAAGAAGAGAAGGGTATCCCAACCCATACGAAGCACTTAAAGAATTAACAAGAACAAATACAGTTATAAATAAAAAAAGTATTCATGACTTTATTGAAAAATTAAAAGTTAAAAAGAAAATAAAAGATGAACTTAAAAAAATAACTCCAATGAATTATACTGGAATTTAAAGTTATCGATAGTGGACTAAAAATCAAGTTTGTTTTTCTGCAGGTAATCCTCCCAATTCCAAATAAAATGAGACAATAAATTTTTTAATTCAGTAAGAAAAACTGGATTTGGCTTATTTTTTTTTCTAAATAGATCACCCTGAAAATCATTTATTTTATATTTTTCAAATATTGCATGTGCCATTGCGCTTATCATAAATTCGTGCTTAATAAGCAAATCATTAAAATAGTTTTCATAATCTAGAAACCTTTCAATAGCTAAATGGTGTGCATTACCTTCATATTCTTTATGTATTTCATCAAGAATAAGAGAGCGAAGTATAACAGTTTCATTCTCCTCAAAATAAATTTCAAGATTTTTAAGATTTCCGAGAAATATAACATTAGAGAACCAATTCACGTCTTTATCATTTAAATTTGGATTAGATTCTAAATTACTATTGTTATTTATGAAATCTTTAATCTCGGTAAACCCCTCATTAATTACATTTTGAAGAACCTTTACGTAAATTGAAGCCGCAGTTACTGGCTTAACTTTTTTCTTTTTTGAAAGTAATCCTAGAAATTTAATCATTACTCTAGTTTAAAATTTTTTTTCGATTCCTCCATAATTTGGATGCCAATTGAAAGACATGCAGTTGCAGCTGGTGAAGGTGCGTTAAGCACATGCAAATTATTATTATTCTTAACAATTTTAAAGTCATCGATCATCTTGCCATTTTTGTCTAGTGCCATTGCTCTAACACCACTTCTTCCATTTACAATATCATCTCTTTTTAATGATGGTAATATTTTTTGTAATTCCTTCAAAAATAAAGATTTTGAGAACGCTCTTTTATACTCATTATAACCAAATTTCCAATTATTTATGAACAATTTCCAAGTACCTATAAATGAAAGTGATTGAAAAGTATCCCTAAAACTAAAATCGAGCTTATTATAACCCTCTCTTTTAAATGTAAAAACAGCATTTGGACCACATTCAATTTCACCATTTGTCATTCTTGTAAAATGTACTCCTAAAAAAGGGAAATCAGGATTAGGAACTGGATATATCAGATTTTTTATTTTAGATTTAGCTGAGTCTGATAATCTATAATAATCACCTCTAAAACCAACAATTTGCATCTTTAAATCAAGCTGATCCTTAATGGCAAGTCTATCAGAGAAAAGACCACCACAAAAAATATTATGCCTGCTATAAAAATTACCTTTTGAAGTAATAATCTTGTTATTAAAAAAATCTAAGACCTTACAACCTGTTAGTATAAGGCTCTTACTATTAATTGATAGGATCTTTTCCGCTAATTTATTTGTAACACTCTTATAATCAATAATACCAGACTGCGGAACCCAAAGTGCTTTTACTCCGGAAATATTAGGTTCGATTTTTTTAAACTCTTTTGGTTCAAGAATTTTTAATCCAATTAAACCATTCTTTTCTCCATTTTTCTTTAAATCTATAAGACGTTCAGCTTCATCATTATTTACTGCTACAACTAATTTTCCACACACATCAAAATCAATATTATTTTCCTTAGCAAATTGAATCAAAAGTTTTCTGCCTAACACACAATTATTAGCTTTATAACTTCCATACTTATAATAAAGACCTGAATGAATTACACCAGAATTATTTCCTGTTTGATGAAATGCTAACTCATTTTCTTTTTCGAAAATTACAATTCTAAGATTAGGGAAATTAGTTTGCAATTGAAATCCAGATGCAAGGCCAATAATACCTCCTCCTACAATTGCGATGTCATATTGAGTTATTTCCATAGTAATAATTAAAGAAATTATTTGAGAGTAAATACTCTAGAAATATTAAAACCAAAAAATATATCACCTTTTAAAAAATTTCCTGTAGTATTTGTGATAAAATCTGTATCAATCATATGCGGCGAATTACTTAAGTGTAATTGAAAAACGTGACCTCCAGTTTCAATATCAAAACCAATAGAAAGTACATTTTTGTTTATAATTTCATTTAGTTGATAAAAAAATTCTGTATTTAATGAGATACGCCTTGTTAACTTTTGTCTACCGCCAAATCCTAAAGAAAATCTATCATTATTTTTATTTTTAATTTCTACAAAATTATAATGTATAAATGTGGGTGTAAATTGTAAAGATAAATTACGTGTTATCTTTCTTGCAAATAATATTTGATGTGTATATGATAAATTATCATATACACCATTAGAGTTACTATTTAATAAATTAGATGATGGAATTTGCTTTAAACAAATTACGGAATTGATAACAATAGTGACTGGAAATCCATTTACTATTTGTCTTTTTAGTCTGAACTTTGAATTAGCATCAATAACTTTTGTTGAAGAGCTTCTCCCAACGCCTACAGAAAGCCAATCATTTAATCCATATTCTAAACTAAGTCTAACTTGAGAAAAGTCTAAGCCATATAAATTATAAGCGCCTGAATTAAGCGGGCCAAATCTATGCTGGATATTAAATTGTAAAATATCTTTTGCTTGTAACTCAACCGATTGCCCATTAACTATCTTTGTTCCTTTAAATAAATAACTAACATAGACAGGAGATTTATCTTTAGCTAACAAACTAAGCAAATAATCTTGTGCATTAAGAAAATAAGGCATATAAAATATTAGAAAGAAAAAAAATACCCTCATTTATTAATTTTTAATTTAATATCAATGTGAACCTTAATATTTTCTGCAATTTTATACATTACAATAGTTGGAATTTTAATATTGTAATCATCTAATTTAA
>ERZ1047821.28-NODE-28-length-132024-cov-39.176708_pt1 | contig 132024 bp, 114 predicted proteins | sample MGYA00383096_ERZ1047821 | MGnify/ENA primary metagenome ERZ1047821 (study PRJEB29581, sample SAMEA5548366) | metagenome | biome: marine; feature: coastal; material: water | depth 25 m | study: Short-term variability in the microbial, nano- and picoplankton... | reverse complement strand
CGCAAAGAGAAGTTGGCGTTGACACGCCGAGCTTTGATGTTGCGCTTAAGAACACGCTACGACAGGCACCCGATGTAATCATGATCGGTGAAATTCGTAGCGCGGAGACCATGGATTATGCGGTGACTTTTGCTGAAACCGGCCATTTGTGTCTCGCGACACTTCACGCAAATAATGCGAATCAGGCACTGGATCGTATTATTAACTTTTTCCCCGTAGATCGTCACGCTCAGGTTTGGATGGATTTATCGTTGAACTTACGCGGTATGGTTGCGCAGCAGCTCATTCCAACTCCCGATGGAAAGGAACGCAGGGCAGCAATCGAAATTATGATTAATACGCCTTTAGTTTCAGATCTTATTCGGAAAGGAGAGGTGCATAAGCTCAAAGAAGTGATGTCGAAATCAACTGAACAGGGCATGCAGACATTTGATCAGGCGCTTTATCGCCTGTATACCGCGGGGGAAATAACCTACGATGCTGCGATTGCTTCAGCAGATTCTGCCAATGATTTGCGACTGATGATCAAGTTGGCTGGCAGCGCGCCGCCGGCGGCATCGGGGAGTATTGAGGGGCTCTCACTTGAAGACAGCGACGGTGGTATAGACTTCGGGCGCTGATCGGTTCAAGTGCACAATAGTTATTTGATTTCTATTGTGCGGTTTGACCGCTGATCCATTTCGCACGTCAATGCGCGCTTTTTCAGCGGCGAATTATTGAAGTTTAAGCCAAGATTCCAAGATAATCTGCGCTGCAATATCGTCTATCTCGTCACGGGAACGATCTGCAGGACCTCGTCGAGTGCTCGAATGCGATTCATGAAGCGATCTGGCCTCTCTGCTCGTGAGCCTTTCATCAATAGTGTGGTGCGGGATATTGAATCTGCCGGTTAATCGGCGGGCGAATTTCAGAGACCGTTGGGACATTTCACTTTCAGTTTCGTCCATATTGAGCGGAAGCCCAATGACAAATTGAGCGGGTTGCCATTCTAAGATCAGCTTTTCAATCTCGGACCAGTCTGGAACGCCGTCTCGGGCGGAAATAATTGCAATCGGATTTGCTGTTTTGGTGATCAACTGGCCGACAGCAATGCCGATTTTTCGAGTGCCATAATCAAATCCCATGATAACGTTTTGCGATGTCATAGCTTAGCTTTGCGATGTCGTAGAATGGTACAGGTTTAAATCAATCCCAAACAAAGCCGCGGCTTTTTCTGCCATATCTGAAGGGGCTGTTTCAAAGACGATCTCCCTTGTTGCAGGCGTGATGAGCCAGGCGTCTTCGATCAGTTCATTTTCCAATTGACCCGGCCCCCAACCTGCATAGCCTATCACTGGTAGAAGGTGTTCAGGGATCAATTGTTTTTTTAGATCTGAAATGAGGTCGTCTGAAGAAGATAAAATGACGCCTATGCCCGTATCGAGGCTTCCGGAGTAGGACTTTTCGTCTGAATGCAGAAAAAACAGCCGCGTTTGCTCGACCGGACCTCCTTCAAGCACAGGGGATGTAATTTTAGCCGGCATATTCTCAATCAGGCCGTCAAGTTCAGCATCCAGTGGTCGATTGATCACCAAGCCAAATGCGCCGTCGGCATTGTGCTGGAGAATGAGCGTGACAGTGCTATGGAAATAATCTCCGGTTAATCGTGATAGCGATATAAGAAAATGGTTTGCGAAATACTGATGACGCTCTTCCGATTTCCCCATGTCAGTGTTGATCATAGGATGCATCCCTCTAATAGCTGCGAAGCGAGCGGTTCTTGCGAAACTGCCAGGTACGTATAATTTCAAGCACATCGGTTGATTGCCGAAGTTCGTCAGGAAAAGGGGCAAATGGTGCGGCGAGGCGCACAATATGAATTGCTGCATCATCCAGTACCCGATGTCCGGAGGTCTCCAGTAGCTTCACTTCCTTTAGGCTGCCATCTGGTCTGATGGCAACCATCAGTCTCAGACTACCAAATAAGCTTTGGCTGCTTGCCTGACGAGGGTAATTCAAATTACCGATTTTTTCGATCTTTCGTCGCCAGGAATTCAGATAGTAGGCGTCTGCGCTTGATTTAGTCGATAGACTGGTTAACCGCTTGATACGTGGTCTTTTCGCATAGACCTGACGTTGCTTGTCGAGGTGGGCTTCGAGACTCGCGATTTCCAGTGAGCGCTGCAGAAGCGTTTTGGTAACTGGAATGTTACTACCATCGTCAACTTGCTCGGCAGGATCGGTCCGTGTAGCCACCTTGAGGTTTAATTTTTTGGTGGTCGTAATGACAGTCTGCTTTTGCTCGGTCGTTTTTGGTCGAGTCTGCGCTTCCTCGATGGGTGTTGTTTCTCGAACGACAGTGTCAAAGAACTCGGCTTCAGTTGTGGTGGTTGTGAGTGCTTTCTCTTCTAGGGTGCCGCTGCCTTGCTGGTTAAATTGTGCAAGAAAATCAGCTTTTTTTGGTTGGTTGTTACTGCTGTGTTGCGCGAGTGTGACTTCCATCGTATGCGTCGAGGAGGACCTATCTAGGTAGGTGAAGGTCACGCCGAGTATCATCGCTGCGTGTAGCGCTGCTGCCAAAAAAAACGTAAAAGTTAACCTGTCCGCCGGTGTGATGGCTGGGCTCATGGCCGTCATTAGCAGCAGATACCCTCGATGAAGTCTATATAGTCACCGGCAATATCGATATCGTGGGCTTTGCTAATCTCCCTGATGCAGGTTGGGCAAGTGACATTTATCTCGGTTAAATAATCGCCAATGACGTCAATGCCGACAAAGTAAAGGCCACGGGCTTTGAGATCAGGACTAATTTGTTCACAGATCCATCTGTCTCGATCATTCAGCGGCCGTGTTACTCCCTTACCCCCTGCTGCAAGGTTTCCGCGAGTTTCTCCTTTTGCTGGGATTCTGGCTAATCCATAGGGTATGGGCTCTCCATTGATGAGCAGTATGCGTGTATCGCCATTAACAATATCGGGGATAAATCTCTGCGCCATGGTCTGTTGCTTGCCGTTGTCTGTCAGTGTCTCGATGATGACATTGAGATTTGGATCGTCTCCAGCCACGCGAAAGATTGATGACCCTCCCATACCGTCTAAAGGTTTGAAAATCACGTCCCCATGTTCCTGATGGAAAGCTTTCAGAATACTGGGATCGCGTGTGACTACATGAGGAGGGCAACATTGGGGAAACTGCAGTGCATAGAGTTTCTCGTTACAGTCGCGGATGCTGCCGGGACGGTTAAGGATCTTCAGTCCGTCTTTTTCTGCCATTTCGAGCAGATAGGTTGTGTAAATGAACTCCATATCGAATGGGGGTTCTTTACGCATCAGGACTGCGTCCATTGTGACCAGAGGCGCTGTATGCTCGCCTGTCATGCTGTACCAGTCGACGAGTGCTTCGGTGAGTGCCAGTTTTTTGAAATTACCCTGCACGACACCTTCCTGAATGAATAAGTCGGATTGTTGCAGAAAGTAAATGGTCCATCCCTTTGATTGGGCCGCCAACATCATGGCGAGAGTGCTATCTTTTTTGGGGTTGATGGTCTCCAGTGGATCCATCAGTACGGCAAGATTAAAACTCAAAACGACGATTCCTCATACGGGTTCGATTTAAATAACAAGCGATCCGCTGATTGAATGACGGGCAGTCTTGTGAGCGGGCTTGAGCCAATTGTAAACCACTTGTGGCTGCTTTGTAGCAAAATTCCCCAAGCTGCCTAGTACTTATGGAATGCGTTAAACAACTGTGTTAAAAAACGCGTCCAACTTACCGGCATAGCATGCAATTTTCAAATATCTATCGTTAGTTGGTGGTCGAAAGGTAGCGGGTATGGAAGGGGATTTTCAGGGTATCAAAGTGATGGTCATTGACGACAGCAAGACGATTCGGCGTACGGCCGAAACACTGTTGTCCAAAGTCGGTTGTGATGTTGTCACTGCTGTTGATGGTTTTGATGCACTGGCAAAGATAGCCGACACCCGACCTTCAATTATATTTGTTGATATTATGATGCCCAGACTCGATGGTTATCAGACTTGTGCCCTCATCAAGAATAATAGCGTACTCAAACACACTCCGGTCATTATGCTCTCTAGCAAAGATGGATTGTTTGATCGGGCGAAGGGTCGGATTGTGGGTTCAGATCAGTATCTGACAAAACCTTTCAGTAAAGACGAATTGTTAACTGCGATTCGTGACCACGTTGGATCTGTTGGGTAGCAGGAGGTGAAATGAGCAAAGTACTCCTAGTTGATGACTCACCAACGGAAATCTATCGGCTCAGGGGAATGCTCGAAGACTTGAGTTACGAGGTCATTACAGCAGAAAACGGTCGTGATGGTGTTGCGCTTGCCAGTGCAGAACAGCCTGACATAGTACTCATGGATATCGTGATGCCTGATATGAACGGCTTTCAGGCGACTCGGCAGATATGTCGCGGTTTAGATACCAGCCATATCCCAGTGATTATTGTGAGCAGCAAGGATCAAGAGACAGACAAAGTCTGGGGGCAGCGCCAGGGCGCCCGTGGTTATGTCACGAAGCCGGTTGACGGGAAGAATCTGGTTTCGGTGATTAAGCGTGTGATGGCAAATGAGTGAAATAAGCCCCTTTTCACTGCTGGTTTCGATTGCAACGCGAAGCGAGCAGTTAGCGACCGATTTACCCCGTCGAGAAAATACCCAAACCCATTGGAAAGGCCTTGGATTCAACTTGCTTGGGCAAAGGTTTGTTGTCCCCTTGAGCGAAGTGGGGGAGCTAATGCGATTGCCGAGTCAGACCCGATTGCCAGGGGTAAAACCCTTTGTCACTGGTATTGCCAATGTACGTGGAAGGCTGATGGCTATTCTCGATTTGGCGGCCTTTTTTGGTCAAAACTCTATATTGCCCAAAACCCAGCGCAGAATCCTAGCGATTGAAGATGAGGAACGGTACTTCGGATTCATGATCGATGAGTCACTTGGTCTGCAGCACTTTCCAAGCGATGCATACAGCGAGGACGTGAAAGAGGTTGATGAGCGATATAAACCCTATCTGGATGGCGGATATTTTGTAGGAGGACAGGTTTGGCCGGTTTTGAGTTTGGTGAAATTGGCAGCGGACCCAGATCTCGAACAATTAGCAATTGAAGCATGACAAGACTTGAGAATCACAACATGGTTGAGAGAAGGAAAGTAAACGGTAATACATTGATGACGCCAACAATCCTTGGATTGGTTGTCCTGGCCGCGGTATTAGCGGGTGGCGCGGGTGTCAATTACTATCTTGCTGCGAAAGAAACCAGAATGACCAGCGCTTATACTGGTTATGCGAACGAGCTACAAACGCTCTCGCAGGAAATCGCGAAGAACAGCAAAGCAGCAACTCAGGGTCAGATCGCCATATTCGACGCGCTGGCGGAAAACAGGAGCAACTTTGACGCTATCCTCGGATACCTGATTAACGGCAATCAGATAATGAGTCTTCCTGCATCTCCGGAAGATACAAAGACTGAACTCGATCGGGCAAGTGCCCTGTGGGATGAAACCAGAACGCAGATTGACGATATCTTGAATAATCGTGATGCGATGGTTTCGCTAAGAGACATTGCAGGCGATCTGGCGATTACAATGTCCGCTATTCAGCTGGACAATAATAAGATTGTCGCAACGATGCTGCTTGCGAATGCGCCAGCCAACCAGGTTGCATTAGCACAGCGACAAACTCAATTGATTGAAAGAATGTCCCGATCCGTGGACAAGATAATTGAACTTGGCACCACCAAGGCGCTTTCCGATAGTTTTTCGCGGGACAGTGGAAATTTCACCAGGGTATTAGAAGGTATTGCTAACGGAAATAGAGAGCTGCTACTAACCGCCTCCAATAATGCAGACGTACAGGCCAGTCTAACTCGTATTGATGAACTGTTCCGATCAGTGACAACGCGTATGGTTGAGATCAATGCTAGGTCAGCGCATGTTGCAGAGATGAAAAAATCTGCTGAATCCATTTATCAAAGCTCTGGTGATGTGCGAGACCTGTTTGGTTCGTTAGCAGCACGTTATGAATCGACGCGCGGTAGGGGCATCAAATCTCCGCTCATTGGGCTTGGGTGCTTGATTGCAGCATTGATGATGCTCGCAACGATATGTTTTTTGATATATCGGGAAGCTAAAAAGCACGTCGGGGAGACCGCTTACCAGAATGAGCAAAATCAGGCAGCTATTCTCCAGTTATTAGATGAGCTGGCTGACCTCGCTGACGGAGATCTCAGAGTGCAGGCTACTGTGACGGAAAGCTTCACCGGGGCAATTGCCGATTCGATAAATTTTTCCATTGATCAAATGCGTGAGCTTGTTTCGAAGATAAACGAGACTTCTGCGGAAGTATCAACGGCGGCAGATCAGACTAAAAATTCTGTTGGGGAGCTGTCTACAGCGTCGGCAAGACAAGCAAACGAAATTGCTTCTGTGTCTGAAGCGGTGAATGAAATGGCGGTGTCAATTGACCGGGTATCCTGCAATGCAGCGGAGTCTTCATCGGTTGCCGAACGCTCTGTTGAAATTGCCGGTAATGGTGCGATAGCTGTGCAAAATACGATCGGTGGTATGGATAAGATTCGTGGTCAGATTCAAGAAACGGCAAAAAGAATTAAACGACTGGGTGAAAGCTCTCAGGAAATTGGCGACATTGTATCTCTGATTAACGACATTGCGGACCAGACCAACATCCTCTCGCTGAATGCAGCCATTCAGGCATCAATGGCGGGTGATGCTGGTAAGGGTTTTGCCGTGGTTGCGGATGAAGTACAAAGGCTTGCTGAACGTTCTGGTGCAGCTGCGAAACAAATTTCTGCGCTGGTCAAAACTATTCAGAGGGATACTAACGAAGCGGTAACCTCGATGGAGACGACTACAGCTGAGGTGGTTCAGGGTACACGTCTTGCGCAGGATGCTGGCGTATCTCTTGGTGAAATCGAAGAAGTCTCCAAATCGCTAGCTGACATTATTGAAGACATTTCTGATGCAGCACGCCAGCAGGCAGCTTCGGCTGGGAAGATTTCGAGTACGATGAGAAGTATTCAGGAAATCACCTTTCAAACCACCGAAGGTACGGGTTCCACAGCTACCGCTGTTGGAAATCTGGCGAATATGACGGACGATCTTCGACAATCGGTAACTGGATTTAAATTGCCTGAGTAGATAGATGTTTGCATCAATCCGTTTTAGGTGAGGAAAACGATAGTGAAATCACGAATTGAGCTGGAAGTGTTATGAGCGCCACGCAAGATTACGTAGCCCTTGATTGGATTAAAGGTGAAATAACTCAAACACTCGAACGAGCGCAATATGCGCTTGAGGCCGTTGCCGAGGCACCAGAAGATAAAAGTCACTTACGTTCATGTTTGACAGCGATTCATGAGGCACACGGCACCCTCAAAATGGTCGAGCTTGAAGGTCCAACTCAGGTCGCAGCAGAGATGGAGGCACTGGCGCAGGCTTTGATGAACGGTGCAAGTCCTGACAAGGCAAGAGCTCAAGAGATCCTCATGCAGGTTATTCTGCAGATGCCAAACTATCTAGATAGGATCCAGAGGGAACAAAAAGACTCGCCTGACTTCGTCATTGCAGCAGTCAACAATCTGCGCGTTGCCAGAGGCGCAGCTAAGCTAGCCGGAACCGGTGTTACGGATGCGGCTAAGCAGACCCACCAGTTCGAAATGAGACCAGCAGCGGAAGTAAGCGCCACTTTTGAAAAACAGAAAGGCCATCAAACTGCGCGCAAGATACGACAGAGATACCAACAAGCCCTCATTGCATTGCTTAAAAAGCAGCAGCCGCGTCAAAATCTGAAGGTCATGGGCAAGGCTTTTTCAATGCTAGTTAAGATGTGCGGTGTATCAGCCAAGGGTAATCTCTTTAGGCTTGGACTAGCAGTAGTTGAAGGTATCAACGCGGGAGCAATAAAACTGAATGCCGGCACAGCTGACAAATTCAAGCGAGTAGATGCAGAGTTAAAGGACCTTGCTGTCCGTGGTGCGGATGCCCTAGGCGAAGTTTCAGCCGATCTTGGTACTGAGCTTCTGGCGCTTGTTAATGGTGCAAAAACAGAAACACCACGAATTGCAGACGCTAAGTCGCGTTTTCTCGACAACGACGTAGCGGATTTGAGTATTGAAGATATTAACTTCGGTCCTGACAACGAGACGCTGTCAACAGTGTCGAAAATTATTGTCGAGGAACTACGTGGCGTTACAGACAAGCTGGATTTGTTTGTCAGATCAACTGATCAGAACGCCGTTGACATATATCAGTTGACGCCTTCGCTGGAACAAATAGCAAGCACCCTGACAGTTGTGGGTATGGCAGACAATCGAGCATCGATACTAGGTCAGGTAGAGATTATCAAACAGCTTGAAACCGATGCGAGGGGGCCTAGCGAAGATCAGCTCCTAGAAATGGCAAGCGCCTTCCTTGAGATTGAATCCTCTCTTACGCTCACAATAGGTAAAGCTGATGAGAGAGGGGAAGGAGACAATTTCGATGATGTTAATCAGGCGATGGCGGCGGTTATCCAGGAAACACGTCATACGCTGGGAATCGTAAAGGAACAGGTCGTCGAATTTATTGCTTCGGGTTTTGACTTGTCCAATATTCAGGCAGTGCCTGGAAACCTGCGAAGCCTCGCCGGTGGATTGAGAGTTATTAACCAACAACGAGCGTGTAACATTCTGAATGCTGCTGCGGACTATGTAGAAAAAGATCTGCTCGAAGAACAATGTCGGCCTGAATTGTCGCAGATGGACGATCTTGCTGATGCGATCACGAGTGTAGATTACTATCTTGAACGTTTGTTTGAGAGCGCGAAGGACCCTTATGTGCAGATGATAGAGGTTGCTGAATCTGCGATTGAAAAATTGGGATATTCCGTTGATCGGTTTGCATCTGAAGGCTCTTTAGAGCAAATAGTTCAACCTTTGCAGCCATCAGAAACTCTAAATGAAACTTTAGAGCCGCGACAAAAGCAGGGAGAAACTGATCCCGTTTGGGATCCGACACTCGATGAAATATTTGTTGTGGAAGCCAAAGAAAAAATCGCAATAATTAAGAAATACGCTGCTAGCCAAGGTGACATTACGCCAGATGTCATAGCCGCGTTCCATACGCTCAAAGGCATTGCAGGGATGGCGGGCGTTACTTCGATCGCTCGTCTCGCGGCACCGATGGAAAAATGGTCGAGTGATTTATTCCTGATTTCTGCTATCGCTTCGGTGGATTACATCCGATCTGTAAACAGTACGGTTGATCTCATGGAAGATTGCCTCAACAACCTGAAGGAATTTAGGTATGAGATGCCTGGTGTGGACACGTTTTTGTCTAACCTGTCAGAGATTGGTGAAACTGATGCAACAGAAGCATTTTCGTTTTTCGATTTTGAGAATATACGGGTACTAAGTAAACCACGGGACATCATTGAAGATTGGAATGAGAGTCAGCTAGGCACTGTTGTGAGGGAGTTGGAAGATGTTCAAGTGCAAGCATCGGAACTTAAACAAGTGTATTTGGAGGAGATGGCGGCGGCCTTGTTGACTGTCTACGGAAACCTCTCTGTTCGCCCAAATAGTGAGATACGATCGCTACTAATTGCTGCTCATGAGCAGCTAATTTTAATGTTTGATTGCGTCGCCGCGAGTCAGGCAGTTAATCCTGCACCAGAACTCGTCCGATCGCTGGGCTCTATCGATTTTGCAGCCCTGAAGAGAGAGCAGGAAAGCGAGCAGGAAAAGGAAGAGTTTGTTGATGCGTGTCGTGAGTTTTTACTGAAGTTGGATGGCTCGCTTCATAGCTGGAGTCAGAACATCAACGATGAGACCTCGGTCATGCCAGCGAGGAAAATCCTCGCGGCGCTGCTAGGAAAATTGAAACAACCTGAACACGACACGCCTAACTTTGGCGCAATGGCCACAGTCGTTGAGTACATGATCGAGCTCTGCGATTTAGTTAGCGCAAATAGAGTACGCGCAAATCGAGATGATCTTCGTCTGCTTGCGTCTGGCCGAAGACTAATTGAAGACCAACTACAAGCCTACCAGGCGGGCGAACAGCCGGAGGAAGCGCGTGTGCTGCTGGGTGAATTCAGGAATCGATCGGAAGCCTTGGCAAACTCGTCACACATGCTGTTGGACGTAGAAGTTGAAACTGGCACGGAAAAAATCGAGACGATTGAAAGTGCGGGAACCGGCATCCTGCCAGAAGATGATATCGACATGGACGTGCTCGCTTTGTTCCTTGAGGAAGCAGAAGATTTGATTGAGGGTATTGATCAGAGCATTCTCGAATGGAGCGAGAACACAGCGGATATCGCTCACTTGGAAAATATTCTGCGGTTGCTGCACACCATGAAAGGTGGCGCTAGACTAACCGGTCTGAACAGTCTCGGTGAATTCACACACAATTTCGAAACCGATTTGATGCGCTTGCAGGGCAGCCCAACTCCCCTTGATGATCACTTTTTTACTTCAGTAAATGAGAGGCAAGATGAGATAACTCACAGAATCGGCGTCTATTCACGTTACGCAGAAGGGGCTGCACCAGAGAAAGAGATGTCAGCGATGCAGCAAGCGAAATCGTTGGCGGTGGATCCAGCGCAGACTGATTCAAGCGTATCGGGTAATTTTATTGAACCTGCAAGTGTTGATTCGGATATTGCAATTGGTGCAAAGGCAACGGCGGGTAAACTGCCGGAAGATGATGTTGATTTGGACATTCTTCCCATATTTATCGAGGAAGCTGAAGAGCTACTTGAGTCCATTGATCAAAGCATTCTGGACTGGAGTGGCAAGAGAACCGATCACACCTATCTGAGTAATCTACTTCGCCACCTTCACACACTCAAGGGAGGTGCAAGATTAGCAGGGCTCAATCGCCTTGGCGAATACGCACATAATTTAGAAACCTTCCTGAATGGTTTACAGCAAAATCCGGTTGAACCAAGTAGTGATTTTTTTGCATCGCTCAATCGCCATCAGGATGAAATTACTCGTCGTGTTGCGATCTACAAGAAGATATCGGACGGCAGCGCTGGAGCTGATGAAGTCTCTTCGTTGAGTAATTCAGCGGACTTTTCTGATAGTTTGGTCCAAGGCGATACCACCGATTTTGCTCAAATCCAAGATAGGTCTGCCACCAGTAGGTCACCCGCTCCCGATGAAGAATCAGCGGACAGAGTGCCGGCGCCAAGTCAGGAGATAGTGCGTGTTTCTGCCGAGTTACTGGATGAGTTGGTCAGTCTTGCCGGTGAAACCAGTATTACCAGAGGGCGAATCGAACAACAGATTACCGACTTCGGTGAGTCGCTTGAAGAGATGGAAGAAACTATTGTTCGTATCAGGGAACAAGTGCGGAGGCTGGAAATAGAAGCAGAGTCTCGCGAGACCGTCTTCCGAAGTCAGTCGGATGATGCCGATGCCGGGTTTGATGAGTTAGAGCTTGATCGCTATACGATGTTACAGGAAATTTCTCGCTCTTTGAGCGAAGGGTCATCGGATATGATGGACCTGAAAGACACTCTGCTGGATAAAAGTCGTGATGCAGAAACGCTATTGCATCAGCAGGCAAGACTGGGCAGTGAATTGCAGGAGGGTCTGACAAGAACACGCATGGTGTCTTTCGCACGCCTTATTCCAAGACTGAGACGAATTGTTAGACAAATTAGTGTTGAAGTGGGTAAGTCTGTTAAGTTTGAAGCGTTCAATGTAGAGGGTGAACTCGACAGAAGCGTATTAGAGCGAATAATCGCGCCACTTGAACATATGCTGCGTAATGCGGTAGATCACGGTATTGAACCTCAAAGCGATAGAATTGCAGCCAACAAGTCTGAAACCGGTAGGATCAGTTTACGATTGTCACGGGAAGGCGGGCACGTTGTGTTGACCGTGAGTGACGACGGTCGCGGTATCGATGTTGACGCGGTGAAGAAGAAAGCGCTTGAACGTGGCTTGATTAATTCCGTTGAGCAGGTGACCGATCAGGAAGCTATGCAATTTATTGTGGGTGCCGGTTTTAGTACCGCACAGAAACTCACTCAGATTTCAGGTCGCGGTGTTGGCATGGATGTTGTGAATAGTGAGATTAAGCAACTGGGCGGCTCTCTTTATATTGATTCAACAATTGGTGTTGGTACCGAATTTTCTATCCGAATCCCGTTTACCGTCTCTATCAATCGTGCACTGATGGTTGTTATTCAGGAAGAAACCTATGCTGTGCCACTCAATACGATAGAGGGTATTGTTCGTGTTAGCCCGTATGAGCTGGAAACGTACTACCAACCTGATGCACCAATGTTTGAGTATGCCGGCCAGCCTTATAAACTTATTTATACCGGTAATTTACTCTCGAAATCCGAAAAGCCTTCCTTCGAAGGTCAAACATCACCCTTGCCCGTTATGCTTGCGCGCAGCGGCGACCTCTCCGTAGCGCTTCAGGTTGACAAGGTTATTGGTTCTCGAGAAGTTGTGGTGAAGGCCCTGGGTCGCCAGTTCGACAGGGTCGGTGGAATCTCAGGTGCGACGGTTCTGGGTGATGGTAGCGTTGTTGTCATTCTCGATGTGCTGGCACTCGTACAAAGCGTTGATGCGCAAGCAGAGGTGTTTGTCAGCGATGAACCTCTGGCAGACGATACCGGTGTAAAAACGGTCATGATTGTCGACGACTCGGTGACTGTTCGTAAGGTGACCTCCCGGCTCATGGAAAGACAGGGTTGGAAAGTGGTGACCGCCAAAGATGGCCTTGATGCAGTTGAACAATTACAAGATATTTATCCTGATATTGTCCTGCTTGACATCGAAATGCCGAAGATGGATGGTTTTGAGGTGCTTAGAACGGCCCGCAGGGATGCGCGACTCAAAAATCTGCCTATCATTATGATTACCTCTCGAACCGGTGAAAAACATAAGCAGCAGGCATTTGCGCTTGGTGTTAACGCCTACTTGGGTAAACCATTCCAGGAAGCCGGCTTAATGAGCACGATTGAAGAAGTTCTCGCTGAGACGAAGGCACAGGTTCTGAATGAGTGAAAACCTGAACGAGTTGCCGACTTTTTTGGTACCGCTGCAGAAGCGCAGTATGCTTGTGCCTGAAGCAACAGTGGCGGAAATAATTTCTTACGAACCGCTGCAGAGAGTGCAGAATACTGCTGATTGGTTCCTCGGTTTTCTGGCGTGGCGCGGCGTGCAAGTACCCGTGGTGTCATTCGAAATGCTGACAGTGGAACGTGCCAGCTTTTCATTGATGTCAGTTTCATCTGCAAGCCTTGTCGTTATTCGTGCGCCGAGAATGACAGGAGATATTGAGTATATTGCGCTAGTATCGCAGTCGCTACCAAGCCTCGTTCGTATTCATCCGACGGAACTGACGGAATCGGGAGAAAAAGTCGAGCGCACTGAATTGATGAAGGTTCGTTACGGTGAAGAGGTTCTGTCGATTCCGAATCTGGATTATATTGAGTCGAAGATATGTTCGGTGGCCTTTGCCGATGAAGAGAAGTCACCAAATCTCGCCTGAAGAATAGAGAGTACTGCGACCGGCGCGGTATCGGCGCGTAATATGCGAGGGCCGAGTCGCGTTGCCAGATATCCATGGCGCGCCGCCAGTTGGAGCTCATTCTCGCTTAAGCCACCCTCGGGACCGATAAGCACAGATATGCGCTTCGGGTGGGCGATCACCTCCGTACCAGGATACTGATCCATCAAAGAATAGTCACCTGATGGGTCCATTGCCAGTTTCAGCTCAGATGTTTGAAGGGGAATCCACTCTTGAATTGCGACCGGGCTATGAAGTGCTGGCAGCGTGTTGCGTCCGCATTGTTCGCAGGCGCTGATCGCAATTCCTCGCCAGTGATCGACCCGTTGTTTGATGGCTTTTGCCGAAACTGTTGTGAGGTCGGCAATCAGCGGTTGAATCTCACTAACACCCAATTCGGTCGATTTTTGAATGATGGAATCCATTGCGTCCCGCTTAACCACGCTGACGCCGAGGCAAAGGTGTAATTCAGATTCGCGGTTGGCAGGCTCGAATTGGATGACAATCGCAGAAACTTCCTTTTTGCTGACCGCCTCTATTTGTGCGAGATATTCTCCGCCCTGACCATTAAAAAGCATGATCTTGTCGCCGGGTTTTACTCTGAGAACATTGCGGAGGTAATGGGTTAGGTCTGTGCCTAGGGCGTAAATCTGGCCCGCTAATAAGTCTTCCTCAACGTAGAAACGAGAAAGACGCATCCTATTAACCTATAACCCGAGGTCGCGCCATAACCTGATCGTTGGTTTGGACTGATTTAAGGTATAAAAATGTAGGCCCGGTGCGCCTCCGGTGAGTAGGTCCTGACAAAGTTGCAGGACAACCTCATGCCCAAACGCCTTAAGGCTTTCTTTATCGTCTTGATAATATTCAAGGTTTTTTCTGATCCATCGCGGGATGTCAGCCCCGCACATGTCTGAAAATCGAACCAAAGTTTGAAAATTCGAGATTGGCATAATGCCGGGGATGATAGGTATTGAGACTCCTTTTTTTTCGCAAGCGTCGATAAAGTTGAAGTAAGCGGCAGGGTTGTAAAAATACTGTGTGATGGCGCTATTCGCCCCCGCGTCAACCTTCGCTTTGAAGAAATCAAGGTCAGACTCTACGCTGCGAGAATCGGGATGAACTTCAGGATAAGCCGCTACTTCGATATGAAAGTGATCGCCGGTTTTTTCCCGGATAAAATCAACCAGTTCATTTGCATAGGTCAAGCGTACGGAGCCACCCATGCCAGAAGGCATATCGCCCCTGAGAGCGACGACACGCGTCACATTGGCATTTTTGTACTCGCTGAGTAACGCTTCAATCTTGTCCGCGCTGTCTCCGCCAAAAGACAGATGTGGTGCCACGTCTGAACCTTTCGCTCTGATATCAATAACTGCTTGTTTGGTGCCATCTTTCGTTGAGCCTCCAGCTCCGTAGGTCACGGAGAAATATGCAGGGCCAAGTGCTGCCAGGCGATCGTGCGCTGAGAGAAGCTTGGCACCTGCCTCTTCAGACTTTGGCGCTGAAAACTCGCAGCTGAACTGTTTTTTGAATGTTGATTGTAACGTCACGTGATAGTCTCAGGTAAAATGCTAAAGCGCTTTGGCCAATGCGTCCGCTTTGTCGGTCTTCTCCCAAGTGAAGTTAGGTTCTTCCCGGCCAAAGTGGCCGTAAGCGGCGGTGTCTCTGTAAATTGGTCGCTTCAGATCTAACATGGCGATGAGTCCTTTAGGCCGGAGATCGAAGTGCTCCGCGACAAGGTCCTCGATCTTCTCGTCCGGCAATTTGCCAGTACCAAACGTATTGATACTAATTGAAGTCGGTTCGGCAACGCCGATAGCATAGGAAATCTGAATTTCGCATCGATCAGCAAGTCCTGCAGCTACGATGTTTTTAGCAACGTAACGTCCCGCGTAAGCCGCGCTTCGATCAACCTTTGACGGATCTTTTCCAGAGAATGCGCCCCCGCCATGCCGGGCCATGCCGCCGTAAGTGTCTACGATTATCTTTCTGCCAGTGAGACCGCAGTCACCAACGGGGCCACCAATCACAAAATTGCCCGTTGGGTTAATGTGATACTTGGTATCGGCGTGGAGCCAATTGTCCGGTAGCACAGGTTTGATAATTTCTTCCATTACGCCTGCGCGAAGATCGTCAAGCGAGATTGAAGGGTCATGCTGAGTGGAAAGCACAACAGCGTCAATTGAAGTGGGTTGACCATTTTCGTCATACTTAAAAGAAATTTGACTTTTTGCATCTGGTCTCAGAAAGTCCAGCGTGCCGGCTCTCCGCACCTCTGCCTGCTTTTTCACAAGCAGGTGGGAATAAGTTATCGGTGCTGGCATCAGCACGTCGGTTTCGTTGCTGGCGTAACCAAACATCAAGCCCTGATCGCCAGCCCCTTGCTCGTGATTTGCACTATCATCGACACCCATTGCAATATCAGGAGACTGCTTACCGATAGCATTGATGATTGCGCATGAGGCGCCATCAAAGCCAACATCTGAACTGTCGTAGCCGATATCGAGGATAACCTCGCGGCAAAGCTCTTCTAGGTCAATCCAGGCGCTTGTAGTGATTTCACCCGCAATAATAACCATCCCGGTTTTTACCATGGTTTCGCAGGCGACACGGGCCTCCTTGTCCTCAGCAATAATTGCATCCAGGATTGCGTCTGAAATCTGGTCAGCCATTTTATCCGGATGGCCTTCGGAAACGGATTCTGAGGTAAAAGTTCTGTTTATTGACATGGGATATTTGTACCTATGATTCGAATAATTGTTGTGTTTGACCGGTGTCTAACGCCCGACCGCGAATTGTAAAGTGACTCAGTGAAATTTGACATAGCAGAGGAGTGATAATAGCTCATGATCATCGTTATTGCCCTTCATACAGAGTCCACAGGGCTGCGAGAGTAATAAAATCTGTGGTGCGCTTGAATTGCGAAATAAATAGCCTCTGGACAGCGTTCATCTGTTGATGTCGTGACACGGCTAGTAGAAAATAGCCGCCTCACTTTTCTGTCAGGTTGACCCTCATGAGTGCTCAAAAAAACCGTTCAAATGCTATTCGCGCCCTTACGATGGATGCCGTCGAAAAAGCGAAAAGTGGACACCCAGGTGCTCCGATGGGTATGGCCGATATCGCTGAAGTGTTGTGGACACAGTTTCTAAGGCATAACCCGCAGAATCCGGACTGGCAGAACAGGGACAGGTTTGTCCTCTCGAACGGTCATGGCTCTATGTTGATCTATGCCCTGCTTCATTTGACGGGATACGACCTTTCGATTGAAGAATTGAAGAACTTTCGTCAGTTGGGCTCCAAAACCCCGGGACACCCAGAGTACGGTTATACCCCCGGCGTTGAGACTACGACTGGTCCCCTTGGTCAGGGTTTGGCAAATGCAGTCGGCATGGCGCTGGCCGAGAAAATGTTGGCTGCGCACTTTAACCGATCAATCGATGGACGTGCGCTCAATATCGTCGACCATTTCACGTATGTATTTGCTGGGGACGGTTGTTTGATGGAAGGTGTTTCCCACGAGGTGGCTTCCTTAGCGGGAACCCTCGGGCTGGGCAAACTGATTTGTGTATACGACGACAATGGCATCTCCATCGATGGTGCCATTGAAGGCTGGTTTGCCGATGACACCCCAAAACGATTTGAAGCATACGGCTGGCAAGTCATTCCTGCAGTTGACGGCCACAATCATGCGGCAGTTGCAGCTGCGCTTGAAGCAGCCCGTGCGAACAGTGACAAGCCAACGCTCATTTGTTGTCAAACCGAAATTGGCTATGGGGCACCGAACAAGGCGGGTACTTCTGGGAGTCATGGCTCCCCACTGGGCAAGGACGAAATTATAGGTGCGAGGGAGAAACTGAGTTGGGGCCACGCGCCCTTTGATATCCCCGCCGAAGTTTATGAGGGGTTTGATTGTAAGGGTAACGGAGCTGATGCAGAAGCGCATTGGCAGCAGACTTTTGCGGAGTACAAAGCACAGTTCCCCGAACTTGCTGCGGAATTTGATCGCCGAATGTCGGCCGAATTGCCTGATGGCTTTGAAGCTTCGATGAAAGCGTTGCTGGAAGCTGTCTATGAAAAAGCAGAATCCATGGCTTCTCGGCAGGCATCAGCAAAAGTGATCGCTGAACTGGCAAAGCTGATGCCAGAGTTGACAGGGGGTTCTGCGGACTTGTCCGGTTCTAATCTTACTAGCTGGCCAGAAATGAAAGCGGTAACACCGAATGATGCAGATGGGAATTACATTTATTACGGTGTCAGGGAGTTTGGCATGACAGCCATGGCGAATGGCATGGCACTTCATGGTGGCATTCTGCCCTTTACCGGGACGTTTCTTATTTTTATGGAATACGCGAGAAATGCCGTCCGGATGTCAGCACTGATGGGGATTCGAAACATTCACGTTTATACCCACGATTCGATTGGCCAGGGAGAAGATGGCCCGACGCATCAGGCGATCGAGCAATTAACCAATCTCCGGACCACGCCCAATATGTCTGTTTGGAGGCCCTGTGATACCGTTGAAACGGTTGTTGCATGGAAAGCGGCGATTGAAAGAAAAGCGGCGCCTACCTCATTGGTATTTTCAAGGCAGAGCCTGCCCTACATTGATAGAGACAAAGCGCTTCTCGAAGAAGTAGAAAAAGGTGCCTATGTTCTCAGAGATTGTTCCGGCACGCCGGAGGTCATTATTATTGCGACTGGATCTGAGGTTGCGATAGCCGTTCAAGCTTTTGAAATCCTGCAAAAAGAGAATATGTCGGTCCGTGTTGTATCGATGCCAAGCGCTGATACCTTCGCCCTGCAATCAAAAGCGTATCAGGAAAGCGTGCTACCGAATAACTGTCGTAAGAGATTAGCGGTTGAAACAGGTCATGGCGATTATTGGCGAAAATGGGTTGGTCTGGACGGGGATGTGCTTGGGATGGCGGGTTTTGGCGAAAGTGGTCCAGGACCTGACGTGCTGGAACACTTCGGTTTTTCAGCGAAAAATATTGTCAAGCGAGTTAAGGAGCTGAATCTTTAATGTCAGTGCTCGATTTTAAGACCCTTGATATTAAAGGTAAACGGGTGCTCATCAGAGAAGACCTCAATGTGCCAATCAAGAATGGCAAAGTAGTCAGCGATGCGAGGATAAGGGCAGCATTACCAACGATCAAATATGCCTTATCTGCGGGTGCTATCGTGATGGTGATGTCTCACCTTGGTCGTCCCGAAGAGGGTATGTCGATCGCAGAGCAGCCGGAAATGAGTATGGCACCGGTCGCTGATTATCTGAGCAAGGCATTAGGCGCCGACAATCGAGTGAAGCTTGTTGAAGATTATCTAAAAGACGCTTTCGAACCTGATTCAGATAATGGAACGCTTTATTTATTTGAAAACGTGCGCATCAACACGGGTGAGAAAAAGAACGATCTTGATCTGGCTAAGCGACTAGCCGGATTGTGCGACGTTTTTGTGATGGATGCATTTGGTACTGCTCACAGAGCTCAGGCGACCACCGAAGGCGTTGCACAATTCGCCCCGATAGCCTGTGCAGGCCCCTTGTTACTCGCCGAGCTTAATGCGCTGGAACTTGCGCTTACGAGTCCGGCGAGACCTGTCGTTGCGGTAGTTGGTGGTAGTAAGGTCTCAACTAAACTTGAAGTGTTAGACGCGCTTGCCGAAAAAGTCGATAGTCTTGTCGTTGGCGGTGGCATCGCAAATACTTTCCTCGCGGCAACCGGGGCTGAGGTTGGAAAGTCACTTTGTGAAATGGATTTGCTTGAAACTTCCCGTGCATTGCTAGAAAAGGTGAACATCCCGATACCGGTTGACGTTGTTGTTGCAAAGGGCTTTGACGATGAAAGTGGTGCTGTCGAAAAACCGGCTGATCAGGTTCAACAAGATGAGATGGTATTAGATATTGGCGCACGTAGCAGAGACGCGATAAGTGAAATCATAAAAAATGCCGGTACGATTATTTGGAATGGTCCTGTTGGTGTGTTCGAAATGGACGCGTTTGGCGGCGGCACTGAACAACTTGCGCAAGACATCGCAAACAATCAGGGTTTCTCGATTGCAGGTGGTGGAGACACCCTTGCAGCAATTGATAAATATGGCATTGGTGATCAAGTCAGTTATATTTCGACCGGTGGCGGTGCCTTCCTGGAATTTGTCGAAGGAAAAACGTTACCAGCGGTTGCTGTACTGCAAAAAAGATTCAGGGAAGCTAATTAGTCCCAAAAAGTGAGTAATCACCGTTTGGCGCTCCTTCGTAATGGGTGCCCATCAGCGTGATTATCAGTGACAAATTAAATCGTGATCACTAGGTTGGTCACGGTAAGGAGAAAAATCATGGCGTTAGTAAGTATGAGACAGTTGCTAGATCACGCGGCTGAAAACCAGTACGGCGTACCCGCGTTTAATGTAAATAACTTGGAGCAGATGCGGGCAATTATGGAAGGCGCTGAAGAGACGAATAGTCCTGTGATTGTGCAGGCTTCCGCAGGTGCTCGAAAATATGCGGGATCCAACTTCCTTCGCCATATGATTCTTGCAGCGATCGAGGAATTTCCCGACATTCCCGTTGTTATGCATCAGGATCACGGTGCTTCCCCTGCATCCTGCCAGCAGTCAATTCAGTTGGGATTCTCCTCTGTGATGATGGACGGCTCTTTGATGGAAGACCAGAAAACACCGGCGAGTTACGAATACAACGTCGAAGTGACGAGACGGACAACTGAAATGGCCCACGCCTGCGGCGTTACCGTGGAAGGTGAGCTTGGTTGTCTTGGTTCCCTCGAAACCGGGGAAGCAGGCGAAGAAGACGGAGTGGGTGCTGAAGGTAAGTTGTCCATGGACCAGATGTTAACGGACCCGGAACAAGCGGCAGATTTTGTTGAACAGACAAGAGTCGACGCCCTAGCGATTGCGATTGGTACCAGTCATGGTGCATACAAGTTTACTCGCCCGCCGACCGGTGATGTGCTGGCTATAGACCAGGTAAAGGCAATACATGCCCGCATACCCAACACGCATCTGGTGATGCACGGTTCATCCAGCGTGCCACAAGACTGGTTGGCTGTGATCAATGAATTTGGCGGTGAAATACCCGAGACCTATGGTGTGCCGGTCGAAGAAATTCAGGAAGGTATTAAACACGGCGTGCGAAAAATTAATATCGACACAGATTTGCGTCTGGCATCTACCGGTTCTATTCGTAGGTTTTTGGACGGCAATCGGTCAGAGTTTGACCCTAGAAAATATCTTGCCGAGTCAATGAAGGCAATGAAAAGCATTGTGATAGCGCGTTATGAAGCTTTCGGCACGGCCGGGCATGCTTCAAGTATTAAACCCGTGTCACTAGAAAAGATTGCGGCCCAGTACGTAAACGGCGATCTGAGATAGACCCAACGTCTATCGTTTATCTACTCTCTGCAAGTAACGCCCGTGGTTGAGCTAATGAGCAATACGTCTGCGGGCCTTAGGGCGAAAATACCATTGGTAACGACGCCGGTAATGTTATTGAGTCGAGCTTCCAATGATCTCGCGTTCTCTGGTTTTATCGTGAGTCCGTGAACATCAAGAATAATATTGCCGTTATCGGTGAAGAAGCCTTCTCGCAATACCGGTTGACCTCCCTGCTTGACTATCTCTCGTGCCACAGCTGACCTCGCCATGGGTATCACTTCTATTGGTACGGGGAATTGACCCAGTAGATTTACCAGTTTTGAATCATCGATGATACAAACAAACCTTGTTGCGACAGACGCCACAATTTTTTCTCTGGTGAGCGCACCACCACCGCCTTTAAGCAATTGCTTTGAAGCATCTGCTTCGTCGGCGCCATCAACATAAAAAGTCATATCCTTGACCGCATTTAAATCAAACACGCGAATGCCATGCCCTTTTAACCTGTTGGCGGATGCGTTTGAACTGGCCACCGCGCCATCAAATTTGTGCTTTATTTTTGCCAAAGCATCAATAAAAAAATTGGCGGTAGAGCCTGTTCCCACACCCACTATTGAGTCGTTAGCAAGATGATTGTCAATGTATTCGACGGCGGCCTCTCCGACCTGTCGCTTGAGGTTATCTTGTGCTGATGTCATCTGTGGTACCTCGGTATCTGACCTATAATCTTGGGCGAAAGAAGAATTCTAAAGGGTGAACGACAAGAGTGCAGCCATTTTGAGCCAGCAGGATTATACTGTCGAGCATGACAGGCATTTAAAGCCAAAAATATTGCGTGCATTTTGAGAGAGTTTTATGCAGAACAAGTACATCAAGAAGATTCTGGAAGCAGATGTGTATGATGTTGCGATTCAAAGCCCGATGGAACAGGCGCAGGTACTCTCCGAAAGGCTTGAGAGTGAGGTTTTCTTAAAGCGGGAAGATCTGCAACCCGTATTTAGTTTCAAGCTGAGAGGCGCTTACAACAAAATCCGCCAGTTGGATGCAGCCTCACGAAAGAGAGGTGTCATCACCGCCTCAGCCGGGAATCATGCGCAGGGTGTTGCGATGGCGGCACAAAAACTGAATACACGCGCTGTCATTGTGATGGGTAAAAATACGCCTTCAATAAAAGTTGAAGCGGTCCGGCGCTGGGGAGCCAGGGTCATTTTGTTCGGTGAAAGTTATGATCAGGCAGCGGCGCACGCGGCAGCTCTGTGCGAGGATCGAGGGTACACGTATGTTCATCCTTTTGATGACCCTGAAGTCATCGCTGGCCAGGGCACGATCGGTATGGAGATCCTGCGGCAGCATACTGGAGGCATCGACGCGATTTTTCTGCCGGTGGGTGGTGGCGGATTGATTTGTGGGGTAGGTACATACATCAAATATTTACGCCCGGAGGTCAAAATTATCGGTGTCGAATCAGAGGGCGCTGCCAGTATGTGGGCCGCGTTAGATGCGGGCAAACGGGTGAAGCTTGACCCCGACGAACTTGATCAATTTGCTGATGGCACCGCGACGCTCCAGGTTGGGAAGGAGAACTTTAAGCTGGCAAAAGATTGTGTGGATGAAGTCATCAGGGTGAATACCGATGAGATCTGTGCTGCTATCAAAGATATTTTTGAAGATACTCGTACCATCTCAGAGCCCTCTGGTGCGCTGAGTATTGCGGGTATGAAAAAGTATCTTGAGCGTGCTGATGAGCCCAAAGGACAACGTTGTGTTGCGGTCGTGAGCGGCGCAAACGTCAATTTTGATCGCCTGCGGCACATTTCAGAAAGAACCGAGATAGGTGAGCGAAGAGAAATACTATTGTGTGTGACCATCCCTGAGCAACCGGGAAGTTTTAGAAAGTTTTGTCATGCCATTGGAAAACGCGCCATCACCGAGTTTAACTATCGTTATGCGGACAAAAACAGTGCACAGGTGTTAGTCGGTGTTCAAACGAACGCAGACTACGCTGATAAGAAAGCGTTGTTAGAGAAGCTTGGCCGAAAGTACTCATTTATAGACCTGTCCGAAAATGAAGTTGCCGTCCTACATATCAGGCACATGGTTGGGGGACGGAGTATGGGTCTAAACAATGAACGACTTTTTCGTTTTGAGTTTCCTGAGCGTCCTGGTGCGCTCCTGCGATTTTTAACAGGGATTGGTAGCCGACATAACATCTCCATGTTTCACTATCGAAATCATGGATCAGCATGGGCGCGGGTGCTGGTCGGGGTTCAGGCTGCCGATGATGAAATGATGTCACTACGCCGAGAATTACGAGATATTGGTTACCGGTTCTGGGAAGAGACCGATAACCCCGCATATCGATTGTTGCTGTCTTGAATGTCGACGAACTGAGTAAAAGTGCCAAGCGACAATGCAGGTCATTTGCACGGGCATACAATTCCCTGCAGTTACCTTTGTTTCTTGGCGCAAATGAAGCGGCCGCATTAGTCATGTCAATGGGTGCGGTGAGATAAGATATTGGGCGATCAAGTAGCTAGTTTTGCTAAGCGATCGATGGTTCGACACAAAGCATCCTGAGGTAGCGCCCAGTTGTACTAGCTCACTATTTCGTGTGCGTAAAAGTGAGCTAGTCCTAACAAGGTAAGCTGCGCAAACTTATGGCTAGTGGAATGCGGCAGGGTTGGTCAGCATATATGCAGGCCCATGGGGCTGATTTATCGCTGCATTTTCTCCGTAGATTGCTTGCTTCGTCTTCCCATAGACTTCTCTATTCGCGCCCAAACGTGCGAGTTCAGATGCTCTTTTTATTGAAGCCTCCAATAGGGTCTCGAGCGGTTCGCTTTTTTGCGCAACACCCGCCGCAACGGCATCATTCCCGGACCAACGCTTGGCAAGCTGTACAGTTTCAAAGAAAGTGTTCATCGGCAATTTGTGTCGAAATAGCGCGAGTTCAGGTTTAGGGATAACCATGCCGATTTCTACTTCGTTCGCACACATAAATCCCCTGTCGCTTCTCACGAAACGAATATCATGACATAGCGCGCACATAAAACCTGCACCAAAAGCGTGGCCATTGACAGCTGCCAGCGTTGGCATCGGGAACGTGATGATACGACCCATCAATGCCATAAACTCTTTTCCAAACGCTTCTCGATCTCCGCCGCGATGTTCACCCTTGGACGCACGCCATTCCAGATCAAGACCGTTGGAGAAAAATTTTTCAGTGGCCGATGATGTGACCAATGCCGCAGGCCCGGTTGAAGCTTCGGCCTCATCCAGCGCTGCTGAGAATTCACGAACGAATGTTGTATTCCAGCGGTTCTCGCCATCGTCCATGTTTAGAATAAATACTTCGCCTTGTCTGTCCAGCTTAATCATCTAAACTCCTTTTACGCATATTATTCGTGGTTGTTTACTCGGATGAATTTAGTCGCTGAGTATAGATCAAATCAACGATATTTGCGTCTTATCAAGGGTCTGTGTACCAGCGAGGTTGAATGACTGATAGACTGCGTCACTTTTTGCAATGCGCCGATCTTCTATCAGATCAAGTGTGAATAAGTCCCTCGTAATGAACATACATTTAGTCAAGACACGTTACTCCAATACCTATGTGATTGAAGAACACGGCAAACTGCTGGTTGCGGACGTTGCGATGCGCTGTGATGGCTTTGTATTGGATTTCATCGTGCGGGAGTTGAAGCATAAAGTTTCTTCGGTAGCGCTTGTTGTCTGCACGCATGACGATCCGGATCATATCGGAGGGGTGACGCCGCTTGCCAGAGCTTGCCATGCGATAGCCGCCATACCTCATGCCTCTAAACGCCCCACCTTGAAATTCTATCGTAACCCGATTGGACCGATGGTTAAGATAGCAACGACTTTTGGTGAAGCGTTTCGGTCGCGGTCGAGAAACATGTACATGAACAAGGAACGTAACCAGCGGTACGAGCATATTCACAATCATCATCTCGACGAACCTGCGGCTCAAAGATTTGTGCTACCGAAGCTAAGACTAATCGACAAGGCGAGACTTGACGGGTTTCCAAACTGGGAGGTTGTACATACCCCTGGGCACAGTTGGGACAGCGTTTGTCTTTTCCATCACCCGACCGCGAGTCTCATCACCGGCGACACGCTGTTAGGTAGCGGAAGTAAGGGACGGCTAGTACACCCGGCAATTTATGATAATCCAGTGGCCATGCGAAGATCAGTTGAAAAATTAAGGCGGCTTAAGCCCCGTACGGTGTATCCGGGGCACGGTTCGATTTTTGCCGGTGATGATATCTTGAATCATCTTTGAACTGGCATAATGGCCTGAAACAAATAGACGGCTATCCTTTGGCAAAATCGGGAAAATGCACATCGTGTATGCTGACATACTGGAGGGAGAGGCGAACGTGAAATCAGTCTATTCCTTGATGCGTGAAAATATTGAGCGGTTACATCCTTAGAAGGTTTTAAACCTGTTGAGGTGCGAGCGTTTAAGGACGGGTTTAAACAGCGCATAATTATGGAATTTATGGTCTTATAATGTTCGTCGGCATACGCCGTCTGGGTATAATCACGCAATGAATGACGTGCCTATTCTTTATAGTTTTCGACGTTGCCCCTACGCGATCCGAAGCCGGATGGCGATTGCTGTTTCTGGTGTCCAAATGCAGCTGCGTGAGGTTGTGTTGAAGAATAAACCTCCGGAGCTTTTGTTAACCTCGCCCAAAGGTACTGTTCCGGTCGTTCGTCGCGTCGATGGTAGTGTGCTGGAACAGAGTCTTGATATTCTAGACTGGGTCTTATCGATTTCTGACCCTGCGGGTTGGAAGGCGTATCCATCCGACGTGCTTGCTGAAATGGCGAATCTAATTGAAGAAAACGATGTTTCGTTCAAACAACACCTTGATCAGTATAAATATGCTGATAGGTATCCAGATGAAAGCAAGGAGACATACCGGGCGCGTTGTCACACGTATCTTCAGAAGCTTGAAGACAGGTTAAGTGTTCAACCGCATTTGTTTTCCGAGCGCGTGTCCTATGCTGACGTGGCAATTTTCCCTTTTGTTCGCCAGTTTTCGAAAGTTGATGAGCAGTGGTTCGCACAGGCACCTTATCCCGCGCTTAGAAACTGGTTGGGTCGATTTGCCACGGGTGATTTGTTTATTTCTGTGATGAAAAAGTACAAGCCCTGGCACCAGGGTAACCCGAGCATGCTATTTCCGAGCATCTGACAATTTTTAGCGATTAAATTACTTGAGCGGTATACCCGCAAACACGCCATGAAATTGGAAGAGTAGGACGTAGAGGGCAAGGCCAATTGCGATCGTACCCAAATCCCAAAGCTTGCTAACCGGTGTTGGAGCCACGCCGGGTCCTCTAGCATTCACAAGTAAAATATTGATGATAGAAAATACCACGAAGCTCGCAAACAGGATCGTGCTCGCTAAGTCGCCATTCGCGACCAGATGAGAAAGACCCCATAGAATCAACCCGCCTAACATCGGGTGACGAACCAGGGTTTTCAGGTTATTGGGCATTTGAGCGGCGCAGATAAGAATCACTGCGATGGGCATGGTAAAGATTGCCGCGTTTCTTCCCCAGCTCAGTGGATCAAACAGCGGTTGGAATTTTGTCAGACTGAAGCCGTAGATAATCAGACCTAGCCCCAAGGCAGAGATGAGACTGAATAGTCCCTTAAACCGCATTTCGCCAAGTCTATTGACCATGATTGATTTGAGTGGCATGGATGGTACGAAGTGCACACCGAAAAAAAGAATAATTCCAATAACAAATAATGTCATGATCACGTCTCCAGCGGGGTTAACCCGGCTAAATTTAATTAATTTGTGACGGCGCTTTGTTGCTTATCGGCAGGCCTAGTTGCTGATACTTCATGTTAGCTCGAATCAAAGACTCGAAAGAATACCGCTGATTTAACCCCGCTTTCTAGTCCACTTCAGCCCTTATAAGTTTCCTCTTGTCTGTTATTTTTGCTTGAATTTAGGGTGACGACACCCGAAAGATACATCGGTCAATTGCAAACGGGCAATTAATTCGGTATGCCTTGGGCTACAACTCAGGCGGTTAGTATTTATCTGGCAACCTAACTCAATTACGTCGATTTGATCCTTGTTAGTTACCGAGTCTCCCAGAAAATAAAATGCGTAACCTAAAAAAATCTATCGCAAGCAGGCTAACGATATGCGCAGATGGTTGCAATGGGTCTTTCTGTTTGTTTTAAATATGTGGGTTACGCTACGAATTCGTCGTTAGGAGAACAAACCATGCATCAGCATTTTTTTAGAACCTATCAGCAAGCGAGGGAACACTTTATTAAAGCCTGCTGTGATTTCAAGGGGGAGTTAACGTCAATCAAACATCCAGAACAGGGCCCGGATGGAGATATTTTCATGGACATTGGCTGCTTTGGAGACAAAAGTGCGCAGCGAGTGGTCGTCATTTCGTCAGGTACCCATGGCGTGGAAGGTTACACCGGTTCAGGGATCCAATCTCTATTGCTTCATGAGGGCTTACACGCTCGGTTACCAGCCGGCACACGTTTGCTGATGGTGCATGGTGTCAATCCTTATGGCTTTGCCTGGCAGCGAAGAACAAATGAATCGAACATTGATTTAAATAGAAACTTCATCTCCTTCGAAAAAGCGCCTGTAAACAAGGGTTATCGAGAGATCGCAGATGTCTTTGAACCAAAAAGTTGGAACGCGGATACCGAGATTTCTCTGATAAACGAGGTGCGTGAATTCGTTAAAAACAAGGGTCTGGAGTGGTATCAAAGTGCTCTTTCTAGCGGTCAGTATGAGTTTCCCGGCGGTATGTTCTATGGCGGTCTTGAGCCTGCGTGGTCGAACCTGACGATTCGCCAGGTTGCCATGGACTATCTTCAGAATACCGAAGAGATTATCTGGATTGATGTTCATACAGCACTAGGACCCTTTGGCACGGCCGAATGCATTGTGGATTACCATCCGACATCGAAAGCATACCGGCGAAGTGTCGAACTTTGGGGTGATCGGGTGAAGAGCATGTTGTCCGGAGACTCGCACTCGGCACCCATTGCTGGTTCAATGATCAGTGGGTTGCAAAAAACGTATCCAACAATCGTTGGTGCCGGTCTGGAGTTCGGCACAGTGCCGGGGCGAGATGTGGTTCTGGCGCTGGTTGCCGATCAATGGTTGCACCAATATGGCAATCCGGCGTCTCCCGAGGCAGCGCCAATTAAAGATATGATGATGGATGCGTTCTATCCCGATTCGGACGAATGGCGAGAGTCTATTGTGGTTATTGCCCGGGATGTTGTGGATCAAGCGTTAGCTTCTTAGCCAATTTTGTCCCATACGTTAACGAAGCCATCGTTACGGTCGAACAAAACCTGAACTGGGCTTTGCTTATTGATATGCCCAACGAGACCTTTGTAGGTGCCAAAGCCGGTGAGTTGCAGGAGTCTGGGCGAGAAAGTTGCAGCCGTTTCCAGTGGAATACCCAGTTGCTGATTCTCCTGCTGGCGGAGATATCCTGCGCAGTAATTCATTGCAATCCCAACTCTTCTTTCCAGTGATTTGTTTGCACCGCCACCGTGCCATAGGCTGCCGTTCCAAATTAACAAACTGCCTTTAGTCATAGCAGCGGAGATGGTCTCGTATTCGTTGCTATAGTCAGGTTTAGAGGGTCGCTGATGACTACCTGGAATGATGCGTGTTGCTCCATTCTCTTCCGTGAAATCGGTGAGTGCCCACATTGCGTTACAAACCAGCGGTTGGTGAGGTCGAGGAAAATTGTAGAGTGTGTCATCGACGTGAATCGGTTGAGCAATCTCTCCTGGATCGATTGAAATAGAGGAGAGAGAAGATACCAGGCACCCCTCGTCAAGCACACCCTCTACGATAGGCAGTAAAACGTGATGGGTGGGGATTTGCTGAAAAATCTCATGCTGAGCCAACAAATTATAAATTCTAATAGTATGGTGACCCTCAAACACGTTATCACCTGGCGTAATGCTTTGTTGTGTTTCAATTTCGAGTAACGCGCTGTTCAGGCGCTCAACGAGATCAAGCTCGATAACATCGGGGATGATAGTGAAACCCTGTTGTTCGATTTCTGCGAGGTGTTGTTCTGTGTTCATAGCTGGTTGCGAGTCCCAGTGGTATTGTGATTAGGACTTTATGCCAAAACCTTTTGGGGTGTCCATTAATCTGCTAATGTAAACGGCCGTTTTATGAAGTGTGGAAAGCGCGATGAGCGAGCAAGCGGAAAATCAGGAAGCGACACTGGCGAGATTTGGTAATCCATTTCTAAGGGACGATGCGCCACCGGTAATTACAGATCCATACTCAGTGCCCATTGAACAGATTAACGTTGTTGATGGCAGATTGTTTCAACAAGATATCCACTGGGACCATTTTAAGCGACTGCGCGAAGAAGATCCGGTACACCTGAATGAAGCGCCCGGTATAGGTAGATACTGGTCCCTGACCAAATTCGAAGACATTATGTTCGTTGATAAAAATCATGAGCTTTTCTCTTCGGCTCAGGGTATCGCCCTGGGTCCACAAATCGATCTGAACCCAAATCCTGAAGAGCTAAAATTTAATAGCTTTATTTCTATGGATCCGCCTAAACATGATCTGCAACGCGCTACGGTGAGTGGTGTTGTTGCCCCACCAAACTTGGCGAAGATGGAATCAATCATTCGAGAGCGCACGTGTAAGGTGCTTGACGGATTGCCAGAAGGTGAAACCTTTAACTGGGTTGAGCGAGTATCAATTGAACTTACCACGCAAATGCTGGCGACGCTATTTGACTTCCCTTTTGAAGATCGAAGGAAGTTAACACGCTGGTCTGATGTTGCGACGGCGCCTCCCGGGACGGGAATTGTTGATACAGCCGATCAACGTCGTGAAGAATTGTTGGAGTGTCTGGCATATTTTACGCGATTATGGAACGAGCGCGTGGGCGCTGACGAGCCAGGCTCAGATCTGATTTCAATGCTTGCCCACGGTGAAGAAACCAAAAACATGGAACCCTATGAGTTTCTAGGGAATTTGATTTTGCTTATTGTTGGCGGTAACGATACAACGCGTAACTCAATGAGTGCGGGTGTGATTGCGCTCAACCAAAACCCAACTGAGTATGACAAGTTGCGAGCGGACCACTCATTAATTACAAATATGGTACCTGAAATTATCCGTTGGCAGACGCCCTTGCCGTATATGCGAAGAACCGCGAATGAGGATATTGTCATCAGAGATAAGCAGATTAAAAAAGGCGATCAAGTGCTGATGTGGTACGTGTCGGGTAATCGCGACGAAGATGTTATTGATCGTCCGAATGATTTTATTATCGATCGACAAAAAGCCAGACATCACCTGTCTTTTGGCTTTGGCATCCATCGATGTATGGGTAATCGGCTTGCTGAAATGCAGCTTAGAATCGTCTGGGAAGAAATTTTGAAGCGATTTCAAACCGTAGAGGTTGTTGGTGAGCCTGAACGACTGCTTTCCAGTTTCGTAAGAGGCATCACTAATTTACCTGTTCGGGTACACCGACTTTAAGCTGGTAGAGGAAAGCTAATGGCAGATATCACCTTTTCAGTGATTGAAACGAATGGCATACAGATGCGGGTTGCAGAAGCGGGTGCCGGCCCGTTGGTATTATTGGTTCATGGTTGGCCCGAGTCATGGTATTCCTGGCGTCATCAGATCAGGGGGCTGGCAGATAGTGGCTACCGTGTCATAGCGCCGGACATGCGTGGTTACGGTGACACCAGTTCACCAGCGGCTGCGGCTGATTATAGGATTGATATTCTCGTTGCTGACTTAGTTGGTTTGTTGGACGCGCTTGGCGAGGAGAAAGCTGCCCTGATTGGACACGACTGGGGTTCGATGGTTGTGTGGAATGCTGCACTGCTGTGCCCGGAACGTTTTACAGGCGTTATGGGTATGAGTGTACCCTACGGCGGCGTTGGTGCTGAGGCGCCTACGGCAGGGTGGCAAAAAGCAATGGGTGATCAGTTTTTCTACATTCTTTATCACAATGAAGAAGGTGGGGTAGCTGAAAGTGAGTACGACAGCGATCCCCGATCGTTTTTGTCCATGCTGTATGCATCGCCGAATACGCCGCGGCACCCGCCAACGATCACTGACCCTGCGCGTTTAGCCGGTGGCTGGATTGGGAGAATAGGCCAGCCTATTGAACGACCGGGCTGGTTGAGCCAGGCTGATCTGGACTACTACGTTGATGAGTTTACAAGGGCCGGATTTCGCGGTGGCGTAAATTACTATCGGAACTTTGACGCTAATTGGACATTGATGAAAGACAAGGATCCTGTAGTTAAGATCCCCTCCGCTTTTTTATCCGGAGCTGCTGATCAGGTAATACAAGGTGCAAACGAGCAGGCATTGCGCGCGATGATGGACCCCGTGATGTCTGACTTAAGAGAAATTACGCTGCTACCGGAAATGGGCCACTGGGTTCAACAGGAAGATCCTGAGGGCACCAATAAAGCAATTCTCAGTTTCCTGGAAGAGCTTGTGTAAAAGACGCTGCTGAGTGCGTCTCGTTCTTTCCCTGAGTCATTTCTCAGATGCTAATGACCTTGCAGATGCGATGGTTTCACCAGACACCGGTGCGCCTAATAGGCCTTCTAACGTGTCAATAAGACTGTTGATAAACAGATCGGCGTCAGCTGCCTCAAAAGCGTTTGGCGCGCGAGCCTGATGATTCATCGAAACAGAGGTGAATCTAATAGCACTATCGATGCGACGCTGATATGCGCTATCGTCGAGATGGATTAATAATTTGCGAAGCAGCCGTTCTGTTTCTCTCCCACTTTCACCGCCAGCACCCTTGTTTTTTATGAGTAAAAGCGCGGAGTCTGTTGTAATTGCAGGTTCAAGGCTGAAAGCGCTGATGTAATTACAATAGTCCGGATCCTTTCTTGCAAGCAAATAAGGGGGTAGTACCATTAACTTGCAGATATCTCGCAAGGTCGGTTTCGGTGTATCACACAGTAGTTGAGCTAACAATTCGCTACGTTTTTCCTGAGTCTGAATAGACCTAGCCTTCAAAATTTCGTCAATCAGACCCTCAAGGTTCTGAAAATGATATTGAAGGACAGATTCATTTTTTTGACCTGCTGCCAGAGTGATTGCCCGCTTGGTAACGTTCTGGATGCCCTTTTCAGCGATTAGTTTTTCTGCGGCAAGCATTAAAGCATTTTGCGTAACCAAGCTTCGAGCTTTCTGACCGTCAACGCGATTATTCATGTCTTACCCAGAGCAAAAAAACCAATTATAGAATCAAACTCGAAATGTTAATAGCTTAAGAGAAAAAAGGGCGACGGGGTTACTCGGATGGTATTCTATAGCACTAATCAAACTGAACTACGGATAAGCGGCGAATGAATATTGATATACCACAGGTGGGTTTCGGGCTATGGAAAATTTCTCGGGACGACTGTGCCAGCGTTGTCTACGAAGCGATTAAGTCCGGATATCGTCATCTGGACAGCGCCTGCGATTATGGCAATGAAAGAGAAGTAGGCGAAGGTATAAAGAGAGCGCTAGATGATGGGCTATGCCAGCGTGAAGATCTTTGGGTGACTTCAAAACTCTGGAACACCTACCACGCTGCAAAAGACGTGGCGCCAGCATTGGCACGAACACTGTCAGATCTCCAATTGGATTACCTTGATCTGTACCTGATCCATTTTCCGATTGCACTGGCATTTGTGCCATTTGAAACAAGGTATCCGCCGGAATGGGTGTTTGATCCTGAGGCACAAACACCGGGTATGCAGTTATCAAATGTTCCTTTGAGTGAGACTTGGGCCGCGATGGAAAATCTCCATCAACAAGGGTTGGTCCGGAATATTGGTGTCTGCAATTACTCAAGCGGGCTTATTCACGATTTGATGAGTTATGCGCAGCATAAACCTGATGTACTGCAAATTGAGTCTCACCCCTATCTGACCCAAGAGCGTCTGATCAGGTTAGCAAAACAATATGGAATGACGGTAACAACTTTTTCTCCCCTCGGCGCGGCGTCCTACCTTGAAATGGATATGGCCAATGATGCTGAATCTGTGCTCGAGTCTGAGATTGTGAAACGTATCGCCAACAGCGCTGGAAAAACTCCGGCACAAGTTGTATTGAGATGGGGCGTCCAGCGCGGCACTTCGGTGATTCCGAAGTCGATTCGAGCGGAGCGAATGAGAGAAAACCTCGATATATTTAATTTCGAATTGACTGATGAAGAGATGGCAAAAATATCAGCCTTAAATGTTAACCGACGCTTCAACGACCCAGGACACTTTTGTGAAGAAGCCTTCAATACCTTCTACCCTATATATGACTAATAAAAAGAGCACGAGTCTGCTTCATGCGACGTTGAGGAACTGTTAATGAGTAAGCTGAATTGTGTATCAACACCAGAGCAATTGACCTACAACGGAGAGGTATTTCCGAGTATCGTCGTGTTTGATTCTCCGCCTAATTACAATGCCGAGACGTGGGTCCAATCCCACAAGCATGCAATCGAACGATCATTGCAACTATCCGGCGCCGTGCTGTTCAGAGGTTTTCCTGTAACTTCTGCTGAAGATTTTGACGCATTCTCTGCGGCTTTTGGTTATCCGGATTTTACCTACGCTGAATCTCTGTCGAATGCTGTTCGAATCAATTTTACCAAACGCGTTTTTACGGCTAATGAAGCACCGCCTGATGTCGAAATCTTCTTACATCATGAGATGGCGCAGACACCAGTTTCTCCATCCAGATTGTTTTTTTACTGCCATGCCGCGGCAGAAGCCGGTGGCGCCACGCCGCTATGCCGATCGGATCAGCTGTTTCAGAAGTTGACCAGGGAGAAACCAGAGTGGGCGGCTGAATTTGAAACGAAAGGCGTCAAATATACGACCGTTATGCCGGAGCAGAATGATCCCAATTCGGGCCAAGGGCGCAGCTGGAAAAGCACACTGAGCGTTCAAGACAAATCCAGTGCAGAACAAAAGTTAAAATCCTTGGGCTACTCCTGGAAATGGCAAGTAGATAATACGCTTGAAGCGACGACGCCTAAGTTACCCGCCGTTAAGGTGCTGCCGACCGGCGAGAAAGCGTTTTACAACCAATTGATTGCCGCCTACAAGGGTTGGAAAGGTGTGAAAGAAAATCCAAAAAGTGCGATTACATTTGGCGATGGATCTGAATTTAAGTTGACTCAACTGGAGTATGTTGCAAGTCTGACCGACGAGTTTACTTTTGATTTGTGCTGGCAGGATGGGGATATTGCGATGGTTGATAATCATCGTACTATGCATGGGCGGCGCAGCTATTCTGGTGATAGAAAACGCGAGGTGCTTGTTGCACTCGCAGCCGAGCGTTAGCTGTCTTGCCCTCAGGCTTTTACCTTGAAAAGCGCAGATACGTTGGTATGCCACCGTTTTGAAAACGCATAGTGACCCCTTGGGAGAACTTTCACTACCTCCGCAAAATCGTCAACTAAATCTGTGAGGTTATGACAACTCTATGATTGCGCGTGACTGCGTCGGAACCGTGTCAGCGTTTTCTCCCTGATTTCTTGCCAAAAGGCACTAAAGTGCTCAGGCAGAACCAGCATGAGTGGTGTAACAATCAGAGTAAGGACTGCCGCAAAGGTTAAGCCATAAACAATGCTGCTGGCGAGTTTTACCCAGTAAGCCGATACCTGACCACCGTAGATAATGTCTCGATTGATTAAATCAATGCTCACGTTCGTAGCAAGGGGTAATAATCCTAGTATGGTTGTCGTGGTGGTGAGAAAAACCGGCCGCAAACGCTGGGCTCCTGTCTTTACTACGGCGTCCACAACGTCCATACCTGTTCGGCGAAGCTCATTGTAAGTGTCGATCAAAATGATGTTGTTGTTTACAACAATACCTGCCAGCGCAACGATGCCTATGCCCGTTAGTATGACACTAAATGTTTGACTAAATGTTAGTAGGCCAAGTAGCACGCCGGCGGTAGACATAACGACCGCTGAGAGAATGAGTGCGGCCTGATAAAAGCTATTAAACTGTGCGACCAACAGGATAAACATCAGTAACAAAGACATGAAAAATGCAAAGCCAATGAACTCTAAGGATTCAGCTTGCTCTTCCGTCGCACCGCGAAAAGCGATCTTAATGCGCGGGTCAAAATTTGATTTTTGAATAAAACCCTGCAGCTCGGTGACCTTGTTGTCGGCGACGATACCCGGCTTCACGTTTGCCCGAATAGTCATGATGTACTCACCGTCAACTCGTTCGATAGAATCCAACTTGTTCTTGGCGCGTCGTTCAACAAAGTTACTCACGGGTACAGAGCCTGTCGGTGTTGTCACGCGCAACTGGTCTAATGAATCCATGTTGCGTTCTTCAAAAGGATAACGCAGTCGAATCTCGACTTCCTCTTCAGCATCATCTGGTCGATATTCACCGAGGTATAAACCGTTGGTTACGAGTTGGACTGCAGCACCGACCTCATTGACATTGACGTTAAACAGCGCTGCTTTGGCACGATCGACCGCAAGTTCCCATTCGATTCCTGGTAAAACTCGGGTGTCTTCAACGTCACGTAAATCATCCATCTGGTTCAGGTGAGTCCTGATCGCCTTAATAGTGGGCTCCAAATCTTGACGGAATTTAGAGGAAACTTGTATTTGGATGTCTTTGCCTGTCGGTGGACCATACTCCTGTTCCACGATTTCATATTGTATACCTGCAATTGGCTTAAGTTTCTCGCGGGCGAGCTCAAGCACATCATTGCCAGTGGTGCCCGCATTACGCACATACTCCATATTCAAAAATATACTGCCAATTTGATCGGCTGGCCCACCACCGCCAAAGAAGCTCACTTGTTGCCCCCGGCCGGTTGAAGTGAAATAGGTATCAACGCCATTGATAGGCATCAGTGTCGCTTCTGACGTTGTTACAAGATGTTGCAGTTCTGATTTTGAGTAATTACCGCGAGCACTGATACTCACGCGGCCAAACGTTGGGTCTGTTGATGCGAAGTAGATAAATCCCGCGCCATAGCTGCCATAGACCTTGAATATCAGGAACAGAGAGCAAAAGGTGAGCGTTAGGATAATCACCGGATAGTTCAATAACCAGCGCAAAAAACGTGCGTACACGCCGGTAAGTCCTTTTAGCTCCAGTACATTACCGTGCTCAAGTATACGAAGTTGCTCAAGCGATTCATCATCAGCGCTACCGGCTTTGCCGAACAGCCCGCCGAGGGTTGGTCCGAAGAACAGAGCATAGAGTAGAGAGCCGAATAGCACTGCGAATACGGTGATTGGCAAATACTGCATAAATTGGCCAGAGGTCCCTGGCCAGAAGAAGAGCGGCACAAATGCCGCCAGCGTGGTAGATGTCGACGCAAGAACTGGCCAGAACATACGCCTGGCTGCGGTGATGTACGCTTGTTTTTTCTCCATGCCTTCAGACATTTTTCTGTCTGCATATTCGATAACGACAATGGCGCCATCAATCAACATGCCAAGCCCGAGTAACATACCGAACATCACCATAAAATTGAATGACAAGCCCAGCGCATAGATAGCAGTGATAGCAAACAGGAAAGATGTTGGTACTGCTGCGCCAACGAGCAAGCCGGAGCGCCAGCCTAATGCAGCGACAACGAGTATCATCACTAGCGCCATTGCGGTAACGATATTACCCTGCAGCTCAGTGACTTGTTGCTTGGCAAAAGGTGATTGGTCCTGACTAAAGATAATAGAGAGTTCTTCAGGATAGTCTTTGGTCACCTCAGCGGTAAGCGCTCGAACCTCTGCATTCAAATCGATCACATTTTCACCCGGTCGGCGCAGTACCTCGACGGTAATTGAAGGCAAACCGTTGATGGCAGTGTAAGCTTCCCGGTCTTTAAATGTTCGTCGAATCGATGCGACCTTATCCAGGGTGACGACGGTTTCACCGCTTGACTTAATCGGTAGGCTATAGACATCATCACGGTTCTCAATGAGTCCCGGCACCTTGATCGCAAAGCGCCCTTTACCCGTGTCCATGGCTCCTGCGGCGATAAGAGAGTTGTTATTACGAATGGTGGTGAAGAGGTCTTGTTGCGATATTTTGTAGTGTTCGAGTTTCACCGGATCGATTATGGCCTCGAGAAGTTCTTCTCTATGTCCAGAAAGACGCGCTTCGGTGATAGCCGGTATCGACTCTAACGCATATTTAAGCTCAACTGCTTTCTGATACAGCACTCGCTCCGAAACCGTATTGCTTGCTAAGCTGATGGCGATCACCGGGTAGTCTGAAATCGTGATAGCCTTGATAATCGGCTCTTCAGAAGTGGAAGGGAGTTCACTGCGTGCGCGATCTACCGCCGCTCGGACCTCAGAGATTGCGACGTCCGGATCAAAATCAACATCGAACTGCAGGGCAATTGTGGCAAGGCCTTCCCGCGCGTAGGCATTCACCTCTTCAATACCCTCAAGCGACCTAACTTCTGATTCTACGGGGCGCACGATCAGCCTGTCAGCATCTTCCGGCGAAATACCAATGTGAGGAATAGTTACCATCACCAACGGGATCGTAATATCGGGATCGGCTTCAACTGTGATAGAGGATCTGGCAAAGATCCCGGCGAAAACCAGCATGGCTAAAACGCTAATAGTGGTGCGAGGATGTTTGATAACCGCTTCGATGACGCCGTGCATAACTAGTTGCCCGTGGCCAGTGTTGTTTCGGGTACGGCAATGACACGTTGACCAGAGAAAACAAGCTCTTGGCCGACTGTAATTAGCTTTGCATTGGGCGGAAGGCCGGTTAACCAAACACCGGTGGCGGTATCGCTAACAAGTTCAACTTCCACGAATTCGACCAGATCATTGTTGTTCACGATCTTTGCGCCGATCGCGCCAGTGTCGCTCAGGGATAACGAAGCGGGAGAAACGTTGTGGGCCATGACAGAGCCTTGCGTCAGTATCAATTCTGCGGAAAGACCATCGCGAATAGAATAGTCGTCATTTGGGACTTCGACCTCAACACGATAAGTGCGAGTCACTGCATCAGCAGCATGGCTGATAAAAGAAACAGATCCTTGACGAACAGCGCGATTGTCAATGCGTACATCAGCAGTGCCCGCCAGGGTGAGATCGCCAAGCTCTTGCTGGGTGACATGTGCGACCACAAGCATCGGGTCTGGGTCAAGCACGTCTGCGCAGACCAAGCCCTGTTGTAGAAAATCACCTGTGTTGACCGGGCGTGACTGCACCAAGCCATCAAACGGGGCAATGATATCCCGGTGGGCAAGATTAAGTTCTTGAAGCTTAAGGTTCGCTTGGGCGTTGATAAGATTCACTTCAGCCGCAGCGATTTTAACTTCCCCTTGGAACCCTTGTTGGCGCAGTTTTTTCAGTCCTTGATGCTCCAGCTTTGCATGACGCAACTGAGACTTTGCTTTTTCCAGTTTTATCTTTCGATCATCGAGCGCCAATTTGCAGAGAAGGTCTCCTTTGCTCACACGCACCCCTTTTTCGATGGGTAAGGAGATAACACGGCCGCTCGACTCGGCGCGAACCTTAACGGTTCTTTTAGCTTCAGTTTCCCCCGTTGCACGAACCTGAACCACGTAAGGCACCGCTTTGCTGATGCGAGTCTGAACTCTACCGAGCGTGTCAACACCAGAAGTCTCTGCGTCGTCAGCGACTTCTGGCGCCTCAATTTGCCCCGATATTAACCAGGTGATTAGAACGATTGCGGTGACAATCGCGACGGTATAAGTAGATTTCAAGCGGGTACTCCGTTTTCGGGTCAGCAATTAAAAAATAAATCTAGGTAACACCCAGGTTATTCAGGAGGGCAATTGTAGCAGAACCGCGAAGGGAGATATTCCGATCGTTTGTTGAGAAACTCAACCATTATTCACGGCAATTAATGTTTCTACTCGCGAACTAATGGCACCGCAAAACAAATTCATTGAAAACGCTGATGCGTGCTATCTGTTGAGGCTTGCCATTAACAAATAGGATTGAGACTATCAGTACAATGAAAAGCTAAATACAGGAAGGCGTCATGGCACTTGAACCCGGTCCAATGCAAGTTATTAAAAACTTTCACTCAACGAAAGATGAGGTGCTGGACGATATCAAGAAGCTTGATCTTTGGCCGACAGTCTACGTTTCAGAGCGGATGGAGGAACTGCCTCCGCACTGGCACGACTTGGATAATTGTGGCTATGTTATGGAAGGTAGTAGCTACGTGTTAAATGAAAAAGGAGAACGTGTTCAACTAAGTGCAGGAGATAAACTACAAATACCCGCGGGGGCTATTCACGCCGAGGGTAAAGTTGAAGAGCGGATGGTTTATATCGTTGGTATCCCTGTTGCGGGTAACCTTTTAGAAAAACTATCCCTATTGCCCCCCGAAGAAAGCCCGCTGTACGGTAAATAACTTATGAAACCAATCAATTTTTACGACCCAGAAATACAAAAATGTCCTTACGAACAATACAAGACGCTGAGGGATGATCATCCTGTATATCAGGATCCTGACACGGGTATCTATCATGTCAGTCGCTACGAGGACGTTCGCTATGTGCTGTCGAATCACGAACTCTTTTCAGGAAACGTTCGTGGTCGAGCGCCCTCTGAGCGACAGCTAAAAGTTAACAACCGATTCCAAGAAAGAGGATGGGTTCCAGGACCGACACTGATCAGTCGCGACGAACCTAACCACAAGCAGATGCGTGCTATGTTCAACGAGGCTTTTAGACCTGCGCGAATTAATCAGCTTGATCCCTTCGTTGAAAGCACCGCGCGAGATCTTTTTGCGGGCATCAGAAAAGCGGGGCGTTGTGAGTGGGTGCGCGATTTCGCAGTTCCTCTGCCCTTGTCCATTATCGTTCGACAAATGGGTGCTGATACAGCGGATCTTTGGCGCATAAAATCCTGGACCGATGCCTTTTTCAAACGTATCAGTATGATGCTATCCGAAGACGAGGAAATGGCGACAGTAGATAAGGAGATAGAAGCGCAGCATTACTTTCAGCCAATATTCGAAAGGCTAAGAGAACGCCCTGACGACACACTGCTATCCGAACTGGTGAATAGGGAAATTCCTGAGTGGGGAAGGACGCTTACTGACAATGAACTCCATGCGGAAATGATGGCAGATACTTTTGTGGGTGGTAGCGAAACGACGACAAATGCTCTGTCCGCCGGCGTCAAACTGTTAGCAGAACAACCAGAAACCTGGGAGCAGCTAAAGTCGGATCCGGATAAATATCTCCGTACATTTATTGAAGAGGTGCTGCGACTGGAGTCGCCGGTTCAGTGTCTGTTGAGGATGGCAACTGAAGAGGTCGAAATTTCTGGGGTTAAATTACCCGCCGGCGCAGTGATCGCAGTTCGATATGCCTCGGCGAATCGAGATGAAAGGCGTTTCGATGAACCTGAACAGTTGGACCTCGACAGAGTCAAACCAGCGACACACCTTGCCTTTGGTTCTGGTGCCCACCATTGCCTTGGAGCACCGTTAGCCCGTCGTGAACTTTGGTGGGGGTTCAAGGTGCTGACTGAAGAAGTCGAGACCTTGAACTTTGCCGAAGACAAAAACACCTTTGATGTCCACCCACATTTTTTATTACGCTCGCTGAAAGAACTACACATTGAGTTTACGGTAAAAGACAAACCCGACGGATAGAAAAGTTATCGCGAACTAGCCTATTTGTCAGTTTGCTACCGAAGCGTCTATCCAGCTTCCATGAAAGCCACCAGGAATTCGCGGCAAATCTATCGATGCTACGGGTTCACTGTCCATGGATGCGGCATCCATAATAACAAAGCTGCTGCTGTCACTGCTGGCGTCATAGATATAGGTCATCAGGTAGCCATCATCCTCGGCGCTGCTATTTGCGGCAGGGACAAACACGGGTTCGCCGCCAGTGCGGCCTCGACCAAACTCTATGTCTGATCGCACGCCTGTCTCGCGGTCGTATTTCAAGATGGCGCCTGAAGCCTCACTCGGATTTTTAGACTGTGACATGCCTGCCAGGTACCCATATCTGTGCTTCATGCCAATAACGCTATCCGCGACCCTTGGAAATTCGGCCGGTCGATCATCAACCTGCTCCTCATGGACCTTTCCTGACACGGTATCGATCGTCCAACGCCACAATTCTGGTGGTGGGAAATCCATTGTAGAGGCCTTCCACATGTGACTGAATCGAGCCACATCTATGATAATTTTGTCGCCATCTTCATAGGAATTTAGAGGGTGGAAAACGTAACACGGGTTAATGTCGAACCACCTGACCTGTGTATCATTGCCATCACGCGGCATAACCCCGAGTCTTGCGGGGTAACTTTCATCCCAGCGAATTGGCATTTCACCCGTCATCGCCAATTCCAAGTTGAAAACAGCGGGTAGGTCCATAAAAATGACATTGTTCTGCGTGATATTAAAATCATGCATCATGGTGGGACCGCCAACGGTGATATTTTCTGTTTGCACCAGTTTTCCATCCGCTGAAACACGCAAATAACGCAGGTAGGGTTCAAGGGCTGAGTAGCCGAATGCCAGCAGCTCTCCCGTCGTCGGACAAATTTTCGGGTGTGCTGTGAATGATCCCGTTAAGGCGCCCTCAAAGTCAGTTGGACCGAGGGTGTTGAGTTGACCATCGACAACATATGGAAAGTGACCTTCTTCAAGCACTAAAATCTTGCCCGCATGCCCCATCACATGGGTGTTTGCTTTCGAGGATTTCATATCCATCATTACGGAAAGGTCAAGCACATCAACCGAAGGGTCAGTGATAAATGGCGTTTGCACATATCTGTTCCGGTACCACTCGGCTTTTCCGTCTCGCAGTCGCATGCCATGCAACATGCCATCACCTAAAAATGGATGAGTACTGGTACCCGTAATAGGATTAGGACCTGTTCTTACGTATCGTCCATTAAGCTCTTCGGGTATTTTGCCGTTGACCTTTAAGTCAGCCAGCGTGAGCTCCTCTGTGACTGGTCGGCCATTGCCTCGTAGGTGAGAAGGGGTGGTTTCGGCGACTGCTGACATAACTTTCATCTCCAGATTATCGATTCAATTAAACGTTCATTCATGCCTATCAGCCGTACCGCAAAAATATGCTTTGCTCAAAGCGATGACACCGAAAATTAGATTAACAGGTAGTTTTGCAATTTCAAGAAGGACTGGTCTATGGTGGTGGTTTAATTGTAAGGGGAGCACCCAATGCCGAAATTTGTCTTAATCGGGCTATGTGAACCGCTGGCGGAAGAACACCAGGCGGCATTTGATGAATGGTTTATCGAACAGCACATTGAAGACACAACAAACTGCCCTAATTTTGTTCGCGGCAGGGTTTTCAAATTGGCGGGTCCGCACCTGAACCTTGAAACACACTCGGCATATCTGTCTCTGTACGAGGTTGAGGCACCTACTTACGAGGAAGCTGAGCGCGTGTTAAATGAATGGCAGAGCGATATAAACGCGTGGAAGGGCCGCAAGCGGCACCTTGAAACGGGAGAAAAATTTGGCAGCATCCCAATGAAAATAAAGGGCTCAGGGTGGTATGAGGAGTTAAAGTCGTTTGAGGGGCCAGCGGCAGTTTCAGAACCTTCGTGATAAGGCGAACACAAGGTAGGCGCAAATGAATTGGTGATATTTTTATACGAACCTAGAAATATATTCAGCTTAATGGGGAATCAACATGGCGAAGGTTAGTGAATCAGAAAAAGACGATTTTTTTAATACAGTGGACGAAGCGTGCAAGAAGGCGGTGTGGTGTGCAGTGGCTACCGTTGCCGATGATGAACCGCGGGTGAGAATTGTTCATCCCACATGGGAGGGTGATGTACTCTGGTTTGCGACGGGGCCAACGTCTCCCAAAGCCCAGCAATTGCGACAAAATTCGAGTGTTGATATTCAATACCAAGTGGCGCCGCCGGATTTTGTTCACGTCATGGTCAGAGGTACGGCTGAGTTAGTCAGCGACGAGGCGACCAAAAAGCACGCATGGGATGCCATTGACTACGACCTGACGCAATTTGGCTCTACTGGGCCTGAAGACCCCAATTTTTTACCTGTAAAAATCACCCCTACGCGGGTTGAACTGTCGGAAATGTTTGGTTCAATGAATAAGAAAGTCTGGCGCGCTCAATAACAAGAGAGGGCAGGATTATTTGTTCGTTGGTAACTTTATATTTTGAAGCTGGGCTGCAAGAGGGATAAGTTTGATGACTAATAAAAAAAATGTGGTGGTTGCGCTGCCAGGCATCGCCAAACGAGATGTGCCATTCGCAGAAAAGTGCGCGCTAGAGATGGAAGAGCTTGGTAATGTAGCCACGCTCGTTGAAGCAGATACCAGCGACCCAGAAGGCTTTCTGGCGTTGGCAAAAAATGCGGATGGCGTACTAACTTCATGGGGAATGCGGTTTACACCTGAAGTCATTCATGCGCTCAAGCAATGCGCCATCATTGGTGTGGGTAGCGTGGGAGTAGATATGGTGGATGTCGATGCCGCAACTGATGCCGGTATTGTTGTGACCAATGTGCCTGACATTTTTATAGAGGAAGTTGCTGATCACACGATGATGTTGTTACTTGGCTGTTATCGCCGAGTGAAGCTTATGGATAAAATGGTGTCTGAGGGGCGCTGGTATAAGGGACGCCCTGTTTTTAACGATATTCCCAGAATCTGGGGTCAAACGTTGGGGCTTATTTCTTTTGGTAATGTTGCGCGTGCCGTAGCACGCCGCGCAAAACCGTTTGGTCTAAATGTCATTGCCTATGATCCCTATGTTTCTGAATTAAAGATGACCGGCGAGGGTGTTGAGCCGGTCTCCTATCAAGAGTTGTTGGAACGGTCAGATTATATTTCAGTGCACCCTGGGTTAAACGACGATTCCCACCATATGCTGAGTACGTCGCAGTTCGAAATTGTGAAAGACTCTGTCTGCATCATTAACTGCGGTCGAGGTCCCGTGATTGATGAGAAAGCCATGATACATGCTCTGCAGACGGGGCAGATTGCCGCCGCCGGTTTGGATGTGTTAGAGAAGGAACCACCCGACCCAGACAACCCTTTGATGGGGATGGACAACGTCATTATTACCCCACACTCGGCAAGTGCGACAAGTCGTATGCGCATAGAGACCCGTCGCCGTGCCGCGCGCGAAGTCGCGCTGGTGATGAAAGGCAAATGGCCGATGAGTGCCGTGAACCCTGACGTGTTACCCAGGGTGACTCTTGAACGCTGGCAACCGTACCCGATGGAACGCGGTCCTAACAGGTAGCAGGCAAAAACAGGGTGCAACCCATATCCGAGTACGAAGATGCGGGTGGACTTATCCGTCCGCGTTCGCGATGATATTGATGCAGTACCGTCCAATTAATGCATGACGAATCGAGTAGTTTTAAAAAAGTGTCAGAGGTTAATCACTAAAACCCGCTTGGAGTAAAACCAACTTGAGTAGAAATTCACTAAAACAGGTATTGTCGGGCTGGGATGTGTTTTTCATCGCAGTGGGTCAAATCATTGGTGCAGGCGTGATTGCCTTAACCGGTATTGCTATTGGCATGACCGGACCTTCGGTGATATTTGCTTACCTGCTGTCCGCCGTGCTTGTGCTTATTGTAACGATTTTAATCATGATGGCAGGCAGCGTCTTACCAGCAGTAGGCGCTTACTATTCGTGGTGCTCGAGACTCAGTGGCGGTTGGATAGGCTCTATCGTTCTGTCTCTGATCCTTCTGGCGAGTGTGTCGCTTAGCCTTTATGGCAGCTCTTTTGGTCTTTATCTCAACCCGCTATTCCCAATATTGACGGCCAACCAGTGGGGAATATGCGTGATCGTTCTGCTTTTCCTCGCCAATCTTCTAGGGTTACAGCTTGCTGCCAAAGTTCAGTTCGCATTGGTTGCGATTCTTGTGTCGGCATTAGCGATATATGCTGGTTTCGCCATGCCGAAAATTGAACTTAGCTTGCTACAACCCTGGTTGCCCGAAGGTGTCATCGGGTTCGTCACTGCGATCTTTCTGCTCAAGTTTGCTACCTCGGGCGCCTATATGATTGTCGGGTTGAGTGGTGAAATGAAGAATCCGCGACGTGTGATACCCATTGTAATGACAACAGCGACCATTGTTGTTGCTGTTCTCTACGCATTTGTGGCACTGGCTAGTGTCGGCGTTGTACCTTGGCAAGAGATGATCAACAAACCCCTTACCGTGGCCGGGGAGCAGTTTTTACCGGGTTGGGCAATGACTTACTTTCTTGTCGGTGGCGCGGGACTCGCGATATGCACGACACTAAATTCCCAATTCATACAATTGCCCCGGACATTCATTGTCGCGAGCTGGGACCAATTGATACCGGAAAGCTTTGGTCGGCTGAACAGGTTTGGCGCACCCTATTTCATCCTGGGGATCATGATGGCGGTAGGCGTGATTCCCCTGATTGTTGGGTTGGATATTGGAGATATCGCCCGGGCTGCGACAATCTCAGCAAGTCTACCTTCGATTTTTGTTTACTGGTCTCTCACCCGTATTCACACGCGATACCCCGAGCAATATGCCAACTCGATGTTTAACATGAAGCCGGTGTGGATATGGGCTTTGTTTGTATTCTCAGAACTATCTACCTTCGTCGGCATCTATTTCTTATCGAGAGACCTGTCCTCTACCGTCATTTGGAGTCTGGTGATCTGGTCTGTCATTGCTGTCGCGTATTATCCTGTTCGAAAACGATTTTTAGCAAAACAAGGGTTTGACCTAGATGCAGCGACCAGTGATGAAAGCATATTCCAGCATGATTAGGCAGCAAGAGTCAGGGTAGTGGCTGTTTTCCCGTTCAGCCAAATGGTATGTTGGTTCCCAAGATAATTTGTGAGAGCAAAACCGGCTGCTGTGAAAACCAAGATCAAATTCTATTTTTCGTTTCGTTCTCCCTTTTCGGGTGTTGCGCTCTACCGTATGCGTCGACTGGCGTGTTTTAACCAGGTTGATATTGAGTTACTGCCGATTTGGCCAGAGATTATTTTTGGCGGGCATATGGACAACCCCACAGACAATCTTTTTAAGCTTTCATATGTATTCAATGATGCGGCACGACAGGCAGAGGAAGCAGGGTTGCATACAGAGCTTTTAAAGACTTTCGCAAAAAACTTAGCAATTCCTCAGGATCTTGATTTCAGTGCAGAAAAGGCTGGTTTGAAAATGCCTGCTGAAAATTGGCCGTTAACGCATCATGCTTTTTTATACGCAAAAGATCAGGACAAGGGATGGGTCTTTGCGGACGCAGTGTTTAATGCCCGATTTGGTTTTGATGGCGCTGCGCCTAAAAACGTGTTGGATCGAGATGTTTTGAGAGAAATTGCTGAATCGTTAGAGATTGATTCAGATGAAATGTTAGCGTCATGCGATTCCGGAGCCTATCAAGATGATATGGTAACGATTGCTAAGCTTAGCGAAGCTGATGGCGTGTTCGGAGTGCCTTTTTTTGTTTTTGAATCTGGACAAGCCAAGCATGTGTTTTGGGGCAACGACAGAATCGAAACGCTATATAAAGTAGTGTCCGGGAGTAATACCCTATCTCTTTTCACTGCCGATGATTTAGGTGTCGTTCAGCGGTAAACGAATTATTCGTGAGATGAAAGCGCTAGCCGTAAAAGTAACAAGGCGTTTAAGAAATCAGTACATCCTGGTTTCAACGTCCAGGGCGATACCTTGCTCCAGCATCTCTCCGGTTTCCTCATCCAAATCAAGATGTGCAACCATCATCTCTTTCAGGGTTGGGACATTACTATCTGCGAGAAAATCTTGTTGCCAAAGTTTTGACCTTCGAAGGGCTTTGGAACAATGACCGTAGGCCTCTCCGACAGTAATCAGGATCCCCAGTTCAGGTATTTTGTTGTTGATAGCACTGGCTGCGAGCAATGCGGGATCTACCGTCACGACACCTGTTCCGTTAACGCGTACCGTATTCAGAGTGCCAGGAATCATGAAAATCAGTGACAATTGAGGCTGGTGGATGAGATTAATCACAGTGTCCAATCGTTTGTTACCCGGGCGCTCTGGCAGAAATAGCGTCTGCTCGTCAATAATTCGGACGAAGCCAGGCGGGTCTCCACGTGGGCTCAGATCGCAGGTGCCATCCTCACCATAAGTGGCGATGCATGCAAATGGCGCTTGCGCGATATATCTCTGAAGGGGTTCAGTCAGTACAGTCGTCGTCTTGATCACGACCAACTCATGAACTGGATCACCCATACGCTCTCTGAGCGCCGCTTCGCTTGTGATTTCGTGTGCCATACAACCTCGCTGCTCGAGTGAGTCAGGAAAAGAGTTAGGGTCAGCGTCAAATTTACGCAAAGCCCACATTTAGAATTAGGGTTTAAAAATGGACTCGCCTCATAATAAACCGGATTGATGACAGTGCAAACAGCACTTGAACTGTTGAGTCTGCTATGAGTTCATAGTCCGATTAGACCATAAACAGAGAGATCCTTTGATGCAGGAAGATGTGATAAAGCTGACGCTTGGCGAACTAGATTTTGACCCGGATGAACTGAAGGCGAAGTATCTGGCTGAACGGGACAAGCGGCTGCGTGATGATGGCAATGAGCAGTACATTGAGGTGCAAGGCGATTTCTCAGACTATGTGGATGATCCTTACGAGAAGAAGGTCGCGCGCGAACCGCTGAATGACACCGTTGAAGTTGTGATCATTGGTGGCGGCTTTGGCGGTTTGCTGCTGGGTGGGCGACTGCGTGAGCAAGGTTTCACGGATATTCGCGTTATAGAGAAGGGTGGCGACTTTGGCGGCACTTGGTACTGGAACCGTTACCCGGGTGCGATGTGTGACGTTGAATCCTATTGTTATTTGCCAATGTTGGAAGAGCTAGACTACATTCCCAAAAACAAATATTCGTTTGCGCCGGAAATCATGGCGCATACGCAAAATATTGCTAAGCACTACGACCTTTACAACAATGCCTGTATGTCGACAGAAGTTACCGACCTGACATGGGATGAAAAAGAAGAGTATTGGATTGTAAGCACTAATCGTGGCGACAGAATGCGCGCGCGATATGTGGCCATGGCTAATGGTCCATTGAACCGACCCAAGCTGCCTGGTATTCCTGGTATTGATAGCTTCAAAGGACACACGTTTCACACCAGCCGCTGGGACTATGACTATACGGGTGGTGATGCCAGTGGTGGTCTTGAAAAATTGAAAGACAAAAAGGTCGGTATTATTGGTACGGGTGCCACAGGTGTGCAGTGCATCCCTCATTTGGGCGAGTGGTCCGGCGAACTGAAAGTGTTCCAACGTACCCCGTCCTCAGTAGACGTGCGTAACAATCGGGAAACAGACCCCGAGTGGGCAGAAACTTTGCACTCGGGCTGGCAGTACGAGCGCATGGATAACTTCAATGTGCTAGTGAGTGGGGGGGATCAGGACCAGGATCTGGTGCAGGACGGCTGGACAGACATTTTCCGCAACCTAACAGGCATTGCGGCAAAGGAAGCCTCACGCAAGCTGGGCCGGCGCCTCACCAGCGCGGAAAAAGGCAAGCTGATGAAAATGGCTGACTATAAGAAAATGAATGGAGTACGTGATCGCGTCGATGAGATTATAGAGGACGAGGTAACCGCGGAAGCGTTGAAGCCATGGTATCGACAATTCTGCAAGCGACCATGTTTTCACGACGAGTACCTCCCGACCTATAACCGACCCAATGTCCACTTGATTGATACGCAGGGCAAAGGTGTTGAGCGAGTGACTGAAAAAGGCGTCGTGGTCGATGGTGTGGAGCACGAACTGGATTGCCTGATTTTTGCGACTGGTTTTGAAGTGGGCACCAGCTACACGCGTCGTGCTGGATATGATGTCACCGGTAAAGAAGGTAAAAAGCTGAGCGACAAATGGGAAGATGGCTTAAAGACTCTGCATGGCTTTACTACCAACGGGTTTCCCAATTGTTTCTTCCTTGGGTTCACTCAGGGGGCCGTCACCGTGAACGTACCCCATGCGTTAAACGAGCAGGCAAAACACATCTCACACTTGTTGGCAGAAGTTCGCACGCGTGGTGAGCATACAGTAGAGGCAACGCCAGAAGGAGAGCAGGGTTGGCTGGACGAAGTGAAGCGCACTTCTAGGTTTGGTGAGAGATTCCGCGCTGAGTGTACGCCAGGCTATTACAACAATGAGGGAAAGCAGGCGAATCCTAACGGTTTTTTCACCAGCGGTTACGGCGGTGGGCCCATCAAGTTCTTTCGCATTCTCGAGCAATGGCGTGAGAATGGGACCTTTGATGGTGTTAAGATCGGATGAGAAGTAGGTGTTCAAAAGCGTTCAGCTAACGAGTGCACTTGTTAGCTCAACGCAACCATCAACTCACAATTTGATTGGTGCGTAACGTAGAAATTGTCTCGATATCGAGCCCCAGGCTGTCTTTCAAAACACTGTCAGTGTGTTTTCCAGCTTCAGGTGCAACAGGTAGGGTCGCCTCACCTTGAGAAGCGAGTTGAAATGGCAAGTTTTGCACAAAGTACTCACCCTCTTCGTCCTCGGCGATCGAGAATGTCCCACGATGCTGTAACTGCGGATCATTGAATAGATCTTCGACAGCATTGTATCGTGAGCAAGGCACGCCAGTTGAATTAAGTTGAGCCTCACAATCAGCAATCGTGCGTGTAACTGACCACTTCTCAATTTCTACTACGAGGTGATGGAGATTCTTGATGCGATTGAATCGTTCAAACCTGTCATCTTGGTGCAAATCCTCACGGTGAATCACGTGACATAAGCCCTCAAAGTTCTTATCCGTGACAATACAAGCCATGATGTAGCCGTCTTTCGCCTTAATAGGCAAGAATCCACCTCGCGGCGGTGAGTCAGCTATCTGTGCCGCTTGCTGTTGAGCAGGAATCAACGTCATCATTGACTCCATCATTGTGACATCAATATAGTCACCCAGCCCTGTATTGAAGCGGCCGAGTAATGCCGTTTGAATAGCACCAAAAGCATAGGCGCCAGTTAGCATATCGGCGATCATGATGCCGGACGCTGGAGGCCTTGCCTTTGTCGAATCGTCAGTGTGGACCTGTGCGTTCATATGCGCGGTATCATATCCGCTGGCAGCATGGGCAATAGGTGCGTACGCCGCTCGTTGCGCGGCTGGCCCGGTTTGGCCAAAACCGGAGATGGAACAATAAACGAGGCTGGGACATTGCGTTTTGACCGAAGCATAGTCCAGTCCAAACCGCTTCATGATGCCGGGCCGATAGTTTTCGATGACGACGTCAGCCTGGTCAATCAGCCCAAGTGCCAGCTGTTGACCTTCTGAGGTGGAAAGATCTATCTGAACGCCACGCTTACCTGCATTGAAATGGGTAAATATGCGAGCGTCACCACGTACACCATCACCGACACCCAAAGGCTCGACTTTGATCACGTCGGCACCGCAGTCACTTAACATGCGGCCGCAAATGGGTCCGGCGTAGGCCATTGAAAAGTCGATAACGTTAAGGCCGCTCAGGGGTTTGACAGCAGACACAGAGTCCCTCGTTTGGTTCACAATTGATTTAATCAGTGGCATGGTATCACCACCGTTGAATTACACCAGTTTGTCGCGATGCTTACAGTTCGTATTTTAATGATTCTGCATGTGGCTATTTTGGGTAGTCCTCGCAACTCTCATAGGTAAGAGACGACAACGTTTGCCTGCGAACCTTCAATAGGTATCAGATACGTTAAACGACGCGATATCCAATGTAATGCACAAGAATTTCCTCTCCAAACTCAGCGTTATCCGGGAGGTAAGGCTGCGGTTCGGATGTGTGAACTTCGGCGATGAGTCTTTCTTTTACGAGTGTGTCGAGAACATCTTGAAACGAGCGTTCAGTAAACAAGTCACTACGCTGTGTCATCGCTACATATCCACCCGGCCTCGTCACTCGGCAGAATTCCCTTAGTGTTGAAATACTATCGGTCAGGTACGTCAATACACCGACGCAAACAAGACCTTGGTAGCAATCATCGGGGATATCTAAAGGTAGCCGTTGCATATCCATGACACGTAGGGTGTTGTATGCGCCAGATTTGCTAGCCACTTCCAATGAACGATCAGAAACATCGATCCCGTCAATAGACGAAAAACCTGCGCCGATGAGTGCGTTGCCGCTTAAGCCAGTTCCGCATCCTGCGTCAAGTATTGATGATTGCAAGGAAAGCGCTGAGCGCAACATTGATGCTATCTTTGATGGCGCTTCGTAGTGCCAATCCATCAGTGTCTCATTATAGTCATTGGCCCATTCGTCATAGTATTGGGCAACATCATCGCTCTTCTTGGATATGTCGCTGAGACCAGCATGTTTTGAACTATCGCCAGACTTCATCTGTTGTAGATATCCTTCTTCACTATCGTGGGCATCATTCTATCTGCTTGAGTCGTACGATTGGGAAGAAAAACGCCTCCCCTTTATGTCACATCATCTCATTTGAGTCATGTTGTCTGCTGCTATCAGCAACTGAAAAGACTTCTGTGCGTAATTTCACATCAGGTTTCAGACAGTGAAGCTGTCAGGCCGCGCCAGTGACCCGTCTCGTACCCCATTATCTGTAAAAGGTCGTGCATTTTTCTGTCTGTGAAGGTTTGATGTGAACCTCAGATCGTGTTTTCGAGTCAATGCTAATAAAGCCAATGAGGAGAATGAAGATCGATAAGATAAAACGAAGGGATTTTGTTAACGGATCCTTGATCGCTGCAGGAAGTGCCTTGCTTGGGACACGAGCGTCAGGTCAACAAATTTTGGCTCACATGGAACCAAGCTACTATCCCCCTGCGCGTCAAGGTTTGAGGGGAAGCCATCCGGGGTCAAATGATCATGCACACCGGATAGCCTGGCAACAAGCCTCAGACTGGGGGTCGACAACTGACCTTGAACAGGACTTCGACCTCGTCGTTGTCGGTGGTGGACTTAGCGGATTGGCAGCTGCCTATTTTTACCAACAAAAACACGGTAAGGATAAAAAGGTTTTGATCCTTGATAATCATGATGACTTCGGCGGTCATGCTAAACGGAACGAGCACAATATCGGCGGGCAGACGCTGATTGGATACGGGGGCTCACAATCGATTGTAGAACCGAACAGTGCCGATGAAACGATACTGAACCTGTTCAAGGACGTTGGCGTAGATACAGATAGGCTTGGCGAATCCTACGATAGAGACTTTTATAGAAAACACGACCTCGGTGGCATCACTTATTTCAATAAGGCATCGTTTGGCACTGATACCGTTGTAAAACACCCTTACTGCAACTATCCAAATTATGTTCATGGGCTGCAGCAAACGAGGCTCTCAAACGTCGAAGCCGCGCAACTGGCACCTCTAAGTCCAAAAGGAAAAGCGCAGTTGCTGCGCGTACTAAATGGTGGATTACACCTGTTGCCGGTGGCGGCCGATGAAGTAGACAGTTACATAGAGACACACGCATATTTTGACTACCTTCAGGACACGTTGGGCGTTGACGACCCTGGCGTGCTGAGAATGGCCAGACACAGTGGTATTGATTGGGGTAGCGCACCAACAGAACTGATGTCTATTGCTTCGGCGAAAAGTTGTGGAGCGCTCGGTTTCGAGCCTGTTGCTGAATACGATAAAGACAACCCGTATATCTACCATTTTCCAGATGGGAACGCTGGCATCGCCCGTGCTTTGGTAAAGAAGATGATTCCGGCTGTCGCAGAAGGAGATAATGCAGAGGCGCTTGTGCTCGCCAGGTTTAACTACGGTGAGTTGGATAAAAACAACAGTTCGACTCGAATCAGACTGAACAGCACTGTCGTTAATGTTCGGCATCTTGGAGATGCTGAAAGTGCAAGTGAAGTTCTTGTGACTTATATCGCCGGGAATCGGCCATACCGTGTGAAAGGTAAAGCCGTGGTGATGGCATGTTACAACATGATGGTTCCGCACATTGTCGCGGGTCTGCCAGAGAAGCAGTTGGCGGCGTTGAAACTGCAATCGAAAAGCCCGCTTCAGTATACAACAGTCGGATTAAGAAACTGGCAAGCTGTAAAAGAGATCGGCATGGGTGTAGCCATGTCTCCAGGTAATATGCATCAGGCTGTTTTAATGGACTTTCCCGTTAGCATGGGAGGTTACGAGTACACTAAGAATCCGAAAGATCCATGTATCATTCAAATGATTAGTTGCCCCTATGGAGAAACTGTTGGTGCTGAAATAGGCGAACAATTTCGCGAGGCGCGTTACAAAATGCTGGGTTTGCAATTTAAAGATTACGAAGCAGAAATACGGAGTCATTTAAGCGGAATGTTGCCAACCACCTCGTTTAATTTTGACAGAGATGTGGCGAGCATATCCGTTAATCGATGGGCACACGGATATACGCTAGCCGGACCTGGAAACTCTACAGACATAGGGCGTCAGCCTTTTGGCCGAATAACGATTGCCAATTGCGACTCGGCACCTGGCGCCGATGCAAAAACGGCGATGGCCATGGGATTTCGGGCTGTCAGCGAACTGGGCTAGGGTGTTTGCGCGCTAGGAGATTTTGGGACTGTTGCTCAGAAATCCCTGCTATAGTCCGCTTTCGAATAAATTTTAGAGGTCTTTATGAAAATAGGAACAATGCTTGGCGCTACTGGTCCGGGTGGGCTGGATGATTTGATTAATACGGCAAGGCAAGTTGAAGCCGCTGGGCTCGATAATATTTGGCTTGCGAACATTTTTGGTCTGGACGCCATTACTTCGCTAGCTATCATCGGTAGAGAAGTGCCAAGAATTGGTTTGGGCACGGCAGTAACGCCGACCTATCCGCGTCACCCTACTGCTATCGCGCAGCAAGCATTAACGACCGCCGCTGCAACAGAAAATCGATTCACGCTAGGCATTGGCTTGTCTCACCAGGTTGTCATTGAAAACATGCTCGGCATGTCCTACGACAAGCCGGCGAAACACATGCGTGAATATCTAAGCGTATTGATGCCGCTCGCGCGTGGTGAAACGGCGAACTTTGCAGGTGAGGAGTATAAGGTTCAGGGCTTGGCGCTCGATATTCCTGAAGCGACGCCGATGCCCGTAGTCGTGGCTGCACTTGGACCCGTGATGTTAAAAATTGCTCGTGAGCTGGCAGATGGTACCAACACTTGGATGGTTGGACCAAAAACCATGGCCTCGCACATTGCACCCGCGATAGGCCCAGATGCTACGATCGTCGGAGGCGTGCCGATTGTTCTTACTAACAATATTGATCAGGCGAAAGAGCAAATTGCGAAAGATCTGGTGATCTATGGTCAGTTACCGAGTTATCGCGCGATGCTTGATCGAGAAGGTGCCGGGGGTCCTGCTGATATAGCGATCGTTGGTGATGAGAACACGCTGCGAGGTGAAATTAAACGATTTGAAGACGCTGGAGTAACTGACTTCAATGCTGCTATCGTCGCAACTGAAGATGGTGCATTTGAGCGTACGCTAGAGTTTTTAAGTTCGATGAAATAAACCGGGTCACAAACTGGTTAGAAGACGACCCAAAGTGACTGCAACCGAGCGACATTTTTCGTCGGTTGCATACCCCCATATCAAACGGGGCAACTAGATATTGCGCTTTTGGGCTCAACCATGGTTGTTTAAAGTCGCGGCTACCAAAGAGGGAATATATGTCTGATTCTGCACTAAAGGATGAAGCACTGGGCTTTGATCCGGATGAATTACGCCAAAAATATCAAGTTGAGCGCGATAAGCGAATACGCCCAGAAGGCAGTGAACAGTACACTGAAGTAGCCGGAGACTTCAGTCAGTATATCGACGACCCTTATATTGACGTCACGCAGAAGAGAGCGCCGCTGAACGATGAAATTGACGTCGCTATTATCGGTGGCGGGTTCGGCGGTCTGATTACTGCTGCACGCTTCAGCGAGAGGGGTATTAACAACATTCGCGTGATCGAAAAAGGCGGTGATTTTGGTGGCACGTGGTACTGGAATCGCTATCCGGGCGCGGCCTGTGACACAGAGTCTTACATTTATCTGCCGTTACTCGAAGAGCTTGGCTTCGTGCCGAAAGAGAAGTACACCCACGCGCCCGAAATCCTGCAGCACTGCCGAAATATTGCAGAGCATTATAATTTGTATGACCGGGCGTGTTTACAAACAGAGGTTAACAAGCTCGAGTGGGACGAATTATCAAAGCGTTGGATTGTTCGTACAAATCAAGGCGACGCAATGCGTGCTCGCTTTGTCGTGATGTCTAATGGCCCGATGAACCGACCGAAATTACCTGGCATAAAAGGTATCGGCGACTACCAGGGGCACACATTCCACACGAGTCGTTGGGACTATAATTATACCGGCGGCAGCAGCGAGGGCGAGCTATCAAATTTGAAAGACAAGCGTGTTGCTGTCATTGGTACAGGCGCAACTGCTGTTCAATGCGTTCCCCATGTCGGCGCATCAGCGAAAAATCTCTATGTGTTTCAGCGCACACCTTCTTCTGTTGATGTTCGAGCAAATCGTCCAACGGATCAAGCTTGGGCTGCTAGTCTAAAGCAGGGTTGGCAGAAAGAACGGATGGAAAACTTCAACATCCTCTGCTCCGGTGGCATCGTCGAGGAAGACCTCGTCAAAGACGGTTGGACCGAGATCATCAGGAACCTTGTCTCGATGGCGAACTATCGCGGTAAAGACACTAACTGGGATGAAGTCCCCAAAATGATGGAGCTTGCAGATTTCAAAAAGATGGAGCAGATTCGCGCACGGGCTGAAGAGGTTGTCGCCGACCCAGCAACCGCTGAAGCACTAAAACCTTACTACAGACAATTTTGTAAACGGCCCTGTTTCCACGATGCCTATCTGCAAACATTTAATCTCGATAACGTACAACTTGTTGATACCAACGGGATAGGCGTCGACTCGATTACGCCCAATGGTGTTGTCGCTAATGGCAAGGAATACCCGGTAGATTGCATTATTTTTGCGACCGGATTTGAGGTTGGCACGGATTATACGCGCCGTGCCGGTTACGATGTGATCGGCAAAGACAATCTAAGCCTGTCTCAGAAATGGTCCGATGGTATGAGGACGTTACATGGAATCCATACCCATGGTTTTCCTAATCTGTTTATCATAAGCAATTCCCAATCAGGCTTTACGACCAATTTCCCGCATTCCATGGATGAAACCGCGTGTCACATTGGTTATATCCTCAATCGGTGTCTGGAAGAAAATATTTCGACGGTCGAAGTGTCCGAGACAGCCGAAGACGCGTGGGTTGAGGAAATTATTGCCGTATCGCGTTATAACGAAGAGTTTCAGGCGATGTGCACACCCGGTTATTACAACAACGAAGGTCAGCCTAATCCCAAAAGCGTTCAGAACGGCCCTTACGGAAAGGGCTCACGCCCCTATTTTAAAATCACTAAAGCCTGGCGCGATGAGGGCACAATGCAGGGGCTCGATTGCGAATGACCGAATTTAAAAACAAGGTAGTCATCGTGACGGGTGCAGGCGGTGGTATTGGTCGCCAGCACGCACTTGAGTTTGCCCGCCGGGGTGCCCGCGTGCTGGTTAATGACCTAGGATCAGATGTGCGCGGCGAAGGCGGCGGTCCAATGGCGGATTCAGTGGTGCAGGAAATTAGAGACAGCGGAGGCGTCGCGGTTGCTAATTATGACTCGGTCAGTGAACCAGAAAGTGCGGCGGCTATTGTTGAGCAGGCGGTATCGGAGTTCGGGACCGTAGATATTTTGATAAACAACGCAGGCATCTTACGTAACCGTACTTTTAAGAACACAACACTGGAAGATTTCCAGCTTGTTGTTCAGGTCCATTTGTTGGGCTCCTCGTACGTTACTCACGCGGCCTGGCCAATCATGTATGAGAAAAATTACGGTCGAATCGTCCTGACGACATCAGTATCAGGGATATTTGGACAATTTGGCCAAAGTGCTTACGGCGCTGCCAAGATGGGTTTGCTGGGTCTCATGAACGTCCTATCTCTAGAAGGGCGTAGTCGCGGCATCAAGGTTAATTGTCTTTCACCTGGCGCCGATACCCGGATGACGGCACTTGATGCTGAAACTGGGATCGATGCCGAGAATCCTCGCCCCGGATCACACCCACATCTCGTTACCCCACTTGCACTCTATCTTGCGAGCGAAAATGCACCCACAGGTACAGTGATGCATGCATTGAGTGGGCGTTATTTACGTTCTGAAACTTTTGCGAACAGCGGGGTTAGGTTAGAAGAAAACAGTACCTACGAAGACCTGTTGGACAATATTGCAGAAGTCACAAACATGGACGCAGCGGAGCCGCTCGCTGTGCCAGGCAATATCAATGCGCTGTTTAAGCCGCATGGCTGAGGGGTTTTAGTAGCCAGGTAAGTTGGTGTTGCAACACATACTGCTAATAACTTATGCGAGCGCTCATCGCCTTAGGGCTACCTAGAGAGAAATACCCTTGCGATCTACCTCAGCCTCGCGTTTGTCACGTCTTCGACTTGAGACGTAACGATGTTGCGTTCGCCACCCATTTTCGGTTTTCACGAGTTTGTCGTAGTAACTGCCTGTTGATGTTTTGCCTTTGCCGATAAGAGCGACGATGCGAAAACGTAAGCTAATGCCATCCTCATCGGAATCAGCGTAAATATTCGTCATCATGTGTGTACGTGGATGGGCAGCTTCTGTTTCCATAAAAGCTTTAATGTCGTTTAGCCCATCGCAAATACGTGAGCCGACGCCCGTCAGATCAAAAACTGCGTCTTCTGTAAATACGGCATCGAGGCCAGGCCAGTTGCGGTCGTCGATGGCATCACCGTAGCGACCAGGAAGTTCGTGAATTTCGACACGATCGGCGGTGGTGAGAACGTATGGCTTGTCGGTCATCTGTCTTTTCCTATTCGGGATAAATTTCGTATAGGAAAGAATAGATCAAATTTCCACAAGCACTGTCAAGTAAGCTGATCCAGTGCACGGGAAGCGAAGGGCGAGTGATAAATTTTGCCGCACGCGTGAGTGTTAAAGATTTAAATCTAAAGTTCAGATGTCTCGGGCGGTAACAGACTGCTAAAGGATGTTGAGCCATTGTTTGGTGCTGAATGTGAGCGCGGACTGGGACGCCCCCGACATTGCTTAGAGCAGTACTTTACATTTTGCCAATCTTTAGCCCATTTTTTACGCCATGCAAAGGGGCGATTGCAGCTCACGCAAATCTTGGTTGGCAAATGAGGCTTATGATGAGCCATTTTTTTCAGCGTCAATAGGCCAGTCATAATAATCTAGAGAATCAATAGATTCTGGAGGCGTGCTTTTTGCCCATTGATCCCTGTAAGCGTGATCGTTGTCCCAGATCTCTGCCTGCTTTTCGAGATTGAAATGACGTCCGCCTTGAGGATCGGCGCCCACACCGGCGATGTATTGCCAGTTGCCAAAATTGCTGCAGGGGTCATAGTCAACCAGCATTTCCTCAAAATATTGGGCGCCACAGCGCCAATCCAGTGCCAGCTCATTGACGAGGCAGCTCGCCGCGATTTGCCGACCACGGTTACTCAGGTAACCGGTCGCGTTTAACTCGTTGATGCAAGCATTGACGATTCGCCAAGGGGTCTGTCCTGTGCGCCACTTTGTAAAACGTTCTCCGTAAAAAGCGGTTAGCGGTCTTTGGTCAATGACACCTTCAAATGCATAAAGCTTGTCACCGTGGTATTCAGCATACCAGCGGAAAAACTCTCTCCAGAGCAGTTCAAAGAGAATCCAACCAGTTGAATTATTTGCGCCGTATGTTGCTTCGTAGTGTCTAAGTTGTTTGACTGCCTGCAGAGGCGAAAGTGAACCGTTAGCAAGCCAGGGTGAAAACCCGGTTGAACTGTCCTCACCCAAGAGATTATTGCGAGTATCTTTGTATGTAGACGCTGCTTTGCCACCAAAATATGCGGTTAAATGTAAAGCAGCCGCGGTGGCACCGCCGGTTTGCTTACCGGGAGGACCCGATGTTTCGAGCTGATCGTTCTCCAATTCAATTAAAGAGGTAGGTAAACGGTCAGGTGAGGGTAGGAAGTTTCGATATGTCAGGGTGCCAACTGCCTTTTTGAATTGCGAGAATGTGTTTGGAAACGCATGCTCGAAATTGAGATCTTTGCAGCTGAAAAGTGTCGAGACATCGAATTCGTCAAAACGGATATCTGGGAAGTCTGTCTGCAACCTGTCCCAAGGATCAGTGCCTCGGTAGGTATGCTGTTTGGCGCGAATGACTCTGTCAAAACGTCCTGCCTTGAGTAGTGTTGCCACTGCCGCGTTAGGGTCGCCCCGCAGGATATTCACGGTCTGTCCCAATGCTAACAATTCATCATTTAGGTGGCGCAAAGACTCACAAAGAAACCGCCAACGGTGTTTGCCGATAGGTTGATTGCCGAACCTGTCTGTCCTGAAATAAGCATCGTCCATGCAATACACGCAGGTCAGATTCGTGTCGCTTGCGGCAGCGACTAAAGCCGGGTTGTCAGCAATGCGTAGGTCATCGGTAAACCAGTAAAGAGTGTTCATCGCGTCAGTCCATAGGCCGTCAGTTGCAGGCTTATAGTAATAGAGGTGACGATAAGCCTGAGTCTTCTGTAGTAGTTCGGTTGTTGACGAAAAACAGCTAGCTTACGTTCACCTAGTAGCAAACAACCAAATAGCATGCAGAACATTAACAACGCTTCGTTATCCGCGATAACGAAGCTCACGATGGCTGTGAGCACCGCGGCGTTGCTCAATAGTAAGGTTTGGCTTATTGAGACAGGCGCTACTTTTTGCTGATTCATCAAGGCGAAGGCCCACCATGCGCCTGCTAAAAATGCCAGGATGGCCAGCGAGTAGGCTTTGAGAAGCGGTAAACTCCAGGGCTGCTCAAACCAGAGAATGCATGCAATCATCGGCAGCATGCCGGCGTACGCCAGCGCGGTTACCGTCCAACGCATCACGTTATTGTGGGCTGAAACGCGGGTCATTCTGATCTCGGTTGGCATTGAGGACACCAGTAGATGCGCCTCGATGTTGCGATCGACTTCTGTACGGGTGTTGCGCAAAAGTGGCAAGGTTTGCCGGCCCTTGCGAATACCGCAAATCTGTTTTGCTCGTAAGCTCGCCCCGATTTCTTTTTTATTGCGGGACGGTATTTTTTAGGTAGTGTGACGCCAGAGGTGCGATAGCTTCGCTGGCTTATCTTGATGGTGTTTTTCGCCAACGCCTGCACTTGTGCTTCGTTGAGGTTTCTAGGTTTGTCCGCTGGATTTACACCGGAGAAAAAAAGGATTTCAGAACGGAGGTAGTTGCCAAGGCCAGCAATGAAGCTTTGGTCGAGGTAAAGTGAGGAGAGCTGCCGGTTGCGACAAGATTTGCCAAGCAATCTTGTCAGTACCAATTCGGCATCAGTGTTTGTCGCTAGCACATCAGGCCCCAAACGTTTGAGGAAGGGGTGTTCTTCTATTTCATCGGTTTTCCACAATGAAATGTCTGTTGCGCTGAAAAGCATGGCGCTGTGTTCTTGTGTGTGCAGTGCAAGCCGCAAACGCCTATTCGTCTTGAGAGGCTTTCCGCGGGGTGTCACTTTCCATACACCATAAAGTTGGTTGTGAGAGTAAAGCGTAAAACCCGAGGATAGCTGTGTTAGCAGTGCTTTGCCTCGGCAGTCAACTGAGGTGACCTGATGACCTTCAAAGGCGTGTGACGACTGAGACAGCGAAGCGTGCTGCAGGTCAAACGCTTCAATATCGCGATGTTGAAGTGCGCGCGCGAGCATGTCGGCGGTTTGTCTGATTTCTGGACCTTCTGGCATGATTTAAGATACGCAGGTCCTGAACAGATAGATCAATCAGGACGATTTCGACGACCTGTATACCTCGGCAAGCATGGCCGGTGTGGTCAGTGTCGTCAGCGGTAAAGTTCCTACTTTACGTACGCCGGCCATCACGAGTATAAAGGCACCGACCTGCAAGCCGAGGGCCCCGAAAAATCCGGCGAAGCAGAGCGATTGCAACCAGAAATTGTCTTCGAGTAAAAATATACCGACCAGCAGTGCGATCGGTGTGCCTACAGACCCAGCCAAGTGTAGCGCGCACTGGCGTGTCCGTCCCTGTGCCAAGTAGGTGCCGAATGCCATCTTGAACCTGGGCTCGACGTACCAGAGATAGACATACGCGTACCTGACACCGAGCAACAAGCCAGTGGTCACTTTGATCAATGGTTGCAGACACAAGGCCAGTAAGCCAACAGCGGCGAGTCTCACCAAGACTTGATCTGTCTGCATTAACGCGACACTGACGGTGAAAAGAACCCACTCTGCAAGATAACCCGCCAGAAATGGGGCTTTGGGAAAGTGCTTGCGACTGTGGAGCAGGTCGCTGACTTCACTGACCAGGTCGCTCACTTCACGCCGTTGTGCGGCAGGCGCCTTTGCCAGTTGTTTGGTGAGTTTGTGCCACGGTCCGGGTTTGTAAACCTTTTGGTCCAAATCTGAGCGAATTTTCAGAAGTTCAGTAATCCAGTACCCGGTGTTTTTTGTCTCACTGTTGTGCATGGGGCTTCTCCCTTCAGCTCACGTGGATTAGGTCAGTGGGGTTTTGCGGACTTTCGAGCCGGGTTTGCGACTTTTACTTTCATTTCAAGCGCGCCTTGGTCCTTGGCTGGCATGCCTATCATTTCATCATAGGCGCTCTGATGCACGATTACTGTCTGTTCAACAATAAGACCCGTACAGACGCGTTTTGCTGCCTCTGCACTGCGGTGTATAGACACGTTGCCTCTATCATCCATGACTTGGAATTGCTGGCCATCGAACTCAACGCACAGCGTGTACAAGGCGCCTTCGATACTTCTGATCTGCAGCTCAGAGATCTTTACGCCGTCGTCTAGTAACTGCTTCACTGTTATCTTATTCATACGATACTCGTTCGGGAGGCGAGAGGATAAGGAACTTAGTTTTACGATTGGGTCTGCGAGCAGGATCAGTTTCAAGTTGCTCGTCAGCCCGGCGAAAACAGAGCTTCGGAAATTGAAGAAGCTGAAATTTCACGGCTAGTTTGGTTCTGTGGGGTTATCGGCGGGGAATGATCTACCTAGGGTATATGATCGTAACCACTTCTGGACCAAACAAACATGAGCACACGGTTGGTAGGAATGAAATGAATTTTGAAGAGATAGTTGAGTCGCAGTTCATCGAGCCATTACAGGCTTTATTAAAGCTTTTTGGTGACGAGGGCGCTGTTAACGAGATCGTATACTTTTCCGGCGTGCTGAATATGGTTGAAGATACTAGCAGTCAGGAACAAATGCTCGGGGCCATCTTTGAGTTATCCCGCTGTGCGTTTCTCGGGTTTGAATACACGGCCGAGGCGAATGCACGAATTAACCAATTGCTTGATTATTGGATTGATGTGTCTCACACAATGTCCTCTACAAGCGACCCCCATTGATGATGGAACCTGTTTTCGACAACATCGAGACCATTCGCTTCATACTCGGAGATCAGCTGAACCACGACCATAGTTGGTACGCGGAAAAAGATGAGCACACGCTGTATGTCGTTGCAGAAATCTTTGAAGAAGCAACTTACACGCGTCACCACGTGCAAAAAGTGCATGCGTTTTTCCTCGCGATGGAAGCCTTCGCCACGATGCTAAAGGAATCAGGGCATCAAGTGCTTTATTTGACACTTGACGATACAGCTGGGGCTAGTTCTGTCAGCGAGTTATTGAATGTTTTAGCGGATACTTACAATCCCATTCGTGTTGGCTACCAACGTCCGGATGAATACCGGTTGCTGGAGCAGCTTCGAGCGCTGGCGCTGTCGGGCGTAGAAGTAATTGAATATGATACCGAGCACTTTATGGTGCCCTTCGCTGATCTATCCACTCACTTCGCGCGCGGTAAAAAGCACCGCATGGAGCAGTTCTACAGACGGTTGCGAAAGCAACACGACATTTTGATGGAGGATAACGAGCCTGTAGGTGGTCAATGGAATTACGATGCGACAAACCGAAGCAAGCTTAAAAAATCTGATCTGGCCGATATCCCTGCGCCTTTGTTGTTCGCCAGCGATGTAGATGAGGTGCAGCGAAGGTTGGAACGACACAATATAAAAACTGTGGGCAAAATAAGTCAGCAGCTTCCGATGCCTATTACTCGAGATCAATCGTTGGAATTGCTGCGGTCTTTTTGTCGCACAGAACTGCCGCGCTTCGGAGATTTTCAAGATGCGATGACCGGTAACAGTGACTATGCCTGGTCGCTCTACCACTCGAGACTTTCGTTTTCCATGAATGTAAAGCTGTTGCATCCCGCTGAGGTGATAGATGCAGCTATTGCGGCTTACTTCGCGCAAGACAACATTGATATTTCTCAAGTAGAGGGGTTCGTGCGGCAAATATTGGGATGGCGCGAATTTGTCAGAGGTATCTACTGGGCCAATATGCCTGGTTACGACGAGTTGAACGCGTTGGCGGCAGAGAAAGATCTTCCGGCCTATTTCTGGACCGGCGACACCCAAATGAATTGCGTCTCAAAAGCGATCACACAATCTCTCGATCACGCCTACGCCCATCACATACAGCGGTTGATGGTCACTGGCATGTTTGGGCTGCTAGCGGGCGTTGACCCAGATCAGATGGACCAGTGGTATCTTGGTATATACATCGATGCGATTGAGTGGGTCGAGATGCCAAACACTAGGGGAATGAGTCAATTTGCGGACGACGGCCTTATTGCAAGCAAGCCCTACTCTGCGAGTGGTAATTATATTAATAAGATGAGCGATTACTGCGCGTCTTGTCATTACAAGGTCAAAGAGAAAACGACGAAAGACGCCTGCCCGTTTAACGCTCTGTATTGGCACTTCATGGTGAGGCACAGAGAGAAGTTTCAAAACAATCCAAGAATCGGCATGGTATATCGCAATTGGGACAAGCAAGAAAAGGCGGTGCAGGAACTCACAATCGCTCGCGGAGAAGATTGCCTGAAGAATCTTGAAGAGCTATAGCGCGTATTAGCTAGCCACACCTACTAGGTCAGCAATGGTGCGCAGGCGGTCTCGAATGTTGGCGGTTTCGAGGACTTCCTGCATTAGGTCAGGGTCGAAGCGCAGGAATTGAAAAACTCTAAATGAAAACTCGTCCGGAAGTTGATTTAACCATTCGTGTTGTGCAAATGCTTCAGCCATCGAGGGATGGTCTGAAGTAGTAATTTCTATGAGTGCGTTGTTTATTGCAGCTTGGAGTCGAAATATTTCATTTTCGGTATCGTTTACACTGTCTCGATCGCTATCAACAACCTCGGTGGCTTTGACAATGCGGTAAGGAAGGGTCTGTACCTCTTCCCCAAGCAAGAGCCGTTTGTTTATTTCGATCACAACATGAACGCGGCCGTCTTCCAGTGTTTCGATGATTTGGCATTGACCCGCAGAAAATATTTGATGGGGCTGGTAAGTTGCCTGATTGGTGTTCAGCGCCTCCTCTCTTACTTGATTAGACGGTGCCGGGCGAATCTCTTTTTGAGTGTGTCCTACCCCAATCATCACGTTATTCGCGACGCAGTCATCAACCATGCGCCGGTATCGCGGTTCAAAAATATGCAGCGGCACGAAGGTGCCCGGAAACGCGACGAGGTTAGGAATCGGGAAGAGTGCCACTTTGTGAGTCTGCGGTTCAGTTTTACTGATGGTCATGAGCGTGATTTGCTGGCTTGCTTGTATTCATAAAACGTTACGTCGGTTTTGGGTCTTTGGACCACTTTATCTAATCCAAAGTGGTAAGGTCGACGTAATGATGAATATGAAATTCCTAGCTAAGCAAAAAAAACTACTCAGCACGACAGTACTCCTATCGTTGCTTGTGCAAGGCTGTTCCACAACACAAAGCCTGCCGATGCCTGCGGTTGAACAGATGGACCTGAAAAGGTTCATGGGCGATTGGTACGTTGTCGCCAGCATCCCCACCTATTTTGAGAAAGATGCGTACAACCCCGTCGAGCGTTACAGCCTCAACGCCGATGGTTCGGTGAAGACCATCTTTTCATATAACAAAGGTTCTATAGCAGGGCCTTCGAAGTCCATGAATGCGATCGGCTACATTCCGGACAGCGAGAAACCGTCGATATGGGAAATGCAATTTGTCTGGCCTTTGAGAGCTGACTATCGGGTGGTTTATCTGAGCCCGGACTACGAGTTCACCATTGTCGGTCGAACAAAACGCGATTATTTGTGGATCATGTCTCGAGAGCAGCCCGTACCCGAAGCTGAATTTAACCTGCTCATGGAGCGCGCCGCTGAATTGGGCTATAGCCTCGACAAGGTGCGTGTGAGTAATTGGCAGCAAGACTCAGCGATAGACAAACTCTGAAAGCGGCTGACCAGAGCCGACAACAGCTGAACCTCGATAGTCCGAAATCGCAAAGAAACTTTTCTATGGATAACCAAGAACTTCCCAAACAACGCGCAATGGCTGCGTTAAAATCTCTCTTTGTCGGTGACGCACTGGCAATGCCGGTCCACTGGTACTACAGCGTGATGGATATAGAGCGTCAGTTCCCCGGCGGCGTGACTGACTTTGAAGATGCTCCGACTCATCACCCCTCGTCGATTATGAGCTTGCACTCAACCAGCCAAGGTGGACGTGGCAATAGCAGGAGAAAAGCTTCAGCTGCGTCTGAAATTGTTGGGGACGTGATACTTAAGGGTAAGCGCAAATTTTGGGGCATACCCAATCAGCATTATCACCAACAAATGGTTGCGGGTGAAAACACACTGAATGCTCACTGCGCAATGGCATTGATGAAAACATTGAACAGGCACGGCGGGCAGTACAGTCCTGATCGGTTTCTTGGCGCCTACATCAACTTAATGACCGCTGACCCAGCACAACATCCGGACACCTATGCGGAATCTTATCACCGCGGTTACTTCGCCAACCTTCAAGCGGGTAAGCCTAGAGATCAATGCGGAGCTGTTACCCATGACACAGCATCGATTGGTGGCTTAGTTACCATCGCACCGATCGTGATTGCGGCGCGCTTGCGCGGGGTTTCCTTGGAACACGTTGCGCAACAGTGCCACGATCATCTTTTATTAACGCATCCCGATGAAACCCTCGTCGCCGTCGCGCGAGGTTATGTCGAGCTGATTGATCACCTGTTATTCCGTGACCCGGCGCAAGACGTTAAAGAAATCCTAAGTGCGTTTGCGAAGCAAAGCATAGGACTCGACCTCAAAAAATTAATCGGGGTTTCTAACAATGATCGCAGCGTGATAGGACAAATATTTTCTCCAGCTTGTTATATCTCGGATTCTTGGCCTGGGGTTTTGTACCTCACCTACAAGTACGCGGATGCTTTGCTGGAAGGACTGATCGCTAATACAAATCTCGGTGGTGATAACGTTCACCGCGGTGCTGTACTTGGTGTGCTCTTAGGACTTATCAACGGGGCCACTGACGAAGATAAGTTTGGTAGGATCGCCAATAGTTCAGCGATACAGGAAGACATCGCCCGGTTGATTGACGTTTGAATACGTCAAGCTAACTCGTGAAGGTGGAAGGTGAGCTATTAACGAAACTTTTTGTTTAGCCTACTGAAAATTCCAGTTCACCAAAATCGTTTAGGGCAGCTCAAGCGTTCCGGCGCACGATGGACTTGCTACAACACATTCTCTAGCCGATACGCTCTGGCTGCCGCGCCAGCAAACAAATCAGCTTTCTCACTGGCTGATGCGCTCGCTGAGATTCGCTTAAATGCGTTCCAGCACACCTGATAACTACACCAACGTTTCTGTACTGGAAAATTCGACTCATACATAGATCGAGCAGGGCCAAAGGCTTCGATGCAGGTCTCCATCCAGGGGCGCCATGCGGCGGCGACTTCTGCTGACCCGGGTGGCAGACTGCGGTCGCCCTCAAAGCCTGGCATGCGAATCGGCATTGCGCCGAGTTTGATAAACACGTTGTTATGGTTGCTGACGCGGGTAATAGCGGCCTTCCATACCTTAAATACCTCGTCAGTTTTTCCTCGATACGGACCGCCTAAAATCGGGCTTCCAACATGATTGAGAATGATTGTCAGCCCCGGGTGGGCATCAGCAAGTTGTGCAACTTCATCGAGTTGTGGGTGGTAAAGCCAGCAGTCGAGAGACAATCCCATGCGGCTAAGGACGGCTGCGGCTTCACTAACGCGCGGATCAATCAGAAGATTTGGTTGCTCGGTGACGTTGCCAACTTTTTCGTCGGCGTGCCAGCCGCTGGAAATTCTAACACCTCGGAATCGGCCGCCAGAAGCGGCTATATGTTGCTCGAGTATGGGCTCAACAGCACGTCCCAGCGTGAGATCAACATTGCCGAACATGACATCGCAAGCTTTAGCGCGACCAAATGTGCCACTGGCGCTCATCGCTGCCTGCCCCCGAACGAATTCAGTCTCTCCTAACGAACGCTCTGCTTTTGGGCCTTCTTTTCGGTACATTGAATGGCATTCAGCGAAAACAGTCGCGACGATGTTGTGCCCGCTTTCGAGATCAGCGGCTAGCTCTGGCATCAAGTAGGTGTAGCCACTTCGTACCCATAGATGGTGATGTGGGTCGATGATGGGTAGGGCTGGCTCAAGTACTTCCTCTTGTAATGTTGTGAGCCAAATATCATCTGGTCTTGTTTGACCTGTATTGGCGGCCATTTAACGCTCCTTTTTGAGTAACCCTATTTGTAATTTACTGCGCTGTCCAACCACCATCAATCGGCATAGCGACGCCGGTGACGTAGCTGGAATGCGGGGACATTAACCAAGCGACCACATCAGCGACTTCACTTGGATCGGCAATACGGCGTATTGGCAGTTGACGGACGACACCGTCTAAGACCTCCTGACTCGCGCCAGCGCCTTTGGCTAACATTGGTGTATCAATGAAACCAGGGCAAACAGCATTGACGCGAATTTTTTTGGGTCCGTACTCTATTGCCGCAGATTTTGTTAAACCGATTACACCATGTTTGGCCGAGTTGTAAGCTGTCGCGTGTGGCAGGGCCACCAATCCGCAGATCGAGGCAGTATTAACGATGCTCCCGCCAGCCTCTTGTTGCACCATTTGTGCAATCTCGGCTTGTACGCAGCTAAACACACCCGTTAGGTTGACAGCAAGCACCTGCGCCCATTCTTTTGGGTCAATGTCGAGTAGTTTCACGGTTGGCCCGGTAATGCCTGCGTTGTTGAACGCGCCGTCCAAGCGACCGTGGCTCGACACTATTGCTTTGATTGCGGCGGCAGCGGCGCCCTCTTCCGCGACATCGAGTTCACAGACTTCAGCACTTCCGCCGGCTTGTATTATCTCTGTAACAACTTCGTTGCTAAGCTCAACCTGTCTGTCTGCTACGATCACATGTGCACCATCGAGGGCAAGGCGATTGACGGTTGCGCGGCCGATACCGCTTGCGCCCCCAGTCACTAATACTATTTTGTTCTCCAAACTCATTTCATAGTTCTCCATGCAGGTGATCTTTTCGTTTCAGTGTGGGGTCCAGTTTACCTAATTCGTCACTGGCGCCCTTTGAGCCCTCCGCCATCGCGCCGCCATCAACAGCGATTCTCATGCGTATCTTCCGGTTGTGTTTACTGGAAATTTACACCTTCGTAACCGTTGTCCGCTACCTCATTTACGATGTTGGCATACCTCGGGACGCCGCCGTTGTAGATGTTATACCGCGTCTTGCCGTATTCGTGACCTTCGATGTTCGAGTTGTAGCCGGTAAAAAAACTCTTGGCTTTGCGTAACAGCGCGCCCTTATACATGGCTTTGACATGCTCAACCCACTCAGCCTCAAACGCGTCATCGACATCGAAACGTTGATGGCCCTGCGCCCACATGTGCTCAAGGAAAGGCGTAACCCAGTTAACACTCATCTCGGCGGCGCGTGGGAAGTTCGCCGCCGCGGTCTGTGGCCCCATCAGCATCAGAAGGTTTGGGAACTCGCCGATCATGAGGCCCAGATAGGTTACCGGGCCTGCCGCCCACTTATTGCGCAGCCGTTCTCCGCCCGATCCCTGAATGTCGATTTGATCAAGCGCCCCAGTGAACGAATCGAAACCCGTGGCATACACAATGACATCAAACTCGAATGATCGGTCGCTCGTTTCCAGGCCCTGGGGTGTGACACGAACAATGGGTGTCTCGACCGCATCGACGAGTTCAACATTGGCACGGTTATAAGTTTCGAAGTAGCCAGTTTCAAGGGGTAATCGCTGAACACCAAAGCCGTGGTCTTTGGGAATCAGCCGCTCCGCAAGCATTGGGTCGTTCACACGTTGGCGAATACGTTCGGCGATGTAGTTGGATATTTCTGCGTTGGCTTTTTCGTCGACGAATATCTCGTAGAAATTTTGAAGCCAAATACCAAAGCCCGGTTCGTCGTAGAGCCTGTCCCAAAGTTCGCGCCGCTGGGCCGGGCTGACGTCGTAAAAGCTACGGCTATCAGGTTCATGCTCAAAACCGCCAGGACTGCGGGCGCATGTGGCGAAGATCTCGTCATAACGCTCACGAATCTCTGCCATCTCAGTCTCGGAGATTGGTGCGTTGTTTAAAGGTGCTGCCCAGTTTGGGCGACGTTGGAAGACGGTGAGTTGTTTCGCCACTTTGGCGACCTCCGGGATCAGCTGAATCGCTGTGGCACCGCTGCCGACGACAGCGACGCGTTTGTCCGTTAGGTCCAGTGGTTCGTGGGGCCAGTCAGATGCATGGAAAGACATACCACGGAAGCCCGCAATACCTTCGATCTTCGGTAATGTTGGTGTCGACAAGGTGCCGACCGCGGTGACGACAAACCGTGTCGTTATTTCATGCCCGTCACTGAGTCGTAGCATCCAAGTGTTTGTGTCTTCGTTAAATACCATCGAATCCACCTTGCAGCCGAATTGCATATATTTGCGCAGTTCAAACTTATCCGCGACATAGTTCAAATAAGCCAGCGTCTCCGGTTGTGGTGAATGTTTCTCCGTCCAATCCCATTCGTCGAGCACCTCCTGGGAAAAAGAGTAGCCATAGGTATAACTCTCGGAATCAAACCTCGCACCGGGATATCGGTTGTTGTACCAGGTGCCGCCTAGATCGTCATTGGCGTCGAGTACGGTCGCACGAACACCGAGATCGGCAAGACGCTTAATCTGGTAGATACCCGATAAGCCTGCGCCGATGATGACAACCTGATAATCGAGGTGCGGGTCGATGTTCGCGATGTCTTTTATCTCTGTTGTTTGCTTTGTCATGTTTTGCCAGCGGGTGTGCTCTGAATTGAGATTTGGTTGTTTCGCAAGCGCGATATTTGATTTCGATACGATGGTATTACTTTCGAATTATGATGATAATACTCAAAAAATGGGCACCACCTTTACATATAAAGCAAAGATAACCGGGAGACATCATGGATAGCGTGAAAACAATGCGGATTTTTCAGGCTATTGTGCAAAACGGCAGCCTGTCGGGTGCTGGCCGACAGACAGGTCTTTCGCCCGCCAGTGTTTCGCGGCAAATCTCAGCTTTGGAGGACGACCTTGGGGTGCGGCTTTTGAATCGTACCAGTCGCAGGCTCTCTATGACGGAAGCCGGACAGGTCTACCTGGAGCGCGCGGAACGTCTGCTGCAGGATATGGACGAGATGCGAGATGCGGTCAGTCAATTGGCGGTGAGACCCCGTGGGAGTCTGCGTATTCATTCTCGCATTTCGCTCGGCACTCAGTATGTTGCGCCGCTTATTCCGGCGTTCCTCGCGCGATATCCTGATCTCAAAATCGATCTGTGGCTGACCGATAACGACTTAGACTTGACGGAGCACGGTATCGATCTTGCCATTCGTACTGGGGATCTTGCAGATTCAACCCTCGTAGGCAGGCTCCTTGCATCGAGTCCTCGGGTGATTTGTGCCAGCCCTCGATATTGGGCATTACATGGAAAGCCAACGACGCCAGCAGCCATCGCGGATCATAATTGCCTGACCTATCGATATGAGTTTGGCGCGCTTGCGGCTCTATGGCAATTTCGAACCGACGGAGGACTGTCCACTAATCTCCAGGTCTCTGGTAACTTCCAAACGAACAACGGAGAAGCTCTGCGCGTCGCCGCTTTGGCAGGTCTTGGTGTCGCGTTACTGCCAGCGTGGACGGTTAAAGATCATCTAAAGGCTGGAACTCTGGAACGCGTTTTGTCTGAATACGAAACGACGGTCTCCGATCTCGATTTCGGCATCTACGCGGTTTATCTTAGTCGGCGTAATCTGTCAGTAAAAACCCGACTTTTTATTGATCATCTGGTGGCCGAATTTAGCAAGCGCGAGTGGGCCTAGTTTATTAACATGGTGCCGAGGAAACTCGGCAAGACTGATGCGTTCAGTGGCTGCCTACGCGGAAGTTTCGCCAAATTGAGATTCATGTTCCGTGACAAGATAGCCGCGCATGCGACTTCGGTCAAAAAGCTGCTTTTCATCCTCGGCGATTTCGGCGGCAATTGCCGGCGTTGAAAGATGTTTGGCGCAAGCCGCCTGAGCATTAGCATCGGGATACCAGATTTCTAAGAGGACATCAAAATCCGGTTCGACGATGTTTCCCTGACGATCTGGCAGTGGCTCGGGATAGCGTCTTACATATTTACTCACAAAACCATTCAGGTATTTCTCGCCAATGACGCGGTGAAATGTTTCGTAATAGGAACGGAACTCATCGGTCGACATACCGGCCTTGCGGTGCAGAGGCATGATGAACTTGATCATTTGCTGTTTCCTCCTTCTGATTGAAGCGTGATGACGACCAATTTGCCATTAAGCCAAGCAGGTAACCAGCCAGGCGCCTTGGGGCGTAGGCGGGCAAAAACATCACTGGTATAAGTCGGGTCATTTAGCACCACACGGGCGGTCCCTTTGAGGACTTGTCCACGTATAATCATCGAAATCTGGATTTCGCTGCCCGTCAGTTCGCGCCACCATCTGCCGTCGACACCAACAAAAACCTTATTGCCCTCGCGCAGATAATTGGCTGGCAATTTGCGGCCACTGGGAAGTGTAAACAGTCCTACAATACCCGCTCTTTCGCCGTCAGGATTAGAAGTGATCTCATTTACGACGCGTGGGTTGATGACAGCCATCGAATAGTAGAGGTATCCGCACACAAGCGCTGCGAGAACAACGATAACGATGGCTAAAATCTTGAACTTTCTCATGAATTTCTTAACGCTGGATAAGATGCCAATAAGATCGCATAAAAATTAAAACGCGTCTCACATTTTTGAAGCTATTTTGATGGCCCTGCAAAAATAGAGATTAGGTTTAGCATACTCGGTCTTGTCTGTTAGTGCGTAACCCCATATCTGATTGACTTATTTCTGCGCGAGCTTTGGTTTCACAATGAGTCAGGACTGTGTGTTTGTCTGAAATCTGTGGTTTACTTTATTTGGCAATCTCTTTGGATTGTTTTTTACTTTGCGTGTCGTCAATTGATCCGAGATCGACAGTGTTTGCATGCCAGTGTTTGCATGACAGTGTTTGCATGAAAGTGTTCGCATAAAAGGAAGGGCTTATGATGGATTGGAAATTACTGAATAGAAACGTCATCGAAGAATTTCGGATAAATAGTGGGCGAGTCGCCCAGTTTGGTGATCTACCCGTGGTTATCCTCAATACCATTGGCGCAAAAACCGGTAACTTGCTGGAAGTGCCACTCATTACTGTGATTGATGATGGCCGTATGTATCTGTTCGGCACCAATGCGGGGGCTAAAAAACAACCTGCCTGGATCTACAACCTGCGTGCGAACCCTGTGATTGATGTTGAATTCAAAACCGAAGTATTTAGGGCAAATCTGACCGAACTAGACGGTCAGCAACGAAAAGATAGAATTCAAATACAATCACAACAAACCCCTCAGTTCGCTGACTATATTGCCTCGTCTGCACCTCGTCAGGTTGCCGTGTTTCGAATCGATCCTCTCTGATAATAATTGATCAAGCGCTAGCTGCTGATTTTTATTAACGATTCAATCGCCTGCCAGGTTTCTTGCTGCAATAGATTGAGGTTAGCAGGGCTTATTATAATCTGGTCCACGCCATGCGCCCTTTGTAATTGGTATCGTCGACTGATTTTTTCCAGATTTCCCCAAGCAATCAGTGAATCAATAAAATGATCACTACCACCGTTTGCAAAGTCTTCATCAGCAAACCCGGCTTCTCGCCAAGCTCGATGATAATTGGTCAGCGGCATATAAATAGATATAGCTTTGCGAGCAATACCGCGCGCGATTTCAGGATCAGACTCCAGCACAGTGATTTGCATCAAATGCAATTTTTTCGTACCTAACTGCTCCTTGGCCCAACGAGAGTACTCGACCGGTTTCATATACACGTAGGCGCCATCCAGGTCTTTTGCCGCAATGTTCATCAACGTTGGTCCATGGGCTGCAAGGTATACTTGCACGTCGCAATCCTGATTAAACATCAAGGGTGAAGCATTGTAGTAGTGAATGAACTCCGCCAGCTTTTTAGAAGGGGCAAGCCAAGGCAACCCGCGTTGATCGTTACCCACTTTGTTTGATAAGCCAATACCAAGATCAAACCGATTGCCATGCGCCTCTGCAAGAGAGTATGCAGCAGACTTGATCGCCCGAGCATCACGCGCATAGATGTTGGTAATTGCTGTGCCTACGCGGATATTCTCTGTCGCTGATAACAAGCTTGCGCAGGTGATAAAAGGATCTCTGCCGAATAATTCCGGCACCCATAAGTTGTCAATGCCACAACGCTCTGCATTGTGTGCAATTTCTTGTAACTCTGGCGTACTGAACTGGTCAGCCGCAATCATTATTCCAAAAGTCATTGCGTCCTCGTTAAATCTAAAGGGCTAACGCACTGATCAAATAACTGCCTTTAGCTTAGCTGTGCTGCCTGCCAGGCTTCCTGATCAACCCAGGCGGAGTGAAATCCAAATGGAACGCGTGTTGGCATGACGACGCGGGCAATTGGACCCTGTTCAAAGTGCTTTGCATCGAGAATAATGCACTCACTTCGTTTAAGTTGTTCGTCCCAGACAAATCCAATCACCCAGCCATCTTCTTCATGAGCGCCGTCGGGTTTGGGCGCAAATATAGGTTCTCCGCCTAGGCGACTTGCACCATACGGGTAGTGGCTATTGGTTTCGTTAACGAGATCATATTTGATGATGCCGTCAAACCCGGATTCCAGATTGTTACCGGCAATTCTTGCTGCGTAGGCATACCGATTTCTTACCCCGATAAAGGCCTCGTTAATACGTGCAAATTCGCACCCCCAGTTGTCGTCGAGCTTACGCTCAACCACCTCACCGGTCTTCAGGTTGAAGCGCCACTGATGCAGCATTGGTAGGTCGCTGCGATCATTTGGCTGTGGCTTGGTTTCGTCACCGATACTGTTTCGTTCCGAGCGACAGCCCTCAACGACGACCTCATCGCCTTCTTCGAAGGCATTCACCGTGTGATAGCAGTAGCAGCTCTCTACATCGAACCATCGTATTTTGTCGCCGTCTGCGCCGCGCGCAAGTAAGCCGAATCGGGATCCATTTTCGGGTTGGAAATACAGGATGCTTTTTCCGGCTGCCATACGTTCAAAATCAAAAACACAGGGCAGATCCATAATAACCGTATAATTTTCAGTAATGGCGCAGTCGTGCATCATGACTGGTTTGGGAATTTCAACATCGGTTGTATGTACCAGCTCACCTTCTCGGTTGATCAGGGATACGGCACAATAGGGTGCATCGGTAACACTATATCCATAGGAGATAAGCTCGCCTGTCCTCGGATCAATCTTTGGGTGGGCTGAAAAGGCATGTCTTAGGCGACCATCGAAATCGACTTCTCCAATAGGGTCGAGCTCAGGTAGCTTGAGTTCAAAGGGACGAGCCCCCTCCTGCAATGCGAGGAATTTTCCGCTGTGAAAAATCATGGCTGTATTGGCAATGTTTTTGGACGGACCGTATTTTTCGACATCTTCTGGCTTTGTGTTGATACCATCCCAGATAAGACCGCCCACTTCCTGTTCTGCCAAGTGTCCGTCTGTTTCAACGAAACGATTACGGTACCAGACCTTTCCTTGCTCAAACACAACTTCATGAATCATGCCATCACCTGCGAAGGGATGATAAGACTCAGGGTCATTAACAAAAACCGGGTTAGCACCGATCCGCAAGAAAGCCCCGTTTAATGCTTCGGGAACAGTGCCTATTACTTCTATGCAGGGTTCGCTAATCTGCGCTTGGACTGGTGCAAAGTTACCCTGAAAATAAGAAACAGTGGGTTCTTTTATATCTGAAATACGCATAGCCTAGCTGATGCCTCTCTTATCAAGCTCCGCTGGCATGCGCTTGGAGTCTGCCTCCAGTTTAGGGCCTCGTTCTTCCTCTGCTAACTGCCCCGCCGTATCTTTTGCCATTTTGTCGCTGTCGAGCATAATCCATTTCTCTGGGATGATTTCGATGATGATCCGTAGAGGCGAATCGAGGCGCTCTTCAAATGCTTTCGCCTGTGCCTCTTGTTCTGCGGTAAGATCGCCCTCCATGCCAGTGTAAGGCCCGCGCGCAAGTGCAGGATAAAACCATTCTTTGGTTTCCTCGTCGTCATGAATGACGGCTCGTCCCTTGAATGTGATTGCGCCATTGGGGCCGTTAGGCGCAGATACGCCGCTAACAACGACGGAACAGCGAGGGTCTCGTTTTATTGCAGCAACTCTATGTCGATGAACACCACAGGTGATCCAACCACTGCCATTTCGCCATACGAAGGCATGAATTACGCCAACAGGCCAGCCATCTTTGGTTGACCAGTTAAAGGTGCATTCTCTGGCTTTATTGAGCAGGTCCTCTCGAGATGCCTCGTTGAAAGGGTAGATTGATACAACTTCATGCTCTTCACTGGACATTATAATTTCTCCTATTCTTCGATTAGAAAAGCTTGCAGCCGACTTAGTCAGCAGCGCCTAGTTTGTAGTTAACGTGGTGCTCTCCATGGTGTGCGATCATGATAGGCCGCATTTGCCTGTAACAGCAAGGGTGGAATCAGGTAGCAGCGTGGCGTCATTTTTTCGGATGAAGTGCTCAAAACGGCCTCACTATTTTTAGGCCGTGCATAAATTGCGCATACCTGCTTGGGACCTTAGAACGCATTTACGGGGCTGATTTGCAGGCACTTGTTGAGGCCATCTCTGTCTTGTTTCAGACATAAGTTTCTCCCGTCGGAACCCTGTGTTCGAGATACTACGTGCGGTGTTTCTGATTCAGCAGGCAGATTCGCCGGAGAGATACGAGGGAATCCATTTGAGTAGCCGAAGTGCGTGTATGTGGGAATGTCTAATCCGCTATTCGGGATCAACGTGGAATTTCAAATATTCCTCTTCAAAACAAAAGAGTTTAGGGTCTAGTAGCTTGTCGACATAAAGGTGGCCGTAAAGGTGGTCAAATTCGTGTTGGAACACAGTGGCGAGAAAGCCAGAGAGCTCCATGGTCTGCTCGCGGCCCTGATCATCAAAATAATCGACTTTAATATGTTGTGGCCGCTCAACAAATCCCATCATGCCCGGTACCGAAAGACAGCCTTCCCAGTATCCAGCGACCGCTGGATCCAGCACTGAAATCACGGGGTTCACAAAAACTGTGAAGGGTAAGGTTTTGACCTCACCATAACGGGTTTTGGGATTCGAAATCTCGATGACCGCAACTTGAACTGAAACATTGATTTGGGGAGCAGCAAGGCCTATGCCGCCGCTATCGGCAAGGGTCTGCCTTAGATCATCAACCAGTTCTTCGAATTCTGCTGATTGAATCTTTTCAAGCGGAAAGGGAGCGGCCGTTTGGCGAAGTGTCGGATGACCTAGCCTGATTATTTCTTGAACAGACATGGTTTGTCTCAAATATTGAACTTGACTCGGAGAATACCTGAATGGACGAGCGCCGTAAAAGCGTCCGATAAGGTGCGACTGGTTGGCATTGACTTAGCAGGTCAAATTCGCCAACCCATAAATTAATTTAAACCATTGTTATGAATGGAACCTAAGTTAATGAAATATAGTTATATAAGGCTTGCTTATTTTCCTGTCTGGTTATATCTTGTCCAACCTTGTGAATCGCCCGACATAGCGCCTGTAGGTGTAATCTATGAAAAAACGTCCCGATTTGGTCATGGTACTTTTTGTGGTATTTGCACTGGGTGTCGCCGTGAATGCAATCGGCCAAGTTTTGGGTTTTTGACCAGCAGTTAGTCAAATTGCGGTGTTTCTATTTTGATCGGTTTTTCATCGGTAACTTTCTAGCCTTTTTCCTCCAAGTAATACCTTTTTCCTCCAAGTAATACCTTCCTCCGTCAGGACACCGTCCAACGGAACATCCAGTTCAGTTGCATCGAGTTGCGCTAACTGCTGGGAGGCATAGGCCAGGCCAAGTAAATAGGGCCGTCGCCACCTCAAGTTTTCTCCGAACGTTCTGTCGTAATACCCTTTCCCCATGCCTAGTCGGTTGAATTGTGAGTCAAAAGCGACCAGTGGCATGATCACGAGGTCAAGCATCGCGGGTGCCATGTTGAGCTGCGGAGCGTAGCGAGGTTCGGGGATACCGTATCTGTTTGGTTCCAGCCCGTCACTGCTTGGGTTGCACGGTTGAAACAGGAGTCTGGTTTTCTCCCAGGGTCTGATGTAATCCGAGATAAGTGGTAAGTAGTTTTTTTTGCCGCGCTTCTCGGCAGTTTGAGCGATTTTCGCCGGACTTAGCTCACCGTCGAAGGCTGTGTAGGAAGCAATGTGCCGGGACCGGAGGAACACGGAATCAGTCTGCAGGAAATCGCAGGCACGTTGGGCCGCGTACTGTTGATATTCGAGAGAAATACTTCTGCGCGCAGCGCGAGCGGTTTGTCTTAATCGATGACGTGTCTGTTTGTTCATCACGTGCCTCGATCAGAAATAAGCTCCCCAGATTGCCGCTGTCTGTGTAGGCCCTTGAACCCAGCGGTTCAAGGCGGTGGTCTCTAACAGGCTACAGGCGTTCCGGAAAACCGGACATGCACACTCACCGTGGAAAAAGACCTCCTGGTTTGCGCATAAAGGGTCGAGGACATAACGACTGGCAAACAACCCAGGGAGGTGAGTACAAGTATATACGAAGTTGGTCTTAACGATTAATAGATTTGAGACGAATTAGGGCCTGATCGAGCTTAGCGGTCAATTGGTTGATCTCATTGGATTTGGAATCGATGACAGAGTTGGCCTTTGTCTTTTCAGCCAGAAACTCATTTGCCAGGTTTAGCGCGGTCATCACTGCAATTCTGTCTAGGCTCAATATTGCAGCGCCAGATTTTATCTCGCGCATTTTGCTATCGACGTAGTTGGATGACTGCATGAGCGCGGTGACCTCTTCCGGGCTACAATTTATCTTGTAGTCCTTGTCCAGAATCGAAACAGTGACAGTTTCGGTGTTGTCGGCATTACTCATGTTGCATGCTCACTTTTTAGGAATTAGCAGAGAGTTTAGTTAAGCGTTCTCGAAAGAGAGACGAAAACACTTACTGGTCCGGGTCGAGTGTTTTTAGACGTTGAATCATCGCTTCAACTTTCGTTTTAGCCAGCTCGTTTTTTTCGAGTAAACGGCTTCGCTCTTCCTGCCAGGCATCCTGATCCGCTGACAATGATCCTTGTTTTTGCTCAAGTTCGTCTATCAGATGGATGAGCTCGTCGATTTTTGCTTCGAGGTCTTTTGTGTCCATGGAAATTCATCATGAGATTGATCCCACTACTATAAAGGGTGGTCTCGGGAAAGGTCAATCCGGTTAGGATCAACGCGCCATTTTTAGTATGCTTGCACAGAACCTATGGGGTCAGGAACCGCCCGGTTATGAATGAGCGCCCGGTTTCGCATTTTGTTGCTTAAATCACCGGATTGAATATTTTATGAGTAAGTTTAGCGCCATTAGTGAAGCATTCACTAATGAAAAGTCCAATCTGAATGTCAGTGAAGTGCATGGATTTCTCAGTGGAATTCTGAGTGCCGGCGCCCAAATGAATGGTGCCCAGCTAGCGAGGGCGTTTGAGCAACATTTTGATTGTTCACTTTCGGGACCAATGGATGATTTGGTCATTCAGTTGAGTTTTCAGGCTGGACTTGAGCTTGACGATCCCGAGATGGGCTTCAACCTGCTATTACCCGAAGACGATGCCAGCATCGAAAAAAGAGGGCAGGGGCTGTACACATGGTGTCAGGGTTTCCTCTCTGGTTTTGGCGTCACCGGGCGTTATCAGGACAGTGAGTTGAGTGAGGAAGTCAGGGAAGTGTTAACCGATCTGGCAAAAATTTCCGCTTTGGACCTTGAAGTGCCCGATAGTGATGAGAATGAGGGCGACCTCCTTGAAATCATCGAATACGTTCGAATGTCCGCCATGATGATTTACCTTGAATCGGCTCGAAAGTCAGTCCACTGAGCTTGTGCTAACCACACGGCGGAAACCAAAGCAGGAAAGAGTCTCGATGAAATCAAAACCCGGTATTGGCCTTAGAGAATTTTCAAGAAGAAGAGAAGAGCTCATGTCGATGATGGGCGAAGACGGCATCGCCATATTACCCGGCGCAAATTTAGTGGCTAGAAATAGCGACGTAGATTATCTGTTCCGTCAAGACAGCGATTTTCATTACTTGACTGGCTTTGACGAGCAGGAGGCGGTTTTTGTGTTGATACCCGGCAGAGAGCACGGTGAAGCTCTCCTGTTTTGTCGAGAAAGGGATCCTGAGCAGGAACAGTGGCACGGAAAAATCACGGGGCCGGAAAGAGCCATGCAGTTGTACGGTATGGACGATGCATTTCCGATTTCTGATATCGATGATATCTTGCCCGGGCTAATCGAAGGGAAGTCTCGGCTTTACTACGCAATGGGCCATCAGCAGGAGTTTGATGCAAGGGTCATCAACTGGGTCAATAGTATCGCCTCGAGTCAACATAAAGGCACCCAACCACCAGGAGAGTTTGTGCAGCTCGGGCATCTTGTGCATGAACTTCGGCTCTTTAAGAGTAAACAGGAAGTCGAGGTGATGAAATTCGCAGCGGCGATTACCGGCGACGCGCATAGACGAATTATGCGAGAAGCTGAGCCGGGCATGTATGAATATGAATTGGAGGCAGAACTAAACCATGCTTTTTTGCGTGGCGGCGCTCGTTCACCGGCCTACCCATCGATCTTCGGTAGCGGGAATAACGCCAACATCCTCCACTATATAGAGAACGATGATGTTATGAAGTCCGGTGAACTTGTGCTGGTAGATGCGGGGGCCGAGTACCAGTGCTATGCCGCTGATGTCACCCGTACATTCCCTGTAAACGGCAAATTTTCAAAAGCGCAAAAGGAAATATACAACATCGTACTCGCGGCGCAGGAAGCGGCAATTGAAATGGTGAAACCCGGCAATCACTGGAATCAACCTCATGAGGCGGTCGTTCGTATAATTTGCCAGGGGTTGCTGGATCTCAACCTGTTGGAAGGGACCCTCGATACGATAATCGAAAACGAGACCTACAAGAAATTCTATATGCACCGGACGGGGCATTGGCTGGGTCTTGATGTACACGATGTTGGCGAGTATCGAATAGATGAAGAATGGCGCGTGTTTGAGCCCGGTATGGTCACAACAATTGAGCCTGGCATCTATATATCACAAGATTTGGCAGGCGTGCCCTCGAGGTATCGGGGCATTGGTATTCGGATTGAGGACAACGTCCTTGTTACAAAAACGGGTCATGAAGTGTTAACCAGCGGTATTCCGAAAACGATTGAAGAGATTGAAAAAACAATGGCTTCGAAAGCGGCATAACCCTGGTTGAAGTGAGGCCAGGTCGGTGAGGTGGTGATGGATAATTCAGATGTAGTAATCATTGGTGGCGGGCTTGTTGGATTGGCGTTTGCTTGTGCTCTCAAGGGAAGCGGATTACAGGTCACATTGATAGAAAGTCAATCTGCGCCGCGCGCGTCAGATGAACTGTCCTCTGACGCCGCACAAACGGCTTCACATCGGTCGAATAGAGATGGTGCGCAGCTTATATCGGGGGTCAGCCCGCGGGTCAGTGCGATCAACGGAAAATCCCGGCGTTTCCTGTCGCAGATAGGGGGTTGGCCGGATGACGCAGGATGCAAAGCTGACTATACCGGGATGGCTGTCTGGGATACGCAAGGCACCGCTTCAATCAATTTTTCTGCCTCGGAAATTCAGCAGGATTGCTTGGGGACAATCGTGGAGAATGCAGCGATTGTTGCAACGCTCTATGATTCGGCAATGGTGCTCGACAACCTGAAATTAATGTATGAAACCGAGCTCGAATCGGTTGACAGCACAGAGGCGGGTTATGCCATTCGACTAAAGGATGGCCAAGAAATTCAGAGTCGTCTTTTAGTTGGCGCCGATGGAGGTCAGAGCCGGGTGAAGCAACTTGCTGGATTGAAATCTATCGATTGGAGCTATCACCAGACTGCGGTTGTGACGACGGTCGAGCTTGATCAACCGCACGACAATATTGCGAGGCAGTGGTTTACGGCAAGTGGTCCGCTAGCATTATTGCCGCTCAATCAGCCAAATTATTGTTCAGTTGTTTGGTCAAGTACAGAACCGGATCAAATCCTTGCGCTGGATGCGCAGGCATTCTGCGATCAGTTAACCCGGATTACCGGCAAGCAGACCCAAGCAGTGTTGGCGTGTGACAAGCGATTCTCCTTTCCGCTAACGCAACGACACGCTGTGCAATACACGCGGGATGGTCTCGCGTTGATCGGTGATGCCGCGCACACAATTCATCCCCTCGCGGGGCAAGGGGTCAATCTAGGGTTTGCCGATGCACAAACTTTGGCGCAAACGCTTCATCAGTGTCGTTTAGAAGGCCAGAACCCGGGTGACCTGAAAGTACTAAAGCGCTATGAGAACCGAAGAAAGCCTGAAAACATGCTGATGGCTGCTGTGATGGAAGGGTTCAAGCGCTTGTTTGGCTCGGATGATCCGGGTGTACGCTGGCTTCGCAATAGTGGTCTTCGCTTGGTTAATGGCGCTCGCCCATTGAAAACGATGGCTGCAAAACTCGCAGCAGGCGCCTGATCAGCGCCAGCACTCCGAACAGTAAAAGCGATGTGTCGATGGGCATATTTCTATTGGTTTATTAGAATAATTCAAACCGGGATTGAGCCAAGATCACTATTACCATCGTATAGAACCCGATAGAATGGGCCCCTTTTTTAGGAAGAGCACCAGATGGGTTTAAGAACTGCAATTTACCCGCTGCATTTAACGTCTAATGCGAAGATGGTGGATTTTGGCGGCTGGGATATGCCAATACATTACGGCTCCCAACTGGAAGAACATCACTTGGTTAGGAACAGCGTGGGCGTATGCGATGTCTCCCACATGACCGTCATTGACTTGAACGGACCTGATGCTAAAGCTTACTTGCTAAATCTGCTGCCCAATGATGTCAACAAGCTCGATCGTGATGGGCGCGCGCTCTACAGCGCAATGCTGAATGAAGCGGGCGGTGTGTTGGATGATCTGATTGTTTACCGGGATGGTGACGGCTTTCGTATCGTTGTAAATTGCGCCACCCGGGAAAAAGATCTGCAGTGGATGACACAGCAGACTGCTGGATTTGACTGCACACTGATGGAGCGCTCTGAGCTATCAATCCTTGCTATTCAGGGACCTGAATCACTCGACCGCATACAACAAATCTTGCGCGAGCACGACAAGGCAGTCGAAGCGGACTATGTCGCAGGGTTAAAGCCCTTTATTGGCGGGTGGTGTGGAGATTGGTTCCTCGCCAGAACCGGATACACCGGCGAAAAAGGGGTGGAGATTATTTTGCCAGCGGCGGATGCCTTTGCATTGTGGGAGCAGTTGATCAAAGCGGGTGTCGCACCGATCGGTCTCGGTGCGCGCGATACACTGCGGTTAGAGGCAGGAATGAATCTTTATGGTAGCGATATGGACGAAACTGTCACCCCGTTTGAATCCAATATGGACATCACGGTGGTGCTTGATGAAGCTCGAGATTTTATTGGAAAAGAAAAGCTTGCCCAACAGGCAATCGAAGGGGTGGAGCGAGAACTTGTCGGGCTTGTAATGCTGGGTCGGGGTGTAATCAGAGCCCACTACCCTATCTATTCCGGTGAAGAGCTTGTAGGCGAAGTGACTAGCGGTGCGTTTTCACCCACGCTACAACATGCTATCGCGTTGGCTCGAGTGCAAACTGGCAAGGAAAATCTTGAAGTTGAAATCCGGGGCAAAAGACACTCGGTTGAAAAAGTAAAACCTCCCTTTGCTAGAAATGGGAAAAAGGCCTACAAGATCTAGGCTAGCGAGTTACGGTGACCGCGGAAGATTAATAGTAGAAGTACTTAATCGAATTGTTCGGAATTCGCACCCAACAATTTATCAAGAACGTGCAAACAACACTAAAAGAGAGGTAAGACCAAAAATGGCGGAATTTCCGGGTGACCTAAAGTATGCAAATAGCCACGAATGGGTACGTATCGAGGATGATGGCACAGCAACGATTGGCATCTCAGATCACGCACAGGAGGCGCTGGGTGATGTGGTTTACGTTGAGCTGCCTGAGCTCGAGCTTGAGCTGAATGTGGGTGATGAAGCAGGCGTCGTAGAATCAGTGAAGGCGGCATCTGATCTATATGCGCCTATCTCCGGCACAATTATTGAAGTTAATTCAGCATTGGAAGATGAGCCTGAAACCGTCAATGAAGCGCCCCACGATAAGGGGTGGTTTTTTAAGATGAGACCAGCTGATCTGCAGGAGCTGGAAGCTTTGTTGAATGCGGATGGCTATAAGCGTCTCTGTGAGAGTGAAGAACACTAGCGCCCGACTTACTCCTTCCCCGTCGTTTGAATTTTTTTAATCCGGAAGGTTATCCGGATAATCCATGAGGTTTTAGATATGCCATTTGTGCCACATACCAAACACGACGAGCAGTTCATGCTTGAATCAGTTGGTGTTGACTCCATCGAAGCGTTATTTGATGAGATCCCTCCCGATTTAAAATCCGGTGTATTGGACCAGACGCCATCAGGCATATCTGAAATGGCCCTGATGCGGTTGATGAACGAGCGCGCGGCGAGCGATGAGGTCAAGCTCTCTTTTCTAGGTGCTGGCGCCTACGAACATCATATCCCCGCGGCAGTCTGGAATATCGTGGGCCGTGGTGAATATATGACTGCGTATACCCCATACCAAGCGGAAGCGAGTCAGGGAACGCTTCAGTTGATTTATGAATTCCAGTCAATGATTACGCGCCTGACAGGAATGGATGTCGCGAATGCCTCAGTATATGAAGGTGCATCTGCAATGGCTGAAGGCATTTTGATGTCAGTGCGCGCGAACAAGAAATCGAAATCTAAGCGAATACTTTGCGCTGGCACGTTAAACCCCGCCTACATTCGCGCGAGCCGAAATATCGTGACTAATCAAAATATTTCTCTTGAAGTATTAAGTTACGATCAGGATGAAGGTCGCACGGCGATGGAATCTCTTGCACCATACGAAGGTGAAGACATCGCGGCACTTGTCATACCCTGTCCCAATTTTTTTGGTGGTATCGAGCAAATCGATGCGCTTACCGACTGGGCGAAGGCGCAGGGTGCGCTGGTCATTGCGGTGGTCAATCCAACAGCCCTTGGTTTGCTTAAGCCGCCGGGGGAATGGGGTGAGACTGGCGCGGACATCGTTGTCGGTGAAGGCCAACCATTGGGTATTCCCCTTGCTTCAGGTGGTCCCTACGCGGGGTTCATGTGCTGTAAGCAGGGCATCGTGAGGCAGATGCCCGGTAGGATCATTGGTCAGACAGTCGACTTAGATGGGAAAAGAGGATTCGCATTAACGCTCCAAGCAAGGGAACAACATATACGTCGTGCGAAGTCGACCTCGAATATTTGTACAAACCAGGGATTGCTAGTCACAGCAGCAACAATTTATATGAGCTTACTGGGAAACACAGGACTCATGTCAGTTGCTAACAAATGCCATGAAAATATTCTCGCGCTGGTCGACCGCGCAACAAAAATTGAGGGTGTCTCACGGCGTTTTACCGCACCCGTTTTTCATGAGGTTGTGCTAAAACTTCCGAGGCCGCCTGCTGAGGTGCTTGAACTAATGGCAGCGGAGAAGATCTTGGGCGGTTTTGATTTGTCTTTGTCGGAAGACCCTAGCCTAAGTGATTGCCTCTTGGTAAATACAACTGAAACGAAGACGACAGAGGATATCGATTTGTTTGTAACGAGTCTTGAAGCTGCCTGTGGAGGTTCGTCATGCTGATTTACGAAATAGGAGCGGAAGGAAGAACGGCAGCCGCTCAGTATGAAAAGACTGGCCTTCCGGAGAATCATGAAATTCCAGCTGAGTGCTTGCGTAAGAGCCCTGTCGGATTACCCGAAGTATCTGAGCTACAGGTCGTTCGACATTTCACTAATCTGTCGAAGAAAAACTTTTCGATTGACGGTGAATTTTATCCGCTCGGCTCCTGCACGATGAAATACAATCCGCGGGGGGCGCATTCCGCCGCGAGCATTCCAGGCTTTTTGAACCGACACCCACTGGCACCCGAGAGTCTTAGCCAGGGCGTATTGGCATGTCTTTATGAGCTTCAGGAATATTTGAAGGATGTTACCGGCATGAGGACAGTGTCTTTGACTCCCATGGCGGGTGCGCAGGGCGAATTTGCTGGCGTGGCGATGATTCGGGCTTACCATGAAAAAAATAACGATACAGACCGAACTGAAATTCTTATTCCTAATGCAGCCCACGGCACTAACCCTGCGACGGCGGTCATGTGTGGGTACAAAGTACGTGAAGTTGCTGTAGGCAAAGATGGTGATGTGGATATCGAAGCATTGCGAGCTGCCGTCGGCCCGCAGACCGCAGGTTTGATGATGACAAATCCATCAACCTGCGGCGTTTTTGAGCGAAAGATTAAGGAAATCGCCGAGCTTGTTCATGATGCGGGAGGCCTACTTTATTACGACGGCGCAAATCTGAACGCGATACTCGGTAAGGTTAAGCCCGGTGATATGGGCTTTGACGTATTACACATGAATCTGCATAAAACATTTGCGACGCCTCATGGAGGGGGTGGGCCGGGCGCGGGTCCGGTAGGTGTGGGTCCAAGGCTGGAACCTTTTGTGCCGACACCCATCGTTGGCCTTGATAGCTCTGGTGAAGGAAACCGATACTATTGGAAGGGCAAGGATGAAATTCCAGACAGTATTGGTAACCTTTCGGCTTTTATGGGGAATACGGGAATTTTGCTTCGTGCATATGCCTATGCAAGATTGTTGGGAAATGAAGGCATGAACCGAGTGGGCGAATACGCCACCTTAAACGCCAACTACATGGCTAAGCAGTTAGCAGAAGCAGGTTTTAAACTCGCTTATCCTGACCGGCGTGCCACGCACGAGTTTATTGTCAGTATGTCGCGGGAAGCAAAAGACCTCGGGGTTAATGCGATGGATTTTGCAAAGCGCTTGCTCGATTATGGATATCACGCGCCGACGACATACTTCCCTCTGCTGATACCTGAGTGTCTGCTAATAGAACCAACAGAAACAGAAAGCCGACAGGAGATTGACGGTTTTGTTGAGGCAATGAAAGCTATCCTTGCTGAAGCCAAAAATACACCTGAGCTGGTGACCAGTGCACCTCTGACGATGCCAGTAAAACGGTTGGATGATGTGAAAGCCGCAAGAGATTTGGATTTGGGATACAAGGGCTAATCATTAGCGGCAAAAAGTTTTAATTGAATATCTTCGAGTTGATGGTTCAGTGCGGAAAAAATCGTGAGCAATCTTGCGCCATCAGATTCGTTGAATTGATTGCTTTCGATAATAAGCATGCCCTGTGCTAGCGTCGCCTGCAGGTCCTTTTCAATATTTTTGTCGACCCTCGCAAGGGATCTGGAAAGCCAGATCGGCTCATTAAGCATTTCAGATAGGTTATTGAGCCGTTGTGAAATATTTAAATGGGAAGTCCGACTGTGCATGCTATGACTTTGGTCTGAGTCGAGGAGCAGATTGCTTTCTTCAAAGCCCTGTGAGCTGTCACTTCGCGCAACCTCTATCAAGTTGGCGATAGCAAGCGCAGCTTGCTGTTGGTCTTCGCCAACAAATTTTGCGTAGGGAACCTTTTCTAGCCGAGTAGCAAGATAGGCGCTGACTGACTCTTCTAGCGCATTACCCAACAGCTGAATTAGTTTTCTGCGACGGTATATGGGATCTTCATCAGGCCGCTCGAATCCAGTCGTCAGTGTTGCACTTGTTGTTTGCTCGTCGCCAGTCCCTTCCGCTTTTGAGATGTTAGTTTTGTCAGGTTGCTGCTTGTGTTCTGGCAACTGATAGTCGATCGCAGTTTTTGCAAAGATCAGGTACTCGAGGGGATGAAACCCCAGAATAATTTCGTCTGCGTCGGAGAATCCATGCTGTAGCCTAAGCGACTCAACAGACAAAGAAACAGTAATGTCGTTGACGATGCCGCTGTTAGGGTAGCCATCGATGGCATCAATATAGCCTGGTTGAATCGGCCAGGCATCAGCGTGGTAGAGCAGTGATGATGAATGCTTTGCTGAAAGCTCGTCTGATAAAGGCTGTGTGCCCGATTTTACTAACGCGCCATGCGATCTTGCCCAGCTATCACCAAGCGCCGCTCTGTTCTCTTCCGTTGGCTCAGAGAGAAAAAGTGCAATAGATTCATTTAACAGGTCTATTTCTTGATAGACCGCTGTTGTATTGATCAGTGTTCGTTCAGAAAAAATTGCTAAGCTGGAATTTGTTTCATTCAGATTAAGTGTGTGCTGGGTTTTCGCATCACTGTCATTGTCACAGCCGACAATAAGCTGGCTACACATTATTATGCCGGTGAGTTTTTGGGCTGCTCTTGTAAATACAATCAATTGCTTAGCACCTATGTTCTGAAATTCAGGATGCGCCAGCCTCTGTTTTCGGCGACTGTTTGCAAAGATTCATCCGGGTTAACTGCGGTTGGATGATCGACCAGCTCAAGTAGTGGTAGATCATTGATCGAGTCCGAATAGAAGTAACTGCCAGCGAGGGTGTCAGGGTTATCTTTTAGCCAGGCATTTAAACGTATCACCTTACCCTCGCGAAAACTCGGTACGCCAGACAGCTTCCCCGTGTACTTGCCGTCCCGAACCTCAGGAATCGGAGCGATCAATGTATCGATGCCAAACAGGTCCGCAATGGGTCGAGTGATGAACTCAATTGTGGCGGTGATGATCATGAGAGTGTCACCTGCGCTGCGGTGTGATTCGACAAGTTCAAGCGCGCCTGATTGGACAAGCGGTTTAATCTCTTGTTCTACAAATTCTTCCCTAAGGGAAATTAACTGTTTTGAATCTGTCGCCGCTAGTACCGAGCAGGAAAACTTCATATAGGCATCGATATCCAGGCAACCCGCGCGGTAGTCGTTATAGAACTGATCGTTAAGTTCGCGGTGGGTTGACTCTTCTACTAGACCCTTGCGAATAATAAATTCTCCCCAGGCATGATCACTGTCTGCAGAAATGAGTGTTTCATCGAGGTCAAAAATCGCAAGGGCCAAATGAGAGGTCCGGAAGTTCTGGAGCAGCAATAGTAGCGTGAATTCATTGCGGTTGACATCCATGTTGAATTGGATGGTGTCGCGGGTTTGCTGAAACAGATCGATTCAGACACAATGAAATAAAAGAATAAGGTAGAAATTTTGATTGATTCGGAAGGTTATAGACCGAACGTGGGTATTATCGTCGCCAACGGAGATGGGCGTGTGCTTTGGGCCAAGAGGGTAGGTCAGGAGGCCTGGCAATTTCCGCAAGGGGGGATTAACGCAAAAGAAGCACCTGAGGAAGCGCTGTTTCGTGAGTTGAGGGAAGAAATAGGATTAAAGCAACACGAGGTAAAGGTTGTAGGTGCTACCCGAGGCTGGTTGCGTTACAAATTGCCCAAGCGGTTGCTCCGAAATAATTCGGATTTTGTTGGCCAGAAGCAAAAGTGGTTTTTGTTAAAAATGCTGGCGCCAGATACCAACGTCCAATTTGATGTATCGAGTACCCCTGAGTTTGATCACTGGCAATGGGTGAGCTATTGGTATCCTCTGGGTCAGGTCGTGCAGTTTAAGCAAGATGTTTATCGCAAGGCAATGAAAGAACTAGCGCCACATTTATCCAAGTGCATGGGTTCAGGGGCCCGCAACTAGATGCTTGAAATTCTAAGAAGGGTCATACAGGAGGTTAACGCCGCCCGTGACTTGACCGGTGCCCTGAACATTATTGTCGATCGAGTTCAGGAATCGATGGGCACACAGGCGTGCACTGTTTATCTGACCAACGATGATGACACTCGGTATGTTTTCATGGCAACCAGAGGGCTAAATCAAAGTGCTGTAGGCTCGGTCTCGCTAAGCAATGACGAAGGGCTGGTGAGCTACGTGGGTGAGCGAGCGGAACCGGTGAACCTTGAAAATGCGACCACTCACCCACGGTATCTGTTTGTTGAAGCGGTAGGAGAAGAGCCTTACAAGGCATTTCTAGGAGTGCCAATCATTCACCATCGAAAAGTGTTGGGCGTACTTTTTGTTCAAGATCGGCACGCAAGGAAATACGATGAAAGCGAGGAGGCGTTCCTGATCACACTTTCTGCGCAGCTCGCAGGTGTGATAGCCCATGCAGAAGCGACGGGCGCTCTGAATGTTGAAACTGATTCTGCGAGTCTTCCCGCCAGTAAATTCCGTGGCAAAGTTGGTGCGCCGGGCATCGCGTTTGGTACCGCCGTCGTGGTTTATCCCGAGGCGAACCTGAATACCGTGCCGGAGCGGAAAGTTGCAAACATCGATGGCGAACTGACGCTATTTAGAGTGGCGATTAACGAAGTTCGGGACGAAATTCGAGAAATGGGGGCAAAACTTTCAGATCGACTCAAGCCTGAGGAGCTTGGCTTGTTCGATGCCTATCTGCACATGCTGGATGATTCGGCGATAGCGGGTGAAGTGGAAGAGCTGATTCTTCAAGGGCATTGGGCACAGGGCGCATTGAGGCGAGTGATCGAGCTACATGTCGCCAATTTCGAAGCAATGGATGATTCGTACCTGCGAGAGCGCGGCACCGATGTTCGGGATCTCGGGCAGCGTGTGCTTGCGAAGCTGCAGTTCTCGACCGGTGGCCGTGACAAGTTTCCGAGAGATACCATCCTCGTGGGGGATGAGCTAACGCCCTCAATGTTGGCTAGTGTACCCAGAGATTGCCTGAAAGGGTTGGTTGCAGTTAGAGGGTCCGGTAGTTCGCATGTTGCTATTCTCGCTAAAGCCATGGGTGTGCCGTCTGTCATGGGCGCCGAAGATTTGCCGATCGAGTTGCTAGAAGAAAAGCCGCTGATCGTCGATGGGCAGGAAGGTCAGGTAATCACCCACCCGAATGAAGACCAGATTCGCTTCTACCAGAATCTGATTAAAGAAGAAGAGGCGTTGATTGAAGGTCTTGAGGAACTGAAAACCTTGCCTTGTAAAACCACCGACGGCCACAGGGTCAGATTATGGGTGAATACCGGTCTGATGTCCGATGCAGCCAAATCTCTTGATCGCGGAGCTGAGGGCGTGGGTCTTTATCGAACCGAAGTTCACTTCATGACGAAAGATCGTTTTCCAACTGAAGAGGAACAAAAAACGATCTACCGTGAGCATCTGCAAGCTTTCTCTCCTAGAAATGTCACGATGCGAACCTTGGATATCGGCGGAGACAAAGCCCTTTCTTATTTTCCGATTGAAGAAGCAAATCCGTTTTTGGGTTGGCGCGGTATTCGCGTGACGCTCGACCACCCTGAAATTTTTCTTGCTCAGGTGAGGGCGATGATCAGGGCCAATGAGGGCGTTGGCGCGTTTTTGCGTATTATGCTGCCCATGGTGAGTAGCGTCTCTGAAGTTGATGAAGCAAAAAAGCTCATTTCCAAGTGCTACCGTGAATTGCTTGAAGAAGGACGAAAGGTCGATATGCCCGCGGTCGGTGTGATGATCGAGGTGCCGTCGGCGGTTTATCAAGCCAGGGACATTATTAAGCGCGTCGACTTTTTGTCTGTTGGAAGTAACGATCTTATCCAGTACATGCTCGCCGTCGATCGAAACAATGCGCAAGTTGCAGAGCTCTATCAAGAATATCACCCTGCTGTATTAGGTGCACTGAAGCAAATTGTTGAGGCGGCGCATGGTGAGAATAAGCCGTTAGGTATTTGTGGCGAAATGGCGGGTAATCCATCGGCTGCGATATTACTCACAGCCATGGGTTACGATGTGCTTTCGATGAACTCTACCAATCTTCTCATGGTAAAATTAGCCATAAGAACTTTCGATTTGGCGAAGGCAAAGCGCATCCTGAATAAAGTACTGAAGATGGATGATGCCAAAGAGATTAAACTATACGTCGACGGCCAGATGCGAAAAGCCGGTCTCGGAAAGATCATCAGAACCAACTAGCACCCTGAGTGTTCAATTTAAGTAGTCGAGAAAAATATGTGGCATTACCCCCAGTTTGATCCCGTGGCAATAAGTCTGGGGCCAGTGAGCATTCATTGGTATGCCTTAAGTTATTTGGTTGGAATATCACTGGTTTGGTGGCAGCTCGGTCAGCGAAGTCGTAAGCATAAGTTAGGGTGGAGCGAAGAACAGATATCGGACATGGTTTTCTACAGCATGTTTGGCATTATTCTTGGTGGTCGTATCGGCTATATGGCGTTTTACGGATGGCAGGGCATTATTGATGACCCATTGCGTATCCTGAGGGTCTGGGAAGGGGGTATGTCCTATCATGGTGGCATGTTAGGGGTTTTCCTTGCGATGTACCTCTACGGTCGAAAGATTGACAAAACTTTTTTCCAGATAACAGACTTTATTGCGCCGAGCATTCCCATTGCGCTTTGTTGCGGAAGAATAGGAAATTTTATTAATGGAGAGTTGCCTGGTCGAGTTACCGAGGTACCATGGGCTGCCATCTACCCAGGAGATATTGTCGGTCGACACCCGTCGAGTTTGTATCAGGCTCTCTTTGAAGGTCCGATTTTATGGTTAGTACTATGGCTGTTTAGTCGTACTTCAAGACCAAGAATGGCTGTCTCGGCAATGTTTCTGATTGGTTATGGTTGCCTCAGGTTTGGTTCAGAGTTTCTGAGAGAACCTGACAGGCATCTGAGTTATATTGCATTCGATTGGCTGACCATGGGTCAATTGCTATCAAGTCCGATGATTATCATTGGGCTTGTTTTTTTATACGTTAGTTATCGTCGTTCAAAAGGTAAAAGCTGAATATGATCATCAAGCCAAGGATTAAAGGATTTCTCTGCACAACCTCTCACCCAGTGGGTTGTGAGAAAGATGTCGTTTTGCAAATTGCCCACGTTAAGCATCGCGGTGTTGTTGAGCATGGTCCGAAGCGCGTGCTGGTGATTGGCGCGTCCGGTGGTTATGGCTTGGCAACACGCATCAGTGCTGCTTTTGGTTCTGGTGCTTCGACCATCGGTGTCTTTTTCGAACGTCCCTCGGTGAAAAACAGAACGGCATCACCCGGTTGGTACAAGTCTGCGGCATTCACGAAGCTGGCCGAAGAAGAAGGGCTCTATGCAAAAAATCTGAATGGTGATGCGTTTTCTGAAGAATTGAAGGCAGCGACAATTGCGCTCATCAAAGCAGACCTCGGTCAGGTCGATATGGTTGTGTATTCGGTTGCGGCACCGGCTCGGCAGGTGCCAGGTGGAGAGTTGGTTCGTAGCACACTAAAACCTATTGGTGAGCCGTTCGAAGGCTCGACGATTGATATTAACAGCTCTGAAATACGGTCCATTGCGCTTGAGCCGGCGAGTGTAGAAGAAGTTAACGATACGGTAAAAGTGATGGGTGGCGAGGACTGGGAGTTGTGGATAGCTGCGCTACTAGAGGCAAATGTTTTAGCAGAAGGATGCATCACAACGAATTACACCTATCTTGGTAGCGAAGTAACCTGGCCTATTTACTACCACGGCACAATTGGCAAAGCGAAGGAAGACTTGGATCGAGCTGCACTCGCCTTGCAAGAACCGATGGCCTCGGTTAATGGTCATGCGTACGTTGCGGTCATGAAAGGTTTGATGACCCAAGCTGCTTCAGCGATTCCGGGAATGTCTGTCTATCTGTCGCTTCTATTTAAGATTATGAAATCTAACGGAACACACGAGGGGTGTATTGAGCAGACGACACGTCTGTTTCTTGAACGACTATTTACCGGCGACATTAATGATCTGGCGCTCGATGAAAAAGGCAGAATACGTCTTGACGATTGGGAACTGACACCAGAGGTGCAGGATCAGGTCAAAGCGCTTTGGCATACGGTATCGGAAGAGAACTTGAATGAAATTTCGGATTTCGCCGGTTATCAAGCAGCTTACTTGCAAATGCATGGATTTGGATTTGGTGAGGTTGACTATGAAGCAGAAGTCGACCAGGTGGTTGAGATGTCTTTGGCTTTTGGTGACTAATCACTATCCTGTCCTGAGCAATTGTCCGAGCGTTAGTAGACATCACTCACAGATTTTTCATCCAGTGCTTACTTTGATTTTAACCTAAGCAGCTAAAATCATGGCATGTCAATTTTCAGCGCCGCCGCATCAGTTTCTCGTTACTTAGAAAACTGTCATTTCCTTGTTAGGGCGATTTACTTCCCAAGGGTTTGCGCCTATTTGATCGCGACGTCGATTACTTTCTGGGGAGTGGACCTGCGCGGTCTGAGTATCGAGCAGGCTGGCCTGCTGTTTTTTTTACTGTCTTATCCGCACATTCAACTCCTGGTCGTTTCCTTATGCTTTAACCATGAGGTCGGTGCTAGAAGGTCGATGCTTTTCGACGGGTTAACGGTGGGCATCCTGATTGTTGCCAATCATTATCACTTTATTGCATCTATGAGTTTCCTCGCCTCCCTGACGATGAGCACACTGATCATTGCAAGGTTTCCCGTTGCGCTGGTGAATGTCACCGCCGCGTTGCTCGTCTGTGCTGTTGGATATTGGCTAGGCACTGATTCCGGTCTGATCTCTATGTGGGACGGCAAAGAGACTGCCGCCGCAGCGTTAGTGTTGCTTTACAGTGCGCTAGTCGCGGGACTTGGTTATCGAACTACCAAGTCACTAGGGGAAAAAGGAAAACAACTTTCAATGATGAGTGACGAGATCATGACCATATCGAATAAGTTGCGTCGTTATGTTTCCCCACAGATCTACTCTCGCATCGCAGATCAAGAGAAGCGAACTGCGAGATCAGGAGGAAACGCTTTGGTTGAGCGTGCTAACGAACAAAGTGCCCGTAAGTGTTTGACTGTTTTTTTCTCGGATATCGAAGGATTTACAGCGCTCATGGACAACCTCGAAGAAGAAACGGTAACTCGGATTTTGAATGAATACCTAAATGCTATGGCGGAAATAGCTATTGAGCACGGTGGCACAATCGACAAGTTTATGGGTGACGGCATTATGGTTTTCTTCGGTGACCCTTCAACAAGTGGAAGAAGCGGTGACGCGATGGCCTGCATCAAAATGGCTTTGGTCATGCGAGAGAAAGTCAGCTTATTGAGAAAAAAGTGGAGCAGCGAAGGCATCTTCAGTGAATTGCATGTCAGGATTGGCATCCACACGGGATATTGCACCGTAGGAAACTTCGGTTGTGACAGTCGGATGGACTATACCGCGGTCGGTAGTGCGGTAAACCTTGCCAGTAGACTTGAGGGAAAAGCATCGCAGGACGGCGTTTTGATCTCCGGAGACACCTATCAGTTGGTGCGCGATCAGATTCGAACGCGCGAGCGTGACCCGGTCTTTCTGAAAGGGATTAATAGGCGTGTTGAAGCGCACGATGTTTTGGGCTTCTCAGAGCAAAAAGAGAAGCCGATAGAACGGCAATCCGCAGGTTGCTGCATAATACTCGACCCCTCATTGATGCACGCTGGGCAGGTAAAAACGATGCTCAGAGAAATGATCGATACGATAGAAGCTATCGAAAACCGGCGTTCGGAGAAGAGCGAAATGTTACGGATATTAAGTCAGACGGGCAGATAAAACATATGGGTAAAAAATCAGAGTCTTGGTTATCGATCCATGTATAATTTAGCGCTTTTTCAGATACAAAAAACCTAAAGGCAACTAGCTATGGACGATGTCCTGCACAATTCTGCATTTCTCAAAGCGTGTCGGGGCGAAGCAACTGATTTTACGCCAATATGGCTAAATCGGCAGGCAGGACGCTATATGCCCGAGTATCACCAGGTAAAAGGTGATACCAAGAGTCTCGATTTTTTCAAAACGCCTGAGCTAGCGGCAAAAGCAACCTGCGATGCGCAGCGTATACTTGGGGTTGATGCTGCCATCATGTTCGCTGATTTACTGCCGATACTTGAACCCATGGGAATGAAGCTGGATTACATCCCGGGTTTCGGACCGAATTTCGAAAATCCTGTTCGTACTCATGCAGATATAGACAACCTGAGGGTTCAGCCTGCAAAGGAGTCTATGCCCTACATCCATGATGTCATCAAGCTGATACGTGCTGAGCTGCCAAAGGATATTCCTTTGATAGGGTTTGGTGGAGCGCCTTTTACCTTGGCGTCTTACGCTATTGAAGGCAAGGGTTCGCGAAATTATGTCTTTGTTAAGCAGATGATGTATGGAGACGCCGGTGCATGGCACGGGTTGATGGAAAAAATCACGGACACTGTGATTGACTACATGAACTACCAGATAGATTCAGGGGTTCAGGCCGTTCAGTTGTTTGACAGTTGGGTCGGTACTTTGTCACCTTCGGATTATCGGGAATATGTCATGCCTCATAGCCAGAGAATGATGAAAGAGATTACCGGCAGAGTGCCAGTGATACACTTTGGCACAGGTAATCCCGCGTTGGCACCGCTGATGGCTGAAGCAGGCGGTGATGTGCTTGCTTTGGATTGGCGAACACCGTTACTTGAGACTTGGAACGCAACTGGTGTGAAGTCAGTGCAGGGTAATATGGACCCCATCATACTTTGTGCAGATAAAGCTTCGGTTAAGCGTAAAGCTAAGGAAGTGCTTGATGAAGTGGATGGCAGGCCTGGTCACATCTTTAATCTCGGACACGGGATTATCCCTGAAACGCCAGTAGAGAATGTTAAGGCGTTGGTTGACTTTGTACATGAGTACTCCGCCAGGTAAGCCAGCTCTTATTATAGCTGGCTAAGATCTCTCACTGCGCCTTTGTCTGCGCTTGTCGTAAGCGCTGCGTAGGCTTTAAGTGCAGCGGAGACGACGCGACTACGCTTTTCCGTTGGTTTCCATGCGTCAGCCCCTTTTGCTTCCATTGCTGATCTTCTTTCGGCAATGACCTCCGGTGTGACGTTCATGTGAATCGACCGATTGGGAATATCGATTTGTATCTCATCACCCTCTTCAACGAGGCCAATCAAACCGCCTTGTGCGGCTTCGGGCGAGACGTGCCCGATAGAGAGACCTGAGGTCCCTCCTGAGAATCGACCATCGGTGAGCAGTGCACAGGCGGCGCCAAGCCCCTTGGATTTGAGATAGCTGGTAGGGTAGAGCATCTCCTGCATGCCGGGACCACCTTTTGGTCCTTCATAGCGAATGACGATCACGTCGCCCTCGGTAATTTTATCAGCAAGAATAGCGGCGACTGCCGAGTCCTGACTTTCGAAAATTTTTGCCGGACCTGAAAATTTCCAGATTTCTTCGTCTACGCCGGCTGTCTTCACTATGCAGCCATCCTCTGCGATATTTCCGAATAGCACTGCAAGGCCGCCTTCTGTCGAGTAGGCGTGCGCCATATCACGAACGCATCCGTTACTTCTGTCAAGGTCCAGATCGTCGTATCGGGTTGCTTGGCTGAATGCTTGTTGCGTCGGAATACCCGCGGGCCCGGCGCGATAGAATTCTGCGACGTGTGCGTCCTTGGTTATTTTCACATCCCATTTTTCTAAGGCATCTGCCATTGTGGCGCTGTGAACAGTTCTTCCAGATGTGTCTATCAGACCACCTCGATCGAGCTCTCCCATAATTGCCATCATTCCTCCCGCGCGATGCACGTCCTCCATGTGATAGGTATCAACCATGGGGGCTACTTTGCAAAGATTGGGCACTTGACGGGAAAGTCTGTCGATATCACTCAGGTCAAAATCAATTTCCCCCTCCTGTGCGGCTGCCAGAAGATGAAGTATCGTATTCGTAGAGCCTCCCATTGCGATATCGAGTGACATGGCATTTTTGAAGGATCTAAGGTTGGCTATATTGCGGGGCAGAACGGCTTCATCGTCTTGCTCGTAGTAGGCTTTTGTAATTTCGACAATTTTTCGGCCGGCTTGCAAAAAAAGTTGTTCTCTGTCGGCATGCGTCGCCAGCATGGAGCCGTTACCCGGCAGCGAGAGCCCCAATACCTCGGTGAGGCAGTTCATTGAGTTTGCAGTGAACATGCCTGAACAGGATCCGCAGGTTGGACATGCGGATCTTTCATAGTCTTCCACTTCAGCATCTGACATTTGTTCATCTGCAGCAACGACGATGGCATGGATCAGATTGGTATTGTGATTTGCCAAGCGTGTGCGCCCAGCTTCCATGGGACCACCCGACACAAATATCGTTGGAATATTCAAACGTAGTGAAGCATTTAGCATGCCCGGTGTGATTTTGTCGCAATTCGAAATGCAAACCAGTGCGTCAGCACAATGCGCATTAACCATGTATTCGATTGAATCTGCGATGATGTCTCTGGAAGGTAAGCTATAGAGCATGCCGTCGTGCCCCATAGCAATGCCGTCGTCGACAGCAATAGTATTGAACTCTTTTGCAACACCACCGGCTTTTTCAACCTCGCGAGCGACAAGTTGACCCATATCTTTTAGGTGTACGTGTCCAGGCACAAATTGTGTAAACGAATTTGCGATAGCAATAATCGGTTTCTGAAAGTCGTCGTCTTTCATGCCGGTAGCTCGCCAAAGCGCGCGTGCGCCCGCCATATTTCGACCGTGGGTTGATGTTTTTGAGCGATATCTGGGCATTATTGGGTCCTGGCTGTATTAGTTCAGCGTTTTTGCAAGTAGCTTTGAATTGCGTTGATAGTTGTAAAGTGACTTTCTGGATTCAGGTAACACATCGAGTGATTCTGAGTTGAATCCGCGCTCCAGAAACCAGTGTACCGCTCGAGTTGTTAGAACGAACAGGGTTTTGAATTTTTGTTTCTTTGCCTTTGCCACTATTTCGGCAAGCAGAAGTTCGCCTCGATTATCGTCCCGATAATCGGGATGAGTTGCCAGGCAGGCAAGTTCACCGATGTTGTCGAAAGGGTATAGGGCGGCGCAACCGACAATCATGCCGTCTCGCTCACACACGGTGAAAAGATGGTGCTCTGACTCAAGCAGTTCGCGAGAGCGTTTTACAAGTACTCCCTGTTCTTCAAGTGGAGAGATCAACTCTATAATGCCCGGCACATCCGCAGGGTTTGCTGGGCGAATTTGCTCGTAGCTTTCCCTGATTATCTGAGTGCCAGCGCCGTCTCTTGTATAAAGTTCCTCAAGCAAGGCACCGTCGTACTGATAACTCAACAAATGACATCGGGAGACACCCTGCTGACAAGCTGTTCTGGCGAGTTGCAATTCATCAAACTGTTTGTACTCAGGTTTATTAAGCTGGTCGATTGAGAGTTCGCTTATCGGTGCTCCGGTTTGATCCGGTATGCCGTTCTGTTCGGTGAAGAATATGAGTTTTGTTGCACCCAGTTCAATGGCGATAGTTGTCGCCATTTCCGTTGAATGCATACAGAAGACCTCTCCTGAAAGTGAATATCCAATCGGCGGGATCAGTACAACCGAAGACGCCAGTTGATGATGAATAGCATCGGTAGTGACGTTTCTAACAGTTCCGGTATGGTGATAGTCGGTGCCCTCTATCACGCCAAGCGGTTTTGCTTTGATGAAATTCCCGGATGTTACTAGCAGGTCAGATCCGTGTTGGGGACTATTAATCAGACCCATGGACAGCCTGGCTTCCAGTTCTGACTTGAGTCTGCCGATGACTTCTTGCGCCAGAGGAAGTTGCTCTGGCTTCAGCACACTTTTGCCTAATTCAAAATCCGTGGCGGAATTGTCGCCTGCAGTCAATAATCGCTCACGAATTTCACCCGAGGCACCGAAGACCACGACAAGCCGGACACCAAGGCTGTTGAGTAGCACGATGTCACTTACGACATTGGGGAAGTTCTCGTGGCTCAGGGCCTCAGATCCAAGATGCAACACAAAGGTTTTGCCTCTGTGTGCATTGATATAGGGAGAGGAATCTCTAAACCACTTTACATGGGATATATTGTCAGTCATGGCTATTGTTCACTGTGTACTGAGATTTTGATTAACAGTACTTATCAATCAGACCTCTTAGTATAACAATACTTGGATCAAGTTGGTCCAATGCGAGAAATTCATTTGGCTGGTGAGCCGAGTCAATGGATTCGGGGCCAAGAACCACGGTTTCCATACCCAGAGCCGTCAGAAATGGTGCTTCAGTGGCAAGCGCACACGCTGTGCGGTGGCAACCATCCCTTCGTGCGTGTTCTTGCCCTCGCGTTCACTAGCGGTGGCCCTGCAGGAAAAAGCTGTTCTCTGATTTGCGAAACAGTTGCTGGGTAGCCGCAGATAGCTTGTATCTCGGTCAAGCTAAGGTCGAAAAATACGGCAGCAAGCGCGCGGGATAAACCATCTTGGCACTGACTTGGCACTGACTTGGCACTGACTTGGCTCTTGGATGCTCAAGCGATTTTAGGCTGCATCGTGTGAATTTTTGTTAACCAAAATCCTTACAATTCTTTCGTCTCCCTGATGTGCCGTAGTGTCGATTAACGTGTAAGCTATTAAAGGTAGATGCCGGTTGAGCGACCGGATGCCGGTAAATTGTGATCGCTAAACCGAGACAACCAATGGTGACAATTCAGGAAGTCAAAGATTATAGGCCAGATATCACACTGAACCTTCGTAGTGTACTCAATGATCTGGTCGCCGATGGCAGACTCTCAACCTCTGATGCGGAAACCCTGAGTTTGAGGAGCCGAACCAAAGATCAACTTAAGTGGCATCCCATAGAACTTATTGCAGAACAGGGGCCGGCAGATCAGCAGAACCCGGCCAAGAATCTTGATCTTGAAACGCTGACGCATTGGCTGTGTGAACGCGCCAAGCAACCCTACAAGCGAATAGACCCGCTGAAAGTTGATGCCACAGTTGTGACGAAAGTGATGTCTGCGGAGTTTGCAAGGCGCCACGAATTACTGGCATTGGAAGTGCGGGATGATGAGGTGATCATTGCCTGCGCGCAGCCCTATGTGTTCGGATGGGAAGCGACAATTATGCAGTCGCAGCCAGGAAAAGTGTTAACCCGCGTCATCGCAAATCCTGCGGATGTTCGTCGATATACCAACGAATTCTACCAGATGGCGAAATCCGTCCGTAAAGCAAACGCACAGGGTTTGAACACCAGTTCCTTGTCGAACCTTGAGCAGATGCTAGAACTTGGCCACATCGACGCCATGGAAGCCAATGATGCTCATGTGGTTAATATCGTGGACTGGTTACTGGGTTATGCGTTCACCCAAAGAGCGAGCGACATACATCTTGAGCCGAGACGAGAGAAAGGCCGAATTCGATTCAGAATTGATGGGGTTTTACACCTGGTTTACGAGTTACCCTCATCGGTGATGACAGCTGTGATCAGTCGGATAAAAACGCTGGGAAGAATGGATGTCGCAGAAAAGCGCAGACCTCAGGACGGGCGTTTAAAAACAAAAACTCAGGATGATCATGAGATTGAACTGAGATTGTCGACACTACCTACCGCGTTTGGCGAGAAAATGGTGATGCGGATATTTGATCCTGACATATTGCTGAGGACCTTTGAGCAGTTGGGACTTGCGGATGATGATTTTGACCGCTGGCAGGGTATGGTTAAAAACCCAAGTGGCATTGTGCTTGTGACGGGACCCACGGGTTCGGGTAAGACGACCACGCTCTACTCCAGTTTGAAGCAACTGGCGACAGAAGACGTGAACGTTTGTACTATTGAAGACCCGATAGAGATGGTCGAGCCTAGCTTCAATCAAATGCAGGTGAACTCGAATATCGATCTGCATTTTGCCGATGGCGTTCGAGCGCTATTGAGGCAGGATCCGGACATTATTATGGTGGGAGAGATCCGGGACCTAGAAACAGCAGAGATGGCAATTCAAGCAGCGTTGACGGGTCACTTGGTGATATCAACGCTGCACACAAACGACGCTCCCCTTGCAATTACGCGACTACTTGAATTGGGCGTTGCGCCTTATTTGATAAAAGCAACGGTTTTGGGCGTGATGGCACAACGTCTGGTGCGCACGCTTTGCCCGCATTGTAAAACTTTGGGCGATAGTGACCCGGATGTATGGAAAACATTGACGACACCGTGGAAAATGAAGTTACCTAACAAGGTCTACCAGCCTGTCGGTTGCTTGGATTGTCGGGAAACCGGGTTTATCGGTAGACAGGGAATTTATGAGTTGTTGCCACTGACTGATGGTATCAAGCCCTTGATAAATACTGGCGTCGATATCGGTAAACTACGCAGATCTGCGATGAAAGAAGGAATGAAAACTCTGAGATTGAGCGGAGCAATGAAAGTGGCAGCGGGTATGACGACCGTCGCCGAAGTGTTAAGAGTTGCACCTTTTTCAGGTACGGAATGATTAATTCTGCTTTGGTCGCCGAGCTCGGCGAAGACGTCTCGAAATACATCGATAAACATTGTCGTGACAACGAAGCCGAGCTGGTGGAGCAGTTCAAATTTGTTTGCTATCTCAGCAAATACGTTTACAACTGTCTGCAAATTGATCCTGAGCTTGTTCATGAGCTGCTCGCATCAGGAGATTTGCAGAGGCAATATGACCGCGATGACTACCGTTCGGTCTTTGCGCATGTAGACCTTGAGTCCATCGACTTCAGGCTGCGCAAAGTGCGTCGTAGGGAAATGATTCGGATCATCTTTCGCGACCTGACAAGATCGGCCAGCCTAAATGAAACGACAAACGACCTCTCAAGCCTGGCGGAGGCCTGTCTTAACGCTGCGCACGATATTCACTATCGAGCCAATTGTCTGAAGTATGGGGAGCCGAAAGGCGACGGTACAGGTACTGTTCAGAAAATGACGATACTGGCGCTTGGGAAACTGGGTGCTCGAGAGCTGAATGTTTCTTCTGACATTGATTTAATTTTTTTCTACGATGAGCCCGGTTTAGCCGTTTCTCCAGTCGGCAAGGAGCTGAGTAACCAAGAGTTTTTTCTGCGCACGAGTCGACACATCATAAAGTCTCTGGACGAGGTAAGTGCCGAAGGATTTGTTTTTCGGGTGGATATGAGACTTCGACCCTATGGTGAAAGTGGTGCGCTCATTCTTAACAGCGTCGCGATGGAAAAGTATTTTTATGAGCAGGGGCGTGATTGGGAGCGCTACGCTTTTGTAAAAGCGCGCCCGGTGGCGGGTAACATTGAACAAGGAAAAACGTTTCTTTCATGGTTGAAACCTTTTATCTATCGACGACACCTAGATTATGGCGCGCTGGAATCTCTCCGTGAAATGAAAGGGCTCATCGATACCCAAGTTGAAAACAAGCAGCATTATCATGATTTGAAGTTGGGACCCGGAGGCATCAGAGAGGTAGAGTTCATTACACAGGCGCTCCAGTTAATCTGGGGAGGTCGTCATCCGGAGCTCCAGACGCCGGAGATCGACTTAAACCTGAATGCACTTGCGTCGCTTAAATTTTTGCCCGAAGGAGAAGTCAGACAGCTGCTAAATGCTTATGAATTTCTGCGAAATAGCGAGCACGCCATGCAAGCTGAAAACGATCGTCAGACCCAGTTGATTTCAACCGAACCGGCGTCGCGCTTCCGACTTGCAGTGGCGATGGGTTACGCTGATTTCGATGCTTATCATGCCCAGTTAGAGACTCACCGTGGTCTTGTCCGTGGCGTTTTTTCGGGATTAATGACAGCAAACAGCGCAGAGAAACAAGCGCAGGTTGAGGGAAACCTATTCTGGTTTTCTCTTTGGCGCGATCCTTCATCGAATGATTCCGTCAGGCTGCTCGCCACTGTGGGGTTCGAGGATGCGCAAAGAACATCAAAACACTTGAGCGATTTTTCACATAAGTTGCAGAAACACGACTTGCATGAATTGAGCAAGTCACGGGTCAATCGACTGATGCCAATATTACTAAGTCTGGTGGCAAAGGAGTCGCAGCCGGAGATCACGCTGGATCGCCTGTTACCCCTTATTGATACGATTACCCGTCGAAGTACTTACGTGTCCTTTCTACTTGAAAACGGTGATGCGTTAAAACGTTGCGTTCATCTGTGTGCGATGAGTGATTGGATTTCAACGCGCCTGTCGGAATTTCCAGTTTTACTCTACGAGCTGACGGATCGACAAATTCATGACGTGGTGCTTGAAAAGGCGCAACTCGAGCAGCAGCTAAAGCATCGGCTAGAAGAGGTAGAAGAGAATGATCTTGAACTGCAGATGGACACCTTAAGGCAATTCAAGAGTAGTGTTGTTCTGCGGATTGCGGCGCTTGAATTGCTGGATGCGCTGCCATTGATGGAAGCGTCCGGAGCATTGAGTCACGTCGCGGAAGTGATTCTAGACAGCGTTGTTGCGCTAACGTTTGACCAGCTGGCGATCAAGTTTGGCGAACCCTGCAGTTCTGAGGGTCAGGCGCTGGGTCTGGGTTTTGGTGTCGTTGCCTATGGCAAGCTTGGAGGGCAAGAGCTCAGTTATGGATCTGATCTCGATTTAACGCTGGTTCACGATGTTGATCTCAAGGGTGAGACGAATGGAGCCAGGCAGCTGGAAAATAATGTTTATATCAATCGATTCGCTCAGAGATTCATCCATATATTGACTAGCTATACTCAGTTTGGCGTACTTTATGAGGTGGATCTTCGTCTGCGACCGGGGGGCAACAAAGGGCCCTTGGTGAGTACCTTAACCGCTTTCAGGCGTTATCAATTTGAAGAGGCCTGGATTTGGGAACACCAGGCGTTGGTCCGAACTCGCTTTGTTGCGGGAGCTGAAAGTATACGCTTGCCTTTTCAGTCAATCCGCGAAGAGATATTGCACCAGAAACGTGATGCTGTTGAATTACGCGATGCAGTGGTGAAAATGAGAGACAGCATGCGGGCGCATCTCTCGAACGTCAGCGGTGACGGTTTTAGAGCAAATGCGGAATCGGAGCTAGAGGCGGCAAAATTAGAGCGTATGTCTGGGGTCAGTATGACGGGCTTCGACCTCAAACATGACCTAGGTGCAATTGTTGATATTGAATTTCTAATTCAATTCAAAATGCTTAATTGGGCCCATAAACACCCTCTTTTGACCCGCTGGACAGACGTGATGCGTCAGCTTGATGACCTTGAGCTACACCAGATTGTTGATGAAAGAGAAAAAAAACTACTGCAGCAAGCCTATCTCTCTTATAGAGCAGCGGTCCATTATCAGTGGTTGGGTGGGCAAATTATATCTTTCGAAAAATTGAACGAGTTTCGTCAGCAAGTGATGAAAGTCTGGCAGGACCACCTAGGTAACTGATCTTTCAACGTATCTGGCGATTGTCGGTTATGCTAACCGGTGAAACTTACCCCCGTGTCAGTGTAAACTACAAAATTCTTAAATTTAAAAGGTTATAGGCAATGTCTGCAGCATTTGATGACAGAGATGGTGTCATTTGGATCGATGGTGAATTGGTGGATTGGCGTGACGCAAAAGTCCACGTGCTAACGCACACATTACATTACGGTTTAGGAGTGTTCGAGGGTGTGCGTGCCTATTCCACGGATAAGGGTCCTGTCATATTCCGGCTTGACGATCACACCAATCGACTGTTTCGTTCTGCACACATACTCAATATGGAAATGCCCTTCACCAAAGAGCAAATATCCGAAGCGCAGAAGTTGGTGATTCGTGAGAACAATCTGGACGAAGGTTACCTTCGCCCCATGTGTTTCTATGGGTCAGAAGGTATGGGATTGCGGGCCGAGGGATTGAAGACGCACTGCATCATCGCTGGTTGGGAATGGCCTAATTACATGTCGCCTGAAGCAACCGAGGAAGGCATTAAAGTTCGTACATCCTCTTTCACGCGACATCACGTCAACATTACGATGTGTAAAGCAAAAGCCAATGGTAACTACATTAATTCGATGATGGCATTAAAAGAAGCGATTGATTCGGGTTGCGATGAAGCGCTACTGCTGGACAACGAAGGCTACGTGGCGGAAGGCAGTGGTGAAAATGTATTTCTCGTTCAAAACGGCCAGTTGGTCACGCCTGAACTCACATCCTGTCTTGAAGGTATCACTCGCGCCACGATTTTTGATCTGGCGGCAGAACTTGACTTGAAAGTAGCGGAGAGGCGTATCACGCGCGACGAAGTATACGTCGCCGACGAAGCATTTTTTACTGGCACCGCAGCGGAAGTCTTGCCTATTCGCGAGCTTGATGGTCGCATGATAGGCAGTGGGTCGCGTGGACCAATCACTCAGCGTTTACAAACAATGTATTTTGATCAGGTCAGAGGCAAACGCTCAGAACATCCGGAGTGGGGTGGTAATGTTTACCCAGAAGGAGAATCTAAAAAGGGCAACGCCGCTTGAGTTCAACACTGATCGTCGGTCCATCTTGGGTGGGCGATATGATCATGGCGCAGACGCTATTCAAGCGCTTGAAGTCGCAGAAACCTGATCAGCAGATTGATGTACTTGCGCCAAGAGCGAGTCTACCGATGGTCAGCCGAATGGCTGAGGTCTCCGGAATATTTGAGTTCGATGTCAGACATGGAGAGCTTGGCCTTGCCTACCGACGATCGGTAGCAAAAAAACTTTCAACCGGCGGTTACGACCGAGCCATTGTGTTACCCAATTCGCTTAAGTCTGCGCTAGTCCCTTTTTTTGCCGGTATACCTACCCGTACGGGTTTTCGAGGTGAGTATCGATATGGGTTGATCAACGATATGCGTCTGTTGGACAAGCGACGTATGCCCCGAATGATTGATCGATTTGCTGCCTTGGCTGTGCTTGACTCGTCAGAGAACATGCTGCCAGTTTTTTCCGAATATCCAGAATTGAAGGTTGATGTCGACCAGCGTGAACGTCTGCTTGACCAGTTTAATCTAAGGACCCAGCGTCCAGTTGTTGGACTTTGTCCCGGTGCAGAATTTGGCGAGGCGAAACGCTGGCCTGAACAGCATTATGCTGCCCTTGCCGCTAAACTGGTTGAGAAAGGGGCGGACGTGTGGATTTTTGGAGGTAAGGCCGATGAGCCGGTTGGGCAAGCGGTGGTTGACTTCGCTTCCTTGACTGCTCGCAATCACATTGCTGATCTAACCGGTAAGACATCGTTAATTGATGTCGTTGACATCATGGGTCAATGCGCCTGCGTTGTGTCTAACGACTCTGGCTTGATGCACGTGTCAGCAGCAATTGGTTGTCACACGATTGTACTTTACGGTTCTACCTCACCTGACTTTACGCCGCCCCTGACCGAACGAGTTGATATCGTGAACTTATCGCTTGATTGTAGTCCATGTTTTAAACGTACTTGTCCGTTGGGACACATGGATTGCCTAAATAAATTGAATCCGGCTCAAGTGTTAGCGCTGGTCACACCGATTATCGAGGCGAGTTGATTTTATGAGAGTGCTGGTGATCAAAACTTCGTCTCTCGGTGATGTCGTTCACGCGCTTCCTGCGGTCACCGATGCAGCAGCTAACAGGCGAGATCTGCATATCGATTGGGTGGTTGAAGAAGCCTTTGCAGAAATACCGGCAATGCACCCAGCAGTAGAACGCGTGATCCCTGTATCTATTAGGCGCTGGCGGGATAACTGGATTGAAAATTTTATGGAGTTGGCCGCTTTTGTTGTCGATCTGAGAAAGCAGCGATACGATCTTATTGTCGATGGCCAGGGGCTGGTCAAGAGCGCCATTATTGCATGGTTAGCAAAGGGACCCGTTGCCGGGTTTGATGAAAAAAGCGCTAAAGAAAGTGTGGTTAGTCGGTTTTATTTGGACCGACTAAACATTACGCCAACCATGCATGCGGTAGAAAGGTTGAGGACGTTGTTTGCCTATTCGCTGGGTTACGAATTAAACGAATCATTACCCGTGTTTGGGTTGTTATGCGACCGGCCACAGAAAAAACAATTGTTTTTCCTTCATGGCACCACTTGGGAGTCGAAGCTATGGCCGGTAGAATACTGGAAGCAACTCGTTAACTTGGCCGAGAAGAATGGGTACGAAGTCGTTATGACGTATGGCAACCAAGTTGAACGTGATCGGGCGACAGAAATTGCAGAAGCTTCAGCGCGAGCCCGGGTGCTTCCTCCAATGGATTTGTCCGGCATCACTGAGGTGATTGCTGAAAGTAGCGGGGTTGTGTCGGTTGATACTGGACTTGGTCATCTAGCGAACGCTTTGGATAAACCATTGATCGCTTTGTATAGTGCGACTAGTCCTGAGTTGACTGGACCCTGCGGCACGAATCAGAAGGTCATTGCGAGTAGTAGTTTGGATTGCGTACCCTGTCTTCGACGTGAATGTCAGTATCAGCCTGGTAAACTTAATGAACGTCATCCACCTTGTTTTTCTGGTAGCACGCCGCAGCGGGTGTTTGAAAGTTTACAGGCGTTGATTAAAGCAGAGAAAATTGTCAAATGAGCCGTGTGAATCTTCGAGATGCAGAAGAGAGACAAGGGTCCGAAAATGGCGCTGCGTTTGTCGCGGCGGAACTGAAAATGCTTGCTGAAGGGCCTGATGACCTGTTTCCGGCACTTGATGCGCTTGAGGGTGAGGAGTATCGGAGAGTTAAAACCAGAAGAACTTTTCGTTTTGAGTTGTCCGATCAACGATATTTCGCCAAATTGCATTACGGGGTTGGGTGGATGGAAATACTGAAAAACCTTATCCAGTTTAAGCTGCCCGTTACCGGAGCAAGGAACGAACGTGATGCTCTCCAGCTGCTTGAACAGCGCGGCGTCCCTGTCCCAACTGTTGTGGGCTTCTCAAGCAGTGGATCCAACCCGGCGACCAGACAATCAAGCATTGTCACTAAATCCCTACTAAATACCTTGAGCCTCGAGGATTGCTGTCGGCAAAAGCTGGTTAATGTTCCGAGGAAGTACAATTTAATACCCGAGGTTGCCCAACTTACGCGCCGTATGCACGAAGCTGGTGTAAATCATAGAGATTGTTATATCTGTCATTTTCATCTCCAGCTCGAGGAGAAAGACCAGAAAGCACCGACGCTATACGTTATCGACCTGCATAGAGCCCAGATCAGGAAGCGCACACCGACGCGTTGGCGGGTCAAAGATGTGGGAAGTTTGTTGTTCTCTGCCGCTGAAGAGAACGCTTTGAAGGTTTCTGATTTGTTCAGGTTCATGCGGGCATACTCGAACAAGCCTTTGCGACAAACTTTATCGGAAGATCATGTGTTTTGGAGCAAAGTGCTGGTCCGGGCGCAGAAGTTGTACTTGAAGAATCACTCACAACTATCTCCTTTGCTGAGATAGTTCAAACAGGAAAACCATGACGGATATTTGGCAACTTTCCAACCCCTCAGAGTTAGAAGCTGAACAGTTTGAAAATCTGGAGCATGTGCTGGGCGCTGAGGGTGAACAAATAAACACCTCTGATATGAGTACGCTCGTTCGAGTTAAAGTGGGTGAATCAAAATATTATATTAAGAAATATCATCGGGGAGGCAGACACTTTCGACGCCGACTTGGTCGATCGAGGGTCCGGGCAGAGTGGGAAAATAGCCATTATTTTAGGCAGATAGGTGTTCCCACGGCCCGATTGGTGGCCTTTGGCGAGCGCAGAAAACCGTTTGGTGACCGAATTGGTGCGTTGGTAATAGAAGAGCTGGAAAATGTGCAAGATATGGCTAACGTTCTGAAGACTGGGTGCCACATGCAGCAGAACAAGGCATGGCTTGGACGCGTGACGCAAAAAATCGCAAAATATACTGCGATGTTACACGATAAAGGGTTTGTCCACGGCGACCTTAAATTGCGGAATATACTGGTTAATTTTGGTCTTGATCCTGAAGTTTATATCATTGACTGCCCCGATGGTTCGATAAAAAGCGGGATACTTTTTGATCGAGGTGTTGTCAAGGATATAGCGTGTCTAGATCGGACAGCGAAAGAGTTTCTTTCCAGAACACAGAGGTTAAAGTTTTACAAAAACTACAAAAAAGTAGATAAGCTCAGTACCGACGATAAGCGCATGATCAAGCGTGTGCTCACATTTTTCGAAGGTAGATAGGTCTGAACGACTGGTTTCGATAGTAAAAATTTAGTCAATTTCTTTCCTTATCATGTTGCGCAAAATAACGGCCAAGCGGATGACATTGCAAAACATGGGCTTTTCGATAAACTAAATCGGCGGCAAACGTGTGAAAAACTATGGAAACTATTGCTAGACTCAAAGGATCACCCTCTCGCCATATTGCGGTAGGTGCAATGCTTGCCGTTTTTGTTTTCCAATTTATCGCGGCTCAGCATTTTCATGCTGATCTTATCCATATCGAAAATTGCTCTGAATGTTTGCTCGGAAATGATGATCCAGCAGTCACAACAGCGCGCCTATCTCTCCCCAAAACAGAATTTCTCAATGATTGCTGTGCAACTCCGCCGACGCTGGGCATCGTCGCTTTTGTTACTTTTGACAAGCTCAGCCGCGCACCGCCTCTCTCTTAAAGTCATCTAAAAAAATGATTAAAACATAGTGAATTTTCGCTGTGATCATTTTTTATTGAGAGACATAGGATGAAATGTTTCCCCTTATTCGTTATCAGTGGATTATTAACAGGCATTCAATCGGGTATTTTCCACGCGAAGGCGGGTTCAATCTAGCAAATCAGAGGTGTCCAGATTTTTATGGTTGACCGAAGTCGAACTAAAATTGTATGCCACTCATGTAGCGTTTATCCTTGTTATAGTAGGCACTCCTCCTCGCAAGCAGGGCTGAGCCCTACAGGGTAATCGGTAAAGCTGCGCAGACGGAAGCTGCGACCATTCAAAGAATGGCAAATGGAACAAACGAAGGACGTGAATTAACCAGTATGGAAACTGTTGATCCAAAAAGACTAGTCAAGCTGGGCAGGGCTGTAGTAGCCCCGTTTCGCATGGAAGTTGCCAAGTCGGGAAAAGTCGCACCTCTGATATGTAAGCAAATATTCAGATTACTGCCGGGTAAAAGGATTGTTGCACTCGCAGAATTCGAAGGAAAAGACGTGCTCGTCAAAATCTTTCTGGGCCGAATGGCGACGAGAAATAAGGACCGGGAACTTGCTGGGGTTCGTCTTATTGCAGACGCCGATGTCAGAACACCGACACTTCTTTGGCAAGGGAAAAGTGAGTGTGGTCGTAGTGACATTCTTGCCTTTGAATACCTGCCGGACGCGATTGGTCTGTTTGATCGCTGGCGCGAGGCGACTGGCGATGATGAGCGGGTCGATATTCTCACACGGGCAATGATAGCTATTGCGCGCTTACATCAAAAAGGCATTGTTCAGGAAGATATTCATCTTGCGAACTTCCTGTTGTCAAAAGGGCGCCTGTTTACTATCGACGGCGGAGGTGTCAGCCGAATAACCAAAGGGGCATTGCCGGTCGGCTTCAGTCTGCACAACCTGGGTTGGTTTTTTGCGCAATTTTATCCAAGGTTTGACGACTTCGTGAGTATTGTATTACCGGCGTATGAAGCTGTGAGAAGCTGGGATGCAGATGAGAGAAGGGTCAAGATGCTGCAACGCGAAGTGATGAGGAACAGGGAAAGCCGCAAGAAAGACTATTTGGACAAGGTGTTTAGAGACTGTACTCGATTTGCTTGTGAAAAGCGTTTCAATCGCTATCAAGTGTGTGAAAGGAGCGCGCTTGATGAAGATTTGTTGCCAATTCTTGGCGATCCGGATTATCACATGGCACAAGGGGAATTGCTCAAGGACGGAAATTCCGCAACAGTCGCCTTGGTTAAAACCGATAACCGATCGTTGGTGATCAAGAGATATAATCTCAAAGGGCCAGGGCACGCTATACGTCGAGCCTTTCGTAAGAGCAGAGCTTGGACAGCCTGGTCGAACGCTTATCGAATGGAGTTTTTGGGTATTCGCTCGCTTAGACCTATCGCAATGATAGAGAACCGAGCCGGTGCTATTCGGGGCACGGCGTATCTGATTACCGAGTATATCGAGGGTGTTGACGCGCTCGAATGTTTAAGAAACACCAAAAAGCCAAACGGTGAGCTCGAAGCGCTTGCCGGTATTTTGCACGAACTTTCCGAGAGTAAGATCTCCCATGGTGATCTGAAAGCGACCAACTTCCTGATGGCAGAAGGGGGCCCTGTTATCATCGACCTGGATGCCATGCGGGAGCATAAAACTCAAGCCAGTTTCCATCGTGCATTTAGCAAGGATCTCGACAGGTTTATGCAAAATTGGAAAGATCAACCTGAAGTTGCGAGTCAGTTTAGAGGTCTGTTGAGCGAGGTTAACGTCGCTGCTTCGGCTGAATAGTGCAGACGCGCAAGCGTCAATAAGTTAACATAACTCCCGTTTGTCTCTTTACGGATATCTGTAGTGTCCTTAATTATTCTGGGGTTGTCCGGCGCGTTAAGCCATGATCCTTCCGCTGCACTTTATATCGATGGAAAACTCGTCGCAGCGGTTGAGGAAGAAAGGTTAATACGAAAAAAACATGCCACTCACCAGATGCCGGTCGAAGCCGCCAGATTTTGTCTGGAATACGCCGGTATAAAGCCCTCTGACATCGATATTGTTGCTTTGCCCTACGCTGAAATCAGTTTGCTTTCGCCGGCACGTTGGCATTACGCAAAAAGATATTGGTATGCACCCGACCGAGTTGTCGATGTGTTGCTTAATGGCAATCGCCGATACCGCAGATACATTCGCCGAGTTCGGGAATTACTCGAGGCAATCAATGTTGATTGGCATCAGGTTGAGTTTGACCCTATTGAGCATCATGTTGCTCATGCAAGCAGTGCCTACCACCTAAGCGGTTTCAAAGAAAAGACGGCGATTCTTTGTATCGATGGCAAAGGCGAATACGCCACGACCTTCTTCGGCTATGGCGAGCATGGTGTAATCCATAAAATTAAAGAGTTTTACGATCCGGACTCATTAGGGCAGCTTTACGCATCTTTCACGGAATATCTCGGATTCGAGATGCTTGATGGTGAATATAAAGTGATGGGTATGGCGCCGTACGGAAATGCCGAGCTTTACGATTTGTCTAGGTTGATCGAGTTTGATGGCAAAGAGATCAAGGTTGACACAAAGCTTGTGAACACCGTCGGTCTTCGCAGATACAAGGAAGACGGCAAGGGCTTTTTTTTCAGTCAGGCCCTGGTTGACTGGCTAGGGCCGCGACGAAAAGGGGATATCGCCGATGACCCTTATGTCCATTACGCAGCGGCAATCCAACAAATGTATGAGACGATCTCTTTAAAGCTGATTGATTATTATCTTGGCGATATACTAAGGGAAACAGGCAAGTTGGCATTTGCGGGTGGTGGCGCTCTGAATGTGAAACTTAATCAAAAAATACTTGAATTGCCCTATGTGAATGAACTATTTGTTCAACCCGCGGCTAACGATTCAGGTACGTCTGTTGGTGCTGCAGCTTACGCGAGCTGGAAAAGAGGCGTCGAACCTGAGACGCTGAAGCATGTCTATTTAGGGCCAGACTTCACGAACGAAAGCTGCATTCAAGCCTGTGAAGCGCATCCTGAAAAACCCGAGTTTGAAGTATTGGAAGACGTTGTCGCTAAGGCGGCTGAACTCATTGCTGAGGGAAACCCAATAGGCTGGTTTCAGGGGCGAATGGAATTTGGGCCTAGGGCGCTTGGCGGTAGAAGTATTCTGGGTAGAGCTGACCAACGCGGTATCGCGGACAAGATTAACAGCCAGATAAAGTTCAGGGAGCGATGGCGACCCTTTTGTCCCAGCGTGCTGGATTCGATCGCCGAGGAAGTGATTGAATCAGACCACCAGGCGGACTTTATGACGATCACTTTTAACGTGGCCGACGAGTGGAAAGAAAAGATGCCAGAGGTTGTTCACAAAGACGGAAGCGCAAGGGTTCAGGTTGTGCATGCCGAGACCAATCCTAAGTATCATTCTTTGCTAACGAAGCTTCAGGGGATGACCGGAAATGGCGTTGTGTTGAACACTTCGCTTAACCGACGTGGTGAACCCATGGTTTGTAGTCCGAGGGATGCGCTGGAAATGTTTTTTGGTTCTGATCTGCAATATATGGTGCTTGAAGATCTGTTAGTGACTAAACATCGGGAATCATAGTGAGATCGGAATCCAGTTTGGGCGCGGGCCTCAAAGTCATTCAGATTTGTCATGATTATGAGGGGCCGTTTCAGGCGATATGCAGGCAATACAACGCAGCTTTTGAGAACGCACATGTCACGACGTTGTATCTCAGGGGTAAGCCGGATGAGGATGTTGTCTTGCGGACCGGTGGCAACGAGGTTGTCTTTCTTGATCAAGGTAAGGGTGCACTGAGCGGCATCAAGTGGACGACGATTTTTCAAGTATACCGTCTGTTCAGACGATCATCGTTTGATCTGGCGATCGCTCACCGCTACAAGTCTATTTACCTAGCTGGCTTGATGAGCTACTTTTTCCACCTGAACCTTGTTTTGGCAGTTGCCCACGAACATAAGGTTTTCAAACGAATTACGCGTTCACTCTTCCTAACCTTTTGGCGAAAGCAAATCGTGGTGCTTGGTGTCTCAGCGTCAGTGACGCAAGATGTTGAATCCTACTGCCCCGGTCTAAAAGAACAGGGTCGGCTGTATACTTTAAATAATGCCATTGATATGAATCAGAAAGCGCGGCTTAAGAGTCGGGCCGAGGCAAGAGAACAATTGGGGCTGCACCCAAATGATTTTCTGTTAGGCACAGTGGGAAGGCTTGTTGTTAAGAAGAATCATACGCTACTGTTAAATGCATTCGCCAAATCAGAAGTTCCCGACGGTGCAAAACTATTACTTATTGGCTCAGGCCCGGAGGAAATGAGCCTGAGGAAACTTGCTAATAAACTGTCCATAGAGGACCAGCTTGTATTTCTCGGTCATGTGCCGGAGGCATATAGGTATTTACCTGCGCTCGATGTTTTTGTCTTCTCTTCTGGGGAAGCAGAGGCCTTTGGTATTGTGTTACTTGAAGCGATGCTTGCGGAAACGCCACTGATCAGTTCGAACGCAAGTGGACCAGCGGAAGTGGTGAGAGATACCGGTTGGCTTTTTGATCTCGATAGCGTCGATGACCTTTCCAAGGTGATCTCCAAGATAGTCTCGATGCCCGAGAACGATCGTCGAGCTAGGTCTGCCAGCGCACTGGCGCGGGTCGAAACTGAATATAGCGATAAAAGGTTCCGAAAAAATTTGTGGGGTCTTAAACCGATGATGGAACTAGGGCAACCCGAGCGTGTCTCATCGTCATAAACCAAGTTAATGTATTATGAGCGTGTTTGCGTCATTCACTAACCCAAAGAGAAAACCAGAATGAACTTACCTAGATTTGACAGCGCCAGAGTTCTGACGATCGGTGATGCAATGCTTGACCGTTATTGGCATGGTGCGACGTCGCGAGTTTCAGCCGAGGCACCCATCCCTGTTGTTGATGTGGATGTTGTTGAAGATCGTCTCGGAGGCGCTGCAAACGTTGTTTTGAATGTTTCTGCCCTTGGCGCAAGTTCCGCACTGGTAGCAACGCTTGGTGATGATGAATATGGCGGAATCATCCGCAACAAACTTGCCTCGGCAGGTATTTCGGATTTGTGTGTTTTAAGCCCGGAGCACCAAACGGTAGCCAAACTGAGAATTGTCAGCCAGGGACAGCAACTTGTGCGGGCAGATTTCGAAGAAATCAAAGATAGCCCTTTTGTGCTGCTAGAAGAGATGTTTTCTCAGGGACTGGCTAATTGCGATATCGTCATTATGTCTGATTACGACAAAGGGGTTATCAGCGACCCTGCCAGCTATATTCAATTGGCACGGCGTCGGAACATCCCGGTGCTAGTTGATCCAAAGTTCAAGGACTTTTCCGAGTATGCCGGTGCTACGATCATCAAGCCGAACAGAACCGAGTTCATTAAATCTGTTGGTCACTGGCAATCTGAAAATGAACTTGTTGAAAAGTGTCGTGGGATGATCAACGAACTTGGAATAGAAGCTTTGCTGGTGACCCGGGACAGTGAAGGGTTAACACTGGTTCAGAAAAACAAACCTGAGATGCATTTGCCTGCACGAAAGAGAGAGGTTTACGATCTGAGTGGCGCCGGAGACACTGTGGTGGCAACTTTGGCAACAGCCCTCTCTGCGGGTGAAACGCTGGAAGACGCCGTAGGACTTGCAAATATTGCGGCGGGTCTAGCCGTTAGTAAACCGGGTATTGTGAGCGTCAGTGGACCGGAACTTAGGCTTGAGTTAGCTGAGGACATGGGATTCAGCAAAGGAGTCATGACTCAGGAGCAACTGCTTCAAACGAGTGAAGAGGCTCGAAGCAGAAATGAGAAGATCGTTTTTACAAACGGTTGTTTTGATATTCTACATGCAGGCCATGTTAACTATTTGGCAGAGGCGCGAGCGCTGGGCGACAGATTGATTATCGCCGTTAATGATGACGAAAGTGTCCATCGCCTTAAAGGTGAAGGCCGGCCGATCAACAGTGTAGACAGAAGACTGGCAATGCTAGCGGGTCTTGCTGCTGTTGATTGGGTGGTATCGTATGCTGAAGATACACCGGAGGCATTGCTATCGAAACTCAAGCCTGATGTTCTGGTAAAAGGCGGTGACTACGGTTTAGAAGAAGTTGTCGGGGCTGACATCGTCAGGGAATACGGGGGTGAAGTCGCTGTGCTTAATCTTGTGGAAGATTGTTCAACCACTGCCATCGCTGAAAAGATCAGAAATTTGTAATCCTCGCGAATGCTTCTGCGTTCGCACTTAGATGGTTAGGGTTAATCGTACCAATAACCGCCGAACTGATCGCGGATGAAGACATGGCAAATTTCAATGCTTCCGAAGCGTTGCTAGCGTGACCGCTGCCGAGTACTTTTTTGAGTAATAAACCCTTGCCAAGTTGTTCTGCTCTAGAGATGACTGCAGCCTGTGTTTTTTCATGCTCATTGTAAGTGATCATTGCGGTGTCGAGTTCAGTGATGGAGAAAATACCGGCTTCCACGGAATTTGTTGAAGCGCCGATCAGGCGTATGTAGCCTTTTTTCTGGTATTGACGGAGGATGGGTATCACTTCGGTGTTGTTGAGATTGTCCATGTCCTGTTTGTTGCAATGAATCAGAACAAGATCAAGATATTCCGTATTCAGTTTCCGTAGACTGTCTTCAATACTTTGAGTCGTTGATTTAGCACTGAAATCGTAATGCGAAATTCCGTCGGCAAAGCGCTCACCCACCTTGGTGCTGATGACCCACTGATCTCTGGATCCTTTGATTAGCTTGCCTAATCGCTCTTCGCTCGTTCCATAGGCTGGTGCGGTATCAAGAAAATTGATACCCAATTCCTTTGCGCGTTGCAGCAACAGCGCTAATTCTAAATCCGTTGGCAACGAAAAGTCGCTCGGATATTTAAGTCCAATGTTTCGGCCAAATTTCACAGTCCCCAATCCTAAGGGCGATACCTTAATGTCCGAGTCGCCTAGGGGGCGGTAGCTGTCGGTGGTCAGAAGTGCAGTGCCTGCATCGGTCAAAACAGACCGTCCCAGGGTGATATACCGACGGTCGCGAGGGGCAGATTGTATTTTGGTGGTGCTAATAGGTTAGGTGTAATTGATATTGCATGGCTGACCTGTTCGGCTAACATCGGGGTCAGTGTCAATTTAGTTGGCCAGCAAATCAACGTATTATCCGAATGATGTACGAAGGGAAAGTCGGGCCGTGAATGATTTTCCTGTGCTGGCTCGGCTCTATCAATATGAAAACTGGTCCAGCTAAGATTGTCGATATCTATCCAAGGTAACAGGTCCTTAACTTCTCTTTGGGCAACTTCTATTTGTTCCTCGCCAGACTTTCCGACTCCTGTTTCTGCCAGATTGCCGCCCAAGTACCAGACATTGTCACCGTCTAGGCAATGATGTGTGGTGAGTGTGAGTCTTGGCTTGGAGGCAGATCGTATCGAGACTGCATGGGCGTAAATGCTTGGCAGATTGCCCTTGGCAGCAACTTGATGGAGCGGTCGGCGCTGCATTGAGATGTTAGCCACTTTTGCATTTTTGAGTAATGTCGCATTACCTGCGCCTGCTGCAAAGATGTAAATCTCAGCGGTGAGAATTTCGCCAGTCGAAAGAGTGATGCTCGTGATGTTTCCCTCACTGTCTGTGTTGACCTCGGGTGCATCACGATAGATTGCCGTGCTGTACGGTTCGCTGAGTTGCTGGAGCAAAGATTGGGTATTTAGTACCAAGTCCTCGAGCTCATACAAGTTGCCCCTGAAATCTTTGTTTCTGAAGACTTCTGGATAGTCTTTTTGGTCAAGCGCGTTGACGCGACCTCTGAGGGACTTGCTGCCGAAAAAGGCCGTCACTTTTGACGTGAGTGCCCCATCTGAAAACATATGGTAATTTTCAGACAATATCTCAACACCGGAAAGATCAACAGGGCCACCCCCACTGATGCATTGTCGCCAAACTTCAGGCATTCGAGCGATGGACTCAGAGGCAGGTGTCGTAAAACCACCAAGCGTATATTTGATGCCGCCGTGAATCATGCCCTGAGAAGCAAGGGACTGGCCAGATCCGAGCGCGTCTTTTTCAAACAGCAGTGTCTGGTAGCCCTCTCGCGACAGTTGATTGAGCAACCAGAGACCACATACACCGCCACCGATGATGGCGATTTGCGTGTCGGTTTGAATTGGCATTGGCTTTCGCTTGGGTTTAATTGCCACAGATTATAACATTGGGCGGGCTGGATTGGGATGTCTTGGAAAATGAGTCAGGGTTTAAAAGACCAAATTGATATTGTGAATGTAACAAACTCTCACTGTGTAAAGTGTGGTGTTGATATGGCGTGCGGTGCTGATAGCGATACGCCAAGTTGCTGGTGTAAAGGATTCCCTCGATTACCATCTGAGGCTGGTGGCGACGGCAGCCAATGCCTGTGCCCAAAGTGTCTAGGTTTTGTTTTGAATCGAAGCGTTGAACGGGGAATAGAAGAAAAAGGCGTGAGTGCGATGGTTGTCCTTGCCAGTGAAAACGGTATCAATTCTGTCAGCGATACTGTTAGGGGTAAGCCCGGGCTAGTAGAGCACGTTGACTTCCAAATAGAGAACGGAAAATATGTTTTCTCTTCCTGGTATCACCTCAAGCGAGGATACTGTTGTGGGAGTGGTTGCCGGAACTGCCCTTTTGATTAGATACCTTTACAGTTTTTTCTTTTACTTAGCCTTGCCTGTTGTTTTCCTCAGGCTGCTCTGGCGTTCCCGAAAAGAGCCAGTCTATAGAAGCAACCTCTTACAACGACTTGGCTTTGGTGAACCCCTGTCTAGTCACAAACTGATTTGGGTCCACGCTGTTTCAGCCGGAGAAACCATCGCCGCTACCCCGCTTGTCCTCAGGCTGCTGAGCCAGGGCTATGAGGTTCTGATAACTAATATGACACCAACGGGCAGGGAGCGGGCATTTGGGCTATTGGGGCGTCGGGTGGAAAACCGTTACGCGCCTTATGATACCCCAGGCGCGGTGAAACGTTTTTTGCGTCTGACGAATCCAAGGGCGCTGATCATCATTGACACCGAACTTTGGCCCAACATGCTGCATTACGCCGCCGCGCGCGGCGTTAAAACCATCGTTGTTAACGGACGATTATCAGAGAAATCTACACGGGGTTACCAGAGAATCAGCGCATTATCCTTTCCCATGATGACATCAATTTTTCGCGTTGCGGCCCAGAGTGAACCCCAAGGTCGGCGATTTGTCGCACTTGGGCTTGAGGAGCAAAAGCTCTCTGTCACCGGCAGCACCAAGTTCGATGTCGAGCATGACAAAAGCCCAAGCGCGGCCTCTGAACTATTGGGTCCTAGTTTTCATGATCGGTTTGTATTGGTTGCCGCAAGCACACATCACGGGGAAGAGGAAGAGATGCTCAAGGCATTAACCCTGTTGGAAAAGATCGTACCGGACATCCTGTTGGTGTTGGTTCCCCGGCACCCCTACCGAGCTGAGGAAGTGCTTAGGCTATGTAAAAAATCTGGTTTTATCACCCAGAAGCACAGTGACGGGCGCGCCTGCGACGATGCTACCCGCGTGTATTTGTTGGACACTATGGGTGAGTTAATGACGTTTTTTGGTATGGCTAATGCAGCGTTCGTTGGTGGAAGTCTTGCACCTACCGGTGGGCATAATCCGATGGAACCAGCGAGTTTCGGCGTGCCTGTTTTCATGGGACCCTACATCAGAAATGTGAGTGATATTGCACAACAGTTTATTGATGAGGGCGGTATGAAAATAGTTCACACGGCTCTCGATCTTGTCGAGGAAATACAACTGATTCAGAGCTCAGAGGCAGAGTTGCAGCGAAGGGTCGAAGCCCTGAGTCGGGTGATGATGCGTAACAAGGGTGCTTTAGACAGGGTTGAAAAATTGGTAGTACAAGCGATGGAGCAACCAACCGCGACCATTCATCGTTAAGTCCGTAGCTAAAAACCATGCTCCACCGACGAACATGCCTGAAAAGCTGGGTCGATCGCTCTCCTGTTTTCTATAGGAAATATGATAGGCTATCATTGAAAAGAGAGGCATGCGGTGAGCCGATGAAGGCCCACCTGACATCAATAACAGGTAAAGGCAAAGACAAAACCTGGTGATAATTGTAACTAGCGATAATGAAATGACGAGAAAGCGAAAATACGTACCAGACCTGGTGTCGGATATGGCCGAATGTGATGCAAATTACATTCGCTTGCAGCGGCTTTTTTCGTCTATGGATAGTGAAGAGTCGCGAGAGTTTGGTGTCGAAGGTGTGACAGAAGACGGTGCGCGAGTCAGCCTGCACATCACGGAGCGCTGTCGCTATACCACGATGATGACGATGCGTGTTGAGAACGAAGCAGACAAACCTTGGGTACGTTGGCCGTTGTTAACGATTCGTGTTTACCATGACACAAAATCGGCTGAGGTCGTCAGCTTCGAGCGACATCGAAATTTTAAGTACAGATATGCGACGCCCAACCGTGAGATGTTCCAGCCTGACGAAAAGTCCCAGATCAATAAGTTTCTTGGTGAGTTGCTGACCTTTTGTATTGAAAGAGGTCGTTCCCTCGAGCATGTATCGATAAGACCCTGATTTCCGCATCAGCTGCTTAAATTTCTAAAGAATAAAATCAACTCGACCTGTATAATCAGGCAACGCCGGTCCACACTGGCCCCGACACTTCACGCCGCAATGAGACTGAATTGATTTGATCCTCTGTCTACATGTTCTTATGTTTACTTGCGTCCATTCCGAACGAATTAGATTGAAAAATTAAATGGCAAATAACTCCTATAAAGCTGACTCAATTGAAGTCTTGGAAGGTCTAGATCCTGTCAGAAAACGACCAGGAATGTATACAGATACCACTCGCCCAAATCACTTGGCACAGGAAGTCATTGACAATAGCGTTGATGAAGCACTTGAAGGGTATGCAAATGAAATAAGAGTCACGCTCCGAAAAGACGGCTCAATGTCAGTGGGTGACAATGGTCGCGGTATGCCGGTTGATATTCATAAGAAGGAGAAAGTCTCGGGCGTTGAGCTTATTCTCAGTCGGCTTCACTCCGGGGCCAAGTTTAACAGTGATAATTATAAGTTCTCCGGAGGGCTGCACGGCGTTGGCGTTTCGGTTGTTAACGCACTCTCACTTCAATTTGAGGTCTATATAAAGCGTGATGGCAAGTTACATCACATGGGTTTCAAGAACGGTAATAAATCTAAAGACTTGGCCGTGAAAGATAGTGTCGGTAAGAGAAATACGGGCACGCTAATTAATTTTACGCCTGACCCTCAGTACTTTGATTCGCCGAAATTTTCTGTCTCCAAAATGAAGCACTTGCTTAAAGCTAAGGCCGTGCTTTGCCCCGGTCTACGCGTGTTCTTCACTGATGAAACTGCCAGTAAAGAAGAAGAGAAAAGTTATGAGTGGTTTTATGAGACAGGTCTCAAAGATTATTTGATTCATGAACTTGGTGACCATGAAGTATTGCCAGCTGAGCCCTTTTTGGGTTCTGTGTCGGGTAATGATGAAGCGGTCGACTGGGCTGTGCAGTGGTTGCCTGAAGGTGGAGAACTTGTGACGGAAAGTTACGTCAATCTCATACCAACGGCACAAGGGGGTACTCACGTAAATGGTCTGCGTTCAGGCTTGCTTGAGGCACTTCGTGAGTTCTGTGATTTTCGAAACATGGTGCCCCGCGGTGTGAAAATTTCTGCGGATGATATCTGGGACAGATGTGCCCATGTGCTGTCTGCAAAAATGCTCGAGCCACAATTTGCGGGTCAAACCAAAGAGCGATTGAACTCAAGACAAGCCGCAACCTTTATTTCCGGTGTAGTCAAAGATAGCTTCAGTCTTTGGCTTAATCAGCATGTAGCCGAGGCAGAACTCATTGCAGAATTGGCGATAAACAACGCCCAGGCTCGTTTGCGTGCAGGGAAAAAAGTTGCACGTAAAAAGGTAACATCCGGACCGGCCCTACCGGGCAAATTAGCTGATTGTTCTTGCCAGGATGCCATGCAAGGGGAGCTGTTTTTGGTAGAAGGAGATTCAGCCGGTGGTTCGGCAAAGCAGGCACGTGACAGGGAAACCCAAGCGATTATGCCGCTCCGGGGCAAGATCCTTAACACTTGGGAAGTAGACTCTTCTGAGATTCTAGCTTCTCAGGAAGTGCATGATATTTCCGTCGCGCTAGGTATTGACCCCGCATCGCCGGACCTTAGTGGTCTGCGATACGGCAAAATTTGTATTCTGGCGGATGCGGACTCAGATGGTTTGCATATCGCCAGCTTGCTGATTGCACTTTTTGTTAAACACTTTCCAGCGTTGGTTGAAAACGGCCACGTATTTGTTGCAATGCCCCCGTTATATAGAATCGATGTTGGCAAGGAGGTTTTTTACGCCTTGGACGAATCAGAGAGGCAAGGCTACCTTGACTTGATCGAAGCTGAAAAGAAAAAAGGCAAGGTAACGGTTCAGCGATTCAAGGGATTGGGCGAGATGAATCCTCTGCAACTTCGTGAGACAGCCATGAACGAAGAGACGAGACGATTGGTACAGCTGAATATGGGGTCGGGTAGTAAGGTGAATGAAACGCTTGATATGTTGTTGTCGAAGAAGCGGGCGGCAGATCGCAAAAGTTGGCTCGAAGAAAAAGGTGATCAGGCAGAAATTTTGTAGTTAAGAAGATGTAAATCCTGATGCCTGGCAAGCCATTATTTAAGTGCCGGACGAAAATAAATGATCTGGTATGCACCATGCGGATATGCAGGGTGTCACAATAGCCATTAGTTTTTGAAAGTCTAAGTTAAATTAGACACAGTGAAGTCATTGAGAAGTCATTGAGAAGTCATAGTTGCTGGACCGAGACCCATTCATCGGTGCTAGTGGACGAGAACTAACCATTTCTATATCGAGAACAGTCAGTTAATGAGTGAAATAAATAAATCGGGGATCTCCGAAACCGCGTCTCTCAGACAATTTACTGAGAATGCATATCTCAATTACGCGATGTATGTCATCAATGATCGGGCGCTTCCGTTCATCGGCGACGGACTTAAGCCTGTGCAGCGTCGAATTGTCTTTGCCATGTCTGAGCTTCGCCTTAATTCAGATGCCAAGTATTCCAAGTCCGCAAGGACAGTGGGTGATGTGATAGGCAAATATCATCCCCACGGCGATAGCGCGAGCTATGAAGCCATGGTTTTGATGGCGCAACCCTTTTCATATCGCTATCCCTTAGTCGATGGGCAGGGAAACTGGGGTTCGCCGGATGACCCAAAATCCTTCGCCGCGATGCGTTACACGGAATCTAAACTGACAAAGTACGCTTCCACGCTATTGTCTGAGTTAGGTCAAGGTACAGTGTCTTGGGTGCCAAATTTTGACGGAACAATGGAAGAACCTGAACATCTTCCTGCGCGACTGCCTAACATACTGCTTAATGGTGGTAGCGGTATTGCTGTTGGTATGGCGACGGATATCCCACCGCACAATCTGCGAGAAGTTGCGACTGCGTGTATTCGTTTGCTCGACAAACCAAAGTCAACCGTAAGAGACTTGTGTGAACACATCAAGGGTCCGGATTTCCCGACCGGCGCTGAGATTATTTCGACCAAAGAAGATATTCAGCAGATCTATGAGACAGGCCGAGGCGCAATACGAACACGTGCAGTCTTCCATATTGAAGACGGAGATATTGTGATCACTGCGTTACCCTTTCAGGTCTCCGGTACAAAAATACTTGAGCAAATTGCTGCGCAGATGCAAGCGAAGAAACTACCTATGGTTGTCGATCTCCGCGATGAGTCTGACCACGAAAACCCTACGCGTATTGTTATTGTGCCGCGGTCCAACCGCATCGATGTTGAGTCGCTGATGGGACATTTGTTCGCCTCTACGGATCTTGAGCGAACTCATAGGGCCAACTTTAATATGATCGGCCTCGATGGGCGGCCGCGGGTGAAGGCGCTTAACACGGTGCTATCGGAATGGTTAGAGTTTAGAACTGAAACCGTGCTCAAGAGACTTCAGTACCGTTTAGACAAAATTCTTGATCGTCTTCATATTCTTGAAGGTTTGATGGTTGCATTTCTGAATATCGACGAAGTCATCAGGATTGTCAGAACTGAAGACAAGCCCAAAGCAGTTCTGATGAAGCAGTTTAAAATCTCCGACCTTCAGGCTGACGCAATTCTTGATTTAAGACTAAGGCAACTCGCGAAGCTCGAAGAAATCAAGATCAGGGGTGAGCAGGATGAGCTCAATGCCGAGCGGGTAAACCTCGAAAAAACGATTGGGTCGAAGGCCAGGCTGAAAACGCTGATCAAGAAAGAAATTCAGGCGGATGCTGACGAGTTTGGTGACGATCGTTGCTCCGCTATTGTCGAAAGGTCAGAAGCTCAGGCATTCAAAGAAAAAGACTTAATCTCCACTGAACCCGTGACGGTTGTGTTGTCTGAAAAGGGCTGGATTCGCGCGGCGAAAGGTCATGAAGTTGACCCACAAGACTTGAATTACAGATCGGGTGATAAGCTACTCCAAGCGGTGCCGGGCAGGTCCAACCAAGATATTATATTTCTAGATTCTACGGGTCGCGCATACACAGTTGCAGCGCATACGCTCCCTTCGGCGCGCGGCCAGGGTGAGCCACTGACGGGTAGAGTGAATCCCCCTGCGGGTGCGTATTTCACCGGCGTCATGGCCGGCGACGAAGAGACTCAATTCGTGGTTGCCAGTGATGCTGGTTATGGTTTTGTGACAAACCTGGCTGGGTTACGTACCAAAAACAAGGCAGGTAAAGCGTTCATATCCGTGCCGAAGGGCGGCATCGTACTTAAACCCAGAATTATTCAAGATGTAGAAACACAGTTTGTCGCGGCTTTCAGTAACGAGGGGCGTCTGCTCATATTCCCGCTTTCAGAGTTGCCTGTGCTTGGCCGCGGAAAAGGGGTGAAAATGCTGAGCATTCCACCTGCCCGTGTTGTTGAGCGCTTGGAAATGATGTCTCACCTCGTCGTATTTTCCGAGCGTGATACGATCACTGTGATTTCAGGCAAGCGGCATATTAACCTGAAATTTAATGATCTCGAACATTATCGAGGAGAACGAGCGCGTCGGGGGTTGAAGTTGCCAAGGGGATTCCAGAAGGTTGATGGTGTGACACTCGATGGTGTCTAGCCTTCTAACTGACCGCTAGCTTCTTGAGAGCTTCTCTGCCTGAAGTTCGATAAGTTTTTGATAGGCAGGCTGAAGGGATTCAACCTGGTATACCGACCCTGTCGGTGTCAGTGAGTTGTGAAAATCAGTGATGAGTAATCTTGGATCTCCGCGACATATTTTGTAAGCATCGCTGCTAATCAGAAGTTGTCGTTCCGCGATAGACGCGATGTACACCGTTTGTTTTCTGCAAGCGTCGATATGCTCTGAAGCGGTCACTAGGTTGATACCGATCTTGATATTGATTGTTGTATTGAGCCGCTCAAAAACTTGAATAAGCAACAAGCCAGCGCAAATAGCGTCGTAGAAACAGTCCTCTGCATCAGCGGCGGAGAACTTGGCGATAATGTCTTGTCCATCGGAGACCTCGACCTGGCAACGATAGAGAGAAAGCGCGCTGGCAATTCGGTCTTCGTGGGTTGCTAGCCAGCGATGGGGTCTAATTTTCATTACCATAATCAGATGAGTGTCATCGGCCTCGCGAGCAGGTTGGGCAGCATCGTTGCTTGCTGTTTGCGTCGCTCCGCTATCCTCCGCCGAACTGCTGCTGAGTGTTTCATCGGTTTGTGGGCGCCTGATCGAGAACAAGCCAAGAAATATCAGGTCTGCGAAGCCCCAGACAAATGCTGCGGCCGCGCCAAGGATAAGCAGATGAACCAAGATGAACACGGCAATGAGCTGCCTGAAAGTTTCATCAAGGTTAGACTGATTGACAACAACGCGAAGGTAACCGGCAGTTTCATTTTGAAAAGATATGTCGCGGGTAACGATATCCTCTTGCCTGACGCCTGTTTTACCAGCCTGAGCCACGAGTTTGTTGTCAGTTTTATAGACAGACGCAAATATCAGATCTCCCTCCGACACGAGGTTGCCTAGCACAACATTGAGGCCTAACAAGTCTTCCGTCACGAGATAGTCAGCGGTGGATGCGGTGAGTTGACTAACGATCGCCTGGGTGAAATGTTCTCGCTGCTCCCTCAGTTCGCCATAAACAAAGCTGGTAATCAGAAATATCGAGAGCATCAGGCTAACGACTGCTGGGAATAGTATGAGCAAAATCAGTTTTGCTTTTGATCTGTGCATAAGCCTGAGAAGCCACGAGGTCTTGATGTCGAAGAAGTATACCTAGTTTATGACAGGACAGGACACTAACTCGCGTTCACTTTGTCTTAAGATCCTAGAGAGGGGATAATGTCGCCGATTATTGCGTAAGGAAATTTTGTGTCAGAACTTGTACTCATTAGTGTTTCAGGAAAAGATCGTCCCGGCGTCACCGCCGCCATCACAGAGTTTCTGTCCGGTTACGCGGTAGACATACTCGACATCGGTCAGGCAGTGATACACGATTCGTTGGCACTTGGGTTGCTCATTAATATTCCCGATGCAGGTGAAAGCCTGCGTTCTGCAGTGCTTGAACTGGGCGAGACGCTGGGCGTTGACATTTCCTTCGTGCCGGTGTCCGAAGCTAGCTACGCAGAATGGACCAAGAACCAAGGTCGTCCTCGATTTATCCTGACGTTGTTGGCTCGAAAGATTAAGGCCAGCCACATTGCGAAGGTATCAAGGGTCATCGCCGATCACGGTCTTAACATAGATAATATTGTACGCCTGTCCGGCAGGGTAAATGTTGAAGAAGATGTCGAAGGCAGCAAAGCATGTGTGGAGTTTTCCCTAAAGGGTGAACATGAAAACTCCAGATCCCTCAGGTCAGGGTTAATGCAGGTTTGTAGCGAGCTGGAAATTGATATCGCCATTCAGGAAGATGGCATTTTCAGGCGTCATCGCCGCTTGATCTGTTTTGATATGGATTCGACGCTCATCACGACAGAGGTCATCGATGAACTTGCAGCGTTGGCCGGCGTCGGTGAGCAGGTGGCAGCAATCACCAGCAGAGCGATGGCGGGAGAGCTCGATTTCAGGCAGAGTTTGCACGAGAGAGTGTCGTTGCTGAAGGGGTTGTCAGCAGGTTCCCTGAAGCAAGTAGCTGATGCGCTGCCCCTCACCGAGGGTGTGGAGTATTTGTTCAAGACGCTGAATAGCCTTGGCTACAAAACAGCCATTTTGTCAGGTGGGTTCGACTTTTTCGGTAAGGTCCTGCAAGAGAAGCTAGGCGTTGATTACGTCTATGCCAACAAGCTTGAGATTGAGGGCGATAAACTGACAGGAAAAGTCATTGAACCGATTGTTGATGCATCTAAAAAAGCCAGCTTGGTGCGCCAGCTTGCGGCGCAGGAAGGTATCGCGCTGGAACAGGTGATCGCGGTAGGCGATGGGGCAAATGATCTTGAAATGTTAGCTGTCGCTGGATTGGGGATTGCCTTCCATGCAAAACCGGTTGTCAGGGAAAGTGCAGAGCAATCTATTTCAACGCTAGGTTTGGATAGTATCCTCTATTTGATGGGTATTAGGGATAGAGAAGCGGGGCGCATTTAGCGAGCTGCCACCTGCGATCAGTACTTTAAAATCCCGCCAACAATACTCGGTAAATCGCTCAGGTTCTCGCAGATTGTTGAACGCAGGGTTAGCGGCCGCGGGCACGATTGGTAGACCGACCTCCGACGTTCTGGCTTGTCGAATTTTGATGTCGTCTTCTCTGGTCATACCAGATATGGTACCAAGAGGTAACAATTTGGAGTGAAGCTGATGGCGACAGGTACGCATGAGTATGTTGATGATCCGCGCAATGCGGAAATTCTCATTAATATTAACGGTGAGTTTTTCCCCCGCAGTCAAGCAAAGATTTCAGTGTTCGACAGCGGGTTTATTCTGGGGGATGGCGTATGGGAGGGCATTCGATTACATCATGGTCGACTTGCATTTATAGATAAACATATAAAACGGCTGTTTGATGGTGCGAAGGCGCTTGATTTAGATATTGGGCTGAGCAAAGCATCGTTGGTTGCTCGAATTGAGGAGACCTGCGCCGCCAATGGTATGGAGGATGGGGTGCACATCAGACTCATGGTCACCAGAGGTGAGAAAGCGACGCCGTACCAGGATCCGAGAGTCACGATCGGTGGTGCAACGATTGTGATTATCGCCGAGTTCAAAACGCCCCTTGTGTCGGAGAATTTTCTGGGCATCAACCTTTTTACGACCCATGTAAGGCGCGGCTATCCTGATGTTCAGGACCCGAAGTTAAACACCCACTCAAAACTCAACTGTATTTTTGCCTGTATTCAGGCTGCAAAAGCGGGCGTTGACGAAGCGCTGATGCTCGACCCTCATGGTTTTGTCGCAACCTGTAATTCAACTCACTTTTTTATTATTCGTCAGGGTGAAGTCTGGACTTCTAGCGGTGACTTTTGTCTAGATGGCATTACCCGGCGCAATGTCATCAACTGTTGTAAGCAGAACGACATTCCGGTTTATGAGAAGAACTTCACATTAGCCGATGTATACGCAGCGGAAGAGGCATTCGTAACAGGTACATTTGCCGGATTGACCGCGGTCAGGCAGGTAGATGGAAGGGTAATCGGAAATGGAGAGGTTTATCCTCAACTCGGACACTTGCAAGGGCTGTACATAGACATGATTGAGGCAGAGGTTATCCAGTGACAACCCGTATCGCCATGTGGTCCGGACCTCGCAATATATCGACAGCAATGATGCGTAGCTGGGAAAACAGACTTGATACCAGCGTGATCGATGAACCGTTTTATGCCTATTACCTCAATCGTAGTCAGGTGTCCCATCCTGGGTTTGATGAGATTGTTAATTCCCAGTCTATTCACTACAAGGATGTTGCTGAAGCAATGTCTGGGGGTGACTGCAGCACACCACTGCAATACCAGAAACATATGACCCATCACTTGTTTAAAGATGATGATTTGGAATGGACAGCAAACCTCAAGCACGCCTTTCTGATTCGAGACCCGGCTGAAATTGTTAGCTCCTACACAGCGGTTCGTGGCACCTGCGAGTTGCAAGACATAGGCATTGAGCAGCAGTTGTTCCTGTACAAAAAAATTTCCAAGATCACCGGGCAGGACATTCCAATTATTGATTCAAATGACGTGTTGAGGGAACCCAAGGCATTAATGAGTCGACTTTGCGATAAGTTGGACGTGCCTTTTAGCGGCGATATGCTGAAATGGCCAGCTGGAAAGCGTACGTCAGACGGAATTTGGGCGCCTTACTGGTATGAATCGGTTGAGGCTTCAACGGGTTTTAAAGCGCATCAAAAGCCGGCCTTAGTGCTGGATATGGAGCAGCATTCAGTTGTCACCGAGGCGATGCCTTATTTCCATGAGCTTTATGCTCAAAGGTTGATCCCTTCAACCTAAGCAGTTTAATCAGGCACCTTAATGGCGGCTTGCAGGCGATGTGACCATCCTAATAACGGTCATCAGTGTTGTCGTTGTTGTTCCGTCACAAGGTTAAGTTCCGGAATTCACAGTACTTAATCAGGTTAAAGGTCTTCGCTGGCGAAGTCGTAATCCATATTGTCGAGTGGCGGCGAAATATAATATCCCTGTATAAAATTCACGCCTGCCTGCCATAGTGTGGACAAGACCACAGGGTTCTCTACGCCTGAAATGGCTGTGAGTACACCGGTCGACTGAAGTGACTTCACCATATCAATGAGCTCTTTCTGTTTTTCCTTACTTTTTTCTATTCGCTGCGCAAAAGATCCATCAAGTTTCACATAATCGGGTGTCAGGTGTTTAAGCAGGTTGAACGGGTTCAGAGAGCAACCAAAATGATTAATTGAGGTCTTGCAGTGGAGTTGCGCAAGCCCCTTTGAAAATTTTGTTGCGTACTTAATATAGGAAGTGGCATCGTTCTCATGTATTTGAAATATAATGGTGTCGCTGGGTAGTCGGGCGGCTTTTAATGCCACGCTTATCCAGGGTAGAAACGTATCATCTGTCATGGATTTGTAGGTAACATTGACAAACAGTCTGGCTTTACTTCCCGCTGCTCTGTGCGCGGATAATGACTTGATAGACTGTAAAATCACCCATCGATCGAGTTTTTCGAGTAACCCTGCACCTTCTGCGGGACCGAGAAATTGACCTGGTAAAAGTTCATGTCCATCATCGTCTATCAGTCTAAGCAGGACTTCGAACTGCTCGTCCTCATCTCCATGCAAGCTAACGACGGGTTGAAACACCAGCTTAAAAGAATTGTCGGTGATGGCGTGTCTGACTAATGCCTTGATGTCGTCAGACGTCAGCGCTTTCCCGTTCTCTCCTATCTGTACCTGTTCTGCCTGGTAAAAGGAAACTCCGTTGCCGTCGATAATACCTTCGGCGGCTTTGTGGGCACGCGAAATAATCTCTTCACTGGTGGGTGCATTTTCCGTAATAAGTGAAAGACCAATGCTGACCGAAAGTCGGTAGTTTTTTCCGGATACTTCGGACAGGTGGTTCTCAACTTTGGATCTAATCTCCTCTGCGATAGCCGCGGCAATGTCCTTGTCGCCGGTTTTACAGAGCAAGGTAAATACGTCGTCACCAAACCGGGCCATAATGTGGGATTCATCGGTTAGCCGACGAATCAGAGCGGCCAAGTCTCCCAGTACAAGGTCGGCATTTGATATGCCAGCCTCGGCTCGAACTCGTGAAAAATCATCTATGCTGATGTAAAAGAAGACGTAGGAACTTTGACCGTCTTGCGCTTGATCAACAGCGAAATCGAGTTTTTCGATAAAAAAAGGGCGGTTGTACAAGCCCGTTAGTAAATCCTGGCTGGATATCTCCTTGATCCGGTTTTCGAGTTCGCTTTCGTCCGTGATGGAACGAAAGATAACCTGGGTGCATGCCTCGCCGTCGTAAGTCGCAGGAGAAAGCGCTAGGCTGGAGAGTATTTTGGAGCCATCACTGGCAACGCAAGCGAATTCTTCGACATCCTCCCCGTGGTGGTCAAAGGATTTAAGAAAATTTTTGAATGTCTCCTGATCTTCCACCGCGATCAAATCAATGATTGGAATGCCGGCAAAGTCGTCGGGGTCGCGATAACCAAACAATTCAGCATACGTATTATTTGTATAGATGTGCATGCCTTCGTGGACATAGGCGATTGCAGCACTTGAGCTATCAAGTAACAATTGATTGCGACGTGCGGTTTCTCTGAGTCTTACCTCGGCGCGTCGACGCAGTCGCCTGTTCTCAAGATTTTGTAGTTCCCGTCGTATGATGAGCCCGAGACGTTCATCATCATCTCCCAGAGCAACATCAAGCGCCCCGATTTTCATGCCCTCGGTGATAGATTCGATTTCCCTGCCTTCTGCCAATAAAATGACGGGGATATCGATGTCTAGTTCGCGAATGGTCGAAATCGCTTGCTGAGCAGACAATCCGTTGGCCTCGCTGCTGGCTAGCAACAGGTCCCATTGCCTGGTCTTCAGTTTATCGACTAAATCTGCGAGTGATGTTATCTGGTGAGCGCGGGTTGCGCGTCCCGCCGTGCGCAATAACACTATGAGCTCTTCTGCCCTGTTTTGTGATGCTTCCAAAATCAGGAGTTTGACGGGTTCCTTTTCAGTCATTCAACATATCCAACTTGATGGTAATACTATAGCAGATGCTGGCAGCCAGAAGAGCGCCCGCCGAGTGAATTGACGCTGCAATTTTTCTCGCTGAAGCGTTATGATTAACATCCAAAAATTCTAAGAGAAAAATAGATGGCAACCTTTTCTACCAATGAGTTCAAGTCGGGGCTCAAAGTGATGCTTGAGGGCGATCCTTGTTCTATTTTGGAGAATGAGTTCGTAAAACCGGGTAAAGGCCAAGCATTTAATCGTGTCAAAATGCGTAACCTTAAGTCCGGTAAAGTCTGGGAGCGGACATTTAAGTCAGGCGAATCCCTGGAAGGGGCTGATGTTATGGATTTCGATATGGAATATGTCTACAACGACGGTGAATACTGGCATTTTATGAAGACAGATGGCAGCTTTGAGCAAATGG